>Ga0208899_1000091_pt1 | contig 53228 bp, 74 predicted proteins | sample VirMetDEL_Nov_24_FD_184518 | JGI IMG/M metagenome (GOLD analysis project Ga0208899, IMG submission 184518) | Aqueous microbial communities from the Delaware River and Bay under freshwater to marine salinity gradient to study organic matter... | ecosystem: Environmental > Aquatic > Marine >... | reverse complement strand
TGCTTAGTCAGCGTGACAGGGCTAGTGCCATCTGCCGCTACGATTGTATCTGCTTTAATTGTACTCATGCTACCACCAAAGTCGCACCAGTACTAACTGTAATGGTGACTCCTGTTGCTAAGTTTAAAGGTCCAGCACACAATCCGTTTGTGTTAGCCGCTATTGTTACAGACGTATTAAGTTCTTTTTCATGTACTCTAATAATGTTGCCTAATGCAGATCCAGAGTCACCAAGAAATGAACCTGCTGTACCTGAAGCGAGCATTGCTGCTGTTATTGAATCTGGAGGAGGAGTAGTTGTTTGTACAGCTTTACCTTGATATACTACATAAAAGTCATCTGAGCTTGCAACATTACCTGTCATAGTAAGCGTTGTTCCAGAAACAGTATAAGCAACTCCAGGTTCTTGTCTTACATTATTTACAAATATTTCAAGTTCATTAGCATTTGCTACGGCTGTAGTAAGTGTATAACTAGTACCACCATTACCTGTAATAACTTGTTTAGCTAAAGAAGAAAAATTAGTACTTGCTTGATTACCTATGTAACCCATATTTTCCTCCTTTAACTGCTAATATCATCAACTGCTGATACTACTGCATCAATTGAATTAGCTGTGTCTGATTGAATATAAAGCCTATCACCTGATGCTACTACAACTTTTGCTCCACCGTCTAAGACTTGAAGTGCAGAGCCTGAAGGGATAGGCGCATCTTTAACAAGATAATAATTATTACCACTGTTTGCTATATAAACTGAAGCAAGGACTTGTTGACCAGTAATATTTGCAAGATTAATTCCTACAAGTGTATCATAAGAATCAAAGTTAGTGCCATCTGGAATGTCAACTGCTGAAGTTCCAATGGACCTTTCTATATATCGTCTAAAATTTTGTGCCATAAGAATCTCCTATAAAGCAATTGCCATTGCGATTGCAAAGCCATTAGTTGCAAAGCCAGAAGTATCAACTGCTGCAATTTCACCCCATGTTCCTACAGGAGTGCCTGTACCTGAAGGTGCTACTTGACAATATTTAACAGCATTAATTGTTGTATTATAATATAAGTCACCTACTTGTACTGTTTTGCCTGCAGCTTCATGTGCATTTTCTGCAGCTGCATCAGTAGCATAACTGCCATAATAGCGTTCATCAAAATTTGCTGTTGCTGCTGCTGCTAAATCTGCATAATACTTAGCTGAATATTTTGCAGTTGCCCCTGAACCTGTAACAGGTGTTGCTTCTGTAAAACCGCTACCGCCGCCTAACGCCCATTGTTTAGCTGAACCTTCTGTTTGTGCAGATAGCGTACCAATTGCATATTCTTTAGCTGAGTATTCAGTATTGTCTACTGTGTCTGTAGTGTCTGTTGCCCAATCTTTTGCAGATCCGCCACCAGAAGCATTGTTTACTCCTGTACCACCTACTGCCCAAGCTTTAGATGAATAATCTGAAGTACTAGGTACAACACCATCTACTTTTACTGCATAATTTTCTGCTTTAGTTGCTTGTGTTGTAGCTGTTGTAGCTGAACTACTTGCATTTGTAGCTTGTGTTGTAGCAGTAGATGCAGAAGTACTTGCAGATGCAGCACTCGTTGCCGCATTAGTGGCTTGTGTTGTAGCTGTTGTAGCACTTGTTGCTGCATTAGTTTCACTAGTAGCCGCATTAGTAGCCGAAGTTGCTGCTGCAATTTGACTAGCACTTGCACTGCTTGCAGAGCTAGATGCTGATGATGCACTACTTGCAGCATTAGTTTCACTTGTGGCTGCATTTGTAGCACTAGTAGCTGCCGCTGTTGCTGAATTGCCTGCATTTGTTTCGCTAGTGCCTGCATTAGTTGCGCTTGTAGCTGCAGCTGTTTCAGCTAGTTGTGCTTGTTGTCTTGCACCAATAGCTGTCAGAGCTGAGTTTGCGGCGTTAGTTTCGGAAGTTCCAGCATTAGTTGCACTTGTACCTGCATTTGTTTCTGAGGTAGCTGCATTAGTAGCCGAAGTTGCTGCTGCAGTTGCACTATTTGCTGCCGCTGTAGCTGAATTTCCTGAAGCTGTTGCAGAAGTTACTGCACTGTTTGCAGATCCAGTAGCTGAAGTAGCACTAGTTGCCGCTGAAGTTGCTGAAGCTGCTGCATTAGTTTCAGAGGTTGCTGCTGCTGTTTCGGATGCAGAAGCATTTGTTTCACTTGTAGATGCATTACCTGCACTAGTAGCGGCTTCTGCTGCTTTTGTAGTAGCAGTTGTAGCTGAAGCTGCTGCTGAAGTAGCACTTGCTGCTGCATTAGCGGCATCTGTTCCAACTGAAGCTGCTGAAGTTGCTGCGCTAGTTGCACTCGATGCTGCTGCACTTGCACTTGCTGCAGCGTTAGTAGCTGCTGTTTCAGCTGCTGCAACATCTGCGCCTACAATATCAGGGATACCATCAATTAAAGTATCTGTAAATAAACCGCCATTTGCGGCATTATCTGTTGCGCCTGTAAACTGTCCAGGCCTTGCTGGTGTTGTCATTAAATTAACCCTCGACCGTTAAAGTTTACTTGAATGTTACCACCTGACGCAGTGCGTCTAGCGTCTTCATCGTTTAATTCTGCTATTTCTGACATAAATAATTGTAAGTATTTAGCGGCTTGATCATCTTCTTGTACAAAAGAAAATAATTCTCCAAGCGCTCCAAATAATACAATTCGTTCATTTTCATCTCTTAACCAATTTGGTGTTTCTGTACCTTGATAATAAGTAGAAGTAACTGTACCTCCAGCATCTGCAGCTTGTGCTGCTGATTGAGTAGCATAAGCAGTTGTGCCTGTATTACTATTAAAATATAATAAAGCAGAATTATTAACACCAGCGCCAGCGCCTGTTGTAGTTAAAAATCCAGCATTATAATTAAGTACTGTTACTGCATATTGTGCGTTTAATGCAGGTAATCTGCGATAGTAATATAATTCAATTGCATCGCCTTGATTTCCTACTGCACCTTGTCCAAATCCAGGTGAAAGATAAATTACGTTTTGTTGTCTCGCCCAGTAATTATAACCTGTATATTTTTCTGCACGAAAATCGTTAAATGTTCTAATATCTACTCGCTCATTAAAAACTCTTGTTGTTAGTCCTGATGAATCAACCTCTCTTATTTGAATAAATTCTATAAGATCATAAGGTAATTGTATTTCAGTAATACTAGACAAAGTAGAAGTTGCATTACTTGTTGCTGCAGTTAATGCAGTGCTATCATATTTTGCAACATTTTCTAATGGAGGTACACGGAGCTTTCGATATGCTTTATCTGCTGCATATTTAAGGCAGTCTTTAATAACGTCATCACTTACTACTTCTTCGTCTCGGTTAGCCCAATCACGAACTTTAGTAACTAATGCTGCATATGTAATTGCCATACTTGTCTCCTAATTAAGTATTAATTACTAAGTCAGCATATTCAGACACTAATATCTTTTTCAATTTAGTAAGATTACTTGGATTACTCATAAAATTAGGATCGTGTAAATCTAATTTATGATCTTCAAATATTTTAATTGCTACAATATCAGGAATAGTTGCCATTTTACGATAACCCTTTTTAGTTTTACCGTAATATTCTTCCTTTTCTTTTTGTAATTTAACGTTCTTTTTAAATTGAGATATGTCCTGTTGTGCTTGCCAATCTCCTGTTTCAAGATCAAAGCCAGCTTTAATGCTTTCATTAGCTCCTACAGTTCCGCTGTAGAATTTAAATTCGTTTTCTTTTGTCATTATGTCCTCTTACTTAATTAGGCTGGTTCTGTATATGCTACGAATCGTCCTGATTTACCAATATAACCTAATTGCGCTCCTGTTGGTGCTGCACTAGGCGCAGCTGCAACTGCTACTGTTGGTGTACCTACTGATAAATGTGTTAGTTTATAGCCTCCACCTGCAACAGACGCTGTGCGCCATACGCAAGTTTCTGCAGGGTAAGTATTCCCGACTGCTGTTTGAATAACTAGCATTTTACTGTACTCCTATAATTTATTTTGAATGAGGATTAGCTGTTTTTTTAGCTGCTTTCTTTTTAGCTCTCATAGCTTTTGCTTTTGCTAACATTGCACTACGTCCTGATCTTTTATCTTTAATAGCATCAGCTTTTCTTGTATTAGGTGAAGTTCGTCCAGCCATATCTTTTTGTTGCATTTGTGCTGTACGAGTTACTGCTTCATTTTGTTTTTTATCTTTAGAACGAAGCATATTCATTTCAGTACGTGTCATGCCTTCATAAGGATTTTTTGAAGCTGAACCTGCTTGCATAGCAGCAGATGGAATTTTAATACTTTGACCTACACGAATTTGATTAGCATTTTTAATACTTGGGTTTGCTGCAAGTAAAGCTTTAAGTGTTATTCCTTTACTTTTAGCAATCTGCGAAAGCGTATCTCCCGATTTAATTTTCATAGCTATCTCCCTTTAAATACCATGCCGCCAGCAGATTTATACTGCGGATCCATTTTCATTTTACCACCACCATATTTATAATTAGCAGGGTTCATTGTTGTATCTGCTGCAAATGATTTCTTTTGGCGTATAGCTTTAGCTTGAACTGGCATTACTGGCGCATCTGGTAGTTTTTTCTTTTTATCTTTTTTACGAACTACAATTGGCATTTTATTCTCCTGTGATAAAAAAGAAGGAGAAGCCTATAAGCTTCCCCTCCTTATTAAACCTACTCTAGGCCGTAGATAGCACCGCAACCAAGTGGGTTACGTACTTCTAATGTGCATTCTTCAACCATCATACCTTTGGTTGAGTCACCCTGCTGACCTACGTCTACCTCTGCTAGAGGACGCAAGTATGCAGTTGCAAACCACATTGGATCGTATACCAATGCTGCAAAGTTAGCCAAGTTAGTTACACCTGCACCACTGTGAGCAACGTTGTTGTCACCTGTAAATGCAAAGTTATTTGTCAAGCCCATGATGTAATTAGGTACTACCATCAAGTCACCAAAGTCTGACATATAGACATCTACTGATTGACGTAGTTTTCCTGAATCATCAATATTACGGGTTACACCTGTGTCGCCAACCATCAGGTCAGAGAAATCACGGCGAAGCTTTGGTGACAACATAATTTTTGTTGCCTTACCGCCTTGCTCATAGATCTTTTGCATAACTGAATCAATATTAGTCAATGCTAGTGGATCACGATCAGGTGCAGTTGTTGAACCGTTAATTGATGAACGTGGAATAGCTGTACCGTTTGCATCTGTACCAGCACCTGTAGTTGCTGCAGAAGGAGCTTCAAACTCACCTACATAATCACAAGTTGTTGCTGAGTTAATAAATGATTGGTAGCCACCTGCTGCACGAGAATTAGCATTCTGTGCGCCTACTGCGTTTGATACATTCATTGAGTGAATCATATCAAATTCTACGTCACGGCGAAGTTCTGTACCACGCTTTTTTAACTGATAAGCATACTCATCTGCTACACCAGCTTGATCTACTGCACGGCGTGTGCCTGATACAGCAATTGTTTTACCATTGATCTGTGTGTAGTTACCCAAGCGTGTACGATCTGGACCAGAAATTGCAAACTTGTCGCCAGTTGCAGGTGTTGCACCTGTACCACCTGAACCAGTTGCATCTGGTGCAATGTAATCTGTACCTTCACCAATACGTGAATTGCCTGGAGCTTCCAGTGTATCTGTTTGCCATTCGTGATAAATAGCAGTTGCCTTTGCCTTTCCAATTGAAGAGGTGAAAGGAGTTTCGTCACGAGTAATCATCGTGATAAAGTTAGCAAGATCCTCACGCTGTGAGACATCTTTGCCGCTGCCACGAGCTGGTCCTGCTGGACCACCTGTGCCGCGTACGCCAAGATTATTAGCCATTTTAATTATACCTCCGAGGTATTAAATATTTGAAAGAGAGCGTTCTGCAAGTCCTCTTAGAAATGCCATTTGATCATCTTGACTAGCGTTTTCACTAAGCGCCCTTTTTCTTAATTGTTCACTTGCATCAACTTCTTTTTGTTTACGAGTTTTTGCTTTTCGAACAGGAGCTTTTTTAACGCTAGTAGTTTTACGTTTAGCTGTGCCTTTGCTTACACCTTGTTTTAATCTTCTGTAATCATCAACAAATTTGATAAGTACAGGATCAGTTACTACATCAAGAATTTCTTCAGGAACACCTTCTCCAATAGCAAACTCACGAATAGCCATAGCTGTTTCTTCGTTAAAGTCTGGAATCATATCAGGTATTACTTTATTAAAATAATCTAGTTGTTCTTGAAATTCTTTTTGTTGTGTTTTTTGTTCTTGTTTTTGAATATTTTCAACAAGCTTTTCACGACGTTCTCGTGCTTCCCAATATCTTTTTTGGACTTGTTCTCGCTTATCTTTTAATTCATTAACTTCATAGGTGTCGCCTTCATCACGAGCAGTTTGTATTTTTTCTTCAAGTTTATGATATTCATTTGCATGCCGCTGTTCTGCATCATACAATACAGCAGCAGAAGCTTGAGCCATCCCGTTTATTTCTTCGAGTTTTTGCTCATATTCTTCTTCCATTTGTTTTCTTGCATCACCAAGTTCACGACCCTTGTTAGAAAGATGTTGTTCAGTAGAGTAACCTTTTATAAGGTCACTAAAGGAAACTGCAACTTCTTCGCCATCTATTTTAACGAGTACTTGCGATTCCAAGTCTAAATCATCAGGAGTGTACACATCGGCTTCTTGGGTAGACTCATCATCCTCATCCGTTGCTTCTTCTTCTTCGATTTCTACTTCTTCTTCATCATCAACGTTATCGGCTTCCTCTGATTCTTCTGGGTCTTCTTCATCAGATTCTTCCGCGTCTAACTGCGGTACTTGCTCTTCGGGTAGAGTATCTACGAAATCGGAGTTCCGTATAATGTCAGCCAGCAAAGCCTCTTCAGTTTGACTTGTGTCCATAGGCACAGAATCATCCTTAAGGGTAGAGTCTGTATTTGCTTCAGGATTATTCATTGTTAATTACCTCCCTTTTTTACAGGGGCTGTTTTAGGTTTAGCTTTAATAATTTTTTCAGCATAAATATTTCTTAACATTTGCATGTGATATAACGCATCCGAATTTAATTTTGCTTTACCACCACTACGCATTGAATCATATTCAAGTGTTTCAATCATTGTATCGTAGTTTTTAACAAGCTGTTCGTAATCAATTGTTCGTTTTGCCATCGTTGTCCTCCATTAGGTGTGGGATATTTTTCCCATACATCTCAAAGTTTGTCATTTTCTCTTTGACGCTACCTAGCGCCATCGCAGAAGAGTAGAGAAACTCTCGTGTTTTAGTTTCATGTGGTTCTGTTTTAAGCCATTCAATAAAATAGTCTACAAGAACCTCACCATATACTTCATCAAAAAATTCATCCCGTTCCTTGGCTGCAAAGTGACCTTTAACATGCGCCCTTCGCGCTAATTCTTCAGGATGAATTTTATGATTACCGTATGATTTTTCGTTTCCCAGCCTCGCCTCAGCTGTCTTACGATATTTATCCATTTATCTTGTTCCTTGTTGTGGAGGATTAATTAATTGCCTAGCCATCATAAGGACTTGATCAAATCCTGGATGTTCAGGTAATTCTGCACCCTCTTTAACTGCTCTAATTGTTAAGTCAGCCCATTCTTGGAAATGTTTATCAATAGCAACGGCTAATTGTTTAGAATTATCATCCATTGTATTTTTACTTTGAGCATTAGTATACTGTACATTTGCTTCTGCAAGTGCAGTATCTGCTTCACGTTTACGTTGTTCAATCATTTCCTGTGCTTGTGCGGCTTTAGCTTGTTCTTGCATAGCATTAGTTGCTCTTTCTTTAAATTCATCAGTAGTATAATCTTGTAAGAAATCATTACTATCTAAATTTAAAGCTTCAATAAGCTTAGTTGCAAGCACTGCTGGTGCTTCAGGCTTAACAGCCATGCCTGCACCTTGGCTAGCCAAAGCAGGAAGTATTTCAGATCCTACTTTAGTTAACTTATTAATTACAGTTAAGTTTGAATTGTCTCCAATATCTAAAAAGATTTCTACATCCATAGTAGAAGGTAACTCACTCATATTAATAGAGCCATAAACCCCATCCATATTATAAGATTGTTTACCTTTCATGTTCATATACATGGTTCTGTAAACACCTTGTATCAGCCGCTTAAATCCAGTTTCCGCAAATCTACGCGCGATATGCTGGATTCGTTTTTGTGCTGCTGATTGAACAGCGCTAAGTTTTTGCTCAGAGTTGCCTGATACATAAAGTGTATCATTCAATCCTTGCGCGGCCTTAGACATTCCTGTAGCTTGCTCTTTAATAAGCTGTAGATGTTCGAGCAAAGGTACAGTACCTGTAGAAATAGTCTCTGGGGGTAATTGTGATACCGCACCAGTTGGATTACCATTAGTAGGTATGATTTGTTTGGGCTTCATATTTTGAAGCGCACTAAAATCAACTACATTTGGATCTGCTAGTTTAGGACTATAATTTGTAAGATAAGTGTTTTCTACAAAACCACGAAGAATAGCTGTACTTGCTAATGTACTAGATCTTGTAAAGTCAGCCATTGATAATCCAAAAAATTCATGTGGAATATCAATAGGAACAATAGAAGCTAGTGGAACAAATTCTACATCTTCTTCGTATAAAATATGATTATCTACTGTTATAAAATGTTTTAGTTCTGCAATACCATCACCATCACGATCTACTCTAATCCAAGATTCAGTAAGAGTTACTTCTTGATTAGCTTCAGTATATGCTTCACCTTTTGCTTCATAGCCTTGCCAATAGGCTTGGCCTGTAATATCTTTTCTTGCAGCAACATCTTCACTGTATTTGCCGCTTCCAACCCAGTTGTAACCGCGTCCGAGACGATTCCATTCATCTTCTGTGAGACTGTCTCCCCACTCTGGGTAATATCTGCGAACATCTGAACGAGACATTTCGCTTTGGATGCCAACAAAGACGGCATCATCAATATCTTTTGCTTCATTTGAAATCCTAAAGGCTTCTGGCGGTATAACTTCTAGCTTAACTCTGCTTTTGTCAATTCGCTTTCTAAGCCTTACATCTATATATGAAATTGTTTCTGAAGTTGGATTGAGCGTTAGCTCGCCGACGATTTCTAAATTTTCATCTGCAAGGATCTCGTCAAGTTTTGCTTCATCAATTTCTTCGTATTCTTCCATTACATAATCAAAGTCTTCAATGTAATCCCAACGAATTACTGCATTCTTCCATAATAAAGAAGACTTTATCCATGTTTGTAATATTTCCCAGCCTTTATTCTTTTTAAAGATACAGTAGTTAACAAGATTACTTGCATCTTTAGCTGCTTTAAATGCTCCAGGAGTATCATCGTACGGAACAAACCGTGCAATTTTATTGTTGTTTAAGAACAAGTCAGAAAGAACTGCTGTGTAAGCTTCAACTACTTCTGTTGTAGAAGTATCAACAATAGTACTAACGCCTTGTGGTGTTAAGTGTTCTTGCGCTACACCTGCATACTCATAAGTTGCTTTAAGTCTTTCTCTAGTTAAATCGCTAGCATTAAGCCAATCACCTGCGGCGTTCTGAATTCCTTGCTCAATAAGATTAATAAGCTGTTCATCGGTTACAGCTTGTTTATAACCATTACTAGCCATCAGTATTCACCACCTGTTCCACTATAAAATGCTTTACTGTTTTCCATAACTTTTTTATTGTATCCTTTACTTCCAGGCTGAGACAAAGGAGTTTTACGTTCTTTTGTTTTCTTTACTGGTTGTACAGATGCAACTTGTTGTTGATAACGTCCTGTTTTCATTTACCGCTCCTGGGTTTTATTATTCATTAAGTTTATAATCTAATGGGGGATATACTCTTACATAATCATCAATTGCTGATTCTGGAATAAAAGTTTCATATTTATCAGAAACATCATCCATTTTTCCTGGATATACTTTTGCCTTTCGATTAACAACTGCTGCATATACGTTAGGACCAAATTCTTGAAACTCAATTGCATCATCTAATCCATGAAAAAATGCGCCTGGACCTTTTCCATATGCAGGTTTATTTGTTGCTGCTACAGGTCTAGTTCTAGGAAAATCAGAACTAGGGGTCATTGAATGCCTAAAATAAATATCAGGTTCATAACCTTCGTATCTGCTTTCTTCAGCTAATTGTTTACGTATTTTTCTTAAATAATCAAGTTTCTTTTGTTCTGCATCTGCATATTTTTTAACTGCTTTAGCACCTTTAGCAAGTGGCCCAGCTGGTGTTGCAGCTAATCCCATCATTCCTGCAGCCATAGCTGCTTCCATAACATTTCCTGATTTTGCTGCTTTATAAAAATCTATTGCATCACTAAGTGGAGTAAGTGCTAACAATTCGTCTTTAATTGACTTTGAAGATTTTTTAGCTAATGGCCCTCTTTCTTTATTACGACCGCGCTTTGCCATTACCACTTCACCTTATTTGCCCAGTAAGCGGCACTTGTTGGACCTTTGTTAATATTTGTTGAGTGTCGAGCCTTCCAAGCTTTTCTGCGCTTAGCGTATGATTCGCTTTCTCCTTTCTTTTTAGGACTGCCAGAAACGCCTTGACTACCAAATCTAATTATTTTTGGTTTGCCATTTGGCCCTGTAACTGCTACTGCATGAGACTTTGTTTTATGGCCTGGAGTTCTTTTAGGTTTATTTAAGCCGCTAAATCTTTCACCTGCTACTTCAATACTCATTTACTCCTCCATAAAATCTACTATTATATACTTTTCACCTTCTTGCTTTAAAGATACTTTTTCTTTTTTACAACTATATAAATGTCCTGTACCTACGTTTCTATCAATTTTACGTTTTACAGCAAGACAATCTGATAAAGTAAAATGAGGTGTCCATTCTTTAGCTTCACCACCAAACGTTAAAAATAATACAAAAAGGGTTTCTACCATCAGTGATCTCCGTTACGCAACTTTTCTATGTGTGATTCTAGAGTTGTTATTCGTTTCTCATAGAACTCTAGAGTTAGCTTTTGTTGCTGATCGTATGGCGCTCTTCCTTCTTCTATTTCTGTTGCCAACTTTTCTAGCTCACCTGCAAGATGTTCTATAAGCATATATTGCTCACTGTCTGCAGGAAGCGAACCCATTTCTCCACGAGGCCATTTAATTCTAAATTCGGTGTTTTGACCTAAGTCGGCTTTCATCATAGTTATGTTTGTTTCTATTTGATTAAGCCTTTCTATTATACCGAAGTAAGCCCAAGTAGCAACACTAGCTGCAGCAACCATACTTATGATATTCCTTAAAGGCAATGCTACTTCTGTGTTGTCACTTAATTTAGGCATTACTTGTCCCCTTTATGCTCATGACCCATCCATATCCCGAATACGCCAGTCATAACACCCATAACAACAGAAACAAAAGCAGACTGTTGTGAAGTTGGATCAGGCAAATCCATAAACCATTCTGCACAACGCCAAGACATAACTGTACTAGCTAACATCATTAATCTTGGTAATATTTTCCATTTAAGAAATTGTTCTACTGTTACGGGCATTTATTCCTCCTTAGAAGTACTTTTCTAATACCTCTAATTGGTCTTCATACATAGCCATTGCATTAAGTTCTTCTTCAATAGCTTCTATAATATCTGAATGTTCCCCAATTCCTGCAGGGTTATCCAGATAAACTAAAATATTTGCTTTGTGTTTTTCAATATGTCCTTCTGCGTGTTTTGTTACTGCTTTAATAAGGTATGATGTATCTGTTTTACAATCGCATGTCATGCTAATGCCCTCGCTTTTTTAATTTTCTTTTTAGCTTTTGGAGTGTTTGCGACAAATTGTTTACCTTGTTTAGTACCTTTTCTTTTTGCCCTAGTGGTAGCAGCATGTTCAGCTGATGTAAGTTGCGGAATAGCTGAAGCTGGCATATAACGCTCTCCAGTAGCCAACGGCCCCTGCATAGAATTTTTACCACTCAATGTCCTCCACTTTTGTTTAGTCCACTTTTTAAGTGACTTTTGTTGTGCTGTAAGACCCATTATGACGTATAGCCTCCACCTTTGGCTTTGTATTCTTTGGCTACCATTTGCATCTTTCTAGCACTGATTTGTCCAGGCTTTCCACCTTTATTACCTGCGAGTATTCGCTGATAAATAGCTTTCCTAAGTCCTGGTTTCGTGTAGTTCCCTGAACTGTTTACCGTACTTTTCTTTTTCTTTTTTGCGGCGAGTGGCCCTTTCATTGTACTCATTTTTCATTCCTTCCCAAGTTTCGTTATCAATATAGCTTACTACAGGACTTCGATAAGTGGGCTTTCTACTACCCCTAGCAGCCCTGACTAGGTGAGGACAACGGTAGATCACTGAAGAGTAAGCTTAGAAAGCTCTTCCTCTAATTCTTCGTCTGTTAAGTCTGCCGCATCAAGATTTGTTTGTGTAACATCTTGTCTAGAAAGCTTTGGTGCTTGATATTCAGCAAGTATACTGGCAACCTTTACAATTTGATCAGTATCGCCATCTTCCATTGCTTGTACTAATACATAGTTGAGTGCTTGAATAGCGTCAGGTGCTTCATCACCTAACTCTTTCATAGCCATTATTGTTTGTTTAGCCAATTCGCGCTTTTCTTTATTCTTTCGGCGCACCTCTAGTCCTCGTTTACGCCACTCATCAGCCATTTCAGAATCTTTTATAGAGACAAGATTCTTTAAACCTGGATGGTTTTCATCACCCCTTATAGCCATTGTGTGTTCTCCTGTTCAAACGAGCCTAGTTTGTCTCGCCATGATACTTTATCATCTGTTAATCTGTGTTGATGTGTTCTGTAGGCTTCGAATGCAATTGCAAGAGCCATAACAGTATCATCATAGTTTCCTGCGAGGGCATTAGTGGACCCGTTGTCTGCTGAGACATAAGTTCTTAATTCTCCGACAATAATATCACTAAGTATTTCTATATCTGCCTCTTCAACAGCTCGTTTTAAGTTGCCGATAATCATAGGTTTAGTTCCTACGGTAGTTCTAAACCCAGGTTTACCACCTTCATCGTCAAGAAGACTAGCTGCTTTAGTCTGATAATAGAGATTAATGTAATTCATTTGCTTTAATCTATTAAGAGTAGCAATTCCTAGACTATTACTCTCTACTGCTAGTAAAGCATTGTTGAAGTATCTGCCCAGATAGAATAAAATATCGCCAAAATTACTAGGATCCGTGAAGTTATCTCTAAATAGCGCACAAACTTGCCTCTCTTTATTTAATACTACAGCTGTACTGTAATCTTGCCCTACACCTAGCGCCACATCTGCGCCAATAATAAATCTATCATCAAAGTTTGGTGGAATCCACATTTCAAGGTGGCCTTCCCTAGCATCTTCAAAGTATTTACTCGTTTCGTCAAAGTGTCTTATATACTCTGGAGCTTTTACTTGTATACCGTTAATAATTTCTTGATCAAACACTGAATTACCAGTTACTAAAAAAGCTTCTTCAGGAGTTGCAGGGTATTCTTGTTTAAACTTTCGTTCCCCCGACTCTGCTATTTTTAAACGTCGCCAATAAAGTTGATCGTTGTCTAAATCGTGTCGTTCTAACAGTTCCCATTCTTCTTCCGTGAGTTCCATGTCTTCAGGTGCAGATCTGCGATATTCTTTGGTAATAAACCAAGGTAAAAATATTGGAATATACTCATTTTCACCTCTCATAGCGCCCTGATACAGCCGATAAAACTCCCCCGAAGCTCCATTTGCGGTGCTTTCCAGTATTACTTCTGTACCATCTTCCTGACTAATGCCTTGGAATAGGCCAGCAAGTATTTGTTCGTCAAATTGCCAGAAACCTACTTCAGATAAGTGTGCAATAGTAGGAGTTGTACCGCGTCCAGCTTCTTTAGCACCTGCTGTATACAGTCTGTAACCACTTTTATTGTGTTCAAATAAGATTTCCTTGGCATTAGACTTGTTAAGCGTTGGTGGCTCTTCCATATTGTCAATAATATTACGACTCATGTTGAAAAGAGCATCAGAAGTAGCACTATCGTGTGCCATAACTACTGATCTAGTATAGGGGGTAAAGAATGTCTTCCAAAATACTCTAGCAGCACAGTAAGTACTGATGCCTTGCTGCCGCGCTTTGAGTACAATTGCTCTGACTTTACCAGTTTCTTTGAGCTGTTCTTCTAATTTTGTATTAATTATGATTTGTGCTTCATTAAACTCGAAAGGAACAAAGCCTTGGCTAGCATTCTTTGTAATAATTCTAATTTGTTCTTTGGAAAATAGTTCAAAGTCGTCCTTGTAAGCTTGTAATTGCTTTCTTTTATTGGCTTCTTTGAGCAATTCCAGCTTACGTTTGTTCTTCATAGTAGGAGTCCTCAAAATTTTCCTATAAGGGTGTGTTTATAAAGGAAAATCTAACGCCCCTTCTTTCTCTGTGTCTAAAAAAGATGTGAAGGCGCTGTGCATATCCTTTTCTTTTTCTGCGGCCCCCCACTCTGTGCCTTGCCGTCTGCTGGCGGGTGGGGCGTGGTTGCCTCTCCCTCCTGCTGCGCGGCGGTTCTGCCGTTGCTTGGCGGGTGGTCCGTTCTTTCTCTTTTTGTGGGGTGCTGTTGTGTCTTCTTCTTCTCTCGCTGCTCGTTCTCTCTCTCCTCTTTCTGTTGTCGTCTGGTCTCGGCCTTGCGTTGTTGCTCGCCTCGGCTGGTGTGCGTCTTCTCGTTCCGTCCTTGTCTGGGTCGTGGGGTCTGCGTCGCCGCTGTCGTGTCGCGTGGGTCGTTCTGCGCCTGAAGCGGTGTCTGCGCTGGTCGCCTCTCTCCGTGCGGCCCGTGCGTCGGGTGCGCCTGTCTCCCTCGGCGTCCGTTCTGGCTGGTCTCCTTCGCGGTGGTTCTGCGCCGTGGCTCCTGCGTCCTCGCGTGCGTTGGCGTCGTGAGCCTTCCGTCTTCCCTCTTGCCCCTTCCCTTGCCGTCGTGTGGCGGCTGGGGGTCGGCTGTCCTCGTGGCTGCGGGTTTCCTCCCTCCCGTGGCCTCGTGGGTTGCCGCTGTTGGTAGCTCTCTGGGCGTCCCTGCCCGTAACTTGCGTTCTTGAAAGGAACTGCTATGCAAAACTCAAACACACAAATCGCCGTTGTCTCAACTAACTCTGTTGAAGGCTACATCCCTACTTCCTACTCGCTGAAGCTGGGTTCGGCTCCCGTTCTTGCGGAGTCCTTTGTTCCTGCGGTGGAGACTGCGGTGGTCCTGTCGGGGCTGAAGCCGTTTAAGTCTCGCCGTGGTCAGCTGGGTTTGTCGGTGGTAGCGACTTGCTCGGTGTCTGGTCGTTCGGAGACTTTCATTGCGTTGTCAGGTGGTCTCCCTGGCGGTGAAGGCTCTCCTGCGGCTCGTTCGCTTCTTGAAGCGGTTCGTGAAGCTGTGTCTTCTGGTAAAGCCGTCTTCTTGGGGGTAGCTGGTAATTCGTCTGGCTACTTCTGTGCTGTCTCTTCGGAGCCTTTCGGTTCTGTTGCGGCGGAAGAGGCTGGCGCGGCTGAAGAGTTCGCGTTCTAGGGTCGGTGCTTGCTCCCGCCGTCGTTTGGCGGTGGGGGCTTCCCTTCTTTTTTTTTGGTGCTGGCGAAAAGGAGACAAACAATGCGGTACTATATAGTGAACGGTGTAGTGTATTTCACTTGGAAAGAGGCAGAGGAAGCAAAGAAAGGAAGAAAGTAATGAAAGCAATTGACATTACCGATATGTCTAATCGGCAAATTGAGGAGTTAATTCAAGATGCCATGGTTGAATTACAAGAACGTAAACTTGTAAATCAAAGACAAACAGAGCTAGAAGATCTTATGGGAGATGCTATAGCTCAAGAAGAGATCAAACAATCACGCAGAACAACAGGAGCGTAATGTGGATATTAATATGATAGCGGAGGCTAAAACACTCGCAGAAAAACTTGATGAGGCATTTGATGCTGTCATTGAGGAGTTTGATGCTGACTTTACTACGAGACAATACAGTGATTGGATAACTAAATATGGTCTTACAGATAACTCTGCAGCAGAATTCGGCAATGTCATTGACGCAATTATGTTCGAGGCATTAGAAAAAGTAACTAACAGATGGAAGGAGACAGGAAAATTACCTAAATAGTTCCACTTTGGAATTATTTACGAGTTTACGTGAAGGAAACTGCAAGGGCATGTGCCTTTGTGTGTATAAATATGAACCAAATGTCATAACTACAGGAGATTAATATGACACAGACAATCATTCGCAACGTAGCTGTTAACTATGCTAAAGTATACAAAGCTGAAACCAATCCTTTCGGTGCTACACAGTACGACATACAACTCGAATTTGGTAAAGACCGCATAGCTGAACTTCAAAAGTTTGGTAAAATACGAGAATTACCTAATGGCAACTTCGCATTAAACATAAGTCGTGCTGAAAAGAATAAAGACGGTAAACTAAATACTATTCGTGTAGTTGACATGGCTAAAGAACCGTTTGATAAGCCAATTGGTAATGGTTCTACAGCTAACTTAATTGTCTTCACTTATCCGTCACCTCGTGCATTTAACGGTAGTAAAACAGTTCTGATGGCTGTACAAATAACTAACCATATCGAATATACACCTGAAGCTTCAGTTGACTTCGATCTTGTTGAAACAACATCAACCGAACTTCCAACTGACTTCTAAAGCAACTTCGAGAGGTAACTAATTCTGGTTGCCTCTCACACCATATCCATCAAACGAAAAGGAATACATTATGGACTATACAATCACATTAAGATCCGACCTTTCAACTGGAATGTGGCCTAAAGCTCAACAAGCAGCTGCAAAATATCAACTAAACAAATTCCTTAAAAGTATGCCCAAAGGAACTATAGGCTATGTTGCTGGAGGCGCACCTCGTGATTGGCATCATGGTTGGGGTTGTAGAGACCTTGACATCTTCTATAAAGTACCTGCTACTTATGATGACATGAATGCCGCTGAAAAAGTCCTAGAGAAGTACCATACAACTCATAATTACTCTGGTTATGATTACACAGGACAACCAATTGTATCGGTGCATGAATATCCAGTACACTCTGGCTCTCTCAGATTCAGAAAAGTACAACTAATACGACTTGAAGTTAATCCAATTGTCGTAATTAAAGACTTCCCAATTAACCTGTCTCATATCTGGATGGATACCAAAGGCCATATCAAGTGTGATTTCCATTACTATTATGGATACAATGCCAGAATAATCCGAGAAGTCCATCGTAATCAATATAACTATACTTATCTTGAAAAGATACTTCCACGCTTTGATGACTATACTTTCTGTCCTCTAGGTTGGCAAGGTGAGAGACCTGAAGCTACAGCTATACCTGATTATAAAGTAGAAGACGCTTTGGATTAACCATGGATATGCATGGGCTAGTCACCCTAATAACTATCTTCCTAACCTTCATGATATTCTTTGAAGGATTCCGTAAATAACAGCGCAGGGGCGTAAGCCCTTGCGTAATTCTAATAAGGGACAGTTCTACCGCTATAAGGAATTTTTAAAATGATACCTCCATTCGAATGGTGGCTTCAAGTTATACTCTGGAGTACCGTACCACTATTATTAATCCTCGTAATTGATCTATTATTAATCCTCGTAATTGATAGTATATTTAACCACTGAAAGGAACACTACAATGTCACTAACAATTAGCTCTGATGTTCGTAACTTTTATTCCTCTAGTTATGATCTCGAATTCAAGAGCAATACACTCGATGATGCTCACTGGTATGCCTATGACTGGTCATACGATGAGATCACTCTTTGTCATGACACAGATCCTGATGTAGTTAAGTTTGCAGCTACCCTAGGAGACTCCCTGTTCGTCTGGATCGATGGAGAACGTACAGAGTGTCCACTGGAGATTAAAGATGAAGCAGTATACATAACACTATATGTAGACTATGAAGACGACGCTGTACACGATGGACCATACGACACTGAAACACAAATAGAGGTATACTAATGGAATATGAAGTAATATACATAGCAAGAGACAAAGCAGACCCAAGAGACGGTATGGATCAATGCAGTGAAATATGTGAAAAGATGAGAAACAGCGGTCGCTTTGATACATACGTAACACAAGCCCAAAAGAATTACTTAGTCTTTTGGGGCAAACGTATGTAGCGCTTAAAACACACCCTTATAGGGGGGAGAGGGGATATCCTTATAGGAATCCTTTAAGTACGTCTAAGAAAGGAACAAAGATGATAAAGCACGATAACGTAGTCTACGTAGTATACTCGAAGAGTAACCACAAAGGCGCTAGACACTTTTACCTCAGAGGCGTCTTTAAGGATCACGACAGGGCTATCCGAGAGGCTAAACGAATGACTAAATGGGATCCATTTGATGAAGAGGAGAAAGAAGCGTACACCATAATAAAAGAAACGGATCACTTTATAGAGATGTCGAACGACTACTATAATAAAAGAAACGGATCACTTTATAGAGATGTCTAACGACTACTATAAGGATGACGAAGAATACTCTGAAAGAATATTTGTACTAGCAGAAGGAATTCAGCCATGAGAAAAAGAACACCTGGAATGTATCACTTCTACTTTAACGAGATAACAGAAGCAATACACAACAACGACTACGACAGAGTAGACTACTTAGTCTCTGATGCACCTAAAGAAGTAAAGAAAGCGTTAATCAGAAACGAGGTAATAGAAGAAAGCGTAGAGTCTAGTCGTCGTGATCAAGATGATAAACTAGAAGAACACTTACGTTTAGCCATTATTGTCTTAAACGAACAAGGCTATCTTGCAGACAGAGCATGGCCTGACTCAAATGAATTCGAAGAATTATTAGAAGCAGCAAAAGAAATAGAAAGGGCTGATGAATATGTTGAAGAGGATTCACATTAATCAACACGTTATAAGAGCCAACGCTAAGTCTGGCGAAAGAAATCCTGTCATCACCGTAAAAGGTGGTGGCAAGAACGACTATGCACATCAAGTAATCATTAATGGCCATACGAAAGTCGTGTATAGTCCTGACAAACCACTATCCTGTGGTGCTAAAGTATGGATTGAAACAACTGAAGAAGTGGAATTAGTAAATGCGTAAAATATTAGGACATCACTCAGCAAACTACATGATCAGAACTTATGAAGAAGTTAAGCGTATCACTGATGACGGTGGCTTAGCTTATGAATGTAAAAGTGCTATTTGGGCTTTCGAACCTGTAAGAGAGCGTGTAACTCTCTTTGTAAAGAACCCTACTCCAATGACAAATGATTGGATTGACTACACCAAAGACAGTAAGCACTACGAAACACATAAGAATCGTATTATTAAGCTAACAAGTGCTGCTATGCGAGATGATTTCGAGAGTATGATTAAACGTTGGAGTCAGTAATGAACTATGAAGAACTTCGAGATAACTTTCTTAAAAGCGTACAAAGAAACTATATTGACTTTGAAACGTTCTTTAAGAATGAAGTGCCTAACAAAGAAATAAGAGATTACTTACGTGTTGAAGCAGCATTTCTGAGTATAATAGACGCTTTTAGTTGCTTAGATAGTATCGAAGATGATGATATGTTTGATGAACTTATTGGATCAAGTCATGAAAAAGCTGATGAACTAAGTCGTGAACTTGGCGATGCAGACAGAACACTCGTAAAGCTAATAGGGAAGGAAATAATTGATGAGCATTTATCAAGTATTAGTGTCTGAAACACTATATCATTACGTAGATATTGAGGCTGAAACTGAACAAGAGGCTAGGGCAATATACTATACAGGTGAGCAAGAGCCTCAACCATATGGTGATCAGACTATCGATACAGAAATAATAGAAGTAAATGTAATCGATGATTGAATGCAGTGGATTAGATCTGCTGTGGTGGCAGTGGTGGATACTCGTAATGATTACAGTAAACACTACGCTAAACCTTGTAGTATTCTTTAAACACAGATTTAGAAAGGCTAAAGATGGAAGAGAATAACGCAATTAGTCCCAAGCATTATAAAGAAATATTGCCTGGATATGAGTATATGGACATGATGGTGCATATGCTTGATGGCTTTGACGGTGTCGAAGCGCATTTAATGGGTCAAATATACAAGTATCTTATGCGATACGGTAAGAAAGACTCTAAGGTACAGGAGCTAGAGAAAGTTCAATGGTATCTAATGTATCTGATAAAAGAAATGAAAGGCAGAGAATAGAATGTATTCACTGTAAAAATGTGCAGTATGTTTCGGAGGCACTTAAAGAGTTGTCTTCGAGACTATACTGTTACTCTTGTAACAATGAGATTAAACTAGAGGAATATAAAAATGATTAATGAAAAACGCACTGAAATTATTCGTAACGCCGAGCTTCATTGGGCAAAGCTGGTCAAGCCTGTAGAACCTTTTGGTACACTACAATGGGAACTACAAATGCGTACTCGTGATAAAGACGAAGCAAAGAAATGGAAAGAACACTTTTATCTTAATGTTAAAACAGAAGAAGATGATGATGGCGTGTTCTATAAAACAAACGTTAAGCGTAAAGCTCTTAAGAAAGATGGTGAACCTAATGATGCGCCTGAAGTATTAGATGGTGCTAAGAAAAGTATGGACGGAAATAAAATAGGTAATGGTAGCATTGGTAATGTTATGTTATTTCAATATCCTTATGATGTAGGTGGACGCAAAGGTGTAGCAAGCATCTTGTCTAAAGTACAAGTAACTGAGCTTAAAGAGTATACACCAAGCAGCAGTACAGACTTTGATATCATTGATGGTGCAGCCGAGGCAGAAGCACAGGCAGACTTTTAATGGGTGATATCATTGATTTTACTCGAAAAAAGAAGGAATTAAAACTCGAAGTAAAAATGAATGATGAAGATGCAGCACAACGTATACTAGAAGTTGGTATTATTGCATTATGGGATATGTCAGGTGGTTTTGATTTACAACAAGGTTTAGAAGACCCTGTATACCATCTGATATTCCTTAGTTTTTCAGGTCTTTGCTTTGAACAAATGCAAAAAGGTAATATTATAGTTAACGAAGACGGTGATATTGCTATAGAAAGCGGATTAAAAGAGGTTTTATTTGATGCGATTAAAGACTTTAAGAGAGAGTTTACAGCCAACGATAACAACGTTGACTGAATGCGCAGACTATTGGTCTGAAATGCATATGCGAGGTAAAATAGGTCAAGCTCATTATTTTAAGTGTATTAAGTACATTGAAGAATTAAAGCTTTATGTTTTAGAAGAAGAAAGGAAACAACGTGCTGAAGAATTACGTGTACCTAGCAGGGCCAATGGAGGACTGCACAAAGAAACACATGACAACATGGAGGATTCGGGCGTCGAACGGTTTGGATGATGCAGGTATTGCTAGTTTAGACCCAACAAGACGAGTAACTTTCCATGAGAATTTAACATTAGCAGAACGAGGTGTGCCTATACAATCAACGTGTAGACGTATCTTTAAAATGGACATGCAAGATATTGCTAACAGCACTGTAGTGCTTGCTGATGTTCGCCGTAGCAGTGGTCGTGGAACAGGAACTTCTATGGAGCTTATGTTTGCTCATATGAAAAATAAAATTATTATTTTATGGGCAAATGAAGATGATCTTATTCATCCCTTCTACGAAAGTATTTACACAGAAAAATATAACTTATTAAGTGACTGTGTTCATGCTTGTACCTATTACTTTGATTAGAAAGGAAAACTAATGCCTTATATTACTAAAGAAAACCGTACAGACTTTATGTGGATTGAAAGTGCAATCGATGATGCACCACCTACTACAGCAGGTGAGCTTCAGTATCTTATCGCTGTTATGATACATCATTTTGTACGAGAAAAAGGTCTTAATTATCAAACTTGTAATGATGTTATGGGTGCATTAACAGGCGCTAATATGGAATTCTACAGACGATTTGTAGCTGACTATGAAGACACTAAGATAAGGGATAATGGTGATGTCTATTACGAAGTGTACGAATAAAGACTCTGAAGGACGCGAGTGTAATCAATATAAAATAGGAGATAAGTATTGTGGCTATCCCAACTGTAACCACTTGGCTGTCCAATATCTTCGCAAAGGAGAAAGGATATCGAATGAAGCGAGAGAATGGATACAAGTCTGTAACCCAGAGCTTTTTCGGGATATCGAGAGCAGAGAGACATTGTGATAAATGTAACACAACCTATTATGAGGGAGCATTAGACTTCCTTTTAGATGAATTTAGTTGTCCAAGATGTGTCAACGGAAAGGACGAAAATGAAACTAGTATTCGATATAGAGACTGATGGTATCGATGCAACAAAAATATGGTGTATTGTAGCACAAGATGTAGACACTAAGAAGATTTATAAATGGAAGCCAAATGATATCGAACTTGGCTTAAGCTTCTTAGCTAATGCAGAAGCATTAATTGGTCATAACATTATTGGTTATGATATTGCTATATTAACTAAGCTATATGGCGTTAATCTTTATGATAAACGTATATACGATACTTGGATTATGAGTCAAGTACTTAAATACAAGAGACCACACAAACATGGACTTGGTGGTTGGGGTGAACACCTCGGTTATAGCAAGTTTGAATTTGATAATTGGTCTGAATTCTCTGAGGAGATGCTTACATATTGTGTAAGAGATGTTGAACTCAATACTAAGGTCTACGAAATCTTAATGAAAGAATTTAAAGAACAATCAACAACTAAGCCATTGATATCTAAAGGTTTAAGAGCAGAACATGATGCTGCAATATTCGAAGCCAAAGTAAGACTCAAAGGCTGGTTGTTTGATACCGATGCAGCCAACAAGCTGCACGAAGAAATGACAGCCGAGATTAAATCAATTGAATCTCGCATACATCCTCAACTACCTGAGATGACTATTATGGTAGACAAACAACCTAAGACTGCTAAGTATACTAAGAAAGGAGACTTTACTGCTGTTACTCGTAGACTTCTAACTGAATATCTTGGATACGAACCTGAAGTAGATGACTGGGATCCTAAACAAGAGTTTCAACGTAGCTATACTACACAAGTTACGTTAGGCAATATGGAAGAAGTTAAAGAATATCTTTATACTATAGGATGGAAACCAGATGATTGGAACTACAAGAAAGTTGGCTATGAATTCATTAAAACGAGTCCAAAACTCACAACAACAAGTCTTGAGTTACTCGGAGATGTCGGACGAGATATCGACAGATACTACACAACAAGATCGCGAAGGTCTATTCTCGAAGGCTGGCTTAAAGAGGTTAAGGGAGATAGGCTACATGGAAGAATGTGGGTTATCGGTACGCCTACATTCAGAGCCAGACACGAAGTAATTACTAACTTACCTAGTGTAGATGCTGCATGGGGTAAAGAAATGCGTAGTCTATTTATCTGTGAAGATGGATATAAAGTAGTTGGTGCTGACTCAGCTGGTAATCAGATGAGAGCTTTATGCCACTACATTGGCGATGATAAGTTTACTAAGGAGGTAACGGATGGGGACATTCACACTTATAACGCAAGTATTCTTGGGAGTAGCCGTGGTGATGCTAAGCGTTGGCTTTATGCCTACTTATTCGGCGGTGGTGGCCGCAAGCTTGGCACTATTCTCACTGGTAAGCCTGATGATAAAGCTGGTAATGCCAGTAAACAAAAGTATCAATCAGCAATCCCTGGATTAGGTAAAGTAAAAGCAAAACTAGATCATATCTTTCAACAAACAAAGAATGGTTATGGTGATGCATTTATTCCAGCGCTTGATGGTCGTAGAGTTTATGTAAGTTCAGCCCATCAATCACTTAATTATCTATTACAATCAGCCGAAGCAATTACTTGTAAAGCAGCTATTGGTTATGCAATGGAAAAGATTGCTAAAGAAAAGTTAGATGCATACCCTGTTATCTTCTATCATGATGAAATGGCATGGGTAGCTAAAGAAGTTGATGCAGAACGAGTTAAAGAAATCTGTATTGAATCTTTTAGAGAAGCACCTAAACAATTTAATGTGCAGTGTATGGATGGCGATGGTGTTATCGGTAACTGTTATGCAGACGTTCATTAGAAAGGAAACGTTATGGGTAGATTAAAGAATCATCTTATAGAACTTGAAGATAAGTTTTGGAGCATTGCAGAAGAGACTGTTAGTGGTTGTGAACGCTTCGAAGACTTTGTTAGTGAAATGAGTGAACACTCACATCTCATGCCACTTGTTGCAGATGAAAATGAATTTTCAGATATGCTTAATGATGCATGGAATGATTATTGGAGTGAATATCAATGATTGCTATTATCGATGTAGATAGTTGTGTGTATCAATGCTCATGGGATCAGCCGAGCCTTGATGCTGCATTTGATAACTATCAGAATATATTAAATAAATATTGGATTGAGCCTGTATGGGCAGATGAAAAGATTATTTATTGTGCTGGCAAAGATAACTTTCGTTATAATCTTTGTCCTAATTATAAATCAAATCGTAAAGATCCACCAGCTAAAGCTAAATACTTTAGGCCATTAATGGATTTAATTATTGAAAAAGAGTTAGCTATTCCGTCTCATGGTATGGAAGCTGACGATATGGTTCGTATTAAAGCTACTGAATGCGCTAGTCTTAACCAAGACTTTACCGTAGTACATATTGATAAGGATCTTGATTGTATTCCAGGAAAGCACTTTAATCCTAAGAAAGAAGAGTTCTATGAAATCGATGTTGATACCGCAGATCTTCTTTATTGGACTCAAATGCTTAAAGGTGATCCAACAGATAACTTGCCTGGATTACCTAAAGTTGGTCCTAAGAAAGCAGAAGCAATGCTTGCTGGTGTACCAATGAGTAGACGTAAGAAGCGTGTTATTGCAGCTTACAGAGCTAAATATGGCGTAGTAAATTGGAAGGAGAAGTTATTAGAAACCGCAAATGGTATTCATATATTGCGGAATTCAACTGACTTCTTTGAGGTGTAATATGACTACCAATACACAAGATCATCAACGTTATGAAGATGTTATCATAACAGAGGTAAGTAATGTTGACTCAGGAGGATGGGTCGGCATTACTACTGAAGAGCATGGTGAAATCAGATGTAAATCTAATCTTAGAACTAAACTTAAATTAAAGAAAGGCTGGGAAGGCGATTTAACTGTATGGATTAATCCTAAAAGTAATACTGTATGCGTAGCCTTTGATCAGAAAGCTTGGCAAGCTACAGGAGCAGATGCAAAGCCGCATGGTCAATGGGAGTTAATTCCTAATATGACTGATATTAATCCATATGAAAATGAAGGCTTTGTGTATATGATTACTGAAAAGTCTACTGGAAAGAAATATGTAGGCAAGAAATCATATTGGAATTACAGTAAAGGTAAACGTGTAAGACAATCTAATTGGAAAACATATGGTTCATCAGGCGTAGATACTTCACAAAAGGTTTCAGATAATCCTGAAGCATTTGATTACCTTATTATGGATGAAGCGCCTGACAAATCTTCACTTAATTACCTAGAAATTAAATGGCAAATAACTCTTAATGTTCTTACTGAGCTAGACGAGAACGGAGAGAAAGTTTATTATAATAAAACACTTGGCAGTGAGAAATGGATGCTCACTAAATCATTTATAGAGGAATACAATGCGAAATCCAATGTATAATAAGATACCTAATCAACAGATAATTGACGGAAAAAGATATGAACCTGACGTTTCTGAGTATGATGAGTTCTTATCAGATTATATTATCGGTAAAGAAGAAAGACGACAAAAAGTAACTAAGTCTAGTAAAACAAGGCAGAAGAAAAGGAATAATCGTCATGCCAAAGAAGAGCGACTATACGGAGAGTAAAGAAATAGGCAAAACTAAATGCCCTGCTTGTCCGTCATCAGATGGCTTTGCTATATACGATGATGGCCACGGTTATTGTTTTGTCTGTAATCACTATGAACGCAATGTAAATGAAGAGGAAGAGGAAATGGCGGTTGCAGCACCTCAAGTTACAAGTTTAGAATTATTTGAATCTCAACTTGGTGATTATCGTGGTTGTCAAGAACGAGGCATTACTAAAACAGTTGCTGAACATTATGGTGTTCGTGCAACATACGATAGCGAACGTAATATTGTTGCATATAATTATCCTTACTACTGTGACAATGAGTTAACTGCTTATAAAGTAAGGACATTACCTAAACAATTTAAAACTGTAGGAGACTTTAAAGATGTCAGGACTTTTGGTAGTCAAAGCTTTGGAGCTGGCGGTAAGCGAATCGTCATTACGGAAGGAGAATTTGACGCAATGGCAATTGCTCAAGCGTCTCTCGATCACTATAAGTGTATTTATCCTGTTGTATCTGTTGCTAGTGCTAGTAATTTAAAATCACTTTTAGTTGATCGCAACTTTCTAAGATCATTTGAAGAGGTAGTATTATTCTTTGACAATGATATAGCAGGAAAGAAAGCTATAAAAGAAGCAGCTAATATTATTGGCATTGATAAAGTTAAAGTTGTTACAACAACAGCTAAAGATCCTTGCGAATTATATACTGCTGCAGGATATCAAGGTGTAATGCGTGTTATATGGGATGCACAACCGTTTAGCCCTGCTGGTATTATAGTAGGCCATGACCCTGTATGGGAACAATACCTTGCAAGACGTTCTACTGAATCTGTTGCTTATCCTGCTTGTTTAACAGGTATTAATGATAAAACTAAAGGTATGCGGTTTGGTGAAATTACTTTGTTTACTTCAGGTACTGGTAGCGGTAAATCAACTGTTATTAAAGAGATTGTATTAGACCTTCTTGATAAAACAGAAGATAAAATCGGTATGATTTCACTTGAAGAGTCTGTAGGTGATACAGCTGAAAAGTTTATTCAGATGAAACTGCAACGTAATTTACAAGAGTATGATGTGGCTCTTGAAGAACAGGAGGAAGCATCTCGTGCAGTATTTGGAACAGAACAGCTTGTATTACTCGATCATCAAGGCTCTGTTGGTGATGAGTCTCTTATTGATAAGATTGAATATATGGCTCTTATGGGCTGTAAATACCTTATCCTTGACCATATTACAATTGCTGTATCAGAAGGCGCAGAAGGTTACACTGGTAATGAGGCCATTGATAAAGTTATGTCAGATCTTCTTAAGCTTACAAAGAAGCACAATATATGGCTTGGAGTTATCAGTCACCTACGCAAGGTTCAAGGTGGCGGTTCGACCTTCGAGCAAGGCAAACTTCCTAGCATGGATGACATCAAAGGTTCTGGTTCAATCAAACAAATATCATTTGATATCATCGGATTCGCTAGAGATATGGCTAATGAAGACGAAGAGATTAGAAACACAATTAATTTCGTTGTGCTTAAAAGTCGGTTTACAGGTCGAACTGGCCCCGCTGGACACGCTAAGTACAACCACGATACAACGCGATTAGCTTATTATGATGAACATGCTATTGACTTTGAGGTAGTATAATGGATAGCGAAATTATAAATAAACTTTGTATTGTACAACAAGAGTTAAGTATTGCTAGAAAAACAATTACAGAGTTAACTACTGAACGAAATAAATATCGCAGTCAAGCCTTAATGCGTGCTAATAAAATTGAGGAGCTTCAAAATGAATTACAAAAAATCTATTCGCCGAAAGGCAATTAAGATACAAAACACAGATTCAAAAAGTGGCCGTAAAATCAGACCTATGTCTGAAGCTATTGCGGCAGTGGAGAAGTTAAATGACGGAGAAAGAAGCTAGATATGACGACCTTTATATGGACATCGCTAAACGAGTTAGTCAAATGTCTTATGACACTGACACTCAAGTTGGAGCGGTACTGGTTAAAGATGGAAATATTATTTCGATGGGTTGGAATGGAACTCCTTCGGGCTTTGATAATGAGTGTAAGCATACTCATACTGGGGTTACTTTACCTACTGTTATTCATGCTGAAGCTAATGCTATCTGCAAGTTGGCTCGTACTGGCGGCAACGGATTGGGTTCCACACTCTACACTACGCTCGCGCCTTGTATGGAGTGTACTAAACTTATCTTGCAATCTGGGATCTCAGAAGTTGTCATTAATCAAGCTGACGACAGATACATGGAAGCATATACAATCCTTAAAACGAAAGGCATGATTAGATTATGCAAGTCTATTACAAATTAGATGATGAAATACCTAACTACGTTGCTTGGGTTCAATGTGAACCTGAACAATTAAATGAAGTTCGACAAATGTTTCCTGTCGAAAACTATGAGATTTTAATCGGAATTAAATCTAATTATGATCCATTAACATGTGATGTTCACACCCTTAACAACCCACCAGCCCCTACATGGGGCGTAGAAGTTTGGAAAAGAGAAACAAATGGAAGATGTGAAGGACTATCTCCTAAATAAAATTCGTGGTGAAGACTTAGGTGTCAAACCAAGACGTAACTTACAATTAATGCGTATGATTGACACAGATGGTGTTGATATGCTTGACTTCTTAATAGAAGACATGATAACATTCGCAAGAAAAACGATACAACGCTGTTTTAAGCGTAGTAAAACTGAGGGTGAAGCAGCAATTACTCAAGCTTCAATGGCAATCGGTAAATATATTATCGAAGGCTGGGATAGCACTAATGTAAACTTTAGAGACCATGTACGAGTAGGTGATTTAGTTATCGAAGGCTTTGTTATGTGTGGTTATTTAACAATACAAGTAGGCCATATGAAAAGCCGTAAGCCCGTTACTATACATGCTACTGATAAATGGGGTGAAATGGAGGCTATTGCTGGAAGAACTCTTTGTATTAGCGAAGAACCAATTGCGCCTATTACTAGTTTAATCCAAGCCAACGGTAGAAGTGTTATTAAAACATGGGATAAATCTAAAGAGTTTAAATTTATTAAACATCGTGAAGCCCCGTTTGTTAAAGCAATAGATAAATTACAATCAACTCGTTGGCTTATTAATGCTGATGTTCATAAAGCTATCATGCAACAGTGGGATTCATTTATTAGTAATGAAGAATTTACTGGTGAAGATGAAAAAGAAAACGATAAACTATATCAACGTCAAGCCTCAAAGAACCGTGAGGTAAAAGAAGTAATGGCTATCGCAGCGAAATGGCTGCATAAAGAATTTAGCTTTTACATTGATGCAGATTACAGAGGCCGTTTATATTATGCAGAGCCTTTCTTTAACTTTCAAGGTTCAGATATTGCAAGAGGCCAGTTGTTATTTGCTAAAGGTAAACTATTTGATAGCACTGCTAGCTTCTGGCTTGGTGTTCATACAGCTTGTTCTTACAATCAGTCTTACAACATTGACGAGATCCCTGAATGGGTCACTACAGATTATCGTAGTGTACTTGAGCAAGAAGAACTCGATACTATTTCTGTAGACAAAATGACACTTGAAGATAGAGCAATGTGGACTCAACAAAACATAGATAGCATAATAGAGTTTGGTGAACGCAAAGTGTTTATGCATGAAGCAGAAAAGCCTATCTCGTTTTTATCGTGCTGTATCGAATGGTATAAGTATTCTCAGTGTAAAGGAGACTTCTATACTCAGCTACCTGTACCTATTGATGGCGCTAATAATGGTTGGCAACATTTAGGTGCTATGTCTAAAGATAAAAAGACGGGCGCTCTTGTTGGTCTTGTTCCTACTGAAATACAAAACGATTTCTATGTACAAGTAGCTAAGCGACTTACTCAACGTATGCCTGAATGGTTTGAAGAACGTCAAATGCCTATGAAACATATTCGTAAAGGTATTGCTAAACGTGGTGCTATGACTCGTGCTTATAGCTGTGGCCAAAAGAAAATGTCTGAATCTATGTATAGCGATTGTTACCAATATGGTTATACCGAAGAATATAATATTTCTACTTGGGATTGTGACGAGCTAAGTAATCAAGTTATTAGAGCAATTCAAGAAGTTTGTCCAGGCCCGTTAGATACTATGCGTTACTTACAAAGATTAGCTGAACAAGAAATAACTAATTGGTTTAAAGAATATGGCACAGATAGAGGCCGTGGAATTGAATGGATAACTCCATCTGGCTTTCCTGTTATATATGAATGTTATCGTACTCGGCCTGTTAAAGTAGACTGTTATGGTTTTAATACACCAACAGGAGAAATTCGCTTTAAACATGTTATCAGAGAGAAAACAGATATCCCTGATAGGCGTGGCTTTATGTGTGGTATTAGCCCTAACTTTGTTCATAGCATGGATGCTGCTCATATGGCTCTTACTGTAGCTAATTGGGATGGTGAATTTGGCGCTGTGCATGATTCATTTAATACACATGCAAGTGATATAGAGTTACTTATGAATAAAACTCGTAATGAGTTTGTATCTATTTATGATACAGAAAACTTTTATGATAGTATTCCTTTCGGAAGAGGCTATCAAGGCATTGTGCCTACAATCGGTACGTTAGATATTAAAAACGTACAAGATTCAGATTATTTCTTCTGTTAGGAGGTTATTATGGAAGATAAAAATTGGCTTGCACAGACAGGCAGAAACTATTCTGATATAGACTTTAAAGAACTTGGAATTCCCGATGAGCTTATCGGACAAGAAGGATTTAATCGTGCTATGTTAGATCGAATGCACGCAGAAAATATGGCTGGATATATTGAAGACGGTATGTCAGAAGCACAAGCACGGTTTGAAGCAGATAAACGTAGAAGTATGGCTTTAAAAGCCGCAAAAGCTAACGGACTTAAATTATAAAATAAAATACCCCACAAGGTTTCCATAAGGATTCCCTGTGGGGTATTTTTATTTAAGTAAATTGTGATCTTTTACGTTCTTCTTTTTTCAATTTATTTCTTCTTGCATCAGTTTCCACAATCATCTTATCAAGATCAGGTCTAATTCTAAGAATATCTATTGTTGCAAAGAAAAGCTGTTCAAAAAATTCAGCATCTACTTTAAAAGATTTATCACCTAAACTTTGATTAGGTTTTTCTGCTGCTAAACCACGCATTTGTTGTGCTGCTCTTTTAAATAATGCATTTCTTTCGTCTGTACTAATTCCTCTTACATCTGAGCTTATTATTGTTTTATAACGTGGCGCTCCATTACTACCAATATTATAAAAATCACCTAAAGCTTTATATTCACCTTCTGTTCCTAAATCAAACATTTCACCTGTTTCTTTAGCTTGATTTATTTTAACTGTAATACGCTTAAGCATATCTTCAAATGAATCTTTTTCAGCTTTTAACATATTATATTTTTGATTTACTTCATCAAAAGTGCTATTAGCTGTTTGTTCTAAGTCTGTAAATGAATTAGCGTCACCAATAAATGCATCATAAATTTGCATTACCGTTGCAGTTGGATCACGTTTAACTGCTCTAGCTACGACTAATTGCGCTATTGTAGCATCAATATTTTGTGTAGCATTAACTGCAGCTTGATTACGAAGCTTACTTCCTAAATCAAAAGAAGTATATTCTCCTTCACCTAAATATTTAATTGCTGCACTTGCAGATGCTGAAGGCACTCGCTCTTTTAATGAAATATCTGCAGCAAAACGTTTAGGACTTCCAGGTCTATTGCTTTGAGTTCCTGGGCCAAAGTTAAATTTAACTTGTCCTGTTGCAGTAATAGGCATATTACGTATTCCTGCAAGCATTGGGTCTTTATCTACATATTCAAAACCGCCTGACTGAACAGGTGCGCCATTTGCGCCTACAGTTACCATAATTTCATTAGCAAAATTATGCGCCCGACCAATACGTTTAGCCATTTTAGAATGTTCTAATGCACCGCCTAATCCTAATCGTAATCCTTGTTCAATATGTTCTCTTAATTCTTGAATAAGTGTAGCTTCTGTTACACCATTTTCAATGATAACATTTTCAAATAATTCAGGATTATCGTTAATAAATTGCCTAGCATGTTGTTTATGATGTTTAGGATCTTTACCATAAATTGAAGTCATAATAGGTAATTTCATTAATTTTTTAATTAAGATTGGATTTGCTTTTATAGCATTAAATATATCACCCCAATAAAGTTTTCCTACTTCACCTGTTTGACTTGCCATGATAATAAATACATCATCACGAATATCACCTTCTAAAGCTTCTGCTTCTTCTTTAGATAACGTAGCTAAATCTAAATCGGTTTCATAAGTATCTCCAATTTTTTGATATAACACTCCACCTTTTCTTAACAAGTTATCAACACCCATTTGGTAGCCTTGTATTACTGCTCCATTTGAGTTGCCATCAACTTCAGCTTTAACTCTTGTTCCAAACTTACCACCATCAGGAGTAATTAAGTAACGAGCTAATTCATGCAATCCATCTAAAGCAAAAAAGAAAGTATCATTATCATGATGCTGTTTTAAAAATGCTTGCAAATCTGGTGTAACATTTAATGGACTAGCGCTTGGTATTTTTGCACCAGCAGCAATAGCTTGTTGTACCCTTGTATTATGCTGTACATTATTTTGTGTATATCTAAGTAATTGTCTACCCCATTTAGCTAAACGCATTAAAGGTTTACCTGTATTAGGATCTATTTCAGTTAACTCATCACGCAAAGCTTTTAATTGATCGGCACGAGTCATTTTGTCTGCGCCTAAAATAACACTTCTTGCTATAACTCTAAAGAATCCTTCTTCTCTAGTAAACTTTTGGTAGCCTTTATCTCCTGGAGCTTTATTTCCATTACTTTCTGCTTTTTTAATAGCACTATTTAACGCTCTTCTTGCACCGCTAACTCCATCTTTTCCTTGTGCTGATTTAGTAATTAATACAGGCTCTGCACCATGAACTAAAAATCTAGCAAGTTTATTTGCTTGATAATTTAATTCATCGTTAGTAATCATTAGCCTTGTTGAGTTATTAATTGTAGTGTAACCATAATGAAATGTGGTGTTTACACGATTAAAACCATCTGCAAGTGTTTCTTTTCTTTCTGATAAATGATTTTCAATAATTTGTCTAGTATTAAACTCTGCTGCTTCTTCAAAAGTTCTGTAAGGTCTTTCTCTTTGACTTCTTACATCAAAATAAGAGCCTAACATTGCAGGAGTTAATAATGGGTTTCCATTACTATCTACTTTACTTCCTTTATCTTTGTAATCTTTTAATAGCTGCGCTCTTTTCTTTTGAAAATAAGCATTACTTTGTTTTGTTATATCTGAAAAAACATTATTTGATGTATATTGTGTTCCGCTTGCTAATACTCCAGAATAAAGAATAGCAGAATGCATTGGTACAGTATGTGTTCGGCTTGCTAATGCATCAACCCCTTCTTGTACTATGTTTACACCATTTACTTTAACTCTATTTTCTAAGGGTAATGGTCCACCTGTATCTCTTTTTTGTACAAAAGCAGCAGCACCTCTCATGCGACCGCCCTCTGTTTGGACTAATGATACAGGCTTATCTCTAGTTGCAGACATCCCTAGCTTAGCGCGAATACCTTTTCGCATTGCATTAAGCTTTGCATCTCCTGCTCTTGTAGTTTTAAATACAATTTTAGTATTACCTTCAGGTGTAGTGATTGTTTGTTCTTGAAATAAATTATTCCAGTTTGCACTAGCAAGACCTTGTAAAACTATTTCACCTACAATTCTATGTTCATCATCAGTTAATTTTGACTTATAACCATATCTATCTGATGCACCTGTAAACAAAGCATTAGGGTCTTGCATTTCAGGATCTGTCATTAATCGTTCTGCTAAACGAGATATCCCTGCGCCTAACACACCTCTATCTAATGCATTATCGTACTCTCTATCTGTAAGTGTATCTGTTTCACTATTCATTAATAGTGTTTTATTAGATATTTCTAATAGAGTAGCAATCATAAATGCTGCCCCTGCTTCTTCTCTTAATCCTGAATTAGGGTCTGAATTATCTTTAAGCAAATTTAATTTACGATCATTCTTTAAGGCAAAATTAAAAGTATCTGAATTCCTAAACAAAACGCCTTGCGGATCACTATCCATTTCACTAGCTGATATGTTTTCAGTATCAATTTTATTTCCAAAGATTGTTAAACTTCCTGCGTCTGAATCAAAACCTTTGCGAGCAAAATTAACCATATCACTAAAGTTTACAAACCCGTCTTTCTCACCGATTTCAGCCTTAACAAAGCTATCAATTTCTTTAGCTAATTGATCTCCTCCTGTTTCTTGAGTTAAGATAGCACGAGGAGTAGCCGCTTCTTGCGTTAATGTTGCTTCAGCTGCTGCTTGAATTTCTGGTCTATTTAATTGACTAATTCTATCTGTTTGAGGATCTGGAAACAAACCTGCTTGCTCATACTGACGCATACCTGCTGCTTCTAATTCATCTACCATTGCTTCTGGTACTTGTATATCAGGAAAAGGCTGTATGCTTTCTTGTGGTCCAAGGTCTGCACGCTGAGTTCCTACAAACGTTTCTGCGCCTGTAGGATCCCCTGTTATCATTGTGTCTTGTAATTCTTCAACTGGTGTTTGAACAATAGTTTCAGTTGGCGTGTCTAATCTTTCTTTTAAAGCTTGCTGGTCTGCCATTTCAGCAGCCATTGCTCTTGTTTGCTCTAACTCAGATTGCATAGACTCTTGATCACGAAGTCGTTGATCGGCTTGCCTTCTTTGACTATAGAAGTCTGTACCAGCATTTCTTGATGTTACTATTTTCTGGGCCATAATTATTCTCCGTCTCTAAAGGCTCTCGGTACTTTTAATTGTGCAGCATCAGTTAATATCCCTCTTAAAACTGGGCTTGCAGAAACTACAGGTGTTATCTTAGTGACATCTTTAAGGAAGCCTTCATAATCACCTTCCGCTACCTCTGCAACTGCATCTTTAGCTGTATTTAATATTCTTAATGCTGGCGCACCGCCTACAGTTTCACCAAACAATCTTTCTACTAAGTTTTCTCCACGATCTTGATACATAGGTGCTGCAACTTGAAGTATACGTTCACCTGTACCTAGAATACCTGATGACATTAATGCACGTTGAACTAGCTGTGCATCATTAAGGTATGGCGTACTGCCTCCAAACTTAATATAATCTTTAAGCCATTGTGAAGCACCTGCAACCCCCATCATAGTAACCATAAGTGCAAATGTGTTATATTTCATTTTAGGACTACCATTTTTTAAATAGTCATTCCAAAGTCGAGGAACAATATTAGCAGTAAAAGTAGAAATAAAACCATTAAACTGTACAAATAATTGAAAATGCGGATCTTGATAAAACAAAGGTCTATTGTAGGCTTGTGGATTCTGAATACGATCATTAACAAAATACCATGTAACAGTATCTAATTGATCATTTACTTCACTTCTTAATTCTACAATATCAGGATCTTGATTTCCATCATCCATATATTTATCAAATATTGTTTGACCATTAGCATCAACATCAGGAAACATTATTGCTCTTTGAAGTTCAATAAACCTTTCTACATCCATACCTAAGTCAACTAATTGACGATAAACATCTAATTGATCTTGATTATATGGTTCATCTTCTTTTTTAGCCATGAGTATGCGAATACGGTCACTGACAAAACCTGAAACCGAAGCAGCTGCCATTGATCTTTGCAACTGCGTAATCCCTGCAATACCTGTCCATTTAAAGAAAGCTTTTTGAAACCATGCTTTACTAACATCAACTTCTCCTAATCCATATCGTGTTGCTACTGTAGCGTCATCAGGAAATAAACCTGCTGCAATAAGATTTTGAACAGATTGGCGATATATAGGCGCTTTAGGTGCGTTTGCTAATGTCGGATGTACTTTCATCTTAGCAATATCTTTTAATCCACCTACCATTTCACCTACAAAGGTATGTATTGCATCATTAATAGCTTTCATTCCTGTTCCTTGGTATATTAACATAATAAACTCAGGAAAAGAACTAATTGCTGCAAAAGGCAAACCAATAATTGTAGTAAAGAAAGCACCTGTTCTTTGGAATGCTGCTAGCTTTCTATTTTTAATTGATTTAAAATTACCTGTTGCTGCATCAATTATGCTTTTAGTATGATAAGCCATTTCAGCTATTTCTTCTTTAGTTAAACCGTCTGCTTCCATTTCAGCAAACAATTGATCTAAGTGTTTGCCTCCTGCCCCAAAGTATTCTGTATAAGCTGCATACTTTGCTGTTTGATTAACTGTATTCATTGCATTTTGTAATATATTAGTATTAGCAAATTGTTCATAGCCAGGTTTTTTAGATAACGACTTAAGACCGCCCTTACCTGCTCCAGGAATATATTCAATTCCTTCAACAACAGAAAAATCAGTAGCATCTTCATTATTAGAAATTTTATTATATAGCATTTCTAATTCTGCTTCAGTATACAATTGATTTCCTTTATCATCAGTTGCATTTTTACGCATCCATTTAAACCATGCATCACGATTATTTCTTACTTTAGACCAATCCCAGCTTTGTTCATTTAACCATGAATCAGGATCATACTCTAAGTTTTCTCTATTTAAACCTTGATTTACATAAATACTATTCTTTAAATTATATTCATCAAATGCAAACTCTCTTAATTCAGCTATCGTTGCTTCAATTTGATCTGCATATTTTAAAGTCTCAGGACTTAATTGATTGCGATCACCATTAACCGCTGAATATTCGCGTATCATATCTGAAATTTTTTGTGAGTTTTTAACTCTATCAGACATTCCAAATCTTTTAAATACTCTTTGAGGATTTATTTTAGTTAAAAATTCAGCCCTGTATTTACTTGTTTGCGACTCAACATCTCTTCCTGAATATAATCTACCTAAAGGTTGACCAATTAAAGCATAGAGCTTTCTAGCTGCTGCAGAGCGCCTTAATAATTCAGGTCTAAACGCTGTTGTTGCTGCAGCTCGATATAACTCAGGTACATATTTACTAGGATCTTTTAACTTAGTCCAAAAATTACCTCTTAATTTTTCACCAGCTGCTGCACGATTGCTTGCATCTGCACCGCCTTCTTTCTTTTTTGTTTTAGTGTTAAGATCTTTTGTAATATCATATATATTACCTTGCGGCCCTATCTCCATTCCTAGTTTACCAAACTCATTAAGCCGATCTACACGACCTAACATTAAGCCTTTTTGCATTGCAGCACGATCACCTGCTTCAATGATTTGTCCTGCTGTACCAAAAGTAGCACCTAATGTTCCACCTGCAACTGCAGCTTGAGCAAGTATATTTGAAAATTCATTTGGATTAAAGTTTTCTTTTAATCCACCTTCTGATAATATATTAGAAGCAAGATAGCCTGTACCCTCTTGTCCGACTTCAGTAGCTAATTCACCAATGCCACCACGAGCAGAGCCTCTAAATATGTTTTTAATAATTGCACTATTATTAACGTGGTCTGAAGAAAAATTACCTATGCCTTCAATAGCGCCTTTGATTACTGATTTAGTTTCTTTTTTAACTAGCTCTTTAGCTTGTGCAGTAGATAATCCTCGTTCTTGTCTTAAATATTTATATACTGCTTGACGACCATTTGCAGTTAACAAAGCTGACGGAGGCATAATTGCAGCCATACCAAGACGATCTAATACTGCCATTGCAGTACCTGCCATCATAGCTCCTGCCGCTTCTGGTCTACCTTTTGGGCCTTTAATATCATTCCATACATTACCTGAATGTACACCAAACATTGAGCCATAAGCAATAGGCACACTTGCACCTAATGTTACTGGAGACAATACATGCCCTGCTGTAAGTGTAATTAAATAAGGCGCTGACATTGCCATATTATTAGTCATAAATTGCCATGCATCAAATAAACCATCAACATCACGGTAATCAATATTACGAAGTATTGGCGATCTAGATAAATCTTCTTTAGCTATTTCAACATTTTCTGCACCCCAATTTTCAAGCGTTTCACTTCCTAGTGTTACCCCTGCTAACTCTGCAAAGCCTGCTAATGCAGTTGTCATTCCTTTCCATCCAGTGTTCCATGACTCAGTCATTTGATTATAGGCAACACCTTCTCTTGTTCTATCGCCATATCTAAAATCAATAGCGCTAAAAGGAACACTACGGCTATCATACTGTCCGTCTAATGCAACATTATAAGCTTTACGATAGCCTTCCTCTGTTGCTAAGTTATACCCCTTTTGATCTGCAACTGTTTCAACTACTGCTTGTAAATATTCTTTCTCATTTAATGCAGCTTCTTTAAATAAAACAGGTGTTTCTTTTACTTCTTGCAGTTCTTCATTTACTATATTAGCATAATCTCGTTTGCCACGTAGCTGTTCTTTTAACCTACCAGATTCAGCTGCTCGTTGTCCTTCTTCATCTGTAAATATATTTGTATCAACAGCGCCTGAGCGATATAAGGTATTAGTTAAATCTTCACCAACTGCATTTTGAATTCTAACAAGACGACGACCAAAACTATCTACCTCACCTGTATCTATAATTTTATTAAAGCCACCTGTGCTTGCAATTTTAGATACTGCTGATGTTGTTTCTCTGCCTCCAAGTTGACCTCTTATAAAACGAGGTACTCCATCTTCAACAATTATTTTATTTGTTTCAGGTGCGTTATAACCTACAATACGGAGGTCTTGACCGCTTCCATCAGATATTGTATCTGCATCTACCCATTTGTAAGTCTTATTATCTGCACCTTGAAACTCTGCAAACTCAACATCTACAAATGCATCATTTTTTTCAGCCATTAAAACCTCCTGTAAATAAAAAATCCCTAAGGGATCCTCCCTATAAGGGTGTATTATGGATCTCTTAGGGATTAAATTATCTTATTAGATTATTTTTCTTACCTATTCCAATAAGCCTTTCTATCTCATCAGGCTCAGTTTTACTTGCCCATAGAGTAAATGCGCTCCATTGTTTTTCAGGTTCTTTTTCATCAAATCGATTTGCTGCATCAGAATTAAATTTAGCAGCTTGTTCTGGATCTCCAAACTTAGAATTTAAAATTGCCCAAGCTTGATAAGTACCCTGCCATTGATTATAATAATCTTGAGCATAAGTTAAATAAGTACCATCTGGTTGTTTAATTCTTTGCTTTGGACTCTTAATTGTCATACTACGTTTAATTGCGTTATCTAATTTACGCATATTAACTGGTGAAGTTTTACCTACAATTTCCATAGGTATACCTGTTAATACTTCACGAGTTTGCATATCAATATAGTCACGAACATTACGTGGCTCAATAGAAGACTTCTTTTGACTAAATGCAATTTTAGCTTTAATAAAGTCATCAATTCCCGCTTGAACTTTTGTTGCTAATGCATCTGCATCATTAATTGAAACTCCATTTTGCCTAAGTATTTCTCTATAACGAGTTTCTGCTCTGTCTCCAATATCTTTTTCATTAAAGTAAACACGATCATCAAATGATTTTTTATCTTTAGTTCCTTGAAAAAGACCTGCCTCGCTATTTCTTTGTTGAGAAGCTTCTTTAGCAAAATCAGAGAAATTCTTTTGCATAGCACCACGCCCTTGAACGGACTCATCCCATGGTTCTATAAATCCTGCAAGGCTTGCTACCGATCTTAATTTACCTTCATATTCGACATAATCTAGTTTATCATCGCCTTCAAACACTTGCACTTTACCTATTCCAGGAAGATAAGCGTTGCCTGCAAGTCCTTTTATTTTAACTCCTGCAGGTGCTTTCTTTTGAAGAACAGTATAATCTCTTCCCCTGCCTGCTTCAAACTCTTTGCGAGACTCTTCTGTAAAGTCTAAGTAATCATCATCACGAATATCTTTTTGATATTGTGCTTCAGCTGCTTCTATCCGTCCCATATATGTTTTAGCACTATAAGCAAATGAAGCGTTATGATCATACCCCATAAGACGACTACCTGTATAAACTAATGCCATACGAGCAAGTTCTTTTGGACTAAACAAATCACCAAATGCATCTTTAAAAGCATTTATCGCAACTTTTTTCATGTCTGGAGGAGCGTTATCACCTTTATCTTTGAGGTCATCCTCATTTCCTGGAGGTGGTTGATCTTTTGAATCAACTGAATCTGCTACAGTTTTAAGTGTACTATATTGAGTTGAATTAGTTACACCTGAATCCTCAAGTTGTTCATCTTTTGGTTCTTTAAATTCACCTGAGTCAACATCATAAGTTTGATTTTTTGCAGCTTCTTTAATTACATCTTCATTTTCATTTGCAATTTTTTCAGCATGATCATCTCTTATTTTAGTAACTTCTTCTACTTTTGCCAAAGCAGCTTTATGAGCATTTATTAACTCACTAGAAACAGGTAATCCTTTTGCCTGATTATCTTTAATTTTATTACCAATTTTGTCAGCTTCTGCTTGTCTAGCTTTTACTTGACCACTATTAAAATTACCTACTAATCTATCTTTATCAGGCAGCATATCTAATAATGTTGCGTTTGGAACTCCAGGCGCATCTAATGGGACAGGTACACCAAGAAATTCTGCAGGATACATAAAGGCTCTTTTAATTTGAGTTTTTGTTTGATCCGATGGAGTTAAATAAGATAAAAAACTTTCATCTTCTTCAGGCTTTGGTGGCATCTGATTTACAGGAGGCACACCACGAGTACCATCATCAACACGAGGTCTTGCTTGTTCTAACATTTGAGCATCTGATACATCATCACTAGCTTGTGCTTTACTAATTAAAGAAAAACCTGATCCTTGATCAGCGTCTGCAGTTGCATAAGGCGTTTTAAATAATTCCATTTCTCTAGCTCTACGTGCTTCAAGTCCTGGAAGAACTTCACCACCTGCCATACGAAATTCTGAAGCTTCTTTTTGAAAAGTGTCAAAGTCACCTGCATTAAGTGCAGCACGAGCTTTACTTACTTCAAATTGAGGACCACCAATATTAAACAACAATGATTTAACTGCTGTTTGTTGATTAGGATTTAATTCAACATCAACTAAATTATTATAATCATTTTCTACAACTGCAATATCTTTTATTAATTGTTGATTTGCCTCTGCATCAGATAATTTGTCACCCATTTTAACACCGTAAGTGCTACCATATCCTATGGTTGGAACACCTGCTGGGTCTCGATAAGCTTCATTTCGAAGGCCTTCTTCTTCTTTTAAAAATTCAGCAAGCATACCTGTATTAGCATACCTAGGTATTTTACCGCCATCTGAGTTATACAAAGAACTAAAGTCCCAAGTATTCTTACGACTACTACGGTTAGGCTTGCTTTCTTCTAGCTTACCAAGATACTTTTGACCACCGCCTGATCCTTTACGTTCAGTAAATTGACCAATAGAACCATCTTGCAATCTTCTATAAACAATTCCTGGAGGAGCAGGCGGAAGCGTTACTGCATCAACTGCACTTTGGTACAGCCCTGAAAGACCTGAAATAAATCCACCATCGGATTCATAAGTAGGAATAGGTCCACCTTGTGCCTTTTGTATCATGCGACCTTCTTCGTTCATTTGGTCAATCATTTCTTGATTGCCTGGAATACGAGAAGCCTCCGCATTAACTACATTTTCTCCAGGAGTTAGCCATGCAGGTACTGTATCAGTTCCTTTAGGATCTCCAGGATGATTACTAGTGTCTGCACCATTATATCCATCAGGCATATCAGGTATCATCATCATCATTGGTACAGTAACTTCTGGCTCAAAGAACTCTATGGAGAACATGTTACCATATCGGTCTTTATTAGTAAGACTTTTTAGTTTCATTTACTATCTCCTATAACCAAGTTTCTTTAAGTTTTAATACCATAGTTTTATAAATATTATAAGCATCATGCGGTTGATTGTTATCTATTTTTGCAATTGATAAATCAATTTGTTTTTCAATCCAATCCCAATCTGAATGATCTTTAGGAATAGCTTTAATAATAGCAGGTGCAATATCGTAATATTCTTTAAGGTCGTCTGACTCTTTTCCACCCATAAATGTATCTCTAAAAGATCTAAGCTTAGTTAAAGTTTCACCATCATCAGCTTCTCCTCGCCGATTAACAATAGCAGTTGTAATAAAACAAATACTATCGCTACCACCACCACCTCCACTATCAGAGCTAGTATCAGGAGTATCCCAATTTTGCCAATCAGAATTATACGCATCATCATCATCGTCTGAAGTGCCAATGTCTATATTAGTAAAGTCAGTTCCTACACCTGAATAATCATCATCACCACCATCGTCATATTGATAATCATTATTGCTAGTAGCATTACCTGAGTCATCATCATACACAGTCATATCATCAGTATAACCAGTTCCTGAAAAATCATCTACTCCTGTGCTAGGGTCTTCCCAATCCATCCAACTGCCGCCTTCAAGATCATCAATATCATCATCTGGTGTTGAAGGGCTAGTAGTTATTTCAAATCCACCGCCAGAGTATTCATCATCAATAGGCTCATTATTACTGTACCAAGTATTTCCACCGTCATAACTAGTAGCTCCAGGCCCAGTATTATCATCACTATCATCAGAAACAAAGTAAGAACCGCCGCCAGTACTACCTCCTCCTGTATCAGGATCAGTAGGCGTAAAAGGAGGTATGTTGTTATCCGCTCCAGGATCATAGTTTATGTTTTGTCTAAACCCTATCATAGGTTGTACACCAAAACTAGGGGTATCTGTTCTATCCATTATAGATTGAAACTGTGGATTATTAGCAAAAGGATCTGCCATAGTAACTGTACCAGCATTAGTAGCAGGAGGCGCTCCTGTATAAGGAACAGTACCGCCTTGTCCTGGAACTAGTTGTGCAGTTGTTGTTACTGCACCTGCTTTTGCTGAAGATGGGCTACCCTGCGCTGGAGCAAAATCATTTGTATTCATATACCTATCACCGTATTTGGGAAGGTAACTTATTCCAGGTTGATACGGGGTTTGTGTCATCCCACTCTCCTTTTATTTGCCGCCCATACGAGGCATATCATTTTTTCGCCGCATTGGATCTGGGCTAGGGTCTACTTGAGGTCTTGGCATATTTCTCATTGGCATATCTGAATCTACTGATGGTCTTCTTGGAAATGTATTTGTAGGTCTATTAAACGGCCTTCTTGAAAACGGGCCTCTTTGTACTTGATTCATTTTTGTAGTATTCATAGGTGGTGTACCACGATCTCTCATCATACGATTATCACGGTTATACATATCGTCCATCATAGGGCCGCCCATGTGTTTATACATTGGGGGTACTATTCCACCTTTATTAAACAAACCAAATGCTTTACCTGCAAGAAGACCCATGCCGACATAAGGCATTGCTGTACCTAATGCTGCCATAGCTCCACCTGTGCCTGCTCCTGCTACTGCTTTGCCAGCGGCTGCATTTGCAAGAGAAGCATCGACTCCTGATTTCATTAAGGGAGTAGCAATAGAAGAGGTTGTTGGTGCAGACCCTGTAAGCGCACCTGTAAGTGCAGTTTCACCAGCATTAAGTGTACCTTCCATAGCTCTATTCATAGCTAACTGACCAAATTGTTCACCTACACTTGGCTTTTGTTGAAGTGGCGCACCTTGAGGGGTCTGCATAGTTTGATTAACACCCGTCTTCATTTTCTTTTCATCATCATCACCAGCAATTTCAATCATTTGCCACCTCCACTAGATGTAGTCGTAGTTTGCCGAGGAGCAACTCCTGTAAGACGATTAAAGAAACGATCAAGTGCTTCATCTCTAGCTTGTAACTCACGTTGACTTTGTTTTTGTCGAGTTGTTCCAGCTTGCCCTAGTTGTTTAATACCCTCTAATGCTGCTTGCTGTCTAGCTTGTTGGTATTCACCAGCACGACCTGCTAAAGCGCTTTGTAATGCGGCTTGTGATCTTGCAGAACCAAGTGAACCACTTGCACTAGCGCCTGCAAGTCCTTGTCCTGCAATATTTTTAAGTGCCATTTCTTCTGCTGCACGAGTATTAAATATACCACGCCCTGACATCATATCTTCTGCAGCGCCTTCTTGTGCAGCTAAAGCCTTTTGTTGTTGTGTAGTTAAACCTGCAATAATAGTATTAGGATCTGCAATTTGACCTTCTAAAAGACCTGTACTTATTCCTAATCCTTTTTCAATGTAAGGCTTAAATTCAGGATCAATTCCTGAAGTTTGTGTTTGTGAACCACCGCCACCACCTCGACTCATATTTACCTCCTGTCAATTCTTCCATGCACACCATGAAACGGAATTGCATTATATTTCTTAGCTAAGAACTCTGTATATTCAATTGCTTTGTCTCCAGCACGAATACTATCTGCTCTCCAATAAGAGCCACCATGCTTTTCAACGTGATCGATCATATAATTGAATAATCGAGTTACGGTAAATGCGTTATTATAATCGTGATTTACAATACAATCTACAACATCCATAACCCATTCTTGTGTATAAAAATTATTATATGCATTAGCAAGCATGAATCCCCGAAGAGATCCACAACTTGCATAATCGCCAATTGCTAGATACTTTGGATTGCCTAAACCTTGTTCTTGAATATGAGTAGCAAGGTGTTGCATCCAACATCTTTCATTTCTATCATAAGGCTGGTAATTATTATCTTGCATAGATTTGTGCATGAGTTGTACACACTCATACATATTGTTGTCCTCAATAAGTTTTATCATCGTGCATTCACCTTTGCTTGTAAGTCTGCAAAATTAGTAGCTGCTTTAATATCTTTAATTAAAGCAGTATTTTCACTTTGTAATTGATTAATTAAACTAATTAACTCAAATAGTGTAAAATTTAAAGCAGAATCTTCAGTAATTGGCGGATTTTGAATTGCCATTACTTAGTACCTCCTTTCTTTACTCCTAATTGAAAACCAGAAATATTCCAAGCTTTATCATTAGCTCCTGTATAACCTGAGCTTGTACTTGAATTAGCATCATCAATTCTATAATTTAAAAATCTACCTGTAATTCTTAAATCTGTTTTGTATGAGTCAGCAACCGTAAAAGCATTTACAGTAAGTTTATTTGCTTTTGCATTTGACTGTGTATTATCTTCTTCTGCAGTTAAATAAGCGAGTTCACCTGAATTATTAGTTGCCCTTGCTCTAATTTGCAAAGTTGCTCTTTGTGGTTCGCCACCTACTGTAGTAATAGTTCCACCATCAGCCCATACTGCCATGCTATTCAATGTTTCAGTATCAAAATTAGGTGTAATACTTAGCTGTTGACGTTCTACATAAGATACATACGGTGTTCCTGCAAAATCATATCCAAGATCTGCTGCTCTAATACGATTAAATAACACTCCATTTGTAAACCCACTTTGTGCAAAAATAGGAAATAATTTATTAGGGTTAGTTTGATTACTAGCCCAAGATCTTACGATATCAAATGTAGTACTAATTGTAGTTCCTGTTGTGCTTTGAGTAGGGCTACTAGCTGCTACTGTAACGCCTTCGGCAGAAGCAGTTAAAGTTGCTGTATCAGGTGCAACACTTGCTGGTATTACTTCTGTAGCAGGACTAAATGCAGTTACATAATTAGCACTAGAACTAAATTGACTAGGACTAATTGTAATTGTTGTAGGCGCAGAAGCACTATCTGGTGTTACAAGCAATGCATTATTTGTACTAATTTCAGCTAGTGCTGCTAATAAAGCACTCTGCATTGTAGATTCAGTGCCATTAGGCTTTGCTAATTCTGTTGCATCTTGTGTTTTACTAGGATCATAATATGCATTAAGATAATCTGCTGCAGTTGTATGGCTAGTATCACCATACGTACTATCATTAGCTGCAGGAGTAAAGTTAGGATCTAATAATCGTCCTGGACCTTCTCCATAATGTCTATCAAACAAAACACTAGTTCCTGTTCCTGTATTTACAGTAATTGTAACTCGTGTTAATTTAGCAAAAATAGCATCAACACCATCAGTTACTGAAATGTCACTACCAGTAGAATCTGCTATTAATGGCGTAACTGTTGTTCCTGTTCTAGAATCGCCTTGCGCTACTGTATAAGCAAATGCACCAGTTATTGCTTCTCGATTTACTGAAGTAAAAGTTAATACTTCATTTGTACGAGATACAGTAAAATAAGTTGTATCTGTCCAAGCAGTTTCTAACGCTGTTGCTATTTCAGTAGCAGTTATTTCTTCTACATTAGTAGGCGAAGAACCAGAGTCAGGATCAAATGCTGCAGTGCTATTAAAGTTAACAGATATTGCATTACCTACAGGAGGCGTTAATGTAATTGTATCTGTAGTATTATGTGCTGCTCTACCTGCTCTTGTTTGAGTAGAAGTAAATGTACTTGTGTTAAATCCAGTTGGTAACGTACCAGAACTACTTATTGCAATTGCAAAATTATTATTATTTATTCCAACTGCAGCAGCAGTAAAAGTTGTAATTCCTGTACTTGTATCTGCTACTCCTACAAAATCACTTGTATTTGCATTAATGTGATCTTTAATACTAGTTTGAATACTTGCTCTAGTTAACGGTGTTGATGCATCTGGACTTACTAACTCTAAAGTTGTAGTTGAAGTATCAGGATAAGTTATTGTAACTAAAGGAAAAGGAATAGAATTATCTATTCCTGCTTGAATTACAGATTGCCCACTAGCAAGATTTCCACCAAATTGAGTTTCAGAATAATTTGTACCTTGATATGTTGTTGAAAACGTAACAGTTATAGGGCTATGGTTGCCACCTTTTACTGAAGTAAGTTGTGTTCTATATGCAAAAGGAGAAGGATCTTCTATTCTTACTTGATAAATTTGATCAGCATGTCCATCTTTAAAAACATTAAGTTGTTGTAATTTAGAAACAACATCTGTTTGAATTTGATTAGTATTTGTAAGATTTCTTGCAACAGTAATTGTTTCACTAAATGCTGGATGAATTCCGCTTGCTGCTGGTGCTGACAATGTAATTGAAATTGCTGGACTAAGTGCTGCTGTAATTCCAAATACACCTATTCCTGTAACTGTAGATGCAATAGTAATACTACTTGTTGAACCACTTCCTGATACTGCAAAAGTAGAAGCACTAAATGCACGAGGCCCAGGAACATCTGATGTTAATGTAAGCACATTAGATGATGCTGTTGCTGTAAAGTCAGCTAATGCATTATTTGCATTAATGTAATCACGAACTGCAGCTACAAATTGTGTCATTGTAATTGTAGCACCATCTGCATAACTTGTTCCAAGTATAGCACTAGCAGGAAAACTAACACTACCAATACTGCTATCACCGTTAATAATTGCACTAGCACCACCATCAAGGTGTGTAGTTTTATTACGATCATAAGTAAATGTAGTAGAAGATGGAAAAGTTAACGTACTTGCTGCATTAACAGTATTAGGCCCACTATCTCCAACAAATTGAAAATTAACAATTTCTTTAATATCAGTTGTAAAATTACTAAAAGTTGACATTGATATTGTTTTAATAGCTTTAGTGCCTATTGTTTTCTTTGGTGTTTTACCATTAATAGTTACTGCTTGTATTTCATGTTTACCACGATTAGTATAACCTGCATTTCCACTATTACCTGTTGCTGCAATAGTTGCTGTAGGAATACCGCCACCTTTAATTGGCCCAACATCTCCTGCTGCAACTGCATCAAGGTCTCTTATTGTCCAAGTGTTATCTCTATAATTCCAAATAAGTGCTTCATCACATTCACCTCCAGTAGAAGCTAGTGTTGGATAACAAATCCATATTTCTTCTTCTTGGTGGTTTTGGAGCGTAAACAATTGTCTTTCATGGATAGGATTTAAGTTATTATAAAAATAACGATTAATTCTTTTATGAGATAAAGATTTAATATTACTTGCACTTCCTGCAAAGCTATAAATATCATCAGAGCCTACTACAAAATGTTTGCCATCATACTCTACTACTGCACCCGTTGTAAGACAACCATATTCGTCTGTATTAGGAGAAAATGAAACAGGCGCTGCAAGATTACCTGTAAGACGCATAACGTGTATACTATCTGTACTGTAAATATACATGTTACCTTGTAATGATTTCATTTCTTGAATAACATTTGTTTCTGACAAGGTAAATTCATCAGCTGTACTTACTCCTGCTGCAAATGGATTCCAATTATTTGGTACAGAGCCTGGAACTGCAACATCTGAAGTACGAACTACACCTGAAAGTCTACGAATAATTTTATTTGCGTTAGTTGAATCAATTTCTGTTAAATCACCTGCAATAAGCAAATCACCAAATGATTCAAGAATTCCACAACGAACATTAACAGGGTTTCTTGATTCAATTGTTACAGTAACTTCATCACCAATAGATAAACCACCAATTGCAATAACTGTTGTATTAGTTGCTGTATCTGTATAAATTTGAAAACTATTTCCTGTAACTGATGGTAATGTAGAAGGATAATCCCCAGGCACAAAATCTGTATCATTAGGTGTACCTGTTCCTGCAGGGTTTCCTGCTTGTACTGATTTATTATTTGTACCTGTAACAACAATTTGATTAACAGAAAAATCTACTTTTTGTCCAAGATCAAAAATAGAATCATCTCCTGCTGCAAAAGTATCATTGTGAACTAATTGTTCAACTAAATAACTATCCCATCCAGGAAGTTCTGCAAGAACAAGATCATTAATATTATTATTACCTGCAGTATCTAATATATAATGCGGTTTATTAATCCCGTTATTAATAATAAAAGTAAAACCACCACTAAATAAAGTATGTTGCCAACCATTTGTTGTAAAACCAAAACCATCAGTTAATGTAGAAGGTGTTATGTCTCGTTTATTTCCTTCATGATCTTGAATATAAATTTTTTGACCTACAATAATATCATTTCGTACATAATCAACAACCCAAATATAATAACAACCAGTTGGTGCAAGATTAGGATTCTCCCATACTGCAAAATATCTTACTTTACCAAATGTTTCTCCTGATGCAGTAAGATCACTTGTAATATTATTTAATAATAGCTCGCCTTGTATTTTTCTAACTGCACCATCTTGAAATCTTACATTTTTAACATCTGTAAAAACATTAGATGATAGCGCAATAGGAGGGGTGTCAATAACAACCCCTGCTGCTGCAATGTCGGTAACAGAAATAATATCTTCTGCCATATTACCCCTCCATTAAATTATTATTAAGCGCACTCTTTTTGGCCAGTTGTCGGGTCGAAAAAGCAAGCCTCTGCCGTTCCTTCTTCTTTAACCAACGGCGTAACCGTGCTAGATACCGTCTCTTTTTCTTCCACGGTTTCGTTAAGGATACCGTATCTTTTACCACTAAGTCTAAACGTTGTACATCCCTTCGCCCTGCCTTTCCAGGCATCAACATAAACCTGTTTGAACTCATCATAAGTAACATCATCTCCTACATTGCAAGTTTTAGAACACGCTGAATCAATGTATTCTTGTGCAAGTAATAGTACTTTAAGATGTTCTTGTACGTTTGTTTCGTTAGCTGTTTTACCTTTAACTCCCATTGAGTAAGCATAATCTTCAACTCGTTCAACTTTTGGTCCTTCAAAAGTCTGGATAGTTCTATCGTAGTAATGACTAAAGACAGGTTCAATTCCTCCTGATACGTTATCTGCGCATAGGCTAATCGTGCCTGTAGGCGCAATTGAAGTTAAGTGGCTGTTTCTAATTCCGTTTGTTTTAATAGACGCATACACATCATGACTAAGTGATTTAATAAATTCGCCTTCTAAATATTGTTCATTATAGAGTGGAAAAGCTCCTTTTTCTGCTGCAAGTTCAGATGAGGTTCTATATGTTTCGTCTCTGAGAGTTTTGAAGACGGTAGCCATCCAAGCAAGGAAGTCATCTGAAGCATACGGGTATCCCAATAATTCGCCAGCATTGGCAAGTCCTGTGACTCCAAGCCCCATTCTTCGTTTATTTTTTGCTTCATCCTCTTGCTCCTTTAATGGATAAATAGTTCTATCAATAACATTATCCATAGCTCTTACTACGTGTTTAATATCTTGTTTAAAGTGTTCATAATCAAACTCATCTGATTCTACATATTGAGTTAAATTAAATGAACCAAGAAGACAAGCACCAAAAGCAGGGAGTGGTTGTTCACCACAAGGATTAGTAGCTTCTATTGTTTCACAATACCATAAATTATTATTGTCGTTTATTCTATCAATAAACAATACCCCAGGCTCTGCCCAGTCCCATGTTGATTCCATAATTTCAGACCACAGTTCCCTCGCAGATATTCGTGAGTAAGTAGTACCGTCAAAAGTAAGATCAAAGCCATCATCATCTTCATTTAATATGGCCTCCATAAACTTATCAGTAATTCCCACTGAGATGTTAAAGCCAGTAAGCTTATCACTATTACGCTTAGCTCGAATAAAATCAAAAATATCAGGGTGATCGACACGCAATACGCCCATTTGCGCTCCACGGCGATGGCCACTTGACGCGATAGTTTGACAGATAGAATCAAAAATGCCCATAAAACTGACAGGGCCGCTAGATTTAGAATCAAGAGATTTAATAAGATCGCCCCTAGGACGAATACGAGAAAAATCGTACCCAATGCCGCCTCCTCGTCTCATTGTTTCTGCAGCATTACAAGCTCTTTCCATAATACTATTCATAGAGTCTTCAATAACTCCTGATACAAAACAATTGTAAGCAGTAGTAATTCGAGGACTACCCATAGCGTTTTGAACACGACCAGCAGGAAGAAAACGCATATTGCCTAAGATATCTTCCAAATGATATTGATGTTCTATTCCGTCTGATAATGCCCTTGCTATGCGTTTAATTTTACCGTCAAAATCCTCATCTTGTAATCGGTATTTCATCTGATCGATTTCTTCTGAAATAGGCATCGATGGACCTACATATGCTGTGTTTCTCATTTGGTTAACCTCTTAATATATAAATACGTTTCTCCCCGTATAAGGGCGTTTTATATATTACGCATACGCTTAACCAAACGCTCTGCTCTATTAGTAACTTGATTATACCACCGACTATCAACCATCTCATCTGCAGCACGATTCCAATCACGAGAATCTACACCTGCTTTCATACCTTTAAATTTACTGAGTCGCGGATAACCCATATTAAACATCATATTAGCAATTATATGTTGTACTTCTTCGGGTAATTCGTAGAAGTCATCATAAAGTTTATTACATTCATCCAACACTGTTTGTATGTCTGTTTCAAAGCAGCTATTTACCCTCTCTGTTGATACTGATGTTCCAACTGGTTGACCGTATTCAGGATCACTTTCTTTAATTAAATGTCCAATCCCAAAAGTAGGTAGACCAAGATGATCAAGATAAATACAATATTCTACACCTTCATCATCTGTTATTTCTTTTCTAAGTGTATCTATATTCATTTTGTTTTACCTTTTACTTTTTCAAATGTTCTAAGACCACCAAGACCAAGCATACCCATAAGTACAGTCATAAGTGTTTCCATCTCAAAAGCAGGTAACGTAGGAATTTCTACAGCAAACCAACTTACAAAGAAAAGAGTAATAGGTAAACCTACAAAATGCCAAAACAAAGCAATACCACATGTCCACCCAATAAAAGGTCTCCAACCAGCTATGAATATATTACGGCTTTGTGCTTCTGCTTTATTAACTTCTAGTTGTCCTTTAGCAAGTTCATGCGCATGACGTTCTGACATTGTAGCTAATTCATGTGCAATTCTAGCTTTTTCATCTGCATCAGGAATAAATTTATCTAATAGACCTGTTACAGGCCCAATTAATGCTTGTATCATGTTCTTAAATACTCCTTTTCTTTTATTTCTGTGCAACGAAAAGCAGCTGGTTGATAAGGCAATTGAGTTTTTATAAAACCATCTATCATCTCATTTACTCTTTTAAAACACTCTTCTTGCGTTTTATATGGCCCTTCTGTGTCTACTGCTTCTAAACATTTTTTTGTTTCAATATCTCCCATTAGGCAAACTAATACAAATGCTTCAAACATAATGTCCTCCTATGAAATAGAAAGCGCTCTAGCTACTGAAATTAAAGTAAAAATTACTATACTAATCATACCGCCAATTACTAAAAATGCAATTGCTGCTTGTTTAATTGTATTTTCAAATTCTTTTTGTTGTTTAATTCTAAGCCGTTTTGCTTCTAATTCTTTTTCTTTTTGTTCTCTTAATCGTTTAGCTCTTTCATCTACAATACTTTTCCAAGTTCCAGGCCCAAATCTTAAGTCTACAAGAGTAGCTACCTCACGCATTTTTTCTTGTGCTATTTTTGCATCTATTATTTCAGTTGCAACTCCTGCATACTCACCAAAATTATTATAACCTGCTTGTTTATTTCTTTTTTGTTGTACTTGTTTTTCGCCCTCAAACAATTTATCAATATAACCAGCTATATCGCTAACATCATTAGCGGTGTTAATAGCACTTTTAATGCCATCAACAGCGCCTTTGACTAAAGCTATACCTGCCATTGTTTCTGCGATCATTTTACTTCCACCACAAGGTATAAATTTTTATTCCTAAATAAATTATAGAAAGTACTCCTACTGTTAATGCTACCCATTCATTTAGTGCAGGTAGCCACAGGGGTGCTGATATGCCACCAGCTGCTATTGCTATATCATTTTGATTCATCCTGCAATCTCCATAACAATTATTTCGCCTGAAGAAATATAATATTCAGAACTGCTATGGCTTGTAGATGCTCGTATTTTATAAGTTACAGCACTTGTTGTTCCTGGAGTATCTAATTCAACAAAAGCTATACTATCTCTTATTCGCAATCCACCAGAACTAGTGTGACAGCCACAAACCATAGTAGCTAAAACTGTGCTGTCTCGTAAAAGTTGTACATTCATATTTGTATTTGTTGATGTTACTATATCATTAAACCCATACATACTTGCAGATACATAAATTTTACTAGATGTACTCGTAGGAGTTATTGTTACAGTAAAATCTGGAACATCTTCATAGCTTGTATTTGTTTTATTTGAAGCTACGCCAGTAGAAGAATTTGTAATTGTTTGAATTACAGAGCCGCTAGGTAAAGAGGAAGGCTTTATATTTGTTATTCGTGTTAGTGCCATGTCAGTCTCCTATACTAACTTTGCCCAAGTAGCCCAAGTATATCGCTGTGAACCAGTGCCATTGTAAAAATTATCACCAGCATCTGATTCAATGTGACACTCATCCCCTGCGGCACAATTAAAGGTAAATGAAGTGTGTTGACTCTCGTTGTCTAAATTAAAATTTACGGCAAGTTTTGTGTCGTTTTGATGAAAAGAAGTCTGAAAAGGCCCAGTGTTAGAATGTAATGCAAC
>Ga0208899_1000088_pt1 | contig 53543 bp, 60 predicted proteins | sample VirMetDEL_Nov_24_FD_184518 | JGI IMG/M metagenome (GOLD analysis project Ga0208899, IMG submission 184518) | Aqueous microbial communities from the Delaware River and Bay under freshwater to marine salinity gradient to study organic matter... | ecosystem: Environmental > Aquatic > Marine >... | reverse complement strand
TACGAGCCGTTCTTGGCAGATGGTAACAAGGTAGAGCATAGAGATGGTTTAGGTGCGTTATTGTGGACAGGTTATTTTAAGCCACAATGCGAGCCGAAGTATAGTCCTGTGGCAGTAGACTTCATTAATCGGTTTGGTAGTTGGTCCAGAATTTGGTTTATGAAAGTAAAGAAAAGAAACATTAGCGTAAAAACGAATGAATATAAATTTAATCCAAGTTCGTTACCATACTTGCCAGAAGATAACGGACAAATAAAAGAGTTCAATATAAACGGAACGGAAACAATTAAACTAAACACAGGATGGGTAAATGATTTGTATGGAGAATATATCCAAGAAATGATGTTAAGCGAAAGAATTCATTTGTTAGATTACGAGGTAAACACGGACTACAATCCTGTAGTGATTAAAACAAAATCTTTAGAGAAACAAGTAGGCATAAACAACGGAATGATAAACTACGAATTAGAGTTTAATTTTGCTTACGATATGATTAACACGGTAGTCTAATGAGAACGGTACAAGTATATATAGAGGGTCAAAGACTTGATTTATTCAAAGACGAGATAGTTAGCGTTACAAGTAAGCAGCAAGATGTTCAAGATATTAGCAAGGTATATACGGACTATTCACAAAGCTTTAGTGTTCCAAGTACACCAAAGAATGATGCTATATTTCAACACTTTTACCAGAACGATGTAAATAGCACAATAGACCACAACATAAGAAGAGATGCTTATATTGAAATAGACTTAACAACATTTAGAACAGGAACTATAAGTTTAGAAAAATCGGAAGTAAAAAACAATCAAGCGTATTCGTATCAGATTACTTTTTATGGAGATATCGCAAATCTAAAAACTAAATTTGCAGACGATAAACTTCAAGACTTAACACTTCTTAACATATATTCACACGATTATACAGGTTTAGAAGTAAAAAATAGAATAATAGACGGAAGTACAAATTACGTTGTACGATATCCATTAATATTTAATAGAGATATAACATACGATACAGGAGATAGTAGAGATATAAGTCCAACAGGAACAGGCAGCGTATTATATAATGAGTTATTTCCTGCCGTAAGATTAGCTGCAATATTTGGTGCTATTCAAGGCAGATATGGAGTAACATTTGAGGGTACATTTTTAACAGATAAGCGTTTTCAAAACGCATATTTATATTGTAAAAATAGTGAAGATTTTACTTTTTATACAAATCCAAAAACAATAGATTTAATAGGAGGCTCAACAGGTGCAGGAAACGACAATCCAACGGCAGTATATACTGACTTTTTTAGTTTAGCAAATGACACTTTAAATTATCAATTCACACCTTTTACTACTGCCTTTCCAAGTGCTACTTCTGTAGATTATATTTCTTTTTACAATCACGAAGTTTATTTGAGCGTCACAAGTGTAAGTGATATTTCAATACCTTACATTATTGATGTTCTTTTAAATAATCAAGTAGTTCAAACAATAGAATTTCAGGGTGGTGGTGCTTGGCAAATAGCATCGGATGCTAACGAATCTACCTTAAACAAGCAATATACTTTTAGAGTAAGAGCAACGGAAGCTTTAACAATAGGATTTAAAATAAGATATTGGCAAAATGCTTTTTATACATCTGGTATTAGTTCAAATTTTGTAGAAAACAAATATGAAGCAACAGGAACAACAATTTTAACAAATGAAATAAGTATCTTAAACTATGTTCCAGATATGAAAGTGTCTGATTTTTTTACAGGCGTTTTAAAGATGTTTAATTTTACTTGTTATGGAATTGAAGATGGTGTCTTTCAAGTTGAGCCATTAGACGATTGGTACGCCAAAGGTGCAGTTTTAGATATTACAGAATACACGGATATAAAAAGCATAAACATTGATAGAATTAAACTATACAAAACAATAGAATTTAACTATCAAGAATCAGAAAGTGCTACAAATACAATATTTAAAAATCTTACAGGTCGTGGCTATGGAAACACGAAGAACACTTTTGATTATGATGGTGGAGCTTTTAAAGTAGAATTGCCTTTTGAGAATATGTTAATGCAAAGATTCCAAGGAACGAATTTACAAGTAGGCGAAACAATAAATCAAGATGGCAACAAGTACGTTCCTAAACCTATGATAATTTATCAATACGAGGAATTAGCACAAGATTACAGGTTTAATGGTGGAACATTTGGTGGTATATTAACAGAGTATGTTCCTTTTGGACAAGATGTAAATGTATTAACAGAAAACTACACGCTTAATTTTAATGCAGACATAAGCAGTCTTACAAACATAGCAGAACAGAATACACTTTTTAAAACATACTATGCAGGATATTTGCTTAATCTGTTCAATCTAAAGAATAGAAGAACAACCGTAAAAACGAATCTTCCTGTAAGCTTACTTACTAATCTTCGTTTAAATGACCGTGTGATTATCAGAGATAAAAGATACATTATAGAATCAATGAAGTCTAATCTTAATACAGGCGATGTAGATTTAGTTTTGATAAATGATTTTAGACCATTACTTCCAGAGCTAACAATTTCACAACCTATTAAACCAAGTGATGTAGCACAATGTGTTGATGTTAGAATATTATTTCCAAACGGAGTAGTTCAAGCAGATGTAACTTGTAGCAATCCAAGTGTAACAATCACACCAAGCACTTTAACAAGTGAGGGTACTATCGAAGTATGTATTCCAGACAATCCAAACACTACAACGGTACTAAAAACGGAAGATGATTTAGACTACATAAACACGGAGGACCTTGACAGAGTAAGAACAGAGGGTGGCACTATTGAACTATACACTTTAGTTGTTACTTATACATTTAGTAACGGAACACAAACAAGCAATCAAATATTTATCCAACAACAACCATAATGATTAAGAATATAGTAGACTTATTGGCAATAGACGATTTTTATAATGGCAGCTACAACGTACAAGTGGCAAAAGGGTTATATAGTTATGAAACAGGAGTGAAAGAAATTTATAAGCAAAAGAAAAGAATGAACTTGTTAAAAACACGAAATAAAGAAACACTCAAATGGCTGAAAAATCTAAAAAAATAGTTCAAATAGAAATTGAAACTAACGCAGGAAAGGCAACAAAAGAATTTGAACAATTAAGCAACGGAGTTTTAAAAGCTGCCGATAGTGCAGAAAAGCTTGATGCAAGTTTTGATGACGTGTATAATGGAATGGCACCATTAACTACACGAATGGGCGAAGCTGAAGACCGTCTTTATGAGTTAGCACTTGCAGGAGACACGGCTTCAAAAGAATATCAAGAACTATTAACCAAAGTTGGCGAATATCGTAAAGTTCAAATACAAACTGATTTAGCAGTAGATGGTGCAGCCACTACAATGACGCAAAAGTTAGGTAGTGCATTGAATGGTGCTACAAGTGGATTTGCAGCTACGCAAGGTGCTATGGCTTTATTTGGAGATGAAAACCAAGCACTTGAAGAATCACTTTTAAAAGTTCAATCTGCATTAGCTATTCAACAAGGAGTACAAGGACTTACGGAAGCTTACAGGGAATTATCAATAGGAACTAAAATAGCAGGAGCGGCACAGGCAGCATTCACTTTTGTAACAGGTGGAGCAACTACTGCAATGAAGTTATTTAGATTAGCCTTGATTAGTACAGGTGTGGGTGCGATAGTTGTAGCTTTAGGAATGTTAATAGCAAATTTTGATAAATTATCAGATGCTATGACTGGTGGTATAGATGGTTTTAAAAAAATGGGTGTAGGTGCAAAGTTATTAATGCTACCATTATTACCATTAATAGCTACTATTGATTTAGTTAAAAAAGGTATGCAGTCTTTAGGTTTAATGGAAAAAGACGAGGATAAAGAAAAACAATCTCGGCATGAAGCAGACATGAAAAGAATTGCAGATGAACGAGCAGAAAGAGAAAGAAGTTTTCAGGCTAGACAACAACAATTCGATAGGGAAATAGCTATGGCTGAAGCATTAGGTGAAAGTAGTTATGAATTAAGACAACAAAAACAAAAAGACTTTATACAAGATCAAAAATTATTACTGCAAGGTAAAGAGGCTGCGATGCAAGGTTATAAAAATCTTCAACTATTGTATGATAGTGCTGAAATTAGAAAAGAAATAAATGAAGCAAAGCAAAGATATTTAGACATAGAACAAAGTATAGCTGATGCAGAAAATCAAATAGCTATTAATACTATTAAAAATAATCAAGATATATCAGATAGTGAAGAAGATAAAACTAATAAATATATAGAATATGCAAAAGAAAGATTAAGAATAGCAAGACAAATAGAAGATATTGAGAATGGACTTCTAAAAGATGGCATAGAAAAAGAACTTGAAATAAATCGCGATAAATTTAGAAGACTTCGTGAAGATGCCATTGCAAACACGAAACTAACAACTAAAGAAAGAGCAACATTAATAGACTTACGAAATCAAGAAGAATCACAAGCAGAAGCAAAAATAATTGCAGACAATCAAAAAAGACGTGAAGATGCTTTTGAAACAGAAAGAAGCGACAGAGTAGAACTATTAAACTTTGTTGATGAATTAAACACGGCAGAAGTAGAAAGTGAAAAGGCAAAGAATCTTGCAATATTAGACAACGCAGTTGAAACGAATGAAAAATTAATTGAATCTGATAAGGCAGTAGCAGAAGCAAAGAAAAATATTCAAGATGCACAAATGGCAAATATTGAAGCTGGAATTTCTTTATTAAAAGATGTTGCAGGAGAAAATAATAAACTACAAGCTTTGGCAATAGCAGCAGAAAGTGCCGTGTCTATTGCAAAAACAATCATAACAACACAAGCAGCAAATGCAGCAGCAACTGCACAAGGAGCTGCATTAGGAATAACTACGGCAGGAGCATCAGTAGCAGCAGCAACTGCACTTGTAACTCAAAACAACATATCGGCTGGTATATCTATTGCAGCACAAATTGCAGCAGCAGCCAAAGGAATTAGTGCTTTAGGTGGTGGTGCTTCTGCACCGTCTGGTGGTAATTTAGGTGGTGGTGGTGCATCAAGTGCAGCCGTACCAAACTTTAATGTAGTTGGAGATAGTTCAATAAATCAAATCGCACAATTACAACAACAACCAACACAAGCTTATGTAGTGAGTGGGGAAGTAACGACAAGCCAAGCACTTGATAGAAACAGAGTACAAAATGCAACACTATAAACAAATAAAAGTTATTATATTATGAAGATAGTTGAACTTATAATTGATCCAAACGATGAACAATCCGGAATAGAAGCTATTAGTTTAGTTGAATCACCGGCAATAGAGAGTAACTTTGTTGCTTTAAATAAGCAAGAAATACTACTTAAAGAAGTAAATGCTGAAAAAAGAATATTGATGGGACCAGCACTTATTCCAGATAAAAGTATTTATCGTCGGAATGATAAAGGTGACGAATATTATATTTATTTTAGCCGAGATACAGTAAGGAAAGCAAGCGAGTTATTCTTTAAAAATAGTAACCACCAAAATGCTACATTGGAACACGAAAGCAAAATCGATGGTGTAACAATGGTTGAATCATGGATCGTGGAAGATAAAGATCAGGATAAAACTGCACTTTACGGAATGAAAGTACCAGTAGGAACATGGATGGTATCTGCAAAGATCGAAGATAAGGAATTATACAACAAAGCTAAATCTGGCGAAATTAAAGGATTCAGCATAGAGGGTTACTTCGCCGATAGATTAGACCTGTCAAATCAAGAAACGGATATTATAAATAAATTAAAGGAATTATTAAAATGAACTTAAAGAAAAAATACAACGAAGCATTTGAAAACCGATTAAATCTTAAAAAACAAGAGTTTTCAGTTAAAGTAGAATTAAATGCGAAAAGTGAATTACAATCATTAGAGAAACTAGCTAAGGATGTAGAATCTCAATTTAAAACTTTACAAAGGTTAGCCGTAGCAGCTGAAAAATTAATAGAAAAAAAGGTATCTGAATTAAGAATAGCTGCTGGTAATATAACATCTTTCGATAGTGATTTTGATGATGCTTTATCTGATTACAGAGGATTTATGATAAAAGCAGATAGTTACTACAATAAGTATGAACAAATGGCTGAGGATCTTGGAATAGATTTTAACCAAAGTGATTTATACAATGATTTAGAAAATGTTATGGATGAACTTGGTAGAAATTATGGACCAGAATCAAATTCTGCTAGAGCAATAGTACAGGCATTGGATAAAGCGGATGATATTTTAAAGAAAATAAAATCATTATAAAATGCCAAAGGAAAAGAAGAAAAGACAACCAGCACAAAGCAGTCCAAGATACTCTAAAAAAGCATGCTTATGTGAAAATAATACTTATTCACAAAAATGCTGTAAGGGAACAATTGTCAACCAGGGAATAGGGAATGTTTAATGAATTTGCAACAAATAAATAAAATAAAGTTATAAACACATGAGCACACTAGAAAGTATATTTAAAAAGTGGAATGAAAATTCAGAAAAAACAGAATTAGCTTCTGAAAGAATTGAATTGAAAATCTTAGACGAGCTAAAAGCAGCACAAACTATAGCCAATAAAACAACTGAGGCAGCCTACAAAGATGCTGAAAAGGCAGAAAAGCTTTATCAATCAGTAAATGCTACAAATAAAAAAAGGCAAGCAGAAATTGAGCAACTTTACGAAGAAACGAGAAAAAGATACCAGGATGCTAGAGATGCAGCAAAGGATCTTGGTTTAGATGTTCCTAAAGAATGGGATGTTGCTATAGATAATTTAAACTTTGCAACAACTAATGTTCCTGTATCTAATATTGGTGAAATATTTCCACTATAAAAAATAAATAAAAATGAAAGATAAAACGTTATTAAACAAAGTAAGAGAAATTCTAGGAATAGAAATAAAACTAGAACAAAGAAAACTTGAAGATGGTGTAACAATTATTGAAGCAGATGAATTTGCACCAGAAGCAGAGGTTGTAATTATAACAGAAGACGAACAAAGAATTCCACTTCCAATTGGAGAATATAGAATGGAAGGAGGAGAGGAGATTTTGGTAGTCGTAGAAGAAGGTATAATTTCTGAAATAAAAGCTAAAGAAGCGGAGGAAGAAGTAGTGGAAGAGGAAGAAGCTAAAAAAGATTACGAAGAAAAAGAAGAAGAAATGGAGAAAGATGTACAACCTGTTAAAAAGACAATTGAGTCAATTGTAAAAGAAACGCACTTTTCTGAATTGGAAGCTTTAAAGAAAGAAAACGAAGAGCTTAAACAAAAACTTTCAGAATTAGCAAAAGTAAAAGAAGAAAAACAGGAATTAAGCGAGGATTTAGATCCATCGGTAAAACCATTATCTTTTAATCCTGAAAATGTAAAGAAAAATGCAGGATTTAAATATGGAACAAATAGAGCAGAAACAACACTAGATAGGGTGTTTAGAAAATTAAATAAATAATAATTAAATTTTAAAATTATGGCAGAGCCACAAATTACAACAACGTATGCTGGTGAATATGCGGGTAAATATATCTCCGCAGCTTTACTATCAGCACCAACAATCGAAGGCGGAGGAGTTACCGTACTTCCAAACATTAAATACAAAGAGGTACTTCAAGTAGTAGACACAGCGGATTTATTATCGGATGCAACCTGTGATTTCACAGATACAGCTGATATTGATTTAACAGAAAAGGTTTTAGAAGTAGAAGATTTTCAAGTTAATTCACAAATCTGTAAATCTCAATTTCATAACACATGGCAATCTCAAGAGATGGGATTCTCCGCTTTTGATGATCTTCCTAAATCATTTTCAGATTACATTTTAGGATATTATGCAGCTAAAGTAGCAGCAAAAGTAGAAACTAATATTTGGGAAGGTGTTAATGCTAATCCAGGTGAATTTGACGGATTGGTAACTTTAGCTTTGGCTGATGCTACTGTAGTAGATGTTACCGGAACAGCGGTAGATGCAGCTAATATTATCGATGAAATGGGTAAGATCGTAGATGCCATACCGACCGAGGTTTATGGTTCCGATGATTTAAAACTTTATGTAAGTTCAAATATGGCAAGAGCTTATATTAGAGCATTAGGTGGTTTTGCAGCAGCAGGACTTGGTGCTAATGGTACTGACAATAAAGGAACACAATGGTATACAAACGGACAACTTTCTTTCGATGGTTTACCTATCTTTGTTGCTAACGGATTAGATGATAATACTGCAATGGCGGCACAAACATCAAATCTTTACTTTGGATGTTCTTTACTAAGTGACACGCAGGAAGTTAGATTAATTGATATGAGTCCAATTGATGGATCTCAAAATTGCAGAATAATAATGAGAATGAGTATGGGAGCACAGATTGGAATCGGTGCGAACGTAGTTCTTTATCACGTATAATATTAACTCGAATAAAGAAGGGGGAGGTAAAAAACCTTTCCCTTTTTTTTTCATAAAATTTAAAAACTATGAGCTGCGATATTACAGCCGGTCGAATTGAACAATGCAAGGATTCAGTCTCAGGATTGAAAGCTATGTATTTGATTAATTATGACGACCTAAATTCAGATTCAACGTATGTAACGTATGGAACAGCGGACAATTCAGATGAGATCACTGCTTGGCAACCTATTGATACGGTTTCAGCTATGAATATCTATAAATTCGAATTGAAATCTACTGCGAATTCTTTTACTACGGCCATTAATTCTAGTAGAGATAATGGAACAACATTTTTTGAGCAAACATTGGTAGCTCAATTAAAAAGACAAGATGTGGTAACACATAAAAATGTAAAGCTACTTGCTTATGGACGACCGAGAATCGTAGTTCGTTCTATGACAGATCAGTTCTTCTTAATGGGGTTAGACCAAGGAGCAGATGTAAATGCCGGAAATATCTCAAGCGGAGCAGCGCTAGGGGATTTTAACGGTTATGAATTAACTTTTGTAGCAATGGAGGAACTTCCAGCTAATTTCCTACTTTGTTCAAGCGAGTCAGATCTCGAAGCATTATTCAATAATGGTACGGATAATGCCAATATTGTTTCTTAAGATTCTTTCTTAATCCTTCATAACATAAGAGGCACTTTTCGAAGTGCCTTTTTTGTGTTTAAAAGAAACAAAATATTGAAAATTTAGTTATTAAAATATAATGATTATTTTACAAGATATATTAACAGAACAATCTTTTAGTTTTATTCCAAGGAGTAGATCTTATGATTCTTTGTATATTACGGATGAGCAATTAAATAAGGAAATAGAGATACCTATTATTTCAAATATTAATGGTGATTACTACGATACTATTACAGCTATTTTTTCATTGGTTCAAGATCATTTCTATAAATTAGAACTGAAAAACGGTGCGGAAATTGTTCATAAAGATAAAATATTTTGTACAAATCAGCCTGTTACTACTTATTCCGTAAATGAAGGGGAATATATATCGCAGGCATCAAATAATGAATTTATAATATATGAGTAAAGATATACATGTATTGGAACTAGCAGCTTATGAAGCTCCAGTGATATCCGAATCAAAAAGAGAAGAATGGGTTGAGTTCGGGGAGGATAATAATTACTACCAGTTTTTAATTGATTGCTACACCAATAGTACTACACAGAACGCTATAATTAATAATACCAATAGATTAGTATACGGTAAGGGATTAAGTGCATCTAACGCGTCTAAAAAGCCAAATGAGTATGCCCAGATGATGTCTTTATTTCAAAAGGAATGTGTTAGGCATTTAGTTTCGGATTTAAAACTTCTTGGCCAATGTGCTATGCATGTTATTTACACAAAAAATAGAAAAAAAATAGCACAGGTCCATCATATCCCTGTACAACTTTTACGTGCTGAAAAATGTAACAAAGAAGGAAAGATTGAAGCTTATTATTATTGCGATGATTGGACTGATCCAAAAAAATATAAGCCAGTAAGATACAGTTCGTTTGGTTGTTCTAAAGATGCTAGTGAAATCTATTTTATAAAACCATATAGCGTTGGTATGAAATATTATGCATTACCGGATTATATTGGTTGTTTACCTTATTGTACTTTGGAAGAATCTATTTCTGAGTATTTAATAAATGAAGTCAATAATGGTTTTAGTTCTCGTTCGGTAATTAACTTCAATAATGGTCAACCGAGTGAAGAACAGCAAAATCTTATTAAGCAAAGAGTACTAAGCCAATTAACAGGAACAAAAGGGGAAAAGGTTATAATTTCTTTTAATAATAATTCGGAATCTAAAACAACCGTAGATGCTATGCCTGTTAATGATGCTCCGGATTTGTATTCCACCCTATCAGAAGAATGTTTAAGAAAAATAATGCTTGGGAATAATGTTACAAGCCCTTTGCTTTTCGGGATAGCTTCATCGAATGGGTTTAGTAGTAATGCCGATGAATTAAAAGATTCTTTTGTTTTATTTAATAATATGGTAATAAGTCCAATGCAAGATTTATTGATTGATGCTTTTGATCAAATATTAGCATATAACCAAATTAGTTTAAATCTTTATTTTAAAACTTTAAAACCACTTGAATTTACAGATCTAAGTGGGTTAGAAAACGAAGAACAAATAGAAGAAGAAACCGGTTTGGAACTAAGCGAAATAAATAAAGAACTTCAAGAGTTTTTAAACAAGGGTGAAGATCCAGAGCAAGAAGGATTTTTATTAATAGATGAAAGGGAAGTTAATTATGATTTAGAAGATTCTTTTGATTCTGAATTAGGAAAATTAGCAGAAAAATTTAAAAGAAAGAAAGGAACATTATCTAAAGTTATAAATTTAATAAGAACCGGTATTGCTTCACCTAATCAGCCTTCTTCTCAAGATAGAGAGATTGATGGTATTTTCTTTAAAGTTCGCTATCAGTACGATGGGAATCTTGCTCCGCAGAGAAAATTTTGTAGAGCAATGATGAGATCACAGAAGCTTTACAAAAAAGAAGATATTATTAAGCTAAATTCACAACCAGCTAATCCTGGCTTTGGAGTATCAGGAGCTGACACCTATGATATTTGGCTCTACAAGGGTGGTCCCAGATGTAAGCATGCTTGGAAGAGAAGAACGTATGTTAGTTTCAGTAAAACAGCTTCTATTGGATCTGTTAAAACAAATGAAATAACTGAAGCAATTGGTGATGCTTATGGTTACATAGTGGAAAACAATCCAAAAGTATCTAAAGAACCAAATCAAATGCCAAGAAAAGGATTTGCTCCAACTAATAAGAACCTTCCAAAAGATGCAATAAGATAATGGCAAAAGCACTATTAATAACAAGAGATGATGTAGTTAGATATACTAATGTAAATGGAAATGTTGATGTTGACAAGTTTATACAATTTGTTTCAATCTCTCAAGATATTCACATACAGGGTATGCTAGGAACAAAACTTCTCGAGAAAATACAAGCAGAAATAATTGCAGGAACATTAGCGGATCCTTATTTAAGTTTATTGACCACCTATATAAAACCATGTTTGATTCACTTTGCAATGGTTGAGTATTTACCTTTTGCAGCTTATACTGTAGCAAATAAGGGGGTTTATAAACACGGAGCAGAAAATTCAGAAACTGTAAGTAAGGAAGAAGTTGATTTTATGATTGAAAAGCAAAGACAAACAGCAATGCATTACAAAGAAAGATTTGTTAGCTATATTTGTGATAATAATTCATTGTTTCCTGAATATAATAGCAACTCTGGATCTGATATGTATCCGGATGAGGATACTAATTTTACTGGATGGGTATTATGAAAAAAAATTATACACCAAAAGAAAAGAACGTAAAACGTTTACAGACGTTTTTAAATAAATATTATGGCAGAAATAAAGATCAGCGACCTAACGGCAAAGAGTGCTAATTTAGCAAATACAGATTTATTTGTTATTGCAGAATCTGATGGTGCAGGTGGTTATGTATCCAAGAAAATAACAGGTTTGGAAATAGCCGCAATTGCAGGAGATAACATTTACCTTGTAGATGGAACAATTAGAGGTAATCGTACTGTAGATTTAAACGGTGTTTACTTGGCTTTTCAAAATAGTGGTGCAGATGTATTAAAAATTAGTGCTGCTGATGTTATAAGCTTTAACAATGCTTATTCATTTCCAACGGCAGATGGAACGGCTGGACAAGTTCTTAAAACGGATGGTGCAGGAACTTTATCCTTTAACCAACCAACGACAGGACTATATGCACAAACGGTAACAAGTGCAACACTAACAAACACAACAACAGAAACAAGCATAGTAGGCACAGGAGTAGGTAGCTTGACAATTCCAGCAGACCACTTTGTTGTTGGCGATTCATACCACGCAAAAATTGGTGGCGAAATTTCAGCACAGAATGGAGATGACATAACAATTAGGATTAAGAGTGGTGCAACGGTATTGGCAACAACTGGCACTATTTCTCTAAGTCCTACTACTACATTGGGTTGGGAGTGTGAAATAGATTTCACAATAGCAGCGATTGGTGCAAGTGGAAGTATTTGCACTAATGGAAATTTTGCATATACACGAAACACGGGAGGTTTAGAGGGTTATGTATTCCAAGATGTTGAAACTTTTGATACAACTATTGCTAATACTTTAGATATTACGGCAGAATGGGGACAAGCTAAAACACAAGACGAAATACATAGTGCTAACTTCGTATTACATAAAACTTATTAGAATGAACACAATAGATTGGGGACAAGCAGCAGTAAATAATACCAATGGATTCGGTAAAGCACCAACAAATAATACAATAGATTTTGGCGAAGTTTGTGCAGATAGTTGGAGTCCAGAAACCAACTTAACAGGAACAGGAGGCACTCCAAGTTTTCTTAATACTAAATCAATAGAGCTTGATGGAATTGACGATAGAGTTATTTTTACTCAAGTAAGTAGAAATGGAGTTTTTACCTTTAGTTATTGGTTTAAATTTACGGGTGGATTTAATGTAAATACAGAGTGCTTTATATGGGGTTGCTACAATAATAATTCAAGCTATATCAAACTTGTATCAAATACACAAGTAATATTAAAACTAAATGGCACACAATATACAATTAATGAAAGTGGTGGCAATAATATACCACAAAACACTTGGTCAAATTTTACACTAATAAGAAACTCCTCTAACTCTGTTCAATTATATTTAGATGGAAATACATTTGGTGCGCCAATATCAAGTACAAGAACATTTACTTTTAGTTCATTCGGTAGAATTATAAGTTTAAGTTTTGGATTTAAAGGATTAATTGACGAAGCTTCCTTGTTTTATAGTGATGAAACTGCAAATTTAAGTACCATTACATCAAGTCCAACTGATTTAACTTCATTGAGTCCTTTATCTTGGTATCGTTGTGGCGATGGAGATACTGTACCAACTTTAACAGATAATGGAAGTGGTGGCAACGATGGAACAATGCAAAACTTTAGTACATTTTCAAGTGATGTACCAACATAAAAAATAAAATGAATTTAACATACGCAATATTATCAATAGGAGATTTATTAAACATTGACTTTTCACAGGTTGAAGAATCTAACGAAAACACGGTCAGAATAAGTTTAGATGGACTTGAATTTGTAATTAAATACACAAACACACCAACCTTTATAGCTGATGGTAGTGTACTTCCTTTACAAATATTAACACACGAAGAAACTTTGGCACTTATGCAAACGCCAGAATGGAGTGAGCCAATACCTGTGGAATAATGGATATTAGAAAACATCAAAACGTACTTGCAGTTTTGTATTTTCTTGCAGGATGCTTTTGTGCATTCTCTTGTATGTTTACAAGTACAGAATTACACGTACAAGCGTTTGGTGTATTTCTATTATTTAAAATAATTTGGCTAATCACGGAACAACTATAAGATGAAAACACAACTCTATATACTGACAACTAAATTTAAACTTTACTCAACTAAACTAATGGCTATTATTCTTTCGTTTTTTTTACCTATTGTCGGTATTCTTATTCTTATTGCTGCTTCTGTAATTTTAGATACAATCACAGGAATCTGGAAAGCAAAGAAACTTAAACAACCAATTACAAGCAGAAGATTGTCTGCAATCATATCAAAGATTTTACTTTATGAAGCAACGGTAATGTTGTTTTTTGCTATGGATAAATTTCTATTAAATGACATAGTAATGCAGTTTTTTAGTATTGATTTATTGACTACTAAAATTTTGGCTTTAACAATGGTTTCTATTGAAGTAATTTCTATAAATGAAAACTACAAACAAGTAAAAGGTATTGACTTGTGGGCATCATTAAAAAACTTATTTGCAAGAGCAAAGGAAGTAACAAGCGATTTTAAAAACATCAAAAAAAATGAAGATTTGTAAATGTTGCAGACAACCAATAAAATTGGATAGTAAAAACTTATACATATTTGATAACGGACACGGAGGCATTATAGATGGTGTTTATCAAACGCCTGGCAAGCGTTCTCCTATTTGGGAAGACGGCACACAATTATTTGAAGGCGAATTTAACAGAAGTATTGTAAATAGATTAATGAAGCTTTGCGAAGATGCAAAGATTGACTGCATTAATTTAGTAAATACAAATATTGATGTTCCTTTAAGCACCAGAACTTCACAAGCAAACGAAATTTACAGAAACACGAATAAACCTTGTATATATATTTCTATTCACGCAAACGGTTTTACTGAAGAAAGTGCTAATGGTTGGAGTTGTTACACTTCTAAAGGCGAAACACAATCTGACTCAATCGCAACTATTCTATATGAAAAAGCAGAATCTGAGTTTCCTGGAGAGTATATTAGAAAAGATACATATTCAGACGGTGACGTAGACAAAGAAGCTAACTTTTGGGTACTTGCTAAAACGGCTATGCCTGCAATATTAAGCGAAAACTTTTTTATGACTAATTACGATAATTGCCACAAGTATTTAATGAGTGAAGAAGGCAGAGATAGAATAGCTAAAATTCACTTTGAAATGATTAAAGAATTAGAGAAGTGAAAGTAATATACTTAATTTGCGTTTTAACGTTGTTTTCTTGTTCAGCTAAGTATCACTATAACAAAGCAGTTAAAAAGGGCTTAGAAGTCGTTAAAACAAGCGACACGATACGAATTGCCACAATAGATTCTATTCCTGTAATAAAACACGATACAATAGTGTATGAAAGAATCATAAGTTCAAAAGATACAATAGTATATTATAAGAATGTTTACGTGCCACAAACAAGGTTAGAAACACGAATTGAATACAAGCTTAAAAGAGACACTTTAAGAATGATCACAAGAGTAGAAGTACAAAAAGCAAAGGCACAAGTTAAAGAAAATAAAAAACCTAAATATATTGGAATGTTGATATTTGCTATAATATTTTTTGCAGTTGTATGGATAGTAAACAAATTATTTAATAAATATTTATGAAAGTAATAAGACACGGAAAGAACGTACACGAAATACAATTACAGGGTAAGTATGCAGAAATAGCTATGTTAAGCGATTTACATTGGGATAATCCAAAATGTGACCAAGACTTACTAAAAAAACATTTAGACTATTGCAAAGAAGAAAACATACCTGTAATGATTAACGGAGATATGTTCTGCTTGATGCAAGGACGTGGAGATAACCGACGTAATAAATCAGACATAAGACCAGAACACAACAACGCAAGATATTTGGATTCAGTTGTTGAAACGGCAGTTGAATGGTTTACACCTTATGCAGATATTCTTACGGTTATCGGTTACGGAAACCACGAAACAGGTATAATTAAGTGGCAAGAAACTGACATCTTGCAAAGATTTGTAGACTTACTTAACTTAAAATGCCATAGTAACGTGCAAGTTGGTGGTTATGGTGGTTGGATTATTGTTAAAATGAATAATCATACAAGAATAGCAACTACAAAAATTAAATATTTTCACGGCTCTGGTGGTGGTGGAGTTGTTACAAAGGGTGCTTTAAATCTTACAAGAGCTTTAGAGCTTTATGAGGGTTGTGATGTTTACACAATGGGGCATATTCACGAAAACGCAGCAAGAAATGATGTTAGAGATGCTTTAGAAAGTAACTCAAAAAAAGGATATAGTATTAATCACAAGCCAATACACTTAATGATTACAGGCTGCTATAAAGAAGAGTACGGAGATGGCTCAAAAGGTTGGCACGTTGAACGTGGCGCACCGATTAAACCGATTGGAGGACGTATGCTTACTATTAACATAGTGAGAAATAAAACAAAAGATGTAGATGAAACAATCAAATACATAGATTCTAAAAGGATTTTCTAAAAAACTTTTATTCATAACTTATTGATTTACAAGTAAATAAAAAATAATTGTAATATTTTTTGTTAATAAGTGCATTTTTTTTGTTAATAATTCAAAAAGAGTTATTATATTTGTATATACAAATTAATTAAAAACAAAATAAAATGAAAAATTTAATCGGACAAACAGTAAAAGACATTAAAGTAAATGATTGGAAAACAATAGTAACTTTTGTTTCTGGTTGCAAGTTGGTAACATTATCGAGAGATGGAGGCGGTCAAACTCAATACTTTGTAGATATAGACGGTAACATAATAGACCTTTAAAACATAACAAAAAAACATAAAAAAACACTTAAAAAAATGAATTGGCGAGAACAAATATTAAGCAAGAATATAAAACAAACAGGAATATTTAAAGAATTGACACCTATGACACGTTTAGAAAAATTAGAAACACTTATTAAGATTGAAGAGGGCATACAATCTTTTGAAAGGTTAATTTCATTATGCCAAGACACTATTGATTTTACTTACTTCCGTGAGATTAAAGACAAATACACGGATAAAATACATACTTACAATATGTGTATAGATAGACTTAACGAAAGATTTAATAAATTAGTAAACACACTTAAATAAATAGATATGAAAGAGAAAGAAGCAAAAAAAGAATTATTGTATGGATTCGTATTTATGGCAGCTGCCTTTACATTTTATTATTTAGCATTAAATTTATTGGTATGAGTTACGAAATAGAAATAGAGAGCCAAGATGAGGATATGGTAGTATTCTATATTAATGAAACACCTTATACCGTAGAGATAGAAACGCAAATAGTCACACAGGAATACCCAGTAAGCTTTAATTCTTTTAATGATAAAATAAATTATGCTGAGGAAGATGTAATTTACTACTATGTAAAATTAGATACACTTATTTGTAACGGTGTAAACTATTATAATGAAACAGATTTATGCGAAGAACTTGAAGAAATACTAAACAAATGGAACAATTAAGAGTAGATTGGTGGTGTAATTTTAACGAAGAATTATACTGCAATTATTTAATAGCAAAAGACGAAAGAATGAATACTTATAAAATACTATACAGATATTATAAAGGTGCTAATACTGATGCAGAGTGCTGCCAGGCAGTTAAGTATGTAAAAGCAGACGATAAACAAGAAGCCATAAAGCTTTTTGGCTTATGGGAAAAGTTAATAATCAGTATAGAAAAGGTATGAAAAAAATAAAAGAATATATTTACGCACTTATTATAAATTGGATATATGGAGGACTTGATTAAAAGAATTCTTCTTTTGATAGAAAGAGATAAATTAGATACTAAATGCAGACATCAAAGAATAGTAAATAAAAGATTCTATTTATTTTTTATTTTACGTCAGCAGGGTTACACGTTTAAACATATTGGAGAATTTTTTAATTTGCATCATGCTACAGTTTTGTATGGTATAAATAAATATAAAGAGCTAAAGAAAAATAAGGATGCGTTTTTGCATAGAGATATTAATGAATATCAAATAATACTGGGGGAGATAGAGGTTGAATACAATTTGAAAAGGGAGATTTTAGAAGCTAAAACTATTAAGGATTTAAACCTGATTCAAAAAAAAATTATTAATAATAAATACATAGAATTAAAATAATTGTTAATTTTGAAAAAATATTGCTGGGATATAATCAAGATTTTTTTAAGTGTTGCCCGAGTAGATTCTCCCAGCGTCGAAAGGGCTTCACTTTGTCAAAAACCACGTTATGAATATATTAAAAAAAGCCGATGAAATTATAAATGAAAGATCGGAGGAAAAGGAAAGACAATATGGTCCTATGAGTTGGACAAATGAGCAAGCTGCAAAAATAGCTACCGTTCTCTGTAAGAAAGAAATAACATGTATGGATATGTATTATTTTCAAATCTCATTAAAATTAGCAAGGGAAAGCTGGTCACACAAAGAGGATAACATGCTTGATTTAGTTGCTTATGTTGGTGGTTACAATAATTACATGGAAGGAATATTAAATGAAAAAGGAGACGTAATATATGAAAACAAGGAAGATAATAAATAAAGCTATTTCTGATTTATTAAGCAATAAAAAAATTATTGATAGCAATAAATGGCAAGCTGTTGATATTGAAAATGGTGTTAGAATGATTGAATTAAACAATCTTTTTTTACAAATGGATATTTGTGAAACTATAAAAGAGCTTGAATTAGAAACAAATGCAGATTTACCATGGGCTGAGGATCATTTTAATGAAAGACTTGCTGGAGCAACAAATCCGGGGGAACAATATAAAAAATGGCCGTATTATAGAGCAGATCTAGATAACAAAAGATTTAGAAAGAATAATCAATTTAGCCATACATATCAAGAAAGATTTTGGCCACCAAAAGTAAAAGGAATACGTTACAAAATGGGTGATTATTTGGATGTAAAAAAACGATTAAAAAATGACAATACAACAAGACAAGCTTTTTTATCTATTTGGCATCCTGAAGATCAAAGCAATAATGATGTTCGATTACCATGTACTATTGGTTATTGGTTTAAAATAAATAATAATAAATTAGACGTAACATATTTAATTCGTAGCTGTGATGCTAGAAGGCATTTTAGAAACGACATTTACATGACACAAAGACTAGCAATAGACATTTTAAAATATTTAGACAATAATGATCTTTCTTTAGGGACATTAAGCGTCTGGATCGGCAGCTTTCACTGCTTTGAGAGCGATTTATACACTTTAAAAAAACAAGTAAAATGAAGGAATCAGTTAATTTAAACGAAGTAACTAAAAACGAAAAACTACAAACCAGAGCTACTGTGCCGGATGATTTTCATTGGTTAGAAGAAATGCAGGAAAAGGTTAGTAAGGGGTTTTTATATATGGGAGAGATATATAGTAGGAATTACGATAAATACTATAGCGCTTTAGGTGGTAAAAAGTATCGTCCAAAACATAAAGAAAAACATCTTGACGAAGGTCACTATCAAGGTTACAGATTTGCTGTACAAGAATTAACAGAAAAAAATGATTGGGTGTTTGATCCTACTGTTGGTTCAGGAACAGCTATTATTGAAGCAATTAATAATGGTAGAAATGGAATAGGAATAGAGTTAGAATGGCCAGATCTATGTAGAAAAAATGTAGATTTTCAAGGTAGTAATATGCAAGGAATAGTGATTGGTGGAAATGCTTTACACTTAACAGATCTTTTAAATCAGCATAAAGATAAATTTGGGGAACTATCACTAATTGTAAATGGTACTCCCTATCCAGTTATTTCGGGTGGCAAAAGTAGCGATGCACCTCAGAGAAAACCAGGTGAAATTGACAATTATATGCATGAAGATAGTTTTGGTTTATTAAAATGGAACAAAAATTATAGACATTTTATTACAAAAATGTATAAGGATAGTATTAAGTTTTTAAAGTCCGGTGGTTATTTAGTTACAATAATTAAAGATCCAACACATAATAAAAAAGCATTTATGCTACAAAAAAATATAATAGAATGGATAAAAGAGGAAAATGAATGTATGGAAGATTATGGTTATTTTATTCATAAACATGTACCAGAGACATTTTTTATGAGAACATATCCAAAACAATTTCCAGAGGTAACAATACCAAAGTATCAAGTTGGATATATTTTAAAAAAGAAATAATGTGCGGATTTACAATTAGTAAGGAAAAATTAGAAAACAGAATAAAGCACAGAGGTGTTTTTGAAACTAACATAAGTTTAAATGAATGGCAAGTAAATTTTAACAGCTTGCCATTATGCACCTATAATACAAATCTACAGCAACCGTTAACTATTGGATCGTATACCTTATGCTTTAATGGTGAAATCTTTAACTACAAAGAATTAGACAATAGAGCTAAAAGCGATTTGGAATATCTTAGAAATTTCATAAAGAAATATAATAGCCCAGAAAAACTTTATAAAGAAAGTAATAAATGGGATGGCTTCTGGTCAATTGCTTTAGTTAGAAACACCAAGGTTTATTTTTTTACAGATTTGCTAGGTAAAAAGCAGCTATATTTTAATAACGAAGGTATTAGCAGTGAAATAAAAACATTCAACAATACTGGATATTTGAAAGGATACGATGAAAAAAAATTCGGTACGTTAAATACTAATTTTGATAAAGTTTTAAGAGCTTTACCTGGTGTGTTATATATTTACGATGTAAGAAATGATTTAGCTTCACGTTTATACTATAATAGATACGATTTAAAAAGCCCTAATGAGAACTTATATGATATTATTGACCGAAGTGTAAAAGATCGTTTAGAGAACAAATATGATGGTGTTTCACTTTTACTTTCAGGCGGATTAGATAGCAATATTATTTTGCATCATGCTTTAAAATATACAGATAACATAAATATTATTTCTATAGAAAACGATGAAAAGGAAAACATTTTAAAAATACAGAATGATTTAGACTTAAAAATTAATTACATTAATGATTCTTTTACAGGAGAAGATCTAAATAATGCTGTTTATTTTTACGAACATGATTTAGATTATGGATCATTAATTCCTAATTATTTGCTATTTAAAAACTGTGAAAATAGTTTAGTATTAACAGGAGATGGGAGTGATGAATTGTTTGGCGGATATGAAAGGAATAAAAAAATTGATACATGGAGATATGATGTATTTCAAGAATTGCCATATTATCACAATATAAGATTGGATCGTATGTCAATGGCTTTTACGAAGGAAGCTAGAAATCCATTAATGAGCTATCCATTATTAAAGTATTCTAGTAATTTAAATTGGAAACAAAGAAAAAACAAACAGATATTAAGGGATTGCTACAAAAATATTTTACCTGATTATATTACAGAAGGTAAAAAAAAGCCTTTACGCTTAGAAAATGATAAACAAAAAAATATGGACTTAGTAAAGGAAGTTCATAGAAAACTATTTAAAGATAAATTATGAAGTTAGAGAAAGAATTCGATCCAATTAGAAATTGGGCAACAGAAAAAGGTATCTACGAAAAAGGGGATGCAAAAACGCAAACATTGAAATTAGTAGAGGAATCAGGTGAATTAGCAAAAGCTATTCTAAATAACGACCAAGAGGAAGTTATTGATGCTATAGGGGATTGTGTTGTTGTTTTAACTAGTGTAGCACATTTAAGAAATGTAAGCATAGAAGAATGTATAAATTCAGCTTATAATGTAATAGCAAAAAGGAAAGGTAAAATGATTAACGGGACATTTGTAAAAGATTCAGAATGAGAACATATAAAGCTAAGATAAAAATGAAAGATGATTGGAGGAATCAAAACACTGGTCATTTAGGTGAAAAGATATTTGCAGATTGGTTCCATAGAATTTATGAAACTGAAAAACTTTTCAAACAATCTTTAGACAGAGATTACGAAGGAATTGATTTTGCAGACGAAAAGGGCTACACCTATCAAGTAAAAGCAACAAGGGCACGTAGTTTTACGTTTAATTGTTATTTAGATGATCTTAACGAGCATTTAAAAGCTGATCTATATGTTTTTATTCAAATACATGATCAGTATGCTTATATTGAAAATTTATACAGCAAAGAAGAAATTCTTAATTTAGCAAGACAAAGCTTTAAAGAGAAAAAATCTTGCTTTGTTTATGCTAAGGATTTGTTGCAACAAAAATTATTTTAAAATGCAAGGCTGGGTAAAGATACATAGAAAGTTTTTAGAATGGGGATGGTATAATGACAGTGAAGCTGTTCACTTATTTATTCATCTCCTTTTAAAAGCTAATCACAAGGAAAAAAACTGGAAAGATAAATTAGTAAAAAAAGGGAGTTTTATAACATCATTAAAAAGTTTAAATAATGAAACAGGAATTTCAAACCAAAGAATTCGTACTATTTTAAAGCGTTTAGAGAACACGAATGAAATTACAGTAAAATCAACAAACAAATATCGTGTTATAAGTATTGTAAAATATAAAGACTATCAAGTAGAAGATAATAAAATAACAAACAACAAACAAACAACTAACAAACAATTAACAACAACTAAGAATGATAATAAGGAAATAAATATATATCGGGAATTTGATCATCTTAAAATTTCTAAAGAACAGTATGAAAAACTATCATTAGAATATGGTGAAAAAAATACTAATGATATTCTAGATTCTATCGAAAATTATAGCGGAAATAAGAATTACAAATCATTGTATTTAACAGCTAAAAATTGGCTTAAAAGATTACATAAAGAAGACAAGGATGATAAATTATTAGCAAAAGCAAAAAAATTAGGATATGTTAAGTAAGGGAATTCATAATAAATATTTATTAGATTATAAAAACGGAAAAATAAAGCAGGGTTTGAAAATTGACTGTAAGCTTGATGAATTTCTGGTTTATAAACAGAAGCAGGTAAATATAATATTGGGCCATGATAACGTAGGGAAAAGTTATTTTATTTTTTGGTACTTTCTTACTTTAGCTTTAAAGCATGATTTAAAATTTTGTATATGGGCAGGTGAAAATCAGTATGGTCAAATTTTAAGGGATATGATTCAAATGTACACTGGTGTAAATTTTAAGGAACTAAATGAAAATCTTATTAGGAAATACTCAGCGTACTTAGAACAGTATTTTGATTTTATAGATAATTCAAAATTATACACACCTAAACAATTATTGGATGAATTTAACAAATCAGATGCAGACGGATTTTTAATAGATCCTTTTACTGGACTACAGCGTCAATATGGTTATGAAGGAAATTATGAATTTTTAAATATGACCAGACAGTTTGTAAACGAAACAGGAAAAACAATTTATATTAATACTCATCCAACTTCGGAAAGTGGTAGGCAAGGAAATTTGTTTCAAAAGGGTCACATGTGGGAAGGTCACTTAAGACCGCCAATGGCAGCATACGTAGAAGGTGGTAAAAGTTTTTTAAATAGATGTGATGATTTTATAACAATTCATCGCTTGGTAAAACATGAATCAATGAAATATGTTACTTTAATATCGGTAGACAAAATTAAAGATGTAGATACTGGTGGGAAACAAACTCTTTTAGATGATTATATTTTTTGTGATTTTAATAGAGGTTTAGGGTTTGAATTATACGGGATTAATCCGTTATTAAAAATGAGATAAATGGATACTTTAGAAATATTAAAAGCAAAAATTAATCTACAAACAACTATAATAAAGTTTACAAGTAGCATAGAGGAATTACAAGCAAAGCATCCAGAACGTAGGGACTTGATTGATAGTATGCTTGATTCACTTGAAGATATACAATATTTTCAATCTGTGTTTATGCAGTTTGAAGACCAATATCTTTTAGAATGTAAAAGTAATTTACGTTTACAAATGGTTATAAGTGATTGTAAATATGAAATTGATAAATTGAAATTAGAGCTTGAAGTAGCAAGAGCAGATATGTGATGCCACGATGTAAAAACTGCAAAGAGAAATTTGAAGCCAAGCACTTTAACCAAAAATATTGCTTTAAAACTGATTGCGTAAAAGTATGGGTTGAAACGGCAAAAGTAAAGAACTGGAAAAAGGAAAAAAAGAGATTAAAAGAAAAACTTGAAACGGTGCAAAGCTTAACTAAAAAAGCACAGGTGTACTTCAACGCATACATAAGGGCAAGAGATAATGGTAAACCTTGTGTCAGTTGCGAAAAGCCATTAGGAAGCAAATTTGATGCAGGACATTATTTTAGTACAAGCCATAAGAATGTAACATTTAATGAGATGAATGTTCACGGTCAATGTGTATTTTGTAATCAACACCAACACGGAAATTTACTTAACTATCAAATCGGAATAGAAAAACGAATAGGAGGCGAAGAGCTAATAAAATTACACGAAGAAGCACACAAGATAAGAAAATACACAAGGGAAGAACTAAAAAATATTATTGAAATGTATAAACAAAAAAAGAAAGAATTAGAAAAATAATGAGTACTTTTGTATAAACAAAAAAATAAATAATGTTATGAAGAAATCATTAATGGATAGGTTGGCAGTGATCCAACAGCAATTAAAAGCACCTAAAAATCAGTATAATAACTTTGGTAAATACAAATTCCGAAGCTGCGAAGATATTATGGAAGCAGTAAAACCTCATTTAAATGGATTAGTATTAAACTTGACTGATGAGGTAAAAGAAGCGGCAGGATATATGTATGTAGAAGCAACTGCAATGATAACTGATGGTGAAAAAATGCAAGCAGTAAAAGCACAAGCAGGAATTGATCCTAATCGTAAAGGAATGGATATTGCTCAAGCTTTCGGAAGTAGTAGTTCTTATGCTAGAAAATATGCATTGAATGGATTATTTTTAATAGACGATACAAAAGATGCGGACACAACAAATATCCATAACAAAAACGAAGTAAAGAAAGAAAAATTATCAAAAAAACGATTTGAAGATGCATTAAAAGCTTTACAGGATGGTAAGATAAACAAATCTAAATTAGAAGAATTTGATTTATCACCTTTACAAGTTAAAGCACTTGAATTATGTTGAAGATTAGATGTTCAGCACTTGGCAAAATAATGACCAATAGCAGAAGCAAGTCCGAGGTATTAAGTAAGACTTGTAAAAGTTATTTAGAAGAGTTAGCTTTAGAGGAATTATATAATATAAAAAAGGAATATGATAATAAATATTTTGATAAAGGAAACGAAGTTGAAGATAATAGCATAGAGTTAGCTCAGGAAGTTTTAAAAACTGGATTGATATATAAAAATAATGATAGTTTTGAAAATGATTTTTTAACTGGTACACCAGATGTAAACACTGAAAATATATTAATTGAGATTAAAAGCAGCTGGAACGGTAGCACTTTTCCTTTCTACAAAGAGGAAATACCAACAAAGGACTACTATTATCAACTTCAGGGATATATGGCTTTAACGGGAAAAAAAGAAAGTTTGCTTTGTTATTGCTTAATAAATACTCCTTTGCAAATAGTGGAAGATGAAATACGTAGGGAACATTGGAAACAATTTCAGATAGATGAAAACGAAGAGATAAGAAAATACGTTGAGGAGCAGCACAACTTTGATCATATTCATAAAGACAAAAGGATAAAAACATTTAGAGTAGAATATGACGAATCTATTATGGAATCTGTTTACGGGAGAATAAAAGAATGTAGGGAATATTACAAAACTTTAATAGATGAAAACACGAAAAACTAATATTGTTACAATAAGAGTAACAGAAGAAGAAAAAAAGCTTTTAAAAGAAAAAGCAAGGCGAAAACGAAAGACGTTAAGTGCCTACATAATAAGTAAAACAATAAAGAATGAAGTTTAATTTAAGAGGATTTGAAACAACTGGAAGCTATGCTAAAATGCAACCAAGACAACAGCAAATAGTAAAAACAAAAATGAATAACGGAAAAACAAAAAATAATGGAACAAAAAAATAACACAGGAGCAATTTTTAAAAACGATTACAAAAAAACGGATTCGCATCCAGATTACAAAGGTAAAGCACTAATTGATGGTGTAGAAAAAGAAGTGGCACTATGGCTAAACGAATCTAAAAGTGGTGTAAAGTATTTTAGTGCAACATTCAGTAAACCGTACCAAGCAGAAGTAGAAGCTGGTGGCAATGAAGATGCTAAAACAAATATAAGGGAAGGGTTGAAACAGGATGATCTTCCTTTTTAACATCTGGATGTTTAAAAATATATATAACCTTGGTTAGCCATTAATCGTTATTTTTGTTTATATTTTAACCGATGAAATGGCTTAATCAAGTTGCAAAATACCATGAAGAGTATTTAGAAATTGTAAAAAATTTAGGTGAAAAGTCATACGCTGAAGATATTGTACAAGAGTTTTACTTAAGATTGATTAAATACGGGAAGGAAGAAAAGATTATAAATACGGAAGGAGTAATTAATAAGCCATATCTGTATTTTTGTTTAAAGAATACCTATCTTCTTTTTTGGAAAGAAAAAAGGAAAATTAAAAAAGTTAATTTGGATGATGTTAAAAATATAGGTGTTCAATATGATTACATTTCAAAGGTTGAAGCTACTATTAGTTTAGAAGCTAAGATTGATGAAGAAATGAGAAACTGGGAATGGTTTGATGCCAGATTGTTTAAATTATACCGGGACGAAGGTATAAGTATGAGGGATCTATCAAAGAAAACCAAGATTAGTACTAAAACGATTTTTTATACTATAAAAAGATGTAAAGAGAAACTAAGAGAAAACGTAGCTGAGGATTACGAGGATTATATTAACGAAGACTATGAAAAAATATAGAGATGGAAAATAAAAAAACAACAAAAAAGAAATCAACCAAAAAGAAAAAAAAGGAGATAGAAGGCTTAGGTGATGTAGTTGAAAATGTATTGAAAAAAACAGGTGTAGCAAAAGCAGCTAAATGGGTTTTAGGAGAAGATTGCGGATGTGATAAACGTAAAGACAAATTGAATAAATTATTTCCTCGCTGGAAAAAAGCTAAATGTTTACAGGAAAAAGAATACGAATGGTTAAAAGAATGGTATTCAAAACCAAGAGGCAGAATGAAAAGTACAGAACAAGCAGAATTGATAAAAATATATAATAGAGTTTTTAATAAAAAGCAAAGACCAACAACATGTTCCTCTTGCTTAAGAGATGTAAACTACAGAATACAAAAGGTGTTTGAAATCTACGAACAAGAAAATAAATAATGGGAAGGCCAAAAAAAATACAAGATCCGAATCAGATAGAAGAGATATTTAAATCATATAAACTATTTACAAAGGAAAATCCTAGATACAAATACCATCTCAATCAAAGATCAGGGGAAATGATACCCGAACCACTTGAAGTACCGCTAACAATGGAGGGGTTTGAGATTTATTGCTGGAATAAATTTAACTTTACTGTAAAGCATTATATTGAGAATACTAATAAAAGCTACGAGGATTTTTGTACTATCGCTACACGCATACGCCAAGAAATAAGGGACGACCAAATTAAAGGTGGTATGGTTGGGCAATACAATTCAAGCATTACTGCACGTTTAAATTCGTTAAAGGATCAAGTAGAGCAAACAAATATAGAACAACCGTTATTTCCAGATGTTAAAGAGAACAACAGCGATAAATAAGATTCTTGGATTAAATAAGAGAATAAAAATAATACAAGGGGGAACATCTGCAGGTAAAACTTTTGGTATTATTCCTATTCTAATAGATAAAGCAACTAAAATACCAGGGATAGAAATAAGCATAATTAGCGAATCAATACCGCATTTAAGGAGAGGTGCATTAAGAGATTTCTTAAAGATCATGAAATGGACTAATAGATTTGTCCAAGAAAGATTTAATAAAAGTTTATTAAAGTATGAGTTTGCAAACGGTAGTTTTATAGAGTTTTTTTCAGCTGATGATGCTAGTAAATTAAGAGGTGCAAGAAGGGATATCCTTTATATTAACGAATGTAATAATGTAAACTTTGAAGCATATAATGAGCTAAGCATAAGAACAAAAAAAGAAGTGTATTTAGATTTTAATCCAGCTAACGAATTCTGGGTACATACCGAACTAAAAGAAGAGGGTGATGCTGACTTTATTATTTTAACGTATAAAGACAATGAAGCATTAGACAATAGTATTGTACAACAAATAGAAAATAATCGCTTAAAAGCAAAAAAAAGCAGGTACTGGGCTAACTGGTGGAAAGTATATGGTCTAGGGGAACTAGGAATGTTAGAAGGTGTTATATTTTCTAATTGGAAAACGATAGATATTATACCAGAGGAGGCAAAGTTAATTGGTATTGGTTTAGATTTTGGATATACCAATGATCCCAGTGCTATCATAGAAGTTTATAAATATAATGACAAAAGAATCATTAACGAAAAAAGATACCAAACAGGTTTATTAAATTCACATATTGCAAAAATATTAGAACCAAATATTCCTGTCTATGCTGATAGTGCTGAACCAAAGTCGATTGCAGATATTCAGCGATTTGGGATAACTATAAAAGGAGTAACAAAGGGTAAGGATTCGATTAATTATGGAATAGATGTAATGCAACGTGAAAACTATTTAGTGACGTCTAATAGCACAAACCTAATCAAAGAACTTCGTTCATATTGCTGGGACACGGACAAAACAGGAAAGCGATTAAATAAACCAATAGACAATTTCAATCACGCCATTGACGCAGTACGTTATCACGAGATGGAAACGCTTGGAATGAATAAGAATTACGGTAGTTATTCTGTTCTATAGTTAACAATAAAAACAAAAATAAGTTATTATAATATGAAGTTAGATATATTGCTGCCAAATTCATTAAGCGAAATACCATTATCAAGGTATCAGAAGTTTGTAGCTATGAAAGAAAAGAGCAACGATGAAGAACTAATTGCAAATAAAATGATTCAGATATTTTGTGGATTGCAATTAAGTGAAGTTGCAAAGATTAAACTAAAAGATTTAAACGGATTGATAAAGCACTTTACAGGAGTGTTTAGTGAAAAACCACAGCTAATAAGAAACTTTAAAATTAAAAACATAGAGTTTGGATTTATTCCTAATCTGGAAAATATAAGCTTTGGAGAATATGTAGATTTAGAACACCATTTAAAAGATTGGAGTACATACCACAAGGCGATGGCAGTAATGTTTAGACCAATTAAAGAAAAACATAAAGACAAATATTCAATTGTAGAATACGAGCCAAACGAAGATATGCAGGACTTGATGAAGTTTGCACCCTTAGATGTTGCAATAAGTGCCAGTGTTTTTTTTTGGAGTTTAGGAAGCGAATTGTTACAAGCTACTCTAACTTATTTGAAGAACGAACTGACGAAGAGCAAGGATTTAACGAGTTTTCGGAAAGAGTTCAGTTTGGCAAACAATGGGGTTGGTATTCATCAATATATGGACTCTCTGGAAACGACCTTACAAAGTTTGACACAGTTACAAAATACGGACTTACTAAATGTCTCACCTATCTTAGCTTCGTTAAACAAAAAAACGAAATTGAAAGCCGTGAACTAAAACGACAGATGAAATAATATGAACTACTTCGACATAATAGACAAGCTTAAAACACACTTTGAAAACGATGAATTAATAAACACCGTTAGCCAGGGGGATATTTTTGATGTGGACTTAAACAAACAGACCATTTTTCCATTAGTGCATTTAATCGTCAACAATGCCACGTTTGAAGAAAACGTAATTAGATACAACATAAGTATTTTGGCTATGGATATTACAGACATATCAAAAGACGAAACCACAGATAAATTCGATGGCAACGATAACGAATTGTATGTATTGAACACAATGATGGCAGTTTTGAATAGAGTGTATGAGTTATTAAGAAGAGGTACACTTTACACAGATTCTTTTCAAGTAGATGGAAGTCCAACGGCAGAATTTTTTACGGAAAGGTTTGAGAATAAACTTGCAGGAGCAACATTAACCTGTGATATTTTAATTGGCAATTCAATGACTATTTGCTAATGGCACAATTCAATAGCATACAAGAACTATTAGATGACTTTAAGGATAATGTAATTCGTGAAGCAAAAAAAGGTATTCCGAGAGATACAGGAAATCTTGCAAATAGTTTAAGAGGTTATGTTAAGGAATCAAAAAATAGTATTCAAATTTCTTTTGAGATGGATGAATACGGATTTTACAAAGATCAAGGTGTAAAAGGAAATAAAAGTTCTAACAAAGGAAACGGACAAAATAAATCTCCTTATAAATTTGGAACAAATAGTTCACTTATAGGAAAGGCAAGCGGTGGAATGTCTGGCATTATGGCTAAATGGGCAAAGCGTAAAGGCATACAATGGAAAGATAAAAAGACAGGTAGATTTATGAGCCACAAGAGTATGGGCTATTTAATAGCAAGAAGTATATACTCCAAAGGAATCAAGCCAAGTTTGTTTTTTACAAAACCATTTGAAAAGTATTACAACAAGCTGCCAGATGAATTAATGGAAATGTTTGCCTTTGATATGGAAAAACTATTTAATCAAATTACTGAAGAAAACTTTAAAAAACTAAAATGAATTTATCAAGAAGTCCTTACATATTTGAAGTGGACGATGCCACACAAACAGGAAGCAAAATAGAATTATATTTATGGAATACTGGAAGTCAGCCAGCAAGTCCACAATACACACTTTCAAAATTAATTCCTGCATCTAACAACACGAAAACTTTTTATAATATTTCGCCTTATGTAAGAGAATATTATAGCATCACAAAGTGGCAAGATATATACAACACTTATGATGTTGACATAAACACGGACTACAAGGTAAATTATCACGTTGACGTTTATAATCTAATTGGTGGCACTTATGTATTGAACGTATCAGAAAGTGAAACAGGCGAATTTATGGATGGTTATTCTTATTATATGGATGGGCAAAATAAACCATTTGAAGAAACGGTGCTATTGTCAGAGGGTACTTACTATTATAATCACGATACAACTTTGGCTTCAAGCAGACCAGATAATATGGCAGGAAGCTTTGATGTAATCGGAAGCACTAACGATAAAATAATATACACCAATTCAATCACAGGAGTACAACAACCTTACACACTTGCTACGGATGGAATAAAGACCTTTGCAAGAGTTTACGAGCCGTTTTTGGCAGATGGTAACAAGGTAGAGCATAGAGATGGTTTAGGTGCGTTATTGTGGACAGGTTATTTTAAGCCACAATGCGAGCCGAAGTATAGTCCTGTAGCAGTAGACTTTATTAATCGGTTTGGAAGTTGGTCAAGAATTTGGTTTATGAAAGTAAAGAAAAGAAACATTAGCGTAAAAACGAATGAATATAAATTTAATCCAAGTTCGTTACCATACTTGCCAGAAGATAACGGACAAATAAAAGAGTTTAATATAAACGGAACTGAAACGATCAAACTAAACACAGGATGGGTAAATGATTTGTATGGCGAATATATCCAAGAAATGATGTTAAGCGAAAGAATCCATTTGTTAGATTACGAGGTAAACACGGACTACAATCCTGTAGTGATTAAAACAAAATCTTTAGAGAAACAAGTAGGCATAAACAACGGAATGATAAACTACGAATTAGAGTTCAATTTTGCTTACGATATGATTAACACGGTAGTCTAATGAGAACGGTACAAGTATATATAGAGGGTCAAAGACTTGATTTATTCAAAGACGAAATAATAAGCGTCACAAGTAAGCAGCAAGACATCCAAGATATTAGCAAGGTGTTTACGGACTATTCACAAAGCTTTAGTGTTCCGAGTACACCAAAGAATGATGCTATATTTCAGCACTTTTACCAGAACGATGTAAATAGCACAATAGACCACAACATTAGAAGAGATGCTTACATTGAAATAGACTTAACAACATTTAGGCGTGGAAAAATAAGTTTAGAAAAATCGGGAGTTAAAAACAATCAAGCGTATAGTTATCAGATTACTTTTTACGGGGATATCACAAGTTTAAAAGACAAATTTGCAGACGATAAACTTCAAGACTTAACACTTCTTAACATATATGCACACGATTACACGGCAACAGAAATAGAAAACAGGGTTACAGATGGTGCAACAAATTATGTTGTACGTTATCCACTAATTACAAGGCGTTATTTGACTTACGACGATGGTGGAGTTAATGACATAAACACGAATAGTGGAGCAATAAACTATAGTGAATTATTTCCAGCCATAAGATTAGCTGCAATATTCGGTGCTATGCAGGGCAAGTACGGAGTAACATTGGATGGAACATTTTTAACGGATAAAAGATTTCAAAATTGTTTCTTGTATTGTCAAAATGCAAACGACTTTCAATTCTTTACAACTACGGAAGATGTAGATTTTACAACTGGTGGAGAAGATGCAAGCAATCCAAGTTCAGCAGTTTATACAGATTACTTTGATTTAGCAGAAGAAACACTAACAATCAAACCTGTTAATTACGTTGATGCTTTTGGAGTAACTCCAAGTAGTGCATTTTGGGAAGATGCAACAAAACATAGAGTACTTGTTTCTGCTAATTGTGCAAGTGCAACGGCAACGTATTACATTGATGTTTTTATTAATGGTGTATTAAGTGTTACAATAGATGGACAATTTGGAATATACCAACAGGCATATATAAGGTCAAATAGTGATATTACTACACAAGACGTATTACATTTTAGAGTTCGTGCAACAGAAAGCACAACGGTTAATATTTCTATTGAGTATGAACAAAAACAACAAGACCCATCACTTTTTACAACTCCAAGCAACATATTTTTTGCAAATAGTTCAATGGCATTAAGTGCAGATATTGACCCTATTGCGTACTTGCCAGATATGAAAGTGTCAGAGTTCTTTACAGGCGTTTTAAAGGAGTTTAATTTAACTTGTTATGGAATCGAAGATGGCGTGTTTCAAGTTGAGCCATTAGACGATTGGTATGCGAAAGGTGCAGTTGTAGACATCACGGAATACACGGATATAAAAAGCATAAACATTGACAGAATTAAGCTATTTAACAACATACAATTTAAGTACCAACAAAGTGAAAACATTTTAAATACTCAATTTAGAGATTTATTTGGAAGAGAATATGGAGATGCACAAATAGCTTTTGATTACGATGGTGGCGAATATAAAATAGAGCAGCCATTTGAAAATATGCAATTTAATAGGTTTACAAACACGGACTTGCAAGTTGGTTTTACAATAGACAAAGATTTAAATTCTTACGTTCCTAAACCGATGTTATTGTATATGTATGATGAAACAACTACATCTTTTAAATTTAATACAGGAACTGGCATAAATACATTAACAGAGTATATGCCTTTTGGACAAGATGTAAAAGTATTAACTGATAATTTTAGTTTAAATTTTAATGCAGAAATAAGCACCTTAACAGGATTGGTTGAACAAAATACTTTGTTTGCTACATATTACTTTGGATATTTAAGCAATCTGTTCAATTTAAAGAATAGAAGAACAACCGTAAAAACGAATCTACCTGTAAGCTTACTTACTAATCTTCGTTTAAATGACAGACTAATTATTAGAGATAAAAGATACATTATTGAATCAATGAAATCTAATATAAATTCTGGAGATGTAGATTTAGTTTTGATAAATGATTTTAGACCATTACTTCCAGAACTAACAATTTCACAACCGATTAAACCAAGTGAGGTAGCACAATGTGTTGACGTTAGGATATTATTTCCTAATGGAGTAGTACAAGCAGATGTAACTTGTAGCAATCCAAGTGTAACAATTACACCAAGCACTTTAACAAGTGAGGGAACGGTTGAAGTATGTATTCCAGACAATCCAAATACTACAACGGTACTAAAAACGGAAGACGATTTGGACTACATAAACACGGAAGACCTTGACAGAGTAAGAACAGAGGGTGGCACTATTGAACTATACACTTTAGTTGTTACTTATACATTTAGTAACGGAACACAAACAAGCAACCAAATATTTATCCAACAACAACCATAATGATCAAGAACATAGTAGATTTATTGGCAATAGACGATTTTTATAATGGCAGCTACAACGTACAAGTGGCAAAAGGGTTATATAGTTATGAAACAGGAGTGAAAGAAATTTATAAGCAAAAGAAAAGAATGAACTTGTTAAAAACACGAAATAAAGAAACACTCAAATGGCTGAAAAATCTAAAAAAATAGTTCAAATAGAAATTGAAACTAACGCAGGAAAGGCAACAAAAGAATTTGAACAATTAAGCAACGGAGTTTTAAAAGCTGCCGATAGTGCAGAAAAGCTTGATGCAAGTTTTGATGACGTGTATAATGGAATGGCACCATTAACTACACGAATGGGCGAAGCTGAAGACCGTCTTTATGAGTTAGCACTTGCAGGAGACACGGCTTCAAAAGAATATCAAGAACTATTAACCAAAGTTGGCGAATATCGTAAAGTTCAAATACAAACTGATTTAGCAGTAGATGGTGCAGCCACTACAATGACGCAAAAGTTAGGTAGTGCATTGAATGGTGCTACAAGTGGATTTGCAGCTACGCAAGGTGCTATGGCTTTATTTGGAGATGAAAACCAAGCACTTGAAGAATCACTTTTAAAAGTTCAATCTGCATTAGCTATTCAACAAGGAGTACAAGGACTTACGGAAGCTTACAGGGAATTATCAATAGGAACTAAAATAGCAGGAGCGGCACAGGCAGCATTCACTTTTGTAACAGGTGGAGCAACTACTGCAATGAAGTTATTTAGATTAGCCTTGATTAGTACAGGTGTGGGTGCGATAGTTGTAGCTTTAGGAATGTTAATAGCAAATTTTGATAAATTATCAGATGCTATGACTGGTGGTATAGATGGTTTTAAAAAAATGGGTGTAGGTGCAAAGTTATTAATGCTACCATTATTACCATTAATAGCTACTATTGATTTAGTTAAAAAAGGTATGCAGTCTTTAGGTTTAATGGAAAAAGACGAGGATAAAGAAAAACAATCTCGGCATGAAGCAGACATGAAAAGAATTGCAGATGAACGAGCAGAAAGAGAAAGAAGTTTTCAGGCTAGACAACAACAATTCGATAGGGAAATAGCTATGGCTGAAGCATTAGGTGAAAGTAGTTATGAATTAAGACAACAAAAACAAAAAGACTTTATACAAGATCAAAAATTATTACTGCAAGGTAAAGAGGCTGCGATGCAAGGTTATAAAAATCTTCAACTATTGTATGATAGTGCTGAAATTAGAAAAGAAATAAATGAAGCAAAGCAAAGATATTTAGACATAGAACAAAGTATAGCTGATGCAGAAAATCAAATAGCTATTAATACTATTAAAAATAATCAAGATATATCAGATAGTGAAGAAGATAAAACTAATAAATATATAGAATATGCAAAAGAAAGATTAAGAATAGCAAGACAAATAGAAGATATTGAGAATGGACTTCTAAAAGATGGCATAGAAAAAGAACTTGAAATAAATCGCGATAAATTTAGAAGACTTCGTGAAGATGCCATTGCAAACACGAAACTAACAACTAAAGAAAGAGCAACATTAATAGACTTACGAAATCAAGAAGAATCACAAGCAGAAGCAAAAATAATTGCAGACAATCAAAAAAGACGTGAAGATGCTTTTGAAACAGAAAGAAGCGACAGAGTAGAACTATTAAACTTTGTTGATGAATTAAACACGGCAGAAGTAGAAAGTGAAAAGGCAAAGAATCTTGCAATATTAGACAACGCAGTTGAAACGAATGAAAAATTAATTGAATCTGATAAGGCAGTAGCAGAAGCAAAGAAAAATATTCAAGATGCACAAATGGCAAATATTGAAGCTGGAATTTCTTTATTAAAAGATGTTGCAGGAGAAAATAATAAACTACAAGCTTTGGCAATAGCAGCAGAAAGTGCCGTGTCTATTGCAAAAACAATCATAACAACACAAGCAGCAAATGCAGCAGCAACTGCACAAGGAGCTGCATTAGGAATAACTACGGCAGGAGCATCAGTAGCAGCAGCAACTGCACTTGTAACTCAAAACAACATATCGGCTGGTATATCTATTGCAGCACAAATTGCAGCAGCAGCCAAAGGAATTAGTGCTTTAGGTGGTGGTGCTTCTGCACCGTCTGGTGGTAATTTAGGTGGTGGTGGTGCATCAAGTGCAGCCGTACCAAACTTTAATGTAGTTGGAGATAGTTCAATAAATCAAATCGCACAATTACAACAACAACCAACACAAGCTTATGTAGTGAGTGGGGAAGTAACGACAAGCCAAGCACTTGATAGAAACAGAGTACAAAATGCAACACTATAAACAAATAAAAGTTATTATATTATGAAGATAGTTGAACTTATAATTGATCCAAACGATGAACAATCCGGAATAGAAGCTATTAGTTTAGTTGAATCACCGGCAATAGAGAGTAACTTTGTTGCTTTAAATAAGCAAGAAATACTACTTAAAGAAGTAAATGCTGAAAAAAGAATATTGATGGGACCAGCACTTATTCCAGATAAAAGTATTTATCGTCGGAATGATAAAGGTGACGAATATTATATTTATTTTAGCCGAGATACAGTAAGGAAAGCAAGCGAGTTATTCTTTAAAAATAGTAACCACCAAAATGCTACATTGGAACACGAAAGCAAAATCGATGGTGTAACAATGGTTGAATCATGGATCGTGGAAGATAAAGATCAGGATAAAACTGCACTTTACGGAATGAAAGTACCAGTAGGAACATGGATGGTATCTGCAAAGATCGAAGATAAGGAATTATACAACAAAGCTAAATCTGGCGAAATTAAAGGATTCAGCATAGAGGGTTACTTCGCCGATAGATTAGACCTGTCAAATCAAGAAACGGATATTATAAATAAATTAAAGGAATTATTAAAATGAACTTAAAGAAAAAATACAACGAAGCATTTGAAAACCGATTAAATCTTAAAAAACAAGAGTTTTCAGTTAAAGTAGAATTAAATGCGAAAAGTGAATTACAATCATTAGAGAAACTAGCTAAGGATGTAGAATCTCAATTTAAAACTTTACAAAGGTTAGCCGTAGCAGCTGAAAAATTAATAGAAAAAAAGGTATCTGAATTAAGAATAGCTGCTGGTAATATAACATCTTTCGATAGTGATTTTGATGATGCTTTATCTGATTACAGAGGATTTATGATAAAAGCAGATAGTTACTACAATAAGTATGAACAAATGGCTGAGGATCTTGGAATAGATTTTAACCAAAGTGATTTATACAATGATTTAGAAAATGTTATGGATGAACTTGGTAGAAATTATGGACCAGAATCAAATTCTGCTAGAGCAATAGTACAGGCATTGGATAAAGCGGATGATATTTTAAAGAAAATAAAATCATTATAAAATGCCAAAGGAAAAGAAGAAAAGACAACCAGCACAAAGCAGTCCAAGATACTCTAAAAAAGCATGCTTATGTGAAAATAATACTTATTCACAAAAATGCTGTAAGGGAACAATTGTCAACCAGGGAATAGGGAATGTTTAATGAATTTGCAACAAATAAATAAAATAAAGTTATAAACACATGAGCACACTAGAAAGTATATTTAAAAAGTGGAATGAAAATTCAGAAAAAACAGAATTAGCTTCTGAAAGAATTGAATTGAAAATCTTAGACGAGCTAAAAGCAGCACAAACTATAGCCAATAAAACAACTGAGGCAGCCTACAAAGATGCTGAAAAGGCAGAAAAGCTTTATCAATCAGTAAATGCTACAAATAAAAAAAGGCAAGCAGAAATTGAGCAACTTTACGAAGAAACGAGAAAAAGATACCAGGATGCTAGAGATGCAGCAAAGGATCTTGGTTTAGATGTTCCTAAAGAATGGGATGTTGCTATAGATAATTTAAACTTTGCAACAACTAATGTTCCTGTATCTAATATTGGTGAAATATTTCCACTATAAAAAATAAATAAAAATGAAAGATAAAACGTTATTAAACAAAGTAAGAGAAATTCTAGGAATAGAAATAAAACTAGAACAAAGAAAACTTGAAGATGGTGTAACAATTATTGAAGCAGATGAATTTGCACCAGAAGCAGAGGTTGTAATTATAACAGAAGACGAACAAAGAATTCCACTTCCAATTGGAGAATATAGAATGGAAGGAGGAGAGGAGATTTTGGTAGTCGTAGAAGAAGGTATAATTTCTGAAATAAAAGCTAAAGAAGCGGAGGAAGAAGTAGTGGAAGAGGAAGAAGCTAAAAAAGATTACGAAGAAAAAGAAGAAGAAATGGAGAAAGATGTACAACCTGTTAAAAAGACAATTGAGTCAATTGTAAAAGAAACGCACTTTTCTGAATTGGAAGCTTTAAAGAAAGAAAACGAAGAGCTTAAACAAAAACTTTCAGAATTAGCAAAAGTAAAAGAAGAAAAACAGGAATTAAGCGAGGATTTAGATCCATCGGTAAAACCATTATCTTTTAATCCTGAAAATGTAAAGAAAAATGCAGGATTTAAATATGGAACAAATAGAGCAGAAACAACACTAGATAGGGTGTTTAGAAAATTAAATAAATAATAATTAAATTTTAAAATTATGGCAGAGCCACAAATTACAACAACGTATGCTGGTGAATATGCGGGTAAATATATCTCCGCAGCTTTACTATCAGCACCAACAATCGAAGGCGGAGGAGTTACCGTACTTCCAAACATTAAATACAAAGAGGTACTTCAAGTAGTAGACACAGCGGATTTATTATCGGATGCAACCTGTGATTTCACAGATACAGCTGATATTGATTTAACAGAAAAGGTTTTAGAAGTAGAAGATTTTCAAGTTAATTCACAAATCTGTAAATCTCAATTTCATAACACATGGCAATCTCAAGAGATGGGATTCTCCGCTTTTGATGATCTTCCTAAATCATTTTCAGATTACATTTTAGGATATTATGCAGCTAAAGTAGCAGCAAAAGTAGAAACTAATATTTGGGAAGGTGTTAATGCTAATCCAGGTGAATTTGACGGATTGGTAACTTTAGCTTTGGCTGATGCTACTGTAGTAGATGTTACCGGAACAGCGGTAGATGCAGCTAATATTATCGATGAAATGGGTAAGATCGTAGATGCCATACCGACCGAGGTTTATGGTTCCGATGATTTAAAACTTTATGTAAGTTCAAATATGGCAAGAGCTTATATTAGAGCATTAGGTGGTTTTGCAGCAGCAGGACTTGGTGCTAATGGTACTGACAATAAAGGAACACAATGGTATACAAACGGACAACTTTCTTTCGATGGTTTACCTATCTTTGTTGCTAACGGATTAGATGATAATACTGCAATGGCGGCACAAACATCAAATCTTTACTTTGGATGTTCTTTACTAAGTGACACGCAGGAAGTTAGATTAATTGATATGAGTCCAATTGATGGATCTCAAAATTGCAGAATAATAATGAGAATGAGTATGGGAGCACAGATTGGAATCGGTGCGAACGTAGTTCTTTATCACGTATAATATTAACTCGAATAAAGAAGGGGGAGGTAAAAAACCTTTCCCTTTTTTTTTCATAAAATTTAAAAACTATGAGCTGCGATATTACAGCCGGTCGAATTGAACAATGCAAGGATTCAGTCTCAGGATTGAAAGCTATGTATTTGATTAATTATGACGACCTAAATTCAGATTCAACGTATGTAACGTATGGAACAGCGGACAATTCAGATGAGATCACTGCTTGGCAACCTATTGATACGGTTTCAGCTATGAATATCTATAAATTCGAATTGAAATCTACTGCGAATTCTTTTACTACGGCCATTAATTCTAGTAGAGATAATGGAACAACATTTTTTGAGCAAACATTGGTAGCTCAATTAAAAAGACAAGATGTGGTAACACATAAAAATGTAAAGCTACTTGCTTATGGACGACCGAGAATCGTAGTTCGTTCTATGACAGATCAGTTCTTCTTAATGGGGTTAGACCAAGGAGCAGATGTAAATGCCGGAAATATCTCAAGCGGAGCAGCGCTAGGGGATTTTAACGGTTATGAATTAACTTTTGTAGCAATGGAGGAACTTCCAGCTAATTTCCTACTTTGTTCAAGCGAGTCAGATCTCGAAGCATTATTCAATAATGGTACGGATAATGCCAATATTGTTTCTTAAGATTCTTTCTTAATCCTTCATAACATAAGAGGCACTTTTCGAAGTGCCTTTTTTGTGTTTAAAAGAAACAAAATATTGAAAATTTAGTTATTAAAATATAATGATTATTTTACAAGATATATTAACAGAACAATCTTTTAGTTTTATTCCAAGGAGTAGATCTTATGATTCTTTGTATATTACGGATGAGCAATTAAATAAGGAAATAGAGATACCTATTATTTCAAATATTAATGGTGATTACTACGATACTATTACAGCTATTTTTTCATTGGTTCAAGATCATTTCTATAAATTAGAACTGAAAAACGGTGCGGAAATTGTTCATAAAGATAAAATATTTTGTACAAATCAGCCTGTTACTACTTATTCCGTAAATGAAGGGGAATATATATCGCAGGCATCAAATAATGAATTTATAATATATGAGTAAAGATATACATGTATTGGAACTAGCAGCTTATGAAGCTCCAGTGATATCCGAATCAAAAAGAGAAGAATGGGTTGAGTTCGGGGAGGATAATAATTACTACCAGTTTTTAATTGATTGCTACACCAATAGTACTACACAGAACGCTATAATTAATAATACCAATAGATTAGTATACGGTAAGGGATTAAGTGCATCTAACGCGTCTAAAAAGCCAAATGAGTATGCCCAGATGATGTCTTTATTTCAAAAGGAATGTGTTAGGCATTTAGTTTCGGATTTAAAACTTCTTGGCCAATGTGCTATGCATGTTATTTACACAAAAAATAGAAAAAAAATAGCACAGGTCCATCATATCCCTGTACAACTTTTACGTGCTGAAAAATGTAACAAAGAAGGAAAGATTGAAGCTTATTATTATTGCGATGATTGGACTGATCCAAAAAAATATAAGCCAGTAAGATACAGTTCGTTTGGTTGTTCTAAAGATGCTAGTGAAATCTATTTTATAAAACCATATAGCGTTGGTATGAAATATTATGCATTACCGGATTATATTGGTTGTTTACCTTATTGTACTTTGGAAGAATCTATTTCTGAGTATTTAATAAATGAAGTCAATAATGGTTTTAGTTCTCGTTCGGTAATTAACTTCAATAATGGTCAACCGAGTGAAGAACAGCAAAATCTTATTAAGCAAAGAGTACTAAGCCAATTAACAGGAACAAAAGGGGAAAAGGTTATAATTTCTTTTAATAATAATTCGGAATCTAAAACAACCGTAGATGCTATGCCTGTTAATGATGCTCCGGATTTGTATTCCACCCTATCAGAAGAATGTTTAAGAAAAATAATGCTTGGGAATAATGTTACAAGCCCTTTGCTTTTCGGGATAGCTTCATCGAATGGGTTTAGTAGTAATGCCGATGAATTAAAAGATTCTTTTGTTTTATTTAATAATATGGTAATAAGTCCAATGCAAGATTTATTGATTGATGCTTTTGATCAAATATTAGCATATAACCAAATTAGTTTAAATCTTTATTTTAAAACTTTAAAACCACTTGAATTTACAGATCTAAGTGGGTTAGAAAACGAAGAACAAATAGAAGAAGAAACCGGTTTGGAACTAAGCGAAATAAATAAAGAACTTCAAGAGTTTTTAAACAAGGGTGAAGATCCAGAGCAAGAAGGATTTTTATTAATAGATGAAAGGGAAGTTAATTATGATTTAGAAGATTCTTTTGATTCTGAATTAGGAAAATTAGCAGAAAAATTTAAAAGAAAGAAAGGAACATTATCTAAAGTTATAAATTTAATAAGAACCGGTATTGCTTCACCTAATCAGCCTTCTTCTCAAGATAGAGAGATTGATGGTATTTTCTTTAAAGTTCGCTATCAGTACGATGGGAATCTTGCTCCGCAGAGAAAATTTTGTAGAGCAATGATGAGATCACAGAAGCTTTACAAAAAAGAAGATATTATTAAGCTAAATTCACAACCAGCTAATCCTGGCTTTGGAGTATCAGGAGCTGACACCTATGATATTTGGCTCTACAAGGGTGGTCCCAGATGTAAGCATGCTTGGAAGAGAAGAACGTATGTTAGTTTCAGTAAAACAGCTTCTATTGGATCTGTTAAAACAAATGAAATAACTGAAGCAATTGGTGATGCTTATGGTTACATAGTGGAAAACAATCCAAAAGTATCTAAAGAACCAAATCAAATGCCAAGAAAAGGATTTGCTCCAACTAATAAGAACCTTCCAAAAGATGCAATAAGATAATGGCAAAAGCACTATTAATAACAAGAGATGATGTAGTTAGATATACTAATGTAAATGGAAATGTTGATGTTGACAAGTTTATACAATTTGTTTCAATCTCTCAAGATATTCACATACAGGGTATGCTAGGAACAAAACTTCTCGAGAAAATACAAGCAGAAATAATTGCAGGAACATTAGCGGATCCTTATTTAAGTTTATTGACCACCTATATAAAACCATGTTTGATTCACTTTGCAATGGTTGAGTATTTACCTTTTGCAGCTTATACTGTAGCAAATAAGGGGGTTTATAAACACGGAGCAGAAAATTCAGAAACTGTAAGTAAGGAAGAAGTTGATTTTATGATTGAAAAGCAAAGACAAACAGCAATGCATTACAAAGAAAGATTTGTTAGCTATATTTGTGATAATAATTCATTGTTTCCTGAATATAATAGCAACTCTGGATCTGATATGTATCCGGATGAGGATACTAATTTTACTGGATGGGTATTATGAAAAAAAATTATACACCAAAAGAAAAGAACGTAAAACGTTTACAGACGTTTTTAAATAAATATTATGGCAGAAATAAAGATCAGCGACCTAACGGCAAAGAGTGCTAATTTAGCAAATACAGATTTATTTGTTATTGCAGAATCTGATGGTGCAGGTGGTTATGTATCCAAGAAAATAACAGGTTTGGAAATAGCCGCAATTGCAGGAGATAACATTTACCTTGTAGATGGAACAATTAGAGGTAATCGTACTGTAGATTTAAACGGTGTTTACTTGGCTTTTCAAAATAGTGGTGCAGATGTATTAAAAATTAGTGCTGCTGATGTTATAAGCTTTAACAATGCTTATTCATTTCCAACGGCAGATGGAACGGCTGGACAAGTTCTTAAAACGGATGGTGCAGGAACTTTATCCTTTAACCAACCAACGACAGGACTATATGCACAAACGGTAACAAGTGCAACACTAACAAACACAACAACAGAAACAAGCATAGTAGGCACAGGAGTAGGTAGCTTGACAATTCCAGCAGACCACTTTGTTGTTGGCGATTCATACCACGCAAAAATTGGTGGCGAAATTTCAGCACAGAATGGAGATGACATAACAATTAGGATTAAGAGTGGTGCAACGGTATTGGCAACAACTGGCACTATTTCTCTAAGTCCTACTACTACATTGGGTTGGGAGTGTGAAATAGATTTCACAATAGCAGCGATTGGTGCAAGTGGAAGTATTTGCACTAATGGAAATTTTGCATATACACGAAACACGGGAGGTTTAGAGGGTTATGTATTCCAAGATGTTGAAACTTTTGATACAACTATTGCTAATACTTTAGATATTACGGCAGAATGGGGACAAGCTAAAACACAAGACGAAATACATAGTGCTAACTTCGTATTACATAAAACTTATTAGAATGAACACAATAGATTGGGGACAAGCAGCAGTAAATAATACCAATGGATTCGGTAAAGCACCAACAAATAATACAATAGATTTTGGCGAAGTTTGTGCAGATAGTTGGAGTCCAGAAACCAACTTAACAGGAACAGGAGGCACTCCAAGTTTTCTTAATACTAAATCAATAGAGCTTGATGGAATTGACGATAGAGTTATTTTTACTCAAGTAAGTAGAAATGGAGTTTTTACCTTTAGTTATTGGTTTAAATTTACGGGTGGATTTAATGTAAATACAGAGTGCTTTATATGGGGTTGCTACAATAATAATTCAAGCTATATCAAACTTGTATCAAATACACAAGTAATATTAAAACTAAATGGCACACAATATACAATTAATGAAAGTGGTGGCAATAATATACCACAAAACACTTGGTCAAATTTTACACTAATAAGAAACTCCTCTAACTCTGTTCAATTATATTTAGATGGAAATACATTTGGTGCGCCAATATCAAGTACAAGAACATTTACTTTTAGTTCATTCGGTAGAATTATAAGTTTAAGTTTTGGATTTAAAGGATTAATTGACGAAGCTTCCTTGTTTTATAGTGATGAAACTGCAAATTTAAGTACCATTACATCAAGTCCAACTGATTTAACTTCATTGAGTCCTTTATCTTGGTATCGTTGTGGCGATGGAGATACTGTACCAACTTTAACAGATAATGGAAGTGGTGGCAACGATGGAACAATGCAAAACTTTAGTACATTTTCAAGTGATGTACCAACATAAAAAATAAAATGAATTTAACATACGCAATATTATCAATAGGAGATTTATTAAACATTGACTTTTCACAGGTTGAAGAATCTAACGAAAACACGGTCAGAATAAGTTTAGATGGACTTGAATTTGTAATTAAATACACAAACACACCAACCTTTATAGCTGATGGTAGTGTACTTCCTTTACAAATATTAACACACGAAGAAACTTTGGCACTTATGCAAACGCCAGAATGGAGTGAGCCAATACCTGTGGAATAATGGATATTAGAAAACATCAAAACGTACTTGCAGTTTTGTATTTTCTTGCAGGATGCTTTTGTGCATTCTCTTGTATGTTTACAAGTACAGAATTACACGTACAAGCGTTTGGTGTATTTCTATTATTTAAAATAATTTGGCTAATCACGGAACAACTATAAGATGAAAACACAACTCTATATACTGACAACTAAATTTAAACTTTACTCAACTAAACTAATGGCTATTATTCTTTCGTTTTTTTTACCTATTGTCGGTATTCTTATTCTTATTGCTGCTTCTGTAATTTTAGATACAATCACAGGAATCTGGAAAGCAAAGAAACTTAAACAACCAATTACAAGCAGAAGATTGTCTGCAATCATATCAAAGATTTTACTTTATGAAGCAACGGTAATGTTGTTTTTTGCTATGGATAAATTTCTATTAAATGACATAGTAATGCAGTTTTTTAGTATTGATTTATTGACTACTAAAATTTTGGCTTTAACAATGGTTTCTATTGAAGTAATTTCTATAAATGAAAACTACAAACAAGTAAAAGGTATTGACTTGTGGGCATCATTAAAAAACTTATTTGCAAGAGCAAAGGAAGTAACAAGCGATTTTAAAAACATCAAAAAAAATGAAGATTTGTAAATGTTGCAGACAACCAATAAAATTGGATAGTAAAAACTTATACATATTTGATAACGGACACGGAGGCATTATAGATGGTGTTTATCAAACGCCTGGCAAGCGTTCTCCTATTTGGGAAGACGGCACACAATTATTTGAAGGCGAATTTAACAGAAGTATTGTAAATAGATTAATGAAGCTTTGCGAAGATGCAAAGATTGACTGCATTAATTTAGTAAATACAAATATTGATGTTCCTTTAAGCACCAGAACTTCACAAGCAAACGAAATTTACAGAAACACGAATAAACCTTGTATATATATTTCTATTCACGCAAACGGTTTTACTGAAGAAAGTGCTAATGGTTGGAGTTGTTACACTTCTAAAGGCGAAACACAATCTGACTCAATCGCAACTATTCTATATGAAAAAGCAGAATCTGAGTTTCCTGGAGAGTATATTAGAAAAGATACATATTCAGACGGTGACGTAGACAAAGAAGCTAACTTTTGGGTACTTGCTAAAACGGCTATGCCTGCAATATTAAGCGAAAACTTTTTTATGACTAATTACGATAATTGCCACAAGTATTTAATGAGTGAAGAAGGCAGAGATAGAATAGCTAAAATTCACTTTGAAATGATTAAAGAATTAGAGAAGTGAAAGTAATATACTTAATTTGCGTTTTAACGTTGTTTTCTTGTTCAGCTAAGTATCACTATAACAAAGCAGTTAAAAAGGGCTTAGAAGTCGTTAAAACAAGCGACACGATACGAATTGCCACAATAGATTCTATTCCTGTAATAAAACACGATACAATAGTGTATGAAAGAATCATAAGTTCAAAAGATACAATAGTATATTATAAGAATGTTTACGTGCCACAAACAAGGTTAGAAACACGAATTGAATACAAGCTTAAAAGAGACACTTTAAGAATGATCACAAGAGTAGAAGTACAAAAAGCAAAGGCACAAGTTAAAGAAAATAAAAAACCTAAATATATTGGAATGTTGATATTTGCTATAATATTTTTTGCAGTTGTATGGATAGTAAACAAATTATTTAATAAATATTTATGAAAGTAATAAGACACGGAAAGAACGTACACGAAATACAATTACAGGGTAAGTATGCAGAAATAGCTATGTTAAGCGATTTACATTGGGATAATCCAAAATGTGACCAAGACTTACTAAAAAAACATTTAGACTATTGCAAAGAAGAAAACATACCTGTAATGATTAACGGAGATATGTTCTGCTTGATGCAAGGACGTGGAGATAACCGACGTAATAAATCAGACATAAGACCAGAACACAACAACGCAAGATATTTGGATTCAGTTGTTGAAACGGCAGTTGAATGGTTTACACCTTATGCAGATATTCTTACGGTTATCGGTTACGGAAACCACGAAACAGGTATAATTAAGTGGCAAGAAACTGACATCTTGCAAAGATTTGTAGACTTACTTAACTTAAAATGCCATAGTAACGTGCAAGTTGGTGGTTATGGTGGTTGGATTATTGTTAAAATGAATAATCATACAAGAATAGCAACTACAAAAATTAAATATTTTCACGGCTCTGGTGGTGGTGGAGTTGTTACAAAGGGTGCTTTAAATCTTACAAGAGCTTTAGAGCTTTATGAGGGTTGTGATGTTTACACAATGGGGCATATTCACGAAAACGCAGCAAGAAATGATGTTAGAGATGCTTTAGAAAGTAACTCAAAAAAAGGATATAGTATTAATCACAAGCCAATACACTTAATGATTACAGGCTGCTATAAAGAAGAGTACGGAGATGGCTCAAAAGGTTGGCACGTTGAACGTGGCGCACCGATTAAACCGATTGGTGGACGTATGCTTACTATTAACATAGTGAGAAATAAAACAAAAGATGTAGATGAAACAATCAAATACATAGATTCTAAAAGAATTTTCTAAACCAACACCTTTTTAACTTATTGATTTTTAAACAACTAAAAAATAATTGTAACTTTTTTTGTTGATAAGTAGTAATATATTGTTGATAATGTATATATTTGTGTATACAAATTAATTAAAGTTATGAAAAGAATAGAAAAATTAGAAACACTTATTAAGATTGAAGAGGGCATACAATCTTTTGAAAGGTTAATTTCATTATGCCAAGATACCGTTGAGTTGACTTACTTCCGTGAGATTAAAGACAAATACACGGATAAAATACACACTTATATGATGTGTATAGAAAGATTAAAAGAAAGATTTAATAAAATATTAATTACACTTTAAAAATAGAGTTATGAAAGAGAAAGAAGCAAAAAAAGAATTATTGTATGGTTTCGTGTTTATGGCAGCTGCCTTTACATTTTATTATTTAGCATTAAATTTATTGGTATGAGTTACGAAATAGAAGTTGAATACTACGACCAAGATGGTGCAATATTTTACATAGGCGAAACACCATACCAAGTGGAACTTTTTATAGAAACACGAATGATTGAAGAACTTGACAGTTACAATAGCTTTAACGACAAGCTATCCTATGCACAAGTAGAAGAAACATACTACAGAGTACAAAAAGATACGTTAATTTGTGATGGTGTAAACTACTACGATGAAACAGATTTATGTGAAGAACTTCAAGAAATACTAAACAAATGGAACAATTAAGATTAGACTGGTGGGACAAATTCAACCAAGAATTGTACTGCAATTATTTAATAGCAAAAGACGAAAGAATGAACACTTATAAAATAATATACAAATACTATAAAGGTGCTAATACTGATGCAGAGTGCTGCCAAGCAGTTAAGTATGTAAAAGCAGATGACAAACAGGAAGCTATAAAGCTTTGTGGCTTATGGGAAAAGTTAATAATTAGCATTGAAAAGGTATGAAGATAAATACAATATATAACGAAGATTGTCTTGTCACACTATCTAAAATGGAAGACAACTCCATTGATTTGATAGTAACGTCACCACCTTACAACAAAGGTTATTGGAGTAGTAACAGAAATATGAAAAATGGTTTTGGTACTAAATCCAGAAGAATTGAGTATGATGGTTATGAAGATTGTATGTTACCTGAAGACTATGATAACTGGCAACGCAAAGTGTTAACAGAATGTCTTAGGGTTTTAAAAACTACTGGTTCATTTTTTTATAACCACCAACCAATACAAAAACTACATCAAGAAATATTCCCAAAATATATATTTGATTTCCCATTAAAACAAACTATTATATGGGATAGAAAGAATACACCTAAATTAGATAAATCGTATTTTTTTCCGACAATAGAATATATATTTTGGTTACAGAAAACTAAAGATAGTAGAGTTAAATTTGATAGGAAGAATGGTTTATTCAATAAAGTAGTATGGACTTTAAATCCTGATAGGAATAATAAGTTTCCTGCACCATTCCCTATTGAGTTACCATTAAACTGTATATTATCTTGTACAGATGAGAATGATGTTGTGTATGACCCCTTTATGGGTAGTGGTACAACTGCGTTAGCTTGTAAAGAATTAAACAGAAACTACATAGGTAGTGAAACAAGTTTAGAATATGTAAGAATAGCAGAAACACGAATAAATGAAAAGGTATGAAGAAAATAAAAGAATATATTTACGCACTTATAATAAATTTGATATATGGAAACATTGATTAAAAAAATAGATGGATATATAAAAGAGTTTGATTTAAACAAAAAATGTAGAAAGCAAATATATGTACATAGACGAATGTATATAAGCTACATTTTACGAAGAAATGGATTTACATTTAGAAGCATTGGAGATATGTTAAATCTTGACCATAGCACTATTATGTGGAACATTAAACAATACAAAATGCTCAAATCAATGAAAGACCCAATATTGTTAAGAGATATATCTGTATTTGATTTAAGAGTATATAATAACCAGAAATACAACTTAAAAGAAGATATATGTAAAGCGACAACAATTAGAGATTTAGAAATAATAAAAGAAAGAACAGAAAAAAAACTTTATAAGGAATTAATTTATTAAATTTGTGGAGTTGGTAGGACAATCAAAATATTTAGAGTATAGCGTAAGTAAGTGTTCCTACCCACCGAAAGCGTTATACTTTTTTTTTAACCTATAATTTATGGCAGAAAATAAGAAAAGCTTTTTACTTTATTGTGACTTGTTGCATACCGTAAAGAAGCTGAATGATGAACAGGCAGGAAAGTTGTTTAAACACGTTTTAGAGTACGTTAACGACCTTAATCCAAAAACCGAAGACATATTGATGCAAGTTTGTTTTGAGCCGATTAGACAAAGCTTAAAACGTGACCTACAAAAATACGAACAGATAAGAGAAAAGAAACGTGAAGCGGGAAAGAAAGGTGCTAATAAAAGATGGCAGAACATAGCACCTGTTAAAAGTGCTAAAAAGAAAATGGCAAATATAGCCGTAAATGTTAATGTTAATGATAATGTAAATGATAAAGATATATATAGAAGCTTCGCTCATTTGTCTATGTCATTAGATGAATTCAACAAATTAGAAAAGGATTATACTAAACAACAAATTGATGGAGTATGCGATGCGATACAGAACTTCAAGAAAAACACGAATTATAAAAGTTTATATTTGACTGCTAAAAATTGGTTAAAGAAAGAACAAACCAAAAAGGAAATAGAAAGTAGTAAAGGATTTAAAGCACCGTGGGAATGAAAGGTTATAAGGTAACAGAAGCAAAAGATATCTTAAACAAGATATACAAGCATAGAGATAATTACAACAACAAAGGAAAGTATTTAGGATGGAAAGGAATGGATGAGTTCTATTCTATGCAATTAGGCAACTGCACAGATTGGACAGGTTTTCCAATGAGTGGTAAAACACAAGTTTTAATGGAGTGCCTACTAAATACGAGTAAGTTTTACGGATGGAAACACCTGGTTTACTTTCCAGATGTAGGAAGTAATGTTGAAATAGTAGCTGATTTAATTCACAAGCTTACAGGTAAAAGTTTTAATCCATTAGATAACAATGTGATTAAAGACAAAGAAATAACAAATAGTTTAGATTGGATTTTTGAACATTTTAAAATACTAACGAAGTACGATGTTAAAGCCAAGTTAACACCTTTCGAATTTTATGATTATGCAGTAGAACTTAAACAAAAACACGGATTAGAAACTGCAAGTATTGATAGCTGGAAAGACTTAAGCCATCCGTATAACGAATATGGAGGATATGCACAATATTTAGAAGTAGTACTTCCTTATAGAAATCAAATAGCAGAAGATAATAATTTACACTTACATACAATTATACATCCTAAACTAACTGAAAAGATAAACGGAAAAAGAAACGTGCCAAGTCCATACGATTTAAAAGGTGGTTCTGAATGGTTTAATTCTGGCAAGTGTATGATAACCGTACACCGTGAAGATTTAAGCTACAACCAAGCAATAATAAACTTTAATAAGATTAAGCCACGTTCAGTTGGTAACATAGGCCAATTAGAATTATGGTTTGATAAAGAAAAGTTCTTATATTATGAACAAGATAATCCTGTGCCGAATGTTTATAATAAGATTTACGCACAACCAAAACACGAATAATGGATAGTTTAGAAATATTAAAAGCAAAGATAAACCTACAAACAACTATTATAAAGTTCACAAGTAGCATAGAAGAGTTACAGACAAAGCATCCAGAACGTAAAGACTTGATAGATTCTATGTTAGATTCACTTGAAGACATCAGCTATTTTCAATCCGTGTTTGTGCAGTTTGAAGACCAATACCTTTTAGAATGCAAAAGTAATTTACGTTTGCAGATGGTTATAAGTGAACAAAAACACGAATTAGAAAAGCTAAATATTTTAGTACAAAATTTAAAAGAGGGAATATGATAAAGGTAGGAAGTGATTTTAGTGGAGTAGGTGCATTTAATCAAACTTTAATGCGTTTAGGCATTAAATACGATGAGGTTTTTGCTTGTGATATGGACAAGTATGCAAGAGAAACATTTATACATAATTATGGAGAACCAAAGTATTATCCAAAAGACGTTTATGAAAGAGAAATACCAAAGGAAAGTTTGGATATTTATATGACTTCGCCACCTTGCCAAGCTTTTAGTTTAGCTGGAAAGAGATTAGGCAAAGACGATAAAAGAGGCGTATTGTTTTTTAATAGTCACGAATTTATAAAGAAAAATAAACCTCGTTATTTTATATTTGAAAATGTAAAAGGGTTATTATCTGATAACAACGGACAAACTTTTAAAGAATGGCTTAATATGTTAGGGGGTAAATCGGTTAATGGTTTACCTGTATTGTTTGCTTATGAAGATTCAGTTCCATATCATATTTATTACAAAGTAATGAATGCAAAAAAACACGGAGTACCACAAAATAGAGAAAGAGTTTTTATCATTGGCGTTCGTGACGATAAAGACAATACGTTTAGATGGGCAAAAGAAGAACACTTAACTAAACGACTAAAAGACGTACTTGAAATTGAAGTAGATGAAAAGTATTTTTTAAGTGACAAATCAATACAAGGAATAATAAATAGTGATTTTACAAGTAAATCAACAATAATTCAAAATAAAAATAATTATTGCGCTACTTTATTATCAAGAGATTATAAAGACCCAAAATGTGTTAAAGTAAAATCAGCTACAAAAAAAGGATATGAAGAAGCTACTGAAGGCGATAGTATAAACTTTAGCGTTCCTAATTCAGAAACACGAAGAGGCAGAGTAGGCAAAGGAGTAGCACAAACATTAGATACGCAATGTAAACAAGGTATAATTGATAAATACCCTAAACTACAAAAAGGTACAGGAAATGTTTTATTTCATAGAAAAGGCTTTGCAACTAATACACAAGTTTATGACGTAAATAAAGAATGTGGAACAATAGATACTGCACAAGGTGGTGGAAGGCAACCACATACTTTAATAGATAAAAATATAAGAAGATTAACACCAAAAGAATGTTTTAGGCTTATGGATTTTCCAGATAGCTTTACTTGGACTTGTTCAGATAGTCAAGCATACAAACAAGCTGGAAATAGTATAGTAGTACGGTGTTTAGAATTAATTATAAAACAATTTAATTTAAATGCCACGTTGTAAAAACTGCAAAGAAAAGTTTGAAGTAAAACACTTCAATCAAAAGTACTGCTTTAAAAGTGATTGCGTTAAGGTATGGGTAGAAACTGCAAAAGTTAAGAACTGGAAGAAAGAAAAGAAAAAATTGAAAGAAGAACTTGAAACGGTGCAAAGCCTAACTAAAAAAGCACAGGTATACTTCAATGCGTACATAAGAGCAAGAGATGAAGAAAAAGGTTATCCGTGTATATCTTGTGGCAAAGTATTACGCAAAGGAAACATAGACGCAGGACATTATTTTTCTGCTGGTGGATTTGGTAGTGTCAGATTCTCGGAATTTAATTGTCACGCACAGTGTAGTAGACCGTGCAACAAAGATAAAAGTGGCGATTTACTTAACTATCAAATAGGTATAGAAAAACGAATAGGAGGCGAAGAACTAATAAAATTACACGAAGAAGCACACAAGATAAGAAAGTACACAAGAGAAGAATTGAAAGCGATTATTGAAGAATACAAACAAAAAAAGAAAGACATAAAATGAAGCACAATAACGATTTTAAATATGATTTAGAAGTTGGACAAGTTGCAGAAAATTGGTTAGCTGAAATATTACAAGGTAAAAAAATAGAAGTTAAAAGAGATTTACAGGCACACAAGACAGGCAATATTTTTGTTGAATATGAAAGCAGAAGTAAACCATCTGGATTAGCTACAAGCCAAGCAGATTATTACTGTTATTTTTTAAGCGATGAACACTTTGTAATAATTAAAAGTGATAGGTTTAAGAAAATATGCAGAAGCTTTATAAACACGAAAAGAGATATCAAAGGTGGAGATAGTAACACAAGTAAAGGAATACTTTTACCAATTAATTGTTTGTTATAGAATTTGTATATACGGATATTATAGTTATATTTGTATAAACAAAAAATAAATAATGTTATGAAAGACACAGTAATTGGAAGACTGGCGAAAATCCAGCAAGAATTAAAAGCACCAAAGAATCAGTTTAACAAGTTTGGTAACTACAAGTACAGAAGCTGCGAAGATATACTTGAAGCCGTTAAACCACTATTAAATGGTTTAGCACTTAACTTAACTGATGAAGTTAAAGAAGCAGCAGGATATATGTATGTAGAATCTACTGCTATGATTAC
>Ga0208899_1000085_pt1 | contig 54154 bp, 41 predicted proteins | sample VirMetDEL_Nov_24_FD_184518 | JGI IMG/M metagenome (GOLD analysis project Ga0208899, IMG submission 184518) | Aqueous microbial communities from the Delaware River and Bay under freshwater to marine salinity gradient to study organic matter... | ecosystem: Environmental > Aquatic > Marine >... | reverse complement strand
CAGCTTGTTCCGTTTGTAAGTTCCTTACTCTATTGTGCCTATTAAACGGAAAAATATAGGTCTTATCCTTCTTATTGGCTGGTAGAGTACTATCCCCCTACCAAGGAATTAAAAAAAGAATCATATTGTAAATTAATCCTTCATCACTTACCTCTCGTCACTGGTTAATAATAAATCCTATAAACCACTAATGGGAACTTAGATTTGTGTACTCATTTGAGTAAAGTTTAATCAATTCTTGCACGATTTACATCTCGAAGGGAGATTTTACCCCGAGAAGACCAGTTGACCATTTTTACTGGAATGTCAGACAGTTATCTCTACAACTGCCAACTCACCTGCCTTCGGTAGCTCGTCCCTTTACAGGACTACGGAAAGTCTTACTAATCTTATACCTTCATAGGCCTCTTTACAACACTCTTTCACTTAGTAAACTAAGCTTACGGTCGGTGTATCCTTTATTGTAAACAGGTATAAGAATCTCCAGATATTTTCATATCCTTTTTAATGGTAGGTAGGATGGCTAACCTATTATTCCATTAATTGCTTTCCTTCAGCATCATAGACCACTCACCATATCTCAATGAGACTTAGGCTTCTTTGTATGTTTTACAGTTTTTCTCCCTATGTCGAGAATACTAACTCTTTCTACAGTAAACTGTTAAGAGAAACATTTAATACTTAGTTTAAAAGTATGCCAGGACTTACAAGAACTGCCTGACATACTAATTTAACCCCAAAAAACCAATCTTATACGTATATAGGATTGGTCATTTGAGGAACTTTGCATATTGATAATCATTCTCTATCCTTTCTTCCGGAGAAGTAGGATTGAGATGAATCTTTCTTTTCTGTAGTTTCCTTAGTCTAGTAGAATACAGTCTATAGACAAAGGAGTCAATCGAGACTTGTTGACCATGCTTATACTTGGCAATATCAAATAGTCTCTCCAAAGTAAGAACCCTTAGTATATCTTCCAATAACCTAGGGTCGCGCAATGTAGAATGAGCTACTCCTCTTGAAGGCATACGCCTCACAAGAAAAGAAGGAAATTCTATCTTACGATAATCATACCCTACTTCCAATTCAGAAGTAAGGTGATTAAAGTATATGCATGAATTTGACTTCATATATACTTCTTTTTCAACATCTCCAAGATGGAGACATCTATGTATCTAGCTTCTCCAACAGCCCCTCTTTCTTCCATAGACTGCGTAGCATCTGGGATACTCCAATCTACCACTTCCTTCCATAACTCATTTAGGAAAGTAGTTTCTCCATTTTTATATATGAAGAATTGTTCTGGGACAACTCGTCCCATTGCTAAATGAAAAGGCTGTGGATTTATAGGTCTAATATTTAATATTTCCATGGCTAAAGATTTAAACTAGGATACACAAGTGAATTCACACCTATGTATCCTGCGAGTACAAAACTGACGACTTTGAAGGATACTCCCTTCTTTGGCAACGTTAAGCTGTTGCTGCCAAGCTAACCGAAGTTAGACTTCTTTGGAGATACAATACTCCTAGTTATTTTAACTCATCTTTTACTAGTCTTCTATTATTCCTTAGAGTCCGTAGAGTCTAATAGAATAGAAAAGAAGGTGTATTAGCAAAAGACTCGTCTTACCCTACCAAGGTGAGATTAAACTGCTTTGGTATGCAGTTAGGTATATTTTCATTTTATACTAGTTATATACTCCTCAACCCAATTGAAGTAAATAACCAGTGCCTGATTTTAAAGTCCGCACTAACTTTCCTTTATCGTCTACTAGAACGATTTGATATCATAAACTCCCCTAAGCAGTGTAGTAGTCACTACATAGTTTGATAAAGAGTTTATAAAAAGGAATAGTAGCCCCACAGGCTTGTCAAGGTTTATCAACCTTAAAGAATTTAAGAGAGTCCTACGCTAATAAGACTCTCTTAAAAGGTTAGTCGTTATCGTAATCCAGGTAATCCTGATACGACCCGACAGTGCCATCTGGCATAAGAATGTAATCCATGATTGTATGTATTTAGTTTGAGCGTCGTATAGACCTAAACCTACTTGAAGTAGACCAACCCTTTTAAGGATTTGCACTAAATAGTTATTAGCATGCACAGATTTGATGTGTTGCTAATTTAGGGGAAAGGGAAAAGATGGAATAGGGTAGTTAGGTGAATAGCCCCTTATCTACTCCTTTATTTACCTTACTAAAGTTCTCCCACTAGGACTCGAACCTAGACTCCCTCGATTAAAAGTCGAGTGCTTTACCAATTAAGCTATGGGAGAATATTACACCATATATATATATGGTATAAGAGCATTGTCCTCATAATGACACAAGGACAATGCTAAAAGATCTTAATGCATATGTACAACTTCCTCATTAGAAGCTATCCACTCTTCCACCTGACAATATGCTATGCCAGTTCCCATTCTTTCTACTAGCCACTCCCCGTCTACTAAAGAGTGTTTGTAAATATCGTACGAATATTTCACCTCTCGACTCCACTTATCATAGGACTCGAAAGTTCTAAGAGTATCTCCATCTCCTTGTAATTGAGGTGAACAAGAAGTCTTAGGTAGAGATGGTTCGTGAGTTACTCCGCAGAGTATTTCAGTTGCCACTATAGGATTCGGAGTTGCGTAAACAATCTCTACCAATGCATTTATATCTATATTAAGAAATTTTTCTTCCAAGATGATTTTTATTAGTTTATCCATGGCTTAAGATTAAAAAAATCCTTTATTACACCTACGATACTAATACTGGTATGTATTAATACTCTAAGGAGTAATAAAGAACTTTAAGATTAAAAAGTTTGAAGAGAGGAGTAATAAGACCTAAGCCCTATTACTCCTTCTTCCTAATTCATACCATCCACTACAGGTTCTTTCTCTGCTTCTTTCTCAACTTCTTTCTCAACTTCTGCTTCGACTGGCACTGGAGCTGGAAGGACTATTATCTTTGGAGTTCCTACAAACCCTTTGGCTTGTAACAATTCCAAAGGAGAAGTAATCTCCATTTGAAGAGTACAATCGTACTCCTCTGCTGTTACCTCAACCCCGTCTAATCGTGTGTAGGTACGGTTTGGGGACTTTGTAAATTGAACCAAGGCGGTTGTACCAGCCTTAAGTCCTTTAAGGATGGCAGATGTTCCATTCACTAAGCCAATGGAACTTGGCTCCCCTTTCTTGTTTAGGTTGACGGGCATAGTGCCGCCTAGACAAGTAAGAACTAAGGGAAAGTTCTTACGCTTGTCAGATTCAAACGCAGGGGATGTTCCCTGGCTGATCTTGACAATTGCATCATATGTTTCCATAATTAGCAGGTTGCTCCCCAATAAACCACCTTTTAGTTGGAGAAATGAAACTGAAAACAATTACGGAGCGTAAAGCAAGGTGGTACACTACCCTCCAAGTTTAGGTAGTGCGTTATTCAAAGGGTACCTCAATATATGAGCCTCATACTTTAAAATAATCAACCCATATTTTTTTCAAAAAAAAATTTTTTTTATTCCCCATTTTGTTGCATAAGGTTTAATTTTGTATTAACTTGCTTAAGTCTTTAAATGGTCTGTTTACCCTCGGGAGAGAAGGTCAGAAACCCTAAAGATAAGTAGCAAGGGAACTTTACATATCCTGGATGACTTTTCATTGAAATATTTATAGTGTACTACCCACCAGTCTATAAACTGAAAGATGATGATTCTGGTAGAGGAAAGTGGTAGTTTCTAAGGGATGTTCTTAGAAGGTAAGGTATTAAGGAGGTTAACAACTTCTTAGCTAGACGCCATTATAAGTATTGATAAACTTTACTAAGTATTTACTTAGGATAGTGTGATAAAATAAATTAATTCAAAGTGGTAATCTTTGTCTATAGGGTCTCCTATAAACTAAAGATTCTCACGAATCTTTCTATGGGATTAATTTTAAAGTATATAAGAATTAATGCTAACACCCGAGCTATATTATTTAAGCAACTTTATTAATTTAAGGTTGCTTTTTTTATTTAAATTAAACAAGTAGTTATAAACAAGTAGTTAAACAAGTAGATATGAAAACAGAATGGCAAGAGATCGCTAAGAGAGTAGCTAAGAATTTAGATATACCAGAGAAGGAGGTTATAGATGAGATTAAAGAGTATACAAAACATTTAAGAGAAGGGATAAGAAAGTTAAAGAAAGTAGACTTTGACTTCTATATGGTAGGAAAATTAAAACCTTCTTCTAAACGTGTCAATGAGTTTTATAATAAACATACGTATTATAGGGAACATTATAAACCATCTAAGATAGAAAAGGAGAGGCAAGATGTTTTCTTTAATTTCTTTGAACGTTGGGAGGCTTTAATGAAAAAGGGACGATGGAAAGTCAAAGGACAGTTTAATCCATTTAAATGAAAGTTATCCACAAATAATATTTATTATTACTTATAATTCAATTATAGTAGTAGTTTTGTCAAAACAAATAGAAGTATGTTAAAAGATTATTCAGAATGTACAGTAAAGACTTTAAAGCCTGATAATTCTAAGATAGCTAGAGCTATAGGCACTAGATCTAAATATTGGCAAGAGGGTCGCACTATATCTGTAAGTTTTATGGGAGGTACCCAACCACAGATAGATTTAGTTAAACAAGGTATTAGTCAATTAATGGGGTTCATTAATTTACGTTTTGTATATGTGGTAGATCATGGAGACATTAGAATATCATTTGTAGAAGGAGGGGGTTCTTGGAGTTACTTGGGTACTGATGCTAAGTATGTACCTAAAAGTAGTCCTACAATGAATTTTGGATGGTTACACCCTAGTACTCCTACAGACATAGGTACTGTTAAGCATGAGTTAACGCATATGATTGGTGCTAATCATGAGCATCAGTTTCCTAATGGTATTACTTTTATTTTAGAAGAGATTAAGAAAGATCTACAGCATTGGACAGATCAAGATATAATTAATAATATAATTAGACAGTCTGATCCAAGTAAAGTAGATACTACAGAAGATTTAGATTTAAATAGTATAATGCTTTATGCCTTTCCTGCTCGATGGAATAAGGAAGGAATCAGTACTAAGGTGAATACTGATTGGTCTCAGGAAGACAGGAAATTCTGGAGTAATATTTATCCTAAAAAAGATAAGTATAAAGAAGCTCTTCAACGGGTTTATGCTGATAAAAATATTGTAGACTTATTAAAATCTACTCATACTGCTGTTGCTAATATTTTAGGGGCATCATATGAAGGTAGAGAACAAGAAGTAATTAAAAATATTAAACATGAAATTTCTAAAGCTTGATGCATTATCAAAGCAGCCTAGATTAAAAGCTGATGACTCTGCGACTTTAACATTTAGTACTATGTATGAACTTTCGCAAGAAGATTTTACTATGTTAAATGATTGGAGCTATGAGAAAGAAGAAGTTAAAGTTATAGCTGTAAAGGAGGATGACTATATTGATTTCATTCTATCAGAGGCTAAAAAATTAACCACTAATATTACGGTATGATCTTCGAGATTCCTATTTATGTAATGAAGTATGACATAACCTCAGAGGCTCCAACTCATGTAGATGATTATACGTCTATACTTAAGGTATTTACAGAAATGATATCTAATTGGGCGGAGTTAAAGAATGAAGAGTCATCTCATACTTTTTTAGAAGAAGATAATGCAAATTCAATGACACAGTTAACTATAGGTAATGATGTGTATTTAGTGAATTTGTATACAAAAGACTTTGAAGCGTTGTTATTGAAACAAATTAAAGCGTGGAAGGGGCCTTATACAGAAAAGACGTTAGTTTTGAAAAATTATCTAGAAAATATTTGAAAATAATAATATTTAGTATTATATTATTAGTATGGAACAGTTAGAACAAGAAATTAAACAAGACAATATAAGAATGAGCACTGTTAGAAGTGTCAGTAAGATAGAGTTAATTAAATTCCAATTGGAATGGATTTTGAGTAATTCTCATGTAGAGATAAATAATACTCAATTACTAACTCTATCTTACGTGTTCTTATATCAGGAAAAAGCCCCCTTAATGTTAGTTCGAGATGGACATATCAAAAGAGAGAAGTCTATTGAGAATGTTATGAGTAAATTTAGAAAGAGAGGACTTATTCAAGGAAAGGGACAATCAACACGTCTGCATCCAGGTATAACTCCTACCTTATCTGACATTGATTTCACAATTAAATTTAGGTTAAATGGCAACTAGTAAAAAATCAGACTTTTTCGAGTCTAAAATTGGTAAGACTCAAGGCCTTAGAACAGAAAGTTTCAAATCAGACTTAGGTGTAGCAGGTTGCTTCATTGAGAATGCTGGTGAAGTCATCCAAACATTTGATGATACCTTTTATGATGTAACAGAAGAAAAGGTAAAAATTAAAGGGGATGATGCTATTAATTTGATTCGTTTGCTTTGGGGTAAGATTGAAGAATCTTATAGTGAATGTCTAGGTAAACAAGTAGAGATAGAATTTGGAGATTCTGCATCTGCTAATTTATTGGAGACAGTAGTAAAATTCATTATTAAAAATTAAGAATTAATTATGAATTTAAAGTTTAATGGGATAGAATTGGAGATTACTAGAGAAAAGGTAATTAATTATCTTTTTGCAAAGTATAATTCACTTCTATCTCAATTAACGAAACAGGTATTAGGTAGTTCTTGGAGAGATGACCAAGCTAATTGGCGTTTAGAACAAGTAACTAAATTTTCACCTGTATGTATTGAAAAAGGGTTTTGTATACAATGTGGCTGTGAATGGGCAGATAAAAAGCATTATGAGCAAGAACCTTGTGATAAGAAGTGTTATCCACGATGGCTAACTCGCCATGAGTGGGAAGTTCTTCAGACATTGAAGGACGAAACACAGAGATTAGAATTTATCAACCTTATAACAATTAATGACAATGAGTAAAGTAATTGGAATGACTCAACCTAATCAAGTGCCTAATCCAACGGCAAATCAAATGCCTAATGTAGATCCTGCTCAGGATGCTATGGCTAGAGCTACACAAATGTTTAGAGTGCAGTCTTTAGTATTGGCAACGTCTGTATATAATGGGACAGGTGTAGCACCTGCCGAAGTAGAGAAATGTGCAGATTCTTTCTTTAAATATTTAATTGGAGCATAATGTTACAGTTTGAAAACACTACAGTAGATTTGGGAGTATTTCCTAAGTCTACTGTTATACATTTTGAAGTACCTGGTAAATCTATATCTGATAAGGAATTGGATCTAGAGATTAAACCTAGTTGTGGATGTACTAGTGTGAGTAACATTAAAGTAAAGCCTCAATCAGCGTTTAAGATTAAAGGTACTATTAGTGGACGGTCTATGTCTGGAGAAAAGAAAATATCAGTTAGACAACCTGAAGTACATGTAATTACCTTAAAGTATACTATCAAATAAAGATTAGATAAAGATTAAATAATGCTTAGATGAAAATCAAGACAAGAAAACAAATGAAGAGGTATCTTAAATATTATGAGCGAATCAATAAAAATTTAAAATATCTCAATAGACAAGGCATTAATCCTTTACTACCTGAGTATAGGCTAAAGATCGTTAAGTCAGGAAAGAAAGTATATTTTAAGTTAGAGAAGAGAAATAACCAGTTATTTTTAATAGGACTTATATGATTATATATAAAGATGATGACCATACTTATAAGAACAGCTATGGAGATATGTACACCTCTGTTACTACTGTTATAAAAGAATTTGTACCTGTAGTAGATTGGGTTAAGATGTCAGAAGTGTATTTGAAGAAAAGAACAAATGCACAGGTAGTACTAGATTTAGCGACTAAGTGGGGATTATCTACAGACGATATCATTACTAAGTTTGGGGATACTTTTACGCCAGAAAAATTAAGGGGTATATGGAAAGCTGCTGGAACTAGGGCTACTACTGGAGGGTCTAATTGGCACAACTGGAAAGAGATTCAGGATGCAAAGATGCCTAATACAGTATTAATACCTATGTATGATGGGATTAAAAGTTTTAATCCAGAAAGTATGAAACCTAATACTACTTACTTAGAGCCTATACTTAGAGACCATGCTAGTAGATTAGCAGGACAAGCTGATAAGACTGTTCTTAAAGAAGTCAGCTCTAAGGTTCGAGATTATAAGACAGTAAATAAAGACTTAGTACCTGATGTAAAAGCTTATTATAAGCCTCAATTACGTAAAAAAGTAGCTCCTACTTTCAAATCACCTTTGAAGCATCTTAAACATTCTTCCTACTGGGAGTATGCTGTACAACTGTCTTTGTATGGTGTAATGTTATCTGATATTGGGTTTCCACCTGAAGAACTTATTATAGATCAAGTTAAGACTGAATGGGTTAAAGAGGAGGATGTTACAAATCATTTTGTAATAGACACTGATGAAGAGATAAATAAAGTTAGGATTGTAACTGAGGTTATACCTATAGAACTACCTTTTTTAGAAGAAGAAGCTAGGACTATACTTAAGTATAAACGTTCGCAATTAATTTAAATAAACAATGAAGCAAGCTATTAAAAAAGTTAAGAGTCACGATTATAAAGTCCCTGTATATGATATTACATCAGAGGGACTTGTTAGTATTGGAGAGATTCCATTGAAAATAGTAAAGGGATCTAAAAATAATGAAGAGAATGATGAATCAAAACAAAAGGGTATAATAGTTGAGAATTTGATAGAACTTTGTATTGACCATTTAATGAGTGTAAATCAGGGTATTTTATCAACTCGTGATACACTATTAGCAGTAGATTCATTAGAGACAGCATTATTACGTTTAGAGAAGCGTAGTAAGAATCGAAGTAAACGTAATGTAATTACTACATATCAGCAGTAATGTTGGAAGTGAATCATATTGAAATTCTACGATTTATAGAATTAATAAAAGAGTGCTTTCCTAATGCTGAACAGATTTGTACACAAGGGTCTTGCATTAGGTTTGCATTACTTTTACAACATCAATATCCTAAAGGAAAGATTTTATACAATATAGATCATGCTATTTTTGAATATGAGGGACAGTACTTTGATATAGGAGGTATAGCAATTAAAACTACTCATATCCCTATTGAAGAGTATGGTATATTAGCATTAGATAAACTTTTAAAATTAAGATATGGCACAGTCTGATCACTTTTTTGATCTTGTCAATGATAAGGTGGTATTAAATCCTCATGTTATAAATATACCTGAACTAAAAGAAGTATATACTAAATATGGAATTCCAGGGATTAACTATGTATATTACATGGCACATCCTGAATCTCCTTATAGAAATTATGAAGAGGATAAGAAACAAGAGGAGGTAAAGAAAGATCATAAAGGAGATTATAAGCCTGATGATGTTGAAATAGTAAGAGCGATAATAAAAGTGACAGATATTTATTCTACCCCTAAGTTACGTTACTATGAGGGCCAAAAGGTTATGTTAGATAGGTTAGCTGCTTATTTAAAAAATACACCCTTGGATGATGATAATCAAGATGGTAATTTTGATAAGGTTATAAAGTTATTTGAGAAAGGAGATAAGATACTAAGCAGTTTTGATAGTGCAGAAAAAGCTAAAGAGGCTGAACGTAAAGGTAGAGGTAATACAAAATTAGCATATGATCAAATCTAATTTAATTCAGAGCGTTAATACTACTAGGATAAAAATTCTAGAATCTGTATTAGAAGAGCAAAGTAAAAAGATAGATAATTTAGAAGCTACAGTAAGTAAACTAGAAGCATGGCAAGAAGAGCAAATGTCCAAGACCTTAAATCAAATATTTTTAAATGGGATAGTAAGAGTAAAATACTTACTAAAGAATCTATTACACCTGAAGAAAGACTAGCACTTATTGATAGGGTATATAGGTTACCAGGAGAAATGAATTTAGATGAGAGAATTTCTAGGGCAAACAAAGAAGCTAGGGATTTTCAAAATAATGGTTACTTCTGTGATAGAGTACCAGGTTCTAGAGATTATAAGATATACTGGGATACTCAAAAGGCACTCATATATGGAGGGCTTTTAATAGATGATGAATATTATATTACAGGAGATACTTATTGGTATTTGAATTTTGCTGAAATTACGTTTAAGGGCGGTATTACTATGCAACCAGAAATTCGAGATACGGATATCTGGTTTTTTCAGTTAATAGAAAAGGCGGAGTTACAAAAAGAATTTACAGTTACAGCTAAGGTACGTCAGTTTGGATTTTCTTTAAAACTGTTATCTAAATTATTAAAACGATTCTGGTTTGAGCATAAATTTAAGGGAAAATTTTCTGCGTCTGATGATGAATATTTGACATCAGGATGGCAAGTATTAGAGGGATATAGAGATTTCTTAAATGCAAATACCGGGTGGCATAGAAACTTAGATCCTTCTGGAAAAGGATATTGGCAGCAACGTTTACAGATGCCTGATAAGTCTTACTTAGGAAACTTCTCTACACTTAAAACTGTAAATACAAAGAACAAAGCCTCTCAAATAGTATCAGGAGCTACATCAGAGGCTTTTATAGATGAAGCAGGAATTAGTAAAAACTTAGGTGAAGTACTAGGTCTTTTAACACCTGCCTTAATGGATGGAAATATAGTTACAGGTTGTGTACATGTAGGGGGTGCAGCAGGTAATGTATCTGAGAGTCAACAATTAAAAAGTATTATTTATAATCCTGAAGCTTATAATATGTTGGCGTTACCTAATGTATGGGGTAATAAACCACATCAAAAAGTAGGTATATTTGTACCTGCATATTATTCATATGGTAGTTGTAAAGATGAGTTTGGAAATAGCTTAATTGAAGAAGCTAAGATAGCACTAGAAGAACAGGCTCAAAAGGAGAAGTTAAAATCCTTTGCTGATTATCAGATTTTTAAGGCCCAGTATCCTCAAACATTAGAGGATATGTTCAAAACACGATTAGAGAATATATTTCCAACAGAACTTATTGAACCTCATTATGAATGGTTAACACAAAACTATGAGCCCAATGCAGTTACTTTACATCGTAATGAAATAAAAGTATTTCATAAGTTAGGAAGTAAATATCCTGTAGTAAAAGATTTTCCTGTAAAGCGTAGGACAATAACGCATGGTGCCGTATGTGTAGTAGAACCTCCATTATCTAATCCTCCTTTTGGTTTATATTATGCAGGAGTGGATACTGTAACGCCTATTAAAACTACTTCATCGGTATCTCTACAGTCTATTCATATTTATAAAGCGTCTCATGAGATTGATGGAGAATATGATCAAGATAAATTAGTAGCTTGGTATACAGGACGTTGTGAGGATCCTTATGAAACATATCAAATAACACTAGATTTAATTGAGTGGTATAATGCTAGAGCATGTATAGAGAATAATAATAGAAACTTTATACAATGGATGATAGGCAGAAAGAAAACGGGGTATATGATGAAAAAGAATCAGATGCCTTTAATTAAAGATATGGTAGTTAGAGCTTCTACAGATACTTCTGATTATGGTATTACAACTACAACTGAATTTAAGAAGGATCTATTTAATATACTAGTAGAATATTGTAGGGAGATTATAGGCTATGAATTTAAAGAGGATGGTACTGAAGTGCCGATATTTGGGGTTACAAGAATAAAAGACGAGATGGTTTTAAGAGAGATGTTGGACTTTAATCCTCATCCTAAATTTAACTGTGATAGATTAATTTCATATGGTTTATCCATTTTTGCATCTAAGTCTAATACTAACCGAGGCATAATAGTTAAGTCTAAAATTAGAGAAGATAACAAAAAAGTTGTAAATTATAGAGAAGAACTCGCAAAAAGTTCTTTACTAAATAGAGGCTTTCATAATGTAAAATTAGGATTCTAATGAAAAGTGATGTAAAATTTATATTAAAACAATCGGAAAAATTTAATAAAGATGGCACAGCTAGTGATGCAGTAAAGGCAATATTTGAGTATTATGAATCACATGGGTTTGAACAAACATCAGCAAAGAGTACAAAATATACAAAGTTGCATAATCTTGCTCATGGTAAGATTAATAAGGAAGATTATATAAAAGAATCAGTCCCTAAGGAATTAGAGTTTAATTATCAGGATGCTAATCTTGATGATGTGGGATTGAATTTTTATCCTATTATTCCTGTATTTAGAAATGCAATTTTAGGAGAGTATGATAAAAAATATATTAAATATAGTTCTAGGGCTGTAAATCCTGAAAATACTAATCAGGTTATAGAACGTATGGATGCGGATTTACGAGATAATTTAATAAGACAAGCAGAGAAAGCTTTTTTAGCAGAGAATCCTAATCCTGATGAAGATCAAATAGAAGCGTTTAAGAATAGTGAGGAAATAAAAAGAATGTATAAGCTAGAATATAGGACTGAAATTGAGAAGTGGGCTATACATACTATGAAGAAAGAGGATATGAAGTTTGATATGAAAGATATTGAACGTGGTATTTTAGATCAATGTATTATTACTGAGGATCCTGTAGTGCATTGTAACTACCATAATGGAGACTATTTTCCAGAACGATGGAATGAAAAAGATGTATTTTCTTTAAAGAGTACTGATTTAGATTGTTATTCAGAAAGTTTAATGGTAGGTAAATTTGGGGCGTTAAATATAGCGTCGATCTTAAATAAATATGCAGATAAATTAAGTGAGGATCAAATTCTTCATTTGGAAACATGGTTATCAAAGTATTATGCTAATGGCTTTACTGTAAATGGTATGTATGATAATCTGACTGGAAACAGGAATCAAGATAAAGATTCTATTCAAAACTGGACTACCTTTAAGAGTTTAGAACGAGGTGATAGACGTTATGATGATATAAGTCAAGATTTATTTAGAGAAACTACTATTTATTTTCTATTACCTAGAAAGGCAGGATACTTAACGTATAAGAGTAGAGGTGAAGAATTTAAAACTATTGTTGATGAAACTTTTGTCCCTACATTTCTTCCTAAGTATGACGGAAAGAAACACCTAGATAACCTTATTGAAGGGGAGCATGTAGAATGGTTTTACTATAATGAATTATGGAGAGGTATTAAATTAGATATAGAAACAAGTAATGAAAATTATTCTACCTCTACGCCTGATGGAGAGTCTATTTGGATAGAGTTACAGAAACATGATATTCAGTATACAGATCCTAAATATAGATATGGCGTTTTAATTCCTGTATATGGAGGCTCTATATCTAATAGATATAATGAATCACAAAGTTTAGTATCTAAATGTGCATCCTGGCAGATATTTTATAATTGGATTTGGAATAGAAACGCACAATTATTAGCAACAGAAGTAGGACGATTTTTTGCCTTCAATCAATTAGCTATCCCAAGTGAATCTATGGGTGAATCATGGGGTAAGAATAATATCTTAAAATGGGCTCTTACTGGTAGGGATACTTCATTAGCACCTTTAGATTTGTCTATGAGTAATATGGGACAAAATGCTATGCAAATGGCAGGAGGTATTGGTCAAGTAGTAGATTTAAATAGAACAGCAGATATTTTAGAGAAATCTAAATTAGCGTCTATTGTTAAGAATGAATGCTTCCAGATTATAGGAATGACCCCTGAATATTTATTTGGGGATATATCACCTAAGCAAACAGCTACCTCTGTTATTCAAGGTATGCAGCGTTCATCTAATCAAGTACAATATTTATTTACTAGATTGCATCAAGTTTTGAGACGTTTAAGAGCAGGTATGTTACAGACTGCCCAATATATTGAAAGTCAAAATCCAACTAGTCAAGTAGCGTATTTAACCAGTGATGGTACTAGACACATATTTTCAACTGCTACGGAAGGCTTTTTATTACATCAATTAGATATCTTTATAGAATCATCATTATCTGATATAGATACACTAGAACGTATTAAACAATATACCCTTCAAACAAATACTTTAGGCGCAGATGCGTATGAACTAGGTATAATACAAACTAGTACTTCTACACCTGAATTGATGGGAGTTTTAAAGAAACTGCATGAAGAGAAGAAAGAAGAATTAGAAAAACAGCAGCAGTTAGATATGAAGAAACATGAAGAAAGTTTACAAGCAGCTAGAGAAGCTCAAGAGAAAGCTTTACAATTTGAAGCATCTGAAAATGCTAAAGATAGAGAAACAGAATTAGACAAAGCTGGTATTGTAGCGTTAGGATATGCTAATGATGAGGTAGATGAGATAGTAGCACAAATAGAAAAATTAAGATCACAATCAGAAGCTTTAAAAGATAAGAACAGAGAATTTGAGTATAAAGAAAGTTTAGCTAAGAGTAAAGATGCACAGACTAAAGCAGGGATTGAGACTAGTAAAGAACGTCTTTTATTAGATAGACAATTAAAATTAAAAGCAGCTCAACAAAAGGATAAAGAGCTAGAATTAAGGGAAAAAGAGATAATAGCTAGGAACAAAAGAACAAAAGTTTTATAATAATTTGGTATTGTGAACTATTTGTTCTAAATTATAAATAATAAAATTTTTAAAACAAGCTTATGCAACTAGAAGGTTTTGCAAACATTGATTTCAATAATCCTTTTCAGAATTTGGAAACGACTGAAGGCGAAGAGGATAATTTAGAGTTAAGCTCAGATGAAAAAGATACAGATACTTCAGAAGAAGTAATGCCTTTAGAATCAGATGAGGAATTATCTACAGATACATCAGAAGAAGTAGACACCGATGCTGCTGTAGAAGAAGATAATACTGATACTGATAAATGGGAACTTACAGATGAGCAGGCTCCAGAAATATTGAATGCTTTAGCGCAACTTGGGATGATTACTGAAATTCCTGAGGAGATAGATCAAGAAAATATTGATGCTAATGCAGCTAAAGAAATTTTGAAATTTAGGGATAACAAACTTGTAGAGGAAGCTAGACTAGAAGGAGCTAAAGCAGCTCAAACTAGAATAGTAGGCAAATTAAGTACTACTTTACAAAAGGCAGTAATTCAGAATTTGCAGAATCCTAACATGGAAGATAGTGAGCTAATCAGTTATCTTCAAGGGATACAAAATGCAGGTAAGATTACAAACCTAACGCCTGACAAGAATGCAGAAGAAATAGTTCGAGAAGCATACAAAGCTGAAGGCTATAAACCTACTCAAATTAATGAGAAGGTAGCGGATCTGATTCAATTAGATAAGTTGACACGAGAAGCAGAGATTCTTAAGCCTAAATTGGATGCTAGAGCACAGTCTATAGTTCAAGCACAAGAAGAACATGCTCGTAAGATAGCTGACTTTGAAGTGCAAAGACAGACAGAATTACATCAGAGAACTACTAAACTTTTGAATTCAGGGGCAATAAGTGGTATTCCTTTATCAAGGGAATTAAGTTCTTTTTTATATACTACACTAATGAATAATGAAGTGCCAGTAGATATTAAAGGAAAGAGAGTAGAGATGGGTGCATTAGAAGCACTGGTCATGAATAATAAATATTCTAAAGAACCAGAGGCTTTGGAAAGAGTAGCATTAGCTGCTATTGTACTTAAGGATGGTGTAGAAGAATTGAATAAACATCTCTCTAAAAGAGTTATCACTAAAGAAACAGAAAAAGCAGTTAAACAATTTAAATTTTCAAATAAAAGAAAGACGAGTTCTACAAGTTCACGACCCGTGAGTAAAGAGGAGGATGCGCCTTTCACTATAAGATTCTAAGATGAAAATACAACCTTTAGTATTGAATAACGGAGTTTATCTCCAAACTACTGAGCACAATCATAAGAGTCACTTAGATTCCGCGCATCTAATGCACTTGAATCAAGGTAATAAGAAGGCTACAGACATGGGGATTATTGAACCATTTGTAACTTCAGGCTTTTTGAATGCGCCTTACCTATATGGATCATTTAATGTAAACTCACAGCGAGTTTATGTAGACGATGGTTTATTTAAGTGGAGATATCCTATTCACGATGAACCTTTATATATTGTAGAGGATTTATCTACACATTCAAAACCAGGTGTTGCTGGTGAGAAATTTCAAATTAAAGTTAATCAAAACAAGTATGACAATGGATATGTACTTGCTGCTGATCAACATTCACCAGAGCAACTATTAATTACAGAGGATGAAATTTACCAAGATGGTGATGGATGGATTCTTACTGTAAAATATGCAGGTGTAGACCCAGCTAATCGTTGGTTCCCAAAACAATACTTAAAGCCTAACACAAAACTCTTCCCTATTACTACTGTAGCCACTGAATATTCTCAAATGTACAGTTCAATTCCACAATTCTCAGGTGGAATGAGAGAGTACTTCCAAACAGTAGGAGAAACTAATACTCAATTACATTACGAAGTAACTAGAAAGGCAGCATTCTCTATGGTAAATAGAAAATGTTTAGCATCATTGGATGCTCACCGAGAGGTTATTGAGATGTATGTATTTAAACCTGGTTCAAAAGGGCATGATATGTCTTTGACAGGACAGGATCCTCGTAAATTAGCTAAAGCGTATACTAAAGAGTATGGGTCTAAAGCTATGCAACAAATGCAGTATGATACTGTACAACGTGCTTGGATTCCTAAGATTGAAGCATTGGGTATGGGTTACTTGAACTATTTGCATGAAGTTGAAGCTATTTTTGGTGCAGGCGGTCAAGTTTCTTATGATGGAAAAACTAAAGCTAATCGAAGTGTAGGTTTGTTCCACCAATTGAATATGGGGAATCAGTATAATTTCAACTTATACAACTTCACATATGCTAAATTAGAAAACATCATTGCAGAGCGTCTTAAAGATCGAGTAGAGCCTTTTGCAAGTTCTTACACTACTACTATTAGAGTAGGTATTGGAATGTACACTTTGTTACGTAACCAATTGAGTAAGTTGCCAGGAGAAATGGGCGTTCAATTCCATGCTAAAGATGTACTATCTAATTATGGTAAAGACAATACAAGTGTAACATACAATCCTATCCAAGTTACTTCTTGGAATATGCTAAACGGCTATGGTAAAATTCAAATGGAATTAGTACCAGGTTTGGATCCTACTGATGCGAATGAGCAAATCAATCCTAAGGTAGCGGTAGCAGGAGGTATTGGTGGACACAGATTGTCTTCTTATATGATTATCATTGAAGATATTACTTCAAATGCTCAAAATAATATTTGCGAGCTAGTATGTTCTCATGACTGGGATGTTCAAAAACGAGTTATTACTGGTAAATTGAACTACTTAGGAGCACCTACCTATAACAACGGTATGTTTAACTCTGCTAGTCACCACCCTGGATATCAAATGTTCATGGAGAAAAAGAACAAAGCATACTGGGTTAAGGATATTACTAAATCATTACTAATTAAGCCAATTAATCCATTGACAGGTACACCTATCTATGATGGATTTTATAAATAATAATTATGCAAAAGATTAAGCAAGCGCCTATAACATCTGAAAAACTTGGACATAAATTGAGAAGATTTGAAAATTGTACATCAAGATTTGAAATTTTCTATGATGCTGGACGAAAGAAATTTAATCATGGTCTAAGTAAAGAAGAACAGGAACGTGTTGAAGCTCATTATGGCAGATCCTTTGAAAATCCTAATGATTTAGAATTCTGGTCGAACATAAATTTTGAGATTAAACATGATGTGGAACCTGTAGACATGGAAAATCCACCTGACCTCTTAAAAGTAAGAGCGTTCCAAGCTTTGAAATCGCTAGGTAATTTTAATGATATTATAAGCGGTGATAGCACATCAGATTTTATGTTGACAGATGAATCTAAGGAAACTGAATTAGAAGCAACCTTATATGAAAAGAGAGATTTAGCTATTGCTAAATTGATACAGGTTAAACAATCTACTAAGTATTGTATAGGTATTGCAAAGTTTCTATTGCCAGGTTCAATCAAGATTTCCACCTTAGATGATGCGTATACTAAAATACGTCAATTCTTAGATGGTAAAATTATCAAAGGGTCTAATGAAGCTATTCGTCAATTTAATAACGCCTGTGACTTACCTAAAGATGAGTTATATGTTACAGTCGATTTTAATGAGGCATTACGTAAAAATATTATTCGCAAGAATGCTGATGGAAAATTTCATAATCCTTTAACAGGTACTGAATATGGAAAGACTTCCAAACAATCTATTATGTATTTAATGCAACCTAGTAATCAAGAGGAGATTGGAGCAGGTGGAAAAAGTGATAAGCCTTATAGTATAAGGTATCAACTTATGAATAAATAACCTTTTAAATATAAAAGATGAATACTAGTTTTAACAGAAGCTTGCCTACAGTGATGCTCCCACAGAGTATCGTAGGGGCTGGTAAAAGAGCGCATGAATTGAAGCCCTTTGAAATTGGGGTATTTGATTGTGATACAGGTTTATCTGTAGATGTGGCTTCTTTTGCTCCAGATAAAACATATGAGATTGTTTACAAGTCTCCTTCTAAAGGGATGAGTAATTCAATGTTCCCAGATCAATTTGGTACTAAACTACCTATTAGATCTCTACCTATCAATTTGATTGATAAAGTACATGTATTTGATAGTGCGTCTGATGTACAACAACCATTTGTTGCCTATCTAGGTTATGATGGATTAAGTGATTGTAAGAATTTAGATTTGACGTGTGGTGAAGATTATGCATTGGATATCACTGTAAGAAGTGAAGTAGTGCGTAATACTTTTAATCGTAACTTGAGTCAATTGGTTCCTTTCACTTTACCATGTTGTGAAGATTGTACTGCGGAAACTAAAGCAGAGACTATTGCGGATGCAATTATCGAAGCTATCCAAGATGGGCCTTTCTATACTAAGAATTATTTTAAAGCAGAGAAAGTTCTTTCTTGTTGTCCAGTACTTGCACCTTTTGATAAAATCTACTTTAAGACTTATCAATTAGAGGTATGTGATGATGGTTCTTCAAGAGCAATGGCTTCAGTACAGGCACAATATCCTACTGCTGATGTCTTCCGTGTAAAAAGAGATAACCCTTACAGTACTTATGAAGTATGTATTGAGAATCCTTTTTCAGAAGAAGATCAAGCATTAGTTGATGCTGATAAAGCACTTTTGGATGCTGAGACTCCAGGTACTAACGACTATGATGCTGCACTTGCTACATGGGAAGCTACTGTAGCTACCGCAATTACAAATGCAACAGTAGCTAATGCACCTGCTGACTTTACCATGACTAATGTGAAAGCATTAGAATGTGATGAGTGTCCTGATTGCCCTGCTGGCTTCACAAAAGTTCCTGCTGGTTTTAAATATGTAGTAAGTGTTCTTAATGAAGACAATACTGATGATTGGGTAGGTAATACTGAAGCACTCGCAGTAGCTTTAAGTATTCCTGATTATGTAGTCAATTCTGCTCAGTTTATCGCATCTGAAGGTAGTACTGTTACTATTCAAGTAGTAACTAGTGTTGCAATTCCAGATCCTACTACTATTGCTAATTTGCAATGGGTAAGCTTAGGTCAAACTGCTGGATACTGTTCAGGTTCTTCAACTGTCGAATGGTGTGCTAAAGACGACAAATATAAGATTGAGCGTACCATGTGTATGATCATTGCTGATGATGAATGTGGTAATGATTTCTTAGCTGAAATTCAAGCTGAATTAGGTGATGTCGAAAATGTCAACTTAGACAGTATTGCTATTACATCTACTAATAACTGTATTACTGAGTACACTGTTACTCAAAGAAACAATGCATGTTTGGAAGATGGGTGTGATACGTATGGTAAAGATGGCGCTAAATTTGATAAACTCCCTACATTTAAAACTGCAACATGGACTATGTGTGCATGTGAAGGTTGGACAGTAGATGGAGATGGATGTCCTGTTGCACCAGTTACAACTACTGAAGATTGTAGAGCAGGTGTTAAATTTACAGGAGGTTTAATTGACTCTGAAATTTTGGAATGTACTTTTGCAATTGATGATAATATCGAAAGAGAACCTATCACATTAGAAATTAGCTTAGTACCTAATTCAAACAATCCAGATGTCAATACATTATGTGCTCCTATCAATATTGATTGGACAGTTGTTCAAGAAGGACGTACAGTACAAGGAGATGGACGATATGTAAATCGTGATGAAGTAGTTTCTAGAGGCTATGAGTTGTATTCATACTATAACCCTAAAGAGGAATTAGGAAATCTAATGTCTCAACGTAGTGGTTTTGAGTATACAGCTAGACCTGATAAATTCTACAATCACCTTACATTATTCCATAACTCTAACAGAAATAGAGTCCACAATTCAACCTCTCATACTAGAGAGTGTATTAAGATTTTTGTGGAGAAAGATAATGTTACTTTTATGGAGGAATTGAAAGATTTCTTCAATAAGACTCTATTGAGTCAAGGTAGCGTAAAATTGTTATAAGCTTGTTTAATTTTTTGTTTTAAAGGGGTAGGCATTTCTGCCTGCCCTTTTTTTTATTATGACTATAAAAGAAACATACCAAACAGTATTAGACAGAGTAAATGAGTTAAATACTAATGTGAATCAACATGTTAGTGAGAGAGCTTTTATTAATGCATTTAATAAAGTACAATTACATTGGTTAGAAGAACGTATAAAAGTAGCGGAAGCTAATCAAGTACGTCAAGAAGAAATTCAACCATTTATTGAAACTTTTAGTAACGGAGCTCAAAAAGTAGGAGATAGTTTAGTATTAAACTTACCTACGGATTACTTTAGGTATTCTAGAGTATATGGGGAATGTAGTAAGGATTGTGAACAAGTTGTTCATGCCTACCCAAGAGAGGAAGGTAATGCTGGTAGATTATTACAAGATGATCTTCAACGTCCTTCATTTGAATGGGCAGAAACCTTTTTTACATTAAAAGGAAATACGTTACATTTTTATGCAGATTTTGATTGCTCTACTATTACTTTAATTTATTACAGATGTCCCGTGGTAGTTGATATGGAAGATGTAGGAGGTTCTAATATTGATCCTGAACTTACTAAAACTAATTTAGAAGAAGTAATAGACCTTACTGCATTACTAGTATCTGGCGATACGTCTAATCCAAGATATCAGACTATTATGAATCACATTCAACAATTTAACTAATGGCTAGTGAATTAACCTATACTATATTGGAACAATGTGACTGTAATATTATAGCAGTTTTAGATACTTCTAAATATGAAGGAGATATTACTAATCCAGTATTAAGAGTATTTCCTCCTGATTTGAATCAGTATGTGAATCTACAATACAACCAAAGTGCTACTACTTTAATTAGACCTGAATTAATTAAGTTTTCATCTTTACCATCTGGTATCTATAAATTTGTTCAATCTATTTGTCCAAATGAAGACACTGAAGTAGAGAGTTGTTACTTACAAGTATGTAAGGAACGCGAAGACATTAAAAAATTAATTTGTGATGATAAAGATATAGAAGAACTTACTGAGTTATTATATACTTTAGATATAGCACAAGGCGTAGTATCCGAATGTCCTAATAAAGCAACTGAATTACTTAACATAGTAAGACAGGGTATTATAAAATTAAAAACTTGTTAGTATGTGTTTACCATGTATGCTAAAGAGACAGTCTCCTTCTACTAGAAATCTTGTACGAAAGGTTAAAAGTAGAAAATATCAAGAGTGTAAATATACACTAGAAGAATTACAGCGATTAGCTCTTCAGGTAACTGATCCATATTTGACTAGTCAGATTAATATTTATAATGCAGATTGCAATAGGTTTAATACTAAGATAGATGAATTATTTAAATCACTCTAAAGCTATTATAGCTGAGTATTACGGTGTAAAGAATAAATATGGCAACCTTAAACAACTCAAACAAGATTTCATCAAGTGCGCTGTTCAGCAATCCTGTGAGTGTGAATCAGCTTGTGGATCTGGATGTAGATCTACAATGCCTACCTACAATAGATTTGACATGTGGTGGCTTGAACCCATTATTACAAGCTCTAATTGATAAGGTATGTGGTACACCTAATTTTGATTTGGGATGTTTAACAGCATCTCAAACATATGACAGTGTAATTCAAGCCTTAGTTGATCAGGTATGTGTACTCACAGAAGCGTATATTGAACCTTCTACCCCTTTAGATTTATCTACTGTTAATTTAGCACTAGGTTCTACCTGGGCCTGCGGTGAATTAAATCCTATTGTTCCTACAGGAGCAACTAATGAAGAGATCATACAAGCCCTAGTATCTAGAGTAATAGATTTATCAGTACAGGTTCAGACTAATTGTGATTTAATTGCTGATTTAGAGAATAGATTAACACAGGCAGAAGCTGATATTGCAGCTATTAACTGTTGTCCTTAATGCTTTAAAATAAAACTAAATGTGTAATTGCACTAAAACTATAGAATGTACTACCTGTAATGAATGTACTACATGTTGTACATGTCCAGATACTATCTCTACTACAGCTATACCATTAGATGGATGTGAGGTAGTGGAGTATTGTTCTGATGGATGTGTAGAACTTGTTCAAGATGAATGTGTAGTAACTAGGTGTGGCACGTTAGAAGAAGTTATAGATGAGTTATTTGATGAGGATTGTAATGCTATTCCAGGATGTAGAACGTTTGGAGAAGCTCCTGTTATAAATGTCTGCCAAAATGAAGAAGCAGATGTTATGCAGATTTGGTTAGATAGTAACCCTACTCTTACAGAAGGTATTGTTCATCCTATCTTAACGCCAGAGTTTGTAGGTTCAGATGTATTCACGCCTACTATAGTAGGTACATATCTATTTCAATTTAGTCAGTTTGACCCTTGTTTTAATGGGCAATTGATTACCTTAAATGTTGTAGATTGTGTGGGATTATGTCCTGAATCTATTACTATAGCAAATGCTTACAATAGTCAGACTGATATATTTGACTTTACCTTAACGTCTCCATTTCCAGAAGATTCTATTTATAGAATTAAAGTTACTTTACCTGATACTACTTTAGTAGCAGAAATAGAAACAAGTCCTGGAGATATTACACTAGTAGGAAATCAAATAGATGCTACAAATTGGAATAATTTTGATCAGTATTTATCTGCTATTGTTTTAAATGCTGCTAATCTTAATATGGGAATTAGCTTTACGTTTGACAAAGAACAATGGGCTATAGATAATGGATACACATACAATTCCAATGAAGACACAGATGCTACACAATTAATCTTTGAATTTTCAATTGAGAAACCTAACTGTGATGTAGAGACCGGCACTACTACTGTAAACAGAGTAGTTGGAGCTATGTTAGGAGCTGCTTATTCATTATACGATAATGGAACAACGCCAGGTATTTTGAGGTATGTATTACAGACAGGAAATACACTTGTATCTCCAGTTTTTGCAACACATACTGTAAGTGTAGCAACTGAAATACCAGCTACAGCAATTCCTTTAACTACTACTACTGTTACGCCTACCCAAATAGAAACTACTTATACAGTAGCTCCTTTTGGAACTGTACCTACTACTTTAAATAGATATGATTTAAATGGTACTACAGATTTGGGACATGCCTTTACATCTAGAGGATTTGAAGCATCTGGTTATGACTTTACTATATTACATTTAATAGATAGCTTTACAAAACAGGAAGAAGCTGCTAATTATAATATTGACTTATTATTCAGATGCTATTTCCAAGAAGCTCATTGGGATGAAACTACTATAGAAGCTAAGACTCATTTTAATTCAATAGGAGGCATTCCAATAACTACACCTCTCACACTTACAGTATCAGGATCTACATCAGCCGCATCTACACATATATATGATGCAGTAGAACCTGCCACTTTAGCAGTAGGTACTTATCAATTATATAGTTCTTTCCTTTGTGACTTTAACTATGATAATGGAGTAGATGGCCCAGAAGGGGCTACGGTACAAAAAACTGCCTTCCAGTTTAGTGAACTGGAATTAAATTATATTTACTAATTTTTTGAAATATTAATTTTTAATTCTATCTTTATATTGTGAAACTAAGACTTACATACCAGCATAGTTCTTTATCGTGGTCAAACACGTAAGGGATTTGGTATGTTATATTTACAATACTATAAAGTCCCTTACGATTAATTTTGTAAGGGGCTTTTTTTATTCCAAAGTAGTTTAATTGGTAAAACATCTGTTTGTGGAGCAGAAGTAAGTAGTTCAAATCTACTCTTTGGAACATTAGGACTAATACATAGAGAGTACACTTTTCTTTTTACTAAATACTAAAAAATGAGACAATTTATTACAGATTTAAAAACAGGAAGAAAATTCATTGTAGAGCCTATTTCTGAACATGCATATAGAAATGCAGATTGGAATAATGGTTTAAAAGAATCAGATAAACCAAAAGGAGGAGCAATTCATCCTGACGATTCTATTATTACAGAAAAGACCTGTAAAAATATTACTATGACTGATGGAAGTCCTTATTCAGTAATTGAAAAATTATTAAAAACTACTTAAAGACATTTATATTAGAAAGTTTTTAATAGAGAGTAAACTTACAAGGTGTAAGAACATCCTGCTAAGATGATTGTAGGTAAAACTATGGGATTCGAGTTCTCTGCTCTCTGCAAATTGGCTCATCAGCAAGTGGGGTTGCAAACTGATTCCAAACCAGTTGTTTTAGGAAGTTCGATTCTTCCGTGAGTCGCATATACTCTAATATTTGATAAGGAATAACATTAATTTGTTATTCCTTATTTTTTTGCGTATCTTATCTATAGAGTTTTCCAGTAAAAAGTAATAATAAATATTATTATGAATAGACCTTCTACAAAATATACCTTCTTAGCAGATAAAGAATACCCGAGTAATTTTAAGATTTTAAGAGAATTTGCTAAAGAAGTAGTAAAAGAATTAAGAGCTAATCCTGATGGCGTTCAACTTCCATTAGGGTTTGTTCAGATAGTACGTAGACTGCGTTCTTCTAATAATGCCACAGTAAAGAAGAAGTATGGTAAGTCTTATAAATTTACTAATGATAATACAGATGGTGCTATCATAACTACTAGAGCTTGGTTTGTAACTAATGCATATAACCATGCTAGAGACAAAAGTAATGGTAAATATTATTCTGCGGCTTTTATTAGGCTTTTTAAAGTAGAGTGGTATAAACCTTTAAAGAAAGTTCAATATGATATTGCTCAAACTATGGAATACTTAAACTACAGAATATTTTAAATTATGACTATAGGCACTGCTATTTCTAGAGTAAGGAATGGAATTAAAGAAGTAAGTAGAGATTCTTATTATACCAATAGATTATTGTGGAATACATTATTAACTAATTATATTAGATTCTTAAATCAAAAGCCTAATATACACAGTTTAGATGTATTTACTACTATAGATGTAGATACAGAGTCGGTAAATTTATTAGAGAATACTTGTGTACCTTTAGATTGTTGGGGCTGTAGAATTAAAGTAGAAGATGTTTTAGAGACAAAACATGGTATGGTATTTAGATACATTACAACTCCAGATAGATCTATTCCGTTTAAGTTAGTAAGTCCTAAACTATTTACAAAAAAAGCGGATAAAACTAAAGGGAATACACATTATGCATTTCTAGAGGGAGAGTATCTTTATTTTAACAAATGTTATCCTTGTATCAAGATTAGCTACTTAGCTAAAGATGGTGTTACTACATCGTGTTGCAAGTTAGATAATGCGTTAAATATTCCTGACTATCTATTAGATATAAGTATTAAAGGCGCTATTCAAGATTTAGCTCCTAGTTTACAGAAACCAGTAGATAGAACATCTGATAAAAATTAAGTATGAAGACTATACTAGTATCCACTATAATTGATAAGGTTAAAGAGAAATTATCTGTATATTTTGAAAATGACAGTATAGATGATGCTATTCTTTATAATAAGTTTGACAATTTAAAATCTAATTTCAGGCTAAATGATTACATTTTAACCTCTGATGTTTTAGTAGTTGAAAACTCTCAAGCTACATTACCTGAGGATTTTTATAAAGCATGTTTAATTTTAGGCTGTTATGAATATACAGTAGATGAAGGATATACAGGTACTTGGACAGTAGATGAGGAGAAAATAGATATATGTGAATATAGCTGTAATGTCAATGCATGTAAGGATGAATGTGGAAATTTGATTAACTTAGTGCAAAAATTCAATAGATATGCTCCTAGAGTGTATCAAAAATTTGATTTATTAAGTTTAGGTCAAAATATGACTAATTTTTGCAGTGATATTTGTATAAATAATTCTTCTAAAAGTGGTAATACTATTACTATTAATCATGGTAAAATTACAACAGAATTTGAAGAAGGATTAATTTATGTAGAATATTTTAAAGATTTAGATATAGGTACAGATTATGAAATACCATATCATCCAAAAGTAGTACAATGGTTGGAAAGTGAATTTATCTTAGAGATATTTGAAACATTATATTACAATGGACTTGAAAATATTGTACAACGATATCAAAATGCAAAAGTAAATGCTAATAGAGATTACTGGTCAGCTAAATCAATATTAAAAACTCCAGAGTTTACTGAGTTATATGGTATTTCAAACGCATTGATAGAACGATATAATAGAATAAGATATAATATTTGGGACGACACTATTCATAGTAAGAGTTATTACTTATATAATTCAGAAGTGGCTAATTCTCCTAATAGTACTATAGCACCAATAAATAAGAGTTGGAATGGATAAGACGTTAAATAATGATTTACATCCTTTATTTCTAAATAAAGGCAGTATGATATATTTGCTTAATGGCGATATATCTAGTCATGATGCGGCTGAACAGACAGGATTTGTTCAGAATACCTTATCTAATGAATTATGCTATAGATTCACTAAAGAGTTTATGGGCGCTATACCTCTGGATGGTACTGATGTAGTATTATTTGAAGGTACTGGTGATGATTCCAAAATTATTCTACTAAATACAGAGACGTGTAAATTTAAGCTTATAGCAAAAGATCCATGTCTTAATTTTCAGGCAACTATAAAAGGCAAGTATAGGAAGACTAGTGAAGGTCGAGTAATTTATTTTGGGAATAAAAATAGATTTAATTTTCTTAATATCGACTGTCCTCCAAAGAAAAGAAAAAATGACTGTCAAGAATGTTTAGATGAATATGAGAACTGTATAGATTGTGATGCATTAAATATCAATCGACATATTAATATACCTTGTGTAGAGTTATCTGAAATATCAGGTAATATGCCTAATGGGTCATATCAGTTTGCTATAGGCTTTTCTGATGAAAAGTCTACACAGACAGAGTATTTTATATTACCTCAAGTAATTAAATTATTTGATAAGGACAATAGACCTGGAGGTATTAATATATCTTTTAACGAATGCTTTACTACGTATTTTGATGAGTTTGAATTAGTACTTATTGCAAATAGAGATTCAGGACAAACATATCAACGTCTAGAATATTTAAATACCTCTGTAAAATCTTATGCGGTTACAGAACTAGACTCTCCTAAATATACACCTTTAGATATACAAACGTTATTATCTAGGGGCTCTTATTATCAAGGCTTTAAGTTTATAGCTGAAAATAATGAATCATTAATTCTAGGGGCTCCATGTACACGAAAGTCTTTTGATTATAGAAGTTTAGCTAATCAAATAGAGATAGAGCCTGTTATAATGTCTGTACGAAAAGAAGATGCTCATCTTTATCCATCATTATTAAGGGATGAAGTATATCCATTTGATATAGAGTGGGTATATCCTGATGGACAGACTTCCCATAAAACGCATATTCCAAACATAGTTTCGGATGTATTTGATATTTATGGAACGTCTTTTAATGCTACAGTACTAGCACCAGATAATTTAGATCATTACGAACGAAATTCTATAGAATGTAATACTGACTTTAAAAAAGTATTTGAAATATACAATAATGGTACTATAACCTTTAATACAGATAACTGTGCAGATTGTACTATTATAGAAGTAGGTACAGGAACTATGTCTTATTGGGAAAGTCAGGAAGTATATCCTGATGATTATCCTGATTTAGGCTGCACGCCTATTAAGTACCATAAGATGCCTGATGACTGTATAGCTCCTATTATAGAGAATGGATGTGTAAATATCCTTACTATTAGAGCAAAGAATGTACAACCTCCTTTAGATTGTGATGGTAATGAGATACCTATGCTAGGGTATAGAATATTAGTAGGAGATAGAACTAATCATAAATCTATTTTACATAAGGGATTAGTATATAATATGGGGGTTCATGAAACAGATTGTGAAAACATCTTATATCCTAACTTTCCATTTAATGACTTAAACAAAAATAAATTTTTAGCTACTCAATGGGAGCGAGGTTTATTTAATACTAAATCTACTTTAGATACGTATTCAGATAATCAGTTTACCTATCATTCGCCTGATATTCATTATGTAAAAGGACAACAAGGAGAAGTATTAAAAATATACACAGAAGCAATTGGAAAGACTCAAGGTATTTATCATTATACTGAAGACTATCCTAAGTTTCAGATCCTATCTTCCTTTGGAAACTTAATAACTCAAATAGCAGGCTTTGTAGAAGCTACTATATTATTAAATGGAGAAGAATGTGAAACAGTAGTAGTAGAAAAAGAATGTAATAAGAAAGTAGAAAGGATTACAGATGTAACAGACTTTCCGGTACCTAATATTACTGGAGGCGCTACTATTAATACTATCAATAGTCCTGGTACTAGTGTTATTAATACTAGTATTAATACTAGTATAGATTTAAAAGATTATACTCAAACAGAAGCAAAAGATGCGGAATGTACAACTACATATGAAGTAGATTTAGGTGTAGGTGCTACAACATTACACGAAGGTTTTCAGGATTCATTACCTGCATTTGATTTAGCTAATCCATATGGAGAAGGTACTAAATGTTTTATTGAAGGAGAAACCTTAGGTACAGTACCTGATGGAACCAGTATTACTTTTTGTTATACAGAAGGCACCTCCTCAGGGTCTACTCAAAAATGTAAATCTGCTCTTGTAAAAAATAATAAATTTACTATAAAAATCCCTACAGATTGTGATGATATACCTGGACTTACTCAGGATATGTTTACATTTGATCCTCAATGTGACTGTACTGGAGATACTAAAACTACAACAAAGACTGAAACAGTTAACTGTGAAACACGTATAGACTTTATAAATAAACTACCTGACTTTAGTAGACTCCCTGCGACTATGTATTACTATATGCAAGGACAATCTGCTGTTAATGATTTTCTAAAAGCATTACTTAAGCCTACTAATTATGCAGTGCAATATACAGCCGAAGCAGAGTATGATCATCATGTATGTAATAACACAGTAGAAAATAAACGACGAGAAATAACATCTCAAGTATATCTTACCCCAATTAAACAAAAAATTAATGGTGAGTATATTAATAACTGGTCTAGAGAATCTTCTAACTATTTACTATTAGGAGAAGATTTAGCAAGGCCTACTAATACTGATTTCACCTCTGTACTTCATTCAGAGGTAGGCTGTGATGGCACTTCAGATTGTGAAAATAATGTTCAATTTCCTTATAATACATCAGTAGGGGGGAATACAATACAAGCAGTTTCTTACTATACAGGACTAGTACGTTATTTACCTAGTCAGTATGGGCAACTAAATGATTATTCATCTAAAGCAACCTCTTGTTTACAAACAAATACAGATAGTGACGTTATATTCGCTGGTGATGTATTTATCACTAAGATGAGTGTCAAAAGAAAAATGCCTTTATTTAGTAAACTTCCTTTAGGATTACCTAATAATGTAGAATGGGATATGAGAGACTACAGAAATGTAGCCTTCCCTACATATTGGTTAAACTCTTCTCAAGAAAGTGTAATGGAGGACATTTTAGAAATAGTCTTACCAGCATTCTCAGGACAATTAAGAGATTACTCTTTAGATTTGGTAGAAGGTTTAGGAGAGTGTTATACGGGACTACAAGAAACTTTATTACAAATAGGTGATGTTGCAGGCGGTGTATTTAATCCTACGCTACAGTTAATGACTTCGTTATTGTTAATAGGTAATCCTAGTAATCCTTTTATTAATCCTATAAAATTAAATGGTATTTTCTATACCCATGTAACAGGTATTGCTAGTTTCTGGTGCGAAAGTGAATTTCAATCCTCATATAGAGAATGTAATCAACTAAATCAGTCTAAATTCTATCCTGAACTTGACTTAGAAGAATTAAGTGATGCTTCAGAATTTCATTTACCAGAACAGTTTTTATATAACTTACAATATAACTGGCAAGGTTTATCTAAACAAACTACAACAGTCACAGACTTTTGTGAGGAGACTTTTTTGGATTATCTTGCTTATTCTAATAAAAATAACGAAGAACAATTAGGAGATGAGTGGTTAAATTATCCACCATTAAATTATCAAAGCTTCTCTAACAATAATGGTAAGTTAACAGTTATCAAAGAGATTAACGACTATAACTTATTTGTAGGATTTGAGGATGCTGCTTATGTAACTCAACAAGATGAAGGATTACTAACTAGTGATGGTAATTTAATTATAGGTAGTCCTAATGCATTCCAACGAAGGCTTAAAAAGATTAGTACTGATAGCACTGGATATGGAGGAGTTATTGATCCTGATGCTGTTATAATGTCTAGATTTGGACTTATTTATCCAGATAGAAAAAGAAAGAAGTGGTTAATGTACAGTGGTCAACTTACAGATATTACAGGCAAACATGCAACATGGTCTCAAGAATTTATGAATAGTCCTATTATAGGCGTATGGGATAACTTTTCAGAAAACTATTACTTCTCATCAGAGGATTGGACATTATCTTATAAACCTATGATTAAAGATTGGGTTAGCTATCACTCTTGGATACCTCAAGATTATATAGTACAACCTAATACGTTTATGACTACTAATTCAAAAGGTATTTGGAAACATAATAAAAAATATAGTTACCAAACCTTTTATGGAGACGTTCACAGATTTGAAGTAGGTATCTTAGTAAAAGCAGAGGGTGACCAAAAGCTTCAAGATATTAGAGTATTTTCTGAATGGTATCAGAATAAAGGCTATGATGCTAAAGTATATCATAGGGATAAGTTCTTTGATGAGCTTTTAGTATATAATAATTGCAGCTCTACTAATATACAGCCATTAGTAGTTCAGACTAATAATGCCCTTAAAGAGGGTGTTACAGCTTCGTTGGTAAATTGTGATGAATGGCGTATTAATAAATTAACAGATAACCATAGTAAACAGCCATTTGTGGAACGATTATCTAATGGATGGGACTATGCAGATACAGAAGATATTAAAAGAGATGCTACATTAGATGGACGTTGGTTTAAAATACATTTACGAAGTAATAATTATCCTGACCTTAAAAAACTTGTGGAGATTACTTTAAATAAATTAGATTCTAATTAATATGGCTTATAGATATAAAAATCCTTATGACTTTATGGAGTATGCACAGGATGCATTAGCTCTACCTATTTCTTATGCTACTGGTATAGAAATGGGTGAATCACTAGGTTATAATGAAGAAAGTCAAAAGAGACTAGGTACAATAGAACTCTTGAACAATACTATGCGGTTTGGAGCTAAACATTTGAATGAAAGACGTAGGCGAGAAGAAGAAATTGCTAGACAGAGACAAACAGAATTAGATTCATATCAAAATGTTGATTATGATTATTATGATACTTATAATCCTCACTTAACTGCCAAACAAACTGACATGTTTAAATATGGGGGTAAATTAAATCCTAATAAATCTAATAAGATAATTCAAGCGCTTAAGCCTATATATGAACATAATCAGCCACTAAAGAATTCTAGTGATAATAGGGACTTTGCAAATTTATTTGGCTTTCAACCTGCACAAGAAGTTTTAGAGGCTAGAAATAAATCAGACATAAAAGTAAAGCCTTTTAAAAATAGTAAGTATCCAAAAGAGGATAGAAGTACTGAGTATAGATATTATAAATATGACTCTCAAAGTCCTAATAAATATACTACAGAAATATCTCCTAGAGGATACCATGATAATCCTTCTGCTGATTCTTATATGGTACCTACCGATGGTTCTATAACTATGAGAGATGTACCAGAGGCTATGTTAGGTATGTCAGTAGATACAGGAGAAACTAAACTAATGATGCCTAATGAAGATTATTTTTTTGAAAATACTAAAATGGTATTTGAAAAGCCTCTTAAAAAATTAACTGGAAAATTTAAAGCAAAAAGAAAATGATTAAATATCAAGATGAAATTCTAGAAGATTACCTTATGCAATTGTCTCCTACTGATCAATCTGCATTCATGCAGAAGTATCAGACATTGGATAATGAAAAGAAAAATTTAATTCTTCATAATCTTGCTACTACTATGCCTAAGTATAAAGACTTACTTATGCAACAGGAGCCTCAAGTAGAGTTTATGTATGGAGGAGAAAAAGATAACTACCAAAATGGAGGAGGTGTATTTGGTAAGATTAAAGACCTTATACACCATTCTGATTCAATAGGACGCCTACAGCAAGAAGCAGAACGATTGTGGTTTCTTGAACAATATGATAGGAGACAAAAATGGCTAAAAGAAAAAAAAGAAGGAAGTAAAGACTATTTTAATAAACAAATAGAAGATTACCAACATCCACCCCCTTCTGTTACTGCACCTAGAGTTAGAGATAAGGAAGATACAGAAGATTTTAGAGATACTTATAAGTATCAATATGGAGGAGAGAGGGATGCAACTGAAACAGGTAGATATAATAAAAGACCTAGAAATTCTGGAGATGGCGAAGAAGCTGAAATATTTTTTGATGATTCAGGAGAAGGTTATGTAGTTAGAAATGGTAAAGTAGGAGAGAAAGTAGATCCTAAAGAATGGCGATCAATTCCAGGAGGTAAGTTTAGAAGAACTGCAACTATTGCAAACCCTAGAGGAACTGCTTCAAGTCCTTCTAATACAGCATCTTCTAAAAGTACTGAAGCTAAATCAACTGATACTCCTAAAGCTAAGGCTACAACTAAAGCATCAACTAAAGGAGTTATTACTGATAGTGGTGCTCATGTAAAAGCGTTACAAGAAAAGTTACATAAGGCAGGATTTTTACCTAAAAAAGGTAATACTAAGAATGGAAAATGGGATGGTTTACTAGGACCTATAACAGCAAAGGCTGCGAAAGCATATGAAGCATCTAAGAATCAACCTATTATAGAAGATCCTTTTTCAGATCCTATGTCTGATAATACTGATTATATTCCACCAGAATTTAAACAGCAACAGGCTTTAAGAAAAGCACAAGAAGAATGGTTCTATAATCAACTTGGATCACAAGCTCCTGCAATGTCTCCTAATGGACAGTCGGTAGAAGGTGATAGAACTGCAAATTATGCTGGATATGGTGACCCTGCTATGGATTTATCTAATGGAATGTCTAGAGATGGCCAACCTGAACAAGGTAGAGATATAGCTAGAGAGTTAAAAGAATCGGGTATTTCAGGTGTTATTGGTAATACTGTTACTCCTGATGTACAAGAAGGTTCCTATTCTGATAGAGTTAGTAAATCTCTGGAACGATTATATGCAAGTCCTATGTATCAAGAAGCTAGTTTTTTAGAGAAAATAGGTATGCAGGCAGAGATAGACCCATTATCATTCTTTGTGGGAGGTATGGGTGCTTCATTAGGTACCTTAGGAGCTGGAAGTGTTCCATACAAAACTAGAATGTATCCAGCTTATCCTACTAATAATTTAGGTACAGGAAGTTCTGGTTTAAATTTACCACCACCAAGACCTAGACGTTCTATTCCTATGGATGGAGAAAGATATGTAGATCCTAATCCAACACCTATGTCACCGTACTATACTCCACAGACAAGACATCTAGAAACACCTGAAGTACGAAGTGCCAATAGACAAGAATGGAATAAAGGCGTTAAGAAGTCAGAAAGGTTTATAGAGAGTTCTATTAACGATAGAGATTTTGCAAGTAAATATGGACTAAGCAAAGGTGAAGCTCGACAAGAGTTTAATGTACTAAAAAGAAAGGGAGAATTTACAGGCACCTATGATGACTTTTTGAAACATAAAATGGAAGTAGGAGCAAGACGTGATGACTTTGGCGGTATGTTTAACTATGGCGGTATGTTTAAAAACCCTTATAAATAAAAAATATGGAAAAGTATCCTTTAAAAAATATGGGTATAGATAATATTGAAGTAGAAGATAAAGAAACTATCTTATTATCTATTGGAGAATTATTTGAAGTAACAGGTAAGACTCACAAACAAGGTGGAGAAGATGTATATGCACCAGATGGTACTAGAATATTTTCTGCCCACTTAAAAGCTGATAAAGACTTAGCTAGTAAAATTACAGGTAAAAAACATAGATCAGAGAAATCTTTTGCAGAACTCTCTAAGATGTATGATCCAAATCCTTATAAGAAATTAATGGAGAGTGATGATGAACTCACAGCACGTACTGCTGAATTAATGTTTAATAAAATAAATGGTCAGTTGGATAATATCTTTTATGCGCAAGAGTCTTTGAAGGCCCAAAAGGGATTGCCTAATGATACAAAGAATTTAAGTTTTCAACCAGGAGGTACTGTAGGCAAGCCTAAGCATACCTTTCCAATTCCTAATGAGGCTCAAACTTTATTTGATCAATTTGGATATGAGTTTGATCAAGGTGCTTTAGACCCTATTAATATCCCTTCTGTACAACATCGTAATAAAGTAGGTACGTATGGAAGAACTAGAGACGTTAAAGAATTCCAACAATATAATCAATGGTATTTTAAGGATAGACCTCATTTTGACGTTACTAACTTTGAATCAGTATTAAACTATCAGCAGACGTATAATAAGGAATTAGAACGACGCTATGGAGATAATCCTGAATTAGTGAAGTCTATGAAATTAGTAGAAGATGGTAAGTTCGGAGAAGCTACCTCTAGAACTACGTTACCAGATAGAGACTTGCCAATTCCAGGAAAACTAGAAAGTTTAGAAACTAAGCCTTTTGAGATTAACGAACAATGGGATTTCCAAAGAGAGTTAGCACAGATTCCTATGGAAGAGACTCAAAAGACGGCTCCTGTAGGTATAGATCCTATGGCATTATCAGATGCTATGAAAACTGGACTAGGTTTATCAGAATTGTTATCTTTGCAGAAAGAGAATCCTTATTATGCATATAGTGGTATACAAGCTCCTTTACAACGCTTTAATCCTATTAATACATTAGGGAATGAAAGAGCGTACAATGTACAAAAAGAAAACTTAGAATCTAGTGGCGTACCTGAACATGTAAAACAAGCGTTATTGACACAGGGACAAGCTAAGTTTCAAGATGGAGTAAATCAAGTTGCACTATCTAATTATCAAGGAGATAATCAAATTGACAATGCTAATACTTCTGCTATTATTGCTGCTTACAATCAGAATGCTGATAGACGTAATCAAGCGAATTATCAATATGTACAAGAATCCGCAATACGGGACAACAACTACGATCTTACAAGACAAGAACTCTTGGATAGATTATTTACTGTACAAGATGATAAAAATTATAGGCAATATTCCAGAGAACTAATGGGTGCTATGTCTCCTAATTTTGAAATAGATAAAAGAGGTAGAGTACGATATACGCCAGGTAGCAAAGCAGATGCCAGTTTAAGTACCCCGTTAAAAGGATATGAACGTATAGATAAGGATGCAGTAGCTAGTATGTCTAAAGCTCAGTTACAATTAGCTTTAAATAAAATATTAGAAAATGACTAAGATTTCACCATACATGAAGCAGATACCTAGATTTGGGTATATAAAACCACCTAAGTATAATCTAGAGTTGGAGCTTCAAGTATTACAACATAAGCAATCTACTTATAATAGAAATTATAAGCATTTACAAAATCTCAAGGCAGAAGCGTTGAATATTCAGTTTATTAATAAAGAGGCAAAGGGGAAGATTGATTCATTTAATGAAGAGATCTCAAACAATTTTGATACGTTGAATGGAGATTTTGGTGATTTATCTGACAATAATTTAGCTCAGAGATATAATCAGATGTTTACTAAATTCCAAGATGAAGACTTAGTTTCATTATATAAAAAAGAAAGTACTTATGATGCTACTCTAAAAGATATTAATAAGAGGAAAAAAGCTAAGAAGCCAGGAGAAGCTGGATACCATATCATGAATGAAATGGTATATAGATTAGATTTGGAGAAGTACTCTAAGCTTTCATTAGAAGATGCTAGAAATGCTACTGTGGATAGTTATGTACCTTATGTAGATATAGGTAAAATGCAACAAGAGGCTTTATTAAAAATACCTGAGATAGAAACAGAATGGGAAGAGACAGATTCTGCTACTGGACAAAAGACTATTACAAAGTTAAAAGGTAGAGATCAGAAAGCTGCCGCTCAAATATCACAACAAATTAATAGAGATAATTATGCTCAATATAAAGTACAAGCTAAATATCTATATGCATCAGGAGCATTAGAAAGCCCAGAGGTATTGCAAGGCCAGTTAACACAGTACAATAATAGTATTTTAGGACAACGACAGGCATTAGATAATCAAAGAGAAAAGTTAAATCTGTCGTATAAAGACAAGAAGAAAGATGACGAATATTATACTAGAAATCAACAGATAGAGAATAAAAAAGCGGCTCTAAAAACTTACAACTTAGAAGATTTAGATGAAGATCAAATGATTGGAATTATCAGTAATAATCTTTCTAGTGAAGTTATTCAAGGGTCAGTACGAGCTTTTGCTCCACAGTCCAAATCAGTTACTACTGAACTGGATAGTGTATATAAGTTTGGAAGAGAGTTTGCACTTGCATCAGCTAAGTTTCAACATCAACAAGACCAGGATGAAATTTCAAATACATTAGCTAAAGCTGAATTACAATTAAAAGGACTTAAGATAGCACAAGATGGGAAGATAGTATCTGCTACTGGGAAGACAGGAGACTTTATAGGAGCAGTACCTACTACAGAAGCAACCTCTGTATTTACACCTGATCAAATTAAAAACTATACAGATGCTCTGGCATCAGAAGCTATTAATATTATTATAGCTAATCATGATTTTGATAAGGGTGGACTTAAGTTAGAAGGTACTACTTATGCTAAAAAATTAGAAGAAAAAAGACAAGAATTATATCTTAAGCGAAAAGATAGAAAGTTTTCTAATACTGTAGTAGCAGGTACTAGTGGAACAACTATACGTAAGACTGATGCTGAAGACATAAGGCTCTTGGAGGAAATAAAAAAAATAGATGCTTTGATAGAGGCACCTTTAACTAAAGAAAGAGTTTTAGAATCTTTGCAGAAGAATCCTAGTATTTTTGATAATGATCCTGTATTGTCTAATAATGCAGATATTCTGGCTTATAAAGAAGCTATTGCAGATTTACAAAGAGGGGGCAGTCGTAAAACTCTTCTACCAGAAGATATAGAAAAAGAAGCACAAAAAATTAAAGAAGATCCTCAATCTGATTATAGTTTACAGAAACAGAAATTAGAACGCTATTATGCCGTATTTGAAAAAGAATTGGGTGCCATTGATATTAATGATGAATATCTTGACTCTCGTATAAAAGAAATGTTTAACAACCCTAATACTAGACATCATTTATTTACAGGTGAAACAGTAGATTTACAAGGTACTACAGACAAAGATAAATTAAATCAAGCTACAGCTAAAAACTTATTAACTAATAGTCTAGTTCAGGGAGAAGCTACTACATTAAATATAGGAGGCCTTAAGCCATCTGATTTAGCTCAGGTACAATATCATGAAAACGGACAGACTACTATAGTCTTTGATGATACTTTTATACAAAAGGCTAAGAAAGCAGACAGACCTTTAATCGTAGAGGTAAAAAATAGAGAAGGTATTCCTGTACCTGTAAATATAAGTGAGTCAGGACAAGTTACTTTTTTTAATAAAAAATCTTATATATTAGATGATTATCTAAAAAGCATTGATAGTCTTGATAGTACTAAAGAACATATAGTAGGGGATTACAAATATACAGTAAACGAACCCATTCACGGTAGAATTAAAGTGCATATAACTAGACCTGATGGTTCTACATTTATAGAAAGAGTAGATGCAAATGCTAATTCTAAATCTTTGCAAGAAGATATAACCAATTTAATATCATTCGATAAAGCTTATGGAGGAACAAATCAATCTAAATAATTTACACTTAGATTTATTAATAGCGCCTCAAATTCAAGAGGATGCCTTGTTTTTAGAAGAAGCTACAAAACGAGCTAAGTTTGTAATGAAAGATTTAGATCTATCTAAGACTAGTTTAGTTAAAGAAGAATTAGAAGCATTAACTAAAGACTCTGCTGAAACAAAGATGCCTAGGGATGAATATTTAAAGAGAGCATGGGCGTCTATACAACAGAAACGACAGAAAGAAGAAGGTAATAATAGAGCAGGTTCAGTCTCTTTGTATGAGCTTCAACGATATAATGATCCTAATATCAAGTTTATGCCTAATGCAGATATGGAAGAGATATATGCAGCAGCGCATCCTGCTACACTTAGTAGAGCTGTAGCTAAGGCTTATGAAACAGGAAAAGCTACATTATTTTATGGATTAAATAATACTATCCAAAATATTAAACGATTAGGATCAGGAGAACTTCCTTCTTTATTTGGTAATGAAGAAGCTAAAGGTATGGCTGATGCTTTTTTAAAAGCTGAAACAGAAAACCCTTTGTACTATTCTAAAGACGATGGGGCTGTAAAACGATTTGCATTAGATACAGTAGCTGCATCTGGATCAGTTGTATCTAGTATAGTAGATGGTTTAGCATCATCTGCTTTAGTTACTTTAGCAGGTAGTGCTGTAGGAAGTCCTGAAATAGGTTTAGCTGGGTTAGCATCAAAAGTTAAAAATGCGTATCAGTTTAAAAAGGCTATTAAAGGCATGAGAACAGCTAGTGAACAATTAACTAGAGCCCGTAAAATAAAAGGCCTTTCTGATTTAGGTAGAACAGCACTTACTACACATTTAACTATCACAGGTGAAGCATCGTTACAGGCAGAATTAAATAAAAGGGACTTCTTAGAAAAAGCCTTAGAAGAATATAAAACTAAAAATGGAGTACAAGCATCAGGTAAAGATTTAGAAGATATACATGCTGCGGCGTCTCAAGTAGAGAATTCAACGTATGGTTTAAACATGGTTCTGGTAGGCGCTAGTACGTTAATGCAATTTCCAGCATTAATGAAAGGTAAAGTAACTAATACTTTTTCTGCGGGAAGTCTATTTAAGATAGTAGATGGAAAGGCGGTAGCTAAAAGTATAAAGAGTATAGTAGCCAAAGATTTCTTTGTGTCAGGTTTATCAGAGGGTGGAGAAGAATATTTTCAATCGGTTGTTGACTCATCTACTCAATCTTATTTTAAAAAGAAATTAAACAAAGAGAATCGAAACTATCTAGAAGAGTTTTTAAAGTCTACTTTCCAACCAGAAGAAGGTGCCTTTAGAGAATTTCTTATTGGAGCAGTGTTAGGTGGGGGTACATCTTTAATTAAGAATATACCTGCCTCTCTTAAAGCTAAAGAGCAACGTAGTTTATTATTAGAAGGTTTCAATCTTAATACAGAAAAGGTAGTAGAATATCTACGTACTGAAATAGATACGAATAAGAAGTTACAATCTACGGATGACCCAAAAGAAATTGATAATATTATTGATGAAAAAATTTCAAACATAGCTAAGGTTAGTTATGAGATGGGGACTGATGAAAACAGACGTGCTTATTTAGAAGACTTAAAGAAACTTAGTATAGAAAATCTTCAAGAAGAACTAGGTATAGAAGTAACAGAAGCAGAACGGGATACATTAATAGATAACATGCTTGAACAGTTTGACTTTACTATTCAAACTATGAGAGATGTAAATACAGTATTTAGAGTTAATCCTTTAGAAGAGAAGTGGTTGAATAGAGCGTATAAGAAGCTTATGAATAATACTACAGGTACTAAGATGGGCTTATCTAATCAACTTTTTTCTACGTTCAAGAATATTTATGTAGATGCTATTCTAAAAAATAAATCACTAGGTACTCGATTAACAGAGTTACAAGATGAAATTAGTTTACATACTACAATAGACGGCACTGATCTTATAGTATCTATTCCTAATCTATTTTCAACTATCTTATCTGACCCTTCTAATTTGCAGAAAAGTATAGATTCTTTCATTACACAATTACAAGAATCAGCAACATTACCCTCTACAATAAAAGGGGGCAAAGTTTTATTTGATGCGTCAACTAAGAAACTAATAGAAAAGCTAGAGAAGTTGGATAGTACTAATATTTATACTAAATTAGCAACTATTCTTCAGCATTATAAAGTAAGTGAAGATTCAGCAGAAAAGATAAAAGAATACATTAGTACTTATAATTCTAAGAAATTATTTGAAAATGAGATAGAGGGATTTAATACACCATCTGAACAAAGAAAAATTTTTAATGAAATTCAACAATATTTAGAATATGTAGTGAATACATTAGAGGAGGATGAAGCTAAGATAAAAGAAAAAGAGGATCTTAAAGCAGCTAAAGCTACAGGTCAACCTACAGCCAAAGCTACGACTAAAGCTCAAACTACTCCAACAAAACCAGCAGCAGCTAAAACAGCTACAGCAAAGACTCCTCCAAAGAAAGGAGATACTGCAAAAAGTACTAAAGCTGTTGAAACACAAGTAAATAAAGTAAGAAACGCAAAAACAAATAATAAAATGGCAACTCAAAATAAAGAGAAAGTAGAAAGTTTAGATGCAAATAGTATAGCAGAAGCTACTACAGCAGGTAGAACTGGAAGCTCTGCAACTTTTTTAAATGCCTTTAAAAATAAAGTAGAATGTTAGCATGTGGTGTATTAGGTAAAGAGGCTATCCTGGAAATGATTAAATACTTTACTGCATTAGCTAATGAGGGTAAAGTGGATCCAGTAGTGGCTATAAAACAATTGTTAGATACTACAGACAATATAGAACAAAAGATAAATATTTATCAAGTAGTGCCTGATGTATTACTTAAAACATATCCTTTCCTTACTACAGAGGAGAAGGATAATTTGGTACCTATAGATCAATTACCTCAATTAGAGAGGTCTAATCGACAGTTTCAAGATAGGGAAGCTCTTAAAGAGCACATGTATAAAGAAGGTATCTTAGATAGGGAACGGGACTATAGAGATGATCCTAATGAAGATAAACGATTAAATGAATTAGAGGAAGAAGTAGAACAAGAAGCACTAGAGACTAATGAACCTTCCTTTATGATAAAAGGAGTAATACATAATAAATTAGCAAAAATACATAAAGGAAAAGCTAGGGAGCCACTTACTAAAGAAGATTATATCTTAGTCAATAAACAAGTAAAAAGTTTAATAAAAGCAGGACAAACTGCTAGTCAAATTTTTGATACGTTAAGAGATAGGGGCTATGGTAGTCCCAAAGGATTTGATACAGATGCAACTATAGCGTTTATTCAAGCTATGATTGATAATGATACAAATATAGAATTTGGAGACCCTACTTCAAAACATGATTCAGATCCTTTAAGTAGAGCCTTTAGTAAACTTCAAGCAAGTAAAACTGAGATGAATGATTTAAATAATTATTTAAGTACCTTTGAGGATGAAGACTATAAAACATTGGTCACTTCGTTATACAATAATAAACAGATTGAAATTATATGCTAGAGAATAGAACTTGGGTATCAGAAAATACAGAGGTGTATACACCAGGCGGATGGGTGCCTATCAAAAATTTAAGGTTTATTAAATCTTGTTTAGGAGTTAAAAAGAATAAAATAGTAGAAACAATAGTTACAGAATACAACTCTTACTATTTAGATGGGATGTTACCTTATTCCAAAAGTAAACATTTTCTACAAGGTAAAATATTATACCCTGAAGATTGTTTGTGGCAGCCAGATATTTGTCTAGAAATCCCAAAGACTAGAAGTAATAAGTATAAGGGTAAACTTTATAATATAGTAACCACTACCAATAATCTATTCATACGAACAGTATTTGATGGTGAAGACAATTTTGATTATACATTGATACTATGTGCAAAATAAAATTTACAAATCCTATTTTAGATAGCTTTGCAAAGACATTAGATCCTAATGGATTAATTGATAATGTTCAAGATTTTATTGAAACCTTTAATACTTCTGACTTAGTATATAAGTTGGATAATTTAGAGGTATCGTTAAATCTTGGATTAAAAGATGTAGATGGACAAAGCCAACTAATGTCTTTAGTACTATCTCAAGAAGATACAGGTACAGAGTTAACTGAATTTGATGGGATTTGGACACTGCCTACTCAAATAGATCCTATTAAGCCAGAAGATATACAGCCCATAAAAGAGGATGGTAATGAAATAATTGCGTATAAGAGTGGACGTAAGACTTCAACCAGAAGTACAGATGGCAATGATATCATAAAGAATGATTTAAAAACTAAAACTAGAGAAGAAGTACTTAAGAATTTAGACGCTTCTTATGTATTAGTCAATATTCCAGATTCTCCAGACTTTTATCCAGAGGGGTATAAGCCAAAAGAATATCATACTATATTAGTAGCTATTCCTGCGTCTGAAGTAAAAGACGGTATGACCTTAGAAGACATTCTATCTCATGTACCTGATTTTGCTAAATGGGATAATAGACCTTTCCCTATAAGTTTAGAGTATAGTCATGATGCTGTTAAACATAGTAATACTGCTCATGGCAAACGTGCGCATGAAAAACGAATAACAATACGTGCAGAGGAGAGTGGGAAAGAAGAAGCAGTGGTAAAAGAACTTTTTATTCAAGAATTCAATGAGGTACAATCTACTAAGAAGTTAGTAAAAGAGTCTAATAAGTATGCAGTATATCAAATAGAAGAAATAAGTAAAGGAGTAGGTGGAAAATATAATGCAGATCAAAAGCCAATACCTAGTGAGCATTTTTCTCATGCTAAATTTCTTCCTGGGGTAGAAGTATTACCTACAGGAGAGACTATGGTACAAATGGAAGAGAAAATAGATGGAAAGTTTGTGACTGTAGACGTACAAATGATTCCTAAGAAATTTACAAATACTCAATTAGATTTCATATTTGATAACTTTACTTTAGAGGATGGTACTTTTAATCCAGAAATATTACCAGTACTACAATTTGTATTAGGTAATAAACCATCTAGAGACGAGTTTGGTATAAGATATAAGGATGGTAAATTTGCACTTAGATTTACATTAGAGAAGACTAAGTTTTATATTGCAGAAGGCAGTAAGGTATCTCCTGAAACATTGTCGAGACTTAGAGATCGTTTTAATACTGTTATATTTAAGAACTATTCTATTACCTTATCCAATAGATTTGCAGGAGAAGGGACAGTAACTATTAGAGAAGCTAGTGATTATTTACTTAGAGAATCAGGTATACCTAAAACATTATTAAATACCTACCTATTAGAGACAGTAGGTGTAGGGCTAGATAATCCTTTAATTGATTATGTAGGTTTAGATTTTTATCCACGGTATTTGCCTACACAAATGCAAACACAGGAAGGTGTTCAATCTACCTATAAAGCTGTAAATAAGTATGCATATCTATCTACGCCTCAAATCTTTGATATAAAAACAGTAGCATTAAATAATTTTGAAACTACTGTTAATACTGCATTTGAATCATTAGGTGTAGAAGTACGTTATTATACTAGCATAGAAGAATTAAATAAAGCACATTTAAATGACTTTGGAGAAATTGCACCTACTACTGCATCTGGCTATGGTGTAAATTGGTATAGAGATAATGTTATTCATATGGATGCACGAGAAGGGCGTCCTTATGTGTTATTGGAAGAAAAGATACATGCATTAGTAAGTCATAAGATAAATGAAGAATTAAAAGAAGATGGCCCTGAAATACAACATCTAAGAGCCATAGCTAAGACTATAAAGGAAAAGACAAAGAATTCCAAGAACAAAGCTATATGGGATGATATATTTAATCAACCTACAGAAGGGCAGATGTTAAATGAGTTAATTGCTCGTGGTACTACTTATCCTGAATTAATAGCAGAATTAAAAAGTACTAATTTTAAAGTAGATCAAAATCTATTTAATATTTTCGTAGATGCTATATTAGATGTTGTCAATAAAATCTTAGGTATTGATAGTGATTATTATTCATTATTAGTAGCTCATAATGTAAGATTGATAGAGAAGAAAGATTTTGACTTAGATAGTGATGATGATTTAGGAGGATTATATTCATATACTAAACTACCTGAGGATTTAACTAAAGCTGATGTTAGAGATAGTTTAGATTATCTCTTTACTTTATTTATTGCACATAAAGATAGTGGAGTATCTTTTACTGAATTAGGTAAGGTATATGATATAAATACTAAAGTACGTTTTAAAAACTGGTTAGATAAAACTAAGAAGTTTAAATTTGATATAAACATTGAGGAATGGTTTAATGACTCTGATTCTCAATTTAGATTTACAGAGGAAGATAGTACTGAACTAGACTTAGAAGATATAGAGAAGAAGGAAGAAGGGACTGCGTATGAAAAAGAAAGAGGTACTGCAACAAGAATACAAGAGTTACTATCAAGTAGACTTAGACAAGTCTTTAGGCTATTACCTAAGATTGATTACTCTAAGAATATAGTTAGGAATACTAAGACAGGACTTCCACAGTTAATGCCTTTGAATGAAGTCATTCAAGAAATATATGGAGAGATTTCAGGAGTTGCATCAGTAGAAGAAATACAAAGAAAGCTTCAATTTTTAGCTAGAAAAATACGAGGAAAAGATGGTAGGAGTAGATATGCTAATCCTATGTTTGGAGCCTTTTATAAATTTATGGACTTTAAGAATAATCCATATAGTGACTTAGCTATGTCGTTTTATTCTATGATGCAGAATACTGAGTTAAAAGTATTAAAGGCTGTTAGTCAAGATGGTAATGAAAATGTGTATACAGAAAGTGGAGAAAATAAACCTAAGATTTTAGCTAAATGGAATTCTAATTTTAAAGAGAATTATGATGATAATTTTGTAGGAGAACAATTAAATGATGCTAGAAAGAAACAAGTAATAGCTTTATATACACCTGTAGGAAAAGGCAGAGAAAAAGCCCCAACCTTACAAGAAGCATATACTGTAGCTAAAGCATTTGGTATTGTTTTATCTCCTACTACTTTAAAAGCTATTAATGGAGATCCAGTATTGAAGGCACAGATTCAAAAAGCTATTGAACGATTGCCTAATACTTCTGGTATTCTAAATAGGTTTAAAGACTTTGGAGGTACAGATTCTATAGACAGTGCTACAGCACTGTTTAAAGGAACGGGTTATTATGCATTACTAGAGACTTTAGAAGCTGAATATTCTCCATACAGACGTTCCATTATGACACGGAACGCAAAAGGGGATTTAATTAATGTGTATTCATTACCTAATACTGCATTACTCCAAAGAAACCTTCTGAATGAATTTAGAGAGAAGTTAGGGGCAGAAGAATTTTTAGACTCAGCATTAGGTCAAATAGTAGAGCGATTATTAGGTAATATTACTGATGTTAAATTTCCAGCGTCTTTACGAGAGAAGTTGTTATCAGGTGAAATTCAGATAGAGATATTTAACTTAGAAGGGTATAAGAAAGACGAGAATGAATCTACATCTGATATCACTAACTATAAGTACATTAATCAACAGGCTATCTTTTGGAAGAGGATGCAGACATTTGAATTTCAAAGAACTGAAACAGGAAGTTCTGCATGGGGCTTTAGATTTGTGAGTAATAATAAGCCTAATAAGACTCCTTATATTTATAACTTATTACAAGAACAATCTGCGATAGACCAAATAATGCCTCGTTATAAGGAGTTATTTGAAGGAGAAATTTTAAAACTTCGTTCTATTATGGCTTTACCAAATAAGCCTTTTGGTGCTATTGGTAATATGAAGACTAAGAAGTATAATAATCTTATTAGAACGTTAAATAGTTTAGAAAAACAACAGGCATTAGGTGTACCTAATCTAGAAGGTAGAATAGAAATAGTTAAGCAACAGTTATCTAATGACCCTATACCGGGTGATTATTTACCTTTTCAAATCTTTGGCTTTCTACCATTAGAAACACAGGCTAAGTTAATCAAAAATGCAGATGCAGATTTACAAGTATTGTGGCAAGGGGTTGAAAAATTAGTAGCGACTGAATTAAGAAAATCTATAGAAAGTGGCAAGAGTGCTATTAAAGGATATGAGGGAGATATAGGTAAAGGTATATCTATGAACTCTTTGTTATTGAATTATAAATTACATCAAACCTATTCTAATTTAATGTTTTATGGCGATGGGAACTGGTTTGGTAAATTCTTTAAGCGAGCAAAAGGAGCAGTATCTACAGGTACAGGTAATCCTACCAGTATAGATATGTATGAAACATTGACTCCTGATATGGCTAATGTATTTGGAGATCATAAAGGTAGTATGGAAGTATCCGTAACTACTATGGCAGATAGAAACGATAAATATAATGACGAAACCTTTGAAGCTTTTAAGCAAGATATAGACACTTCTATAGATTTATTTTTAAAAGAACAAGGATTATCAGAGGAAGCATATACTATAGTCAAAGATAATTTACTAGCAGGTATTGAAGCCTATAGACAAAAAATAAATACTACTGATGGACAATCTTGGATAACTTTAGATTTAGTGAAAACTATGTTGCGATCTAAAGACTTATGGAAAACTCAAGGTTTAGATGCTTTGTATAGTTATGAAACTACTTATCTACAAGCATTAGCTAATAATAGAATTGATGAGTTATCTAGGTTAGATGGTGCAGTATTGTCAGAAGAAGATGAAGCCGAATTTGGAGATATAGGTAGAACACGAGATCTGTTTCTAGAGCATAGATGGGATACCTTATTACAGGAGAATAAAATTACACAAGAAGAGCATGTAATACTAAGTAACAAACCTCAAGCTAATTGGCAGTTAGAGAAATGGCAGTACTTTGGAAATGTTAAAGAATATAAGGAGTATAATCCTATAGTATTTCTTAAGTCCTCTTTTGCTCCTTTAGCGCCTTCTGAAGTATTAGGTACACCTATGGAGAAGGTTATGTTTGAGATGTATAGAAACAATACTCAAATATTAACCACTGAATCTGCAATGAAAGGGGCCATAGCTAAAGAAGGGGCCATGAGTATGGGGGAAGATTTTAATGATCTACAAGGTAGAGAATTTAACATATTCCTACCGTACCTGAAAGAACAATTAAAAAGTAATCATAAAGTAAAGAAAGAAAACTTACTGGCTACACAGTTTGTGAAGTTATTATTTTCTGATACTCAGGATAGTGAAAAACGATGGCATTCACCTAGAACAAAAAGATTATTTGAAGAGTATCTTAAAGTTTTAAATGATATAAGACAGGTAGAAGAAGAAAGATTATTACAGCAGCTTAATGTTACTAAGTCAGGAGATAAGTATATAGTTAATGATAAAGAAAGTATAAAGGGCGTTTTAATAGAGGAACTAAAACGTAGGAGTAAGAATGAAGAAATAACTGATGCTCAAGTAGAGTTTCTATTGGGTTTGAAAGGAGATGTGAATTTTGATTATACAGGCATGTCTCAAACGTTGTCTGAAATTCTAGCAGGGTATATAAAGAAGAGATTAATACGTATTAAGTTACCCGGGAATGCATTGATTCTTAAAACTAGCTATGGATCAGCAGATTTAAAATTCTATGAGTATCAGGATGGAAAGGTTACCTATGCAGAAACTAAAATAGGTATGCAAGGTACGTTTAAGACCTTACTTAAACGTAAGGATGTGAAAAAGAGAGCGAAGGATTTATATGGAAAGCCTACTCAAGAGCAACTTAGATTAGCATTAAATCAGTTAATTAAAGAAGGAAGTATTGATAAAAGGGCTCTTACTATTTTTGGGTATAGAATTCCTACGTCAGGTATTAATTTAATGGATGCATATGTAATAAAAGAATTTCTTCCTGTGTCTGCTGGTAATACTATTATAGTACCTACTGAGTCTGTAGTAAAAGCTGGGGAGGATTTTGATATTGATAAGAAGAACTTTTATTTTCCTAGTTTTGGTGAGGATGGTGAATTAATACAAAAGCCAGCCGTTATAACTAATCCTGATGCATTATTGATTAATGTAGATGAGCAGTTAGATGCAGTGTCTAATAAACTGGACTTCTCTAAAGAAAAGTTAAATACTATTCAAGAGGCGTTTGAAAATACTCAAAGTTATTACGATCAGTATGGTACCTTAATAGAAGAGGCTAATACTACTCGTGATATTCTACAATCTAGATTTAAAGAATTATTTGAACGTTTATTAGACTTAGAAAGTCAGGTAAGTAAAGCATCTACTAAGAAAGATAAGATGCGATTGATATCAGAAGTAAAAGCACTTAAAGCATCTGATCTAAGTTTTAATGAAACCTTAAGTTACTGGCGAAATAAGAAAGCAGAAATTCATGAGTATAAAGAAGAAGTCATGAACTTCTTTCAAGCACAAGCAGCAGATAATAAAAAATTACAAACAATACTAAATAGAAGTTTTAAGTACGATAAGAATCAATTTAGTAAGTTACTTAAAGAGCGTAAACGTATTAAGAATTATCATAAGGATACTATTAAGTTCCATACTAATAGATTGATTGATGTAGCTAGTCAGGCTATTACTCAACCTGAACGTTTTTTCTCTTTAGTGACACCTGTAACTACTGACTTTTTAGCAAATACATTAAAAAGAACTGGGAGACCTGATTCACCACCTGCACATAGAAATACTAATTTTGAAACCATTCTTAAGAAAAGAATGGAAATGGTATTAGCAGGTCAAAAATTAACAGGATTCTCTGCTACAGATTCAGTAGCTATTCAGTTATTCTTAAAGCAAGATTTAAAACTAAAGGATCATTATATTATAGAGCGTACGGTAAAAAAGAAAATTGTAAGAGAAAAGATAGATGTTGTCTTTCCAACTAATATCTTTAGATCAGCACCTAGACGTGCTAAAGATAGTTATGATTTAAATAGTTTATATACTCAAGATGGTATTTTAAAGTCAGAATTATTTAATCAGTTAGTACAGGCTACCATTGATGCTGCAACTGCATCTATTTTAGCGCCTGTCAATATTACTAAAGATACGTTATCTATTTACCAGTACTTAGCTGTAGTGGTAGGATTACCTTTGCATGAGGTTACTAGATTTTTAAATCATCCATCTATTCAACGGAAACAAAGTTACTTAGATAAAGGCCAATCAAATAATGATGCTTTAGTAAATACTTTACTATCATATAATAGTGATTATGTTAGTGTGGGGCCTAATGGTATGTATCCTAACTGGACATATATACGTACACAAAGACCAGAACAAATAAGTGATATTTATCATTTATATCTATTTGAGGAATATAAGAAACAGGCTAATGAGTACTTATCTATTAAGCAAGCTATTAACTTTGATACTACACCAGATAGAACTGCTATAGATGCTCAAGCTAGAGATAATTTAATTGAGACGTTACAAACACCTACGTACTTTCCTAAGGAAGTAGTAAATGGTGTTATAGCTGATTCCGCAGTATCTAGTAAATTTATTACAGGATTAACTAAAGATATATACGAAGCCTTTACGCCTATTAGATCCAATAAAGCCTTTATTGAAAAGGTATTATTATATGAATCATTTAGACGTACTTGGAATAAACAGAAACGAGAAAGATATAGACGTTTAGTTCAAAATGATTTCCAAGAGTGGTTAGTTAAGAGGCATGTTAAAATTGAAGGTAAAGATTTCAATACGTATTTTAAAAGTATTGCTGGATCTATTTGGGGTCGTATGAAACAATACCCTGCTTTAAATGAGAACTTTAATTTAAACAAAACAGAAGATGGTATTCAGCATATACATATCTTTCCTAGTAGTAGAGATGATGGATCTATTGAAGGGATTCATAAGGACTTTAGAGATATGGAAGAAAAAGATCCTAAGCTCTTACAAGATATTATAGTATATGCTATAGGAGTACATGGGTTTAATGTGGCTCCTTATACATGGGGAAATATGCTTCCACATAAGCAAACCTTTGAATTAATTAATAAGGGTATCAGAGAAGCAGAAATGGATTTGGAAATAAATAGTGTTGACATTGCTGCATTATTTTTAAAAAGATTTTTACAACAAGATGATAACCTTGCCTTTCTTACAGATGGAAGTACTAAGTATAAAAATGTTCCTAAGTATTTAACAGAGGAAGATTTTTTAATGGATAAGAAGGGCAGTAACTTTCCCACAGTACAAGATGATGTAGGCTTTAGACTATCAATAGATAAATCAGGAAAAGATACTTTTAAAGCTGAACAAGCAACGTCGTATATCTTTGGAAATTTAGGCTCAAAAGAAAAGAATGAACAAGGATATGGGCTGCCGTATCAAAAAACTAAAACTAAAAAAGGAACTAGCTCTACATATACATATGCATTTGATGCAAAGAAAGCTGATATACCTGTTAATTCAGGAGTATATACTATTTCTGATAAAGTATGGGTATCTATATCAGGAGGAAAACATAAGCTGGGACAGAGTAAAGCTAAGTTTGAAGCTACAACTAAAGAATTAGATAAAGCTATTGCAGCAGGAGCAACTATATTAGCTGATTCTTCTAAAAGAGCTAAAGGAAATTCTTATGTTCAAGGGGCATATTCAGAACAGGCTATTATAGATTATTTAATTAGTAAAGGCTATAAAGAATATCCTTATGCTAATGGAGATGTATCTGAATATAGAAAAGATATTAGTATCCCTAAAGGAGGTTATAATTTTAATTCTTCAAAGGTTAGTGAAGATACAAGAGATGAGTATAAACGTTTTGTTTTAAATAAATTAGGAATACCTACTACTATAGAACCTGAATCGAGAAATGGAGACTTATTATTCAAATTTACATTTGAAGGAGGTGTATATATAGAAACACCAGCCAAAGGAAGTATGCTAAGTTATCCTAAAGGTATATCTGAAAGTATTACAAACTTATCTAGAGAAGATAGTAGCTATGATATAAAACTTTTAATAGGCTTAAACAAGTTAGCAGAAGAGTCTGTAGGTAGACAACCAAGCTCTGCTCAAGAGTTAGCTTTGTCTCAAATGCAGAAGCTTTATCCTGAGATAAAAATTGGATTTACTCAAGATGGCAAATCTTTTGAAGTTGGGGATGGTAAAGTAGTAATGAATCAGGAAGTCATTATAGATAATATAGTTAGGTATAGATTAAAATCAATAGAAGTATTATCGTCTAATAAAGCTGAACAAGTATTCGCTAAAGGAAAGAAGAATAATTGGAATCTAAATAAAATTTTAACAGAACTTCAAATTCCTAAAGACCAGAAACAGTTAATACTTGAAAAAGATTTTCCTACGTATATTAATGAGCTTTCATTAAGAGAAAATATTATCGTGTCTTTGTTAGCAGATAACAGTTTTACTATTGAAATTAATACTGCTGTGAAATCAGGAGATAATAAAGGAAAATATGCACAGCCTAATTTTACTTTACCTAATGGAGATGAATATGCAAAGTACGGTGAAAATGATTATGAATTTTATCCTAATGGAAGTAGAAAAGATAGCAAACAAATTACAAAAGAAGAATATGAAAATGCTAGACCTACACAATTTATACCAAATCAATATTACTCTCAACTAACAGTTCCAGGGGGTACTAATTATAGAGAGAATGAAATATCTACTCCAGGGATTACTCCTAATATTAAAGGGCATGCTCAATTTAGTACTGATAATGGTATAGGATGGTTTAGAAGTGATGAACAAGAACTAGGATATAAGCCCCTAATAACAAGAAGTTTTGACATTGTTGAAGATAATTTTGCAGTTGGAGATACTATTTATTTTAGATTTAATAAAAAAGATAATAAATGGATGTCTGAGAAGGAGAGTGGAACTCCTGCTACTATTACAGAAAAAGAAATAATAACAGCATATAATAATTTGCATAATGGTACAAAAATAACTGACCATAAAACTCGTAGAATATTAGAAGTACAATCTGATTTATTTCAGAAAGGTAGAAATAAATCAGATTTGATAAATAAAAAAACTACAAATTATATACCATACAAAGGAGAAAAAGTTGTAATATATACTAACAAGGGAGAAACTTTAACAGGTATTGTTGAAAAATACGAAGCTTTTAGAGAAGTTTATTTTTCGCAGGGTGAAAATCAATATGAGCCAGAATATCCAGGGTCTATTAAGCTGGTAGGTAAAGATAAGATGTATTTGAGTGAGGGTACTGTACTACCTATTGACAAAAAAAATGAAATTAGTTCTAAAAATAAATTTCTTCAACTCTTAAACAAAAAAAATAATTGGGTTACATTCTTTGTAAAATCTATTATACAAGACTCTGTTAAAAAAGGTTATGAAAAAGTATTATTTCCCAAAGGAAATACTGCTGCTAAAATTGAAGGACATGGAACTTTAGAAGAGTTTAAGAAGCAGAAAGAAGCTAGAATTGAAGAACTCGAAAAAAATCTTGGTTTACTAGAATCAGATATTCAATTAGATGAACAAGGTAGGGAAATAGGAGATTTTTCTGACCTTGAAAGAGAAAGTATTGAGTTAGAAATAAAACAACTTAAAGAAGAAATTGCAGATGTAGAATCTGGTAAAACTCAATTAAGTAGTATTGCTAATTTTTATGAAACTACTGTTACTAATGTTCTTAAAAAGAATGGTTATAAACTTGTAGAAATTACTGATGAATATGGTAATAAATGGAATGAGATAGATGTAACTAAAGACAGTGCGAAACAAGATATCTTACTTCAAAAAGATAAAAGTGGTAATATAGTAGGACAAGCTAATATTAAAGCAATGACTGTTCTATTTGATAAAAATAGAATGTCAGATGATACTATTTACCATGAATATGCTCATCATTATATTGCTTGGAATAGAGACACTCCAATAGTACAGGAAGCTATTAAGAAATGGGGGTCTGAAGAAGCATTAGTTCAAGCTATAGGAGAACAATCTTTAAAACAAAAAGGACAAGCTTGGGAATGGTTTAAGAAATTTATGGCTTGGCTAAAAGGAGATATAAATAAATTATCTAAGTTAGATGCAGAAAAATTAAAAAATGTACTTACAGATGCTTTTTTAACTAGACAGGATTTATCTCAATCAAAGCCTTCTAAAAAAGGAGTGCAAGAAGTATTTGAGTCTAATTCTGAATTAGCTAAGATAGGAACACAAGAAGAATATTCTCAATACTTAGATACTATATTTCCTGATAGTAAAGTAAAAGATATTGTTTATCATGGTTCACATTCTAAATTTGATAGCTTTGATAAAAGTTTAGTAGGAAGTAAAACAAGAGCTGATATTAAAGGTAAAGGTTTCTTTTTCTCTAATAGTCCTGCTATTGCAGCAGGTTATAAACAAAGTTTAGACTCTTCTAATATTGTTAATGATATAAACTTTTATTACTATTTTAAAAAGGATCTGGGGAATAGAGATATAAATAAGATAACAGAAGAAGAATGGCAAGATATTGTTTTGAACTATTATGATGGAGAAACTGTAGATTTACCTTATATAGAAGAGCAATCTTTAGAGAAAACAAAACTATTATTTGATAAATTTAAAAATGACAAACAATTTGACACCGTTCAATCTGCTTATGAACTAGATACTTCCCAATATTTAGTAGATAATTCTACTGTTTATTCTACTTTAATAAGTACTAAAAATCCTTTAGTAATTGAAGGGAATAATAGACAAATGTTATCTATTGTTAAAAAAGAAACTGAAGCACTAAAAGATAATAATGATGGAATTATTTTTAATAATGTTGAAGATGGTTTATCTGGGGGTGCTAGATTTGTAGCTAATACTTATGTAGTTTTTGAACCAAAACAAATACATATATTAGGCTCTAAAGCAGATATAAAAGGGTTTAAAGAT
>Ga0208899_1000083_pt1 | contig 54213 bp, 61 predicted proteins | sample VirMetDEL_Nov_24_FD_184518 | JGI IMG/M metagenome (GOLD analysis project Ga0208899, IMG submission 184518) | Aqueous microbial communities from the Delaware River and Bay under freshwater to marine salinity gradient to study organic matter... | ecosystem: Environmental > Aquatic > Marine >... | reverse complement strand
CATTTGGTAAAGCGTTCCGCCGCTGCCAATGGTAACAGCAACCTTGCCTACAGTTTGTTCCTGCATGTCATGGGCCTGTCGTTGGATTTCATTGAAAATACTCATATCAATGCAATGCCTCCGTACACTGCGGCTCCAGCAAGGAACTCAGTTGCGTAGGACCACCAACCGCCACGCTTCGGCCAGTGGACGTTCTTGAACCAGTAGTAGACGGCGACGGCGAGGGTTAGCGCGAACCACAGGGGCCACGTATTAGCTTCAAGGCCAAGGAAGACGACCGGCGCAATAGCAAGGACGCAGGGAGCGGAGTAGTGCAGCCACATCACCTTCCAACTCTGCCACGCACCGTCCGGGAAGCCTTTAACCAGCGCCCATCCGGCCATGCCGCCAACCCACAGGGTCAGCCAATGAAGATCGAAGGCGTAGAACGCTGCGAGGACGCCCCACGCGAACAGGATAGCCGAACGGTACGCGCCACGGATCGGCACCCACTCTTGTCCGCGCCCGTCGATAACGCGGAGGATGCCGCCAGTGAAGGCGATAAGGAGCCAGACACTAAGCATGGGGGACACCTCGCGACTGGCCCCGCCCCTTCGGTGGAGGATCACAAATCACGATGTCAGCAAAACTCGCAGCACCATTAATCTTGCCGTTGGTGTTTCTGCACTTTATGCAATGCGCGTTGAAATCTGCCATATCAGCCGTCGCAACATCAGCACTATCAAGATCAAGGCGATAGTAGTCATCGACAGAATTGTAAGTCTGATTAAAGATGCCCAACCCAACTAGAGTGGTGTTCTGTACGCTGTCATAATCCTCGGTGATCAAGAGCCGGGGGGTGCCTGTTGTGTGAATGACAGAACCATCGGCGTTGTTGTTGCCCTCGTGCTGACGAATGTTGATGATCAGACCATCGACGAGAACAATGTAGTCATACGTCCCGCTAGCTTCGCCTGTGTCAATGTCGAAAGAGTTTGCGCCAACATTCTTGATGGCGCTGTCCAGCGTCTCTCCGCTCGCTACACTTAGATAACAAAGATCGCCGGATGTGAACGCCGGATGAAAATACGGGATCGGTGTCGTTGAACGCTCGAACAACATCACAACACAATTCGCGTTGCCGTGGTTTGTCGTGACAGTCGTATCTGCACCGTTGGTGTGGGAGACCGCTCCGATCACGACATTCGTGCCGTCATGCTGGAATGAAAACGCCCCCCAGTTATTTGCCCCACTCAGAGTTGATCGGGCTTGATGCGCATGACTGCCTGTGCCGAAGGCGTGTTCATTTGAACCATCGTGACTGAACTGTGTAATGTTGTCTTCTGTGCCATCGAGGTTGAAGTAAAAGTCAACATAGGCGCCGGTCCATGCAGATCGTGCAGCCGCCAGAGTGCTTTCGATATTGGTTTCCGTGTCGTAAGCATCGACAAATACATCGGAGCGTTTCGCCGTACTCTCGGGAAGGTTCTGCGTGGCGAGGGACTTCGACCCGCTCGGCATGTTCGTGATAACGTCGTCCGCGAAGTAGCCGGTCGCGTTCCATGTGCCGCCGCCGCCGATGAACATAGGGAACCAAAGGCCGGTGATGCCGGTCGCAGCGGTTCCTTGGGAGACCCCATCCTTGTAGAAGGTCAGGGTTCCCGCGTTGAGACGAACGCCGATCCGGTCGCCGTCAGTCCATGACGCGCCGTAGGCGGTGCCGGCCTCACCCACGCTGTCCGTCAAGAGATTACCAGACGAGGACCGATAGCCGTAGTTCGTCAGCGTCCCGTTCGTGTAAGGGTTGGCGCTCTTGTCGAACGAAAGGTCGGTCAGCTTGCAGATGCCCACATAGGCCGGAAGGCTCGCACCACTCGCCGTCTCGACCTCGAAGTAGGTATCGAGCGAGGCGTCAATCGCCAGCGTAGCCAAGACCATGCTATCGGCGGAAGCGCCGGAATTGCTGATCGTCCGGTTGCCGTTGGAGAACGTGACGGACGAGGTACGCGAACCGTAGTGCAACGGGTTCCACGTAGCGAAGTTGCCGACGCCCTTGCTCACGCTGTCGGTCGGCGTGTCGGACACCTGCGTGATGGTTCCAGTGACCGAGAAGTCGTTCCCATTACCGGAACTGTCAGTGCCGGTCGAGGGGTCTTTGATCCAGAAGCCGTTGGTGCCGAACGTCAGGCCAGAGAGGTTCTTGGGCAACCAGTTGCCATAGTTGTCGGTCTCGCCAAACGAGGAAGGTGTGAGTTGCGTCCCGTCCACCATCGACACTTCGCTGATGTAGCCCTCGTACTCTGAGGTTCCCGGGCTTGGTGCGCTTGCGCCAATGTGGTGCGGCGTGTTGGTGTTGAACTTCTGATTGGTCGTTGTAATCGAGGATCGCGTGTCCGTGGAGAACGCCGTGATTTCGACACCGTTGACGTACAGTTTGGCCTTGTCCGAGCCGCTTGCGCCGTAGTCACAGGCAAGCACAATCTCCATGTGGGCTGTCGGGTCCCGGAAGACGGCAGTCGTGACCATCCGGGTCGTACCAGCGAAGCGGACAAAAATCCGGTCACTCGCGTCGAAGCCGATGAAGTCCTCAGTAGTCGTCGAGCCGGGACCAGCGGAAAACAGGTAGTTAACCGCACCAAGTTCACCCCGCTTTGTGATGATACGGACCGTGAATACGTCTTGATCTGTCGGGGTGCCACTCAGTGTCCGAGAGCCGTATCCGGCCCCGTCAAACAGCCCGGCGTTCTCAGCGACGTAGCCTTCGCCCGCGCCGAGTGCACCAGCAGGAGCAACGTGAAACATCAGGCTACCGTCCCGATGGCACCCGCTACCACCCAAGTATCCGTTGCAGTCTTGAGGAGCGACACGGCATTGTACTGTGCCTCGATTGCACCAGACCCGGCAGAGACACCATTCACCGTCACGCCTGTATCACCAGTGATCGTGGTAGTTCCCGCGCCAAGCATCCACACATCCAGCCTCGCGCCTGTAGGGAAGGCCACAGAACTGTTGGCCGGGATCGTCAGGGTGTTGGCCGAGGCATTGGTCATCGTCACGGTCTTGAGATCGTCGGTCAGGACGAGGGTGTAGGTCGTGCCGGTCTGCGCGTTGATCTCGCCCTGTGCCTTTTCAGGGGTGACACCATTGTCCGCAATGGAGATGGTGGATCCTGTCTTGGTGATGGTGGTGCCGTCAGCGGACACCTGCGCCCAAGGGACGACAACCCAGTTGTCCGGGGATGCGTCATCAGCCACAACGAGGATACAGTCAGAGGCGACTGCGTTCATGGTGTACGTACCGGCAACGCCGTTAATTGTGTCTGAACCGTTCCGGGTTAGGGTGACGGAGTTGGAAGCAGAGGACCGGAAGAAGACATAACGCTCACCCTCGACAGCCGTGGCAATGGAGGGGAGGTCGAAGTCAACATTACCGCCTGAGCTGTCCGCAATGAAGAAGGTGCCGTCATCCGTATCCGCTACGATGGTGTAGTCTGTAGCCTTCTCAGAGACCTTAGAGACAAGGTTTGATGCCGCTGCCGCCGCTGCTGCCGTAGCTGATGCCTGTGCCGCTGTAGCCTGTGCAGACGCCTTAGCAGAATAGTGCTTGGCAGAGTATTCAGACCCGTCAACCAGATCATCTTCTGCCGCAGTCGCCCATTCTTTAGCAGCACCCGCTGATGCAGTATCCGTAACACCCGTACCACCGATAGCCCATGCCTTAGCTGCATACTCTGTGTCATCCACAGTACCATCGGTCTTAGTGGCCCAATTCTTGGCCGCGCCACCGCTTGCAGCGCCGTCTACGCCAGTGCCGCCAATGGCCCACGCCTTGGAGGAGTAGTCTGTACTAGCTACAATACCGTCTGTCTTGCTGGCCCAGTCCTGCGCTAATGTTGCGCTGGCCGCAGCGTTGGTAGCATTGGTCTCGGCGTTGCTGATCTGTGTGGTAGTCGGGCCGTTCTCGAAGCCGTCTCCAGCCGTGTTCACTTTGATGACGGCGTCGGCGGTCAAGGTGGCCGGGAACTCGACATCGGTCTCGGTGGAGCTGACCGGAAACTTAGGCGTCCGCGCCAGAACCTCGTCGATGTCCTGCGTGATCTGGGTGACTTTGTCGAGGGCGGTCTCAACGGTGTTGGGCTGGAAGCTACCTCGGTTCTGGTAGTCGGTGAGCTGGGTCTTCGGCACATCGCGGGTCAGGGTCAGCGTCTCACCAGAAGCCGGGGCCGTCAGCATAGTGACGTTACCGCCGCTGGAATTACCCACGCCGGAGACGGTGTAGTGCGTTGTGATCGTCTGCGTCGTCTCGACGCCAGCCGAGCTGGTAAGCGTCACGACGATATGACTTTCGTCGAGGATCAGGAAGTCATAGGCAAACACCGTAGTGCTGCCATTCCCGTTGTATGGGCCAGTACGCCCGTCCTGATTAGGGACCGTCATGCCGCTTCTCCTGCGTTCTCAGTCGTATACACCAAAAGGCCTTTCCGCGCTAGTCCTTGGGTCCGGTAACAAGAAGCTGCCACCAGCCGTCGAATGTGTCGAGTTCATCCGCCCCCTCTTCCCATACGTAGCCGGTTCCGCGTGCCACGGTACGCATACCCGGAACATGGCCGAGGTAGCCAATGGCGAGCAGGATACTGCGAACCAGAGCCGCGTCCGCCTCTCCTTGGCCGAGCTGTTTGGCGAGGTTAGCGAGTGATCCCAGAGCGTTCTGCGCCGGGGTGATCTGATAGCCGAAGCCCGTGTTGATGGCGTTGGCCACGTCACGCAAAAAGATCAACCCGGAAAATCCGTTGGCCAAGGTCGCTCCCCCATAATAACGGAGGTAATCCTGCCAGTCGTCCTCGTCTTCCGCCATGCCGGGTCCGAAGAAGGCCGCCGTGACCATCGCTGGTAGCACGGTGACCCATAGCTGCTGACGACCAAAGCGCAGCCACCCCTCCGCTGACATTTCCCTGCGGGCGTCTTTGTACAGGTTGGATTGCAGGTTGTGGTACGCGTTGAAATACGAATAGAACATCGTGAATAGCCGCTTCCACACCCCTCCCCCTTGGATGCTGGATAAGTCACGCGGCATCCCGGTGCCCTGAGACCGGCTAACGGCGTCGTCTGCGATGTCCACTGCGTCCTGCGGCTTGGACCCGTTGTCGATGGCCTGTTGGTATGCACCCAGCCACGTCGGCACCGAGACCGCCATATCGAGCATCTGGATACCCTTAAACGAGAAGTTGATAACTGGTGTCTTGAGGCCGGTAAGGCCGAGCTGGCCTTGTGCGTCTCGAACATCGCGGTTGAACGTGGCCGCCCGGTTCCGCATGAAGCTGCTCATTTCCATGACTTCGCGCACCGCCTGCCCCCGGTCCTGCAAAAACTTCCCGGTGCCGATGGTCATATATTTCTCGCCTACCAGCGCCATTGAAGAGGCGAGGCCGAGCGGCTGCTGGAGGATTGTTCGCAGGCTGAGGCCCATCTCGGCGATAGACGCTCCGGTCCTGAAATAGTTGACGCCCTTCTCCATCCAATCTGTGGCTATTGGTGCGCCCTGTACCGTCTGCTTGAGCCAGTCTTGGAAGACTTCGTGGTAGGCGGGGTCGCCTCCCTTGGCTCGGCGCACGGCCCCAGCGAACTCGTCGCTGGAGATAATGCGGTGGGCATCCATGACGGCCTCACGCATCTCGACGTCTTTGATCACCCCATCGACATGGTTAAAGAGGACGGCGACATCGAGCCACACCTTCTTGGCCTTTCCGAAGCCTTGCCGCTCAATGGTCGAACCGTGTTTCGTGTTCGCCTTGGCGCGGCCCCCGTTCATAAATCCGTTGATTGAGTTGGCCTCGACAAAGTCGGCCTTGTTCTTCGGCCCCTGTTTCGGGTCACCGACCAGCGGGTAGTACCCGCCAGCGATGGTGCGAGTGTTACCCTCTGCGGTCTTGATCGTGAAGGGAGACGGAGACACCTTCGCTGGCTTGACGCCGGTGGTCTTTTCTTCCAGCGCCGACAGCTCGGGCCAGTAGCCGTCGATGTGCTTCCACAGCTTCTCGACGATGTCCCAGTCCTTGGAGGTGAGGCTCTCCCCGATTGCGCGGATCTGGGCGTCGGTGAAGGTATTGCGTAGAGCCTCCACGTTGCCTGCATTGCCCATGTTCAGGGCTACGGCCAGCCGTGCATTTAGGGACAGCGAACGGCCTAGCTCGGGGATAAACTCCTTGCGATAGAAGCGCATCTTCTCTTCGAGGGTGTACTCGTTGAAGATGTCATTGATCTCTCGGCCCGCCCGCATCGCCCGATCATTGTATCGGTCATCTGCCTGCTTCACGCGCTGGTATATTTCACGCCATACAATACCGCGATCCCCGCCGTCCAGCTCGATGGCTAGGCTGGAGATGGTACGCATGGACGCCATGAACTGTCGGCCATAGCCCTTGATGCCGTCCCACCAATCGGGGTCAATGTTATCCTCTGTGGACGACATGGCGTTGGCGTCAACGCTGACCTCCATGTTCTGCGCGAGGCTCTTGAACTGTGCCTGCTCGGCCTGTGAATACCGGCGTCCTTGGGTGTAGATCGACTTCGCCGTATCGTGCAGCCCCTCCAGCTCGGACAGCTTCATCGAGCGGACGTTGGGCTTGGTCAACGCGTCTTCGAGATTTGGGGCGATATGGAACGACGCACCGAACTCCTTGGTCTGCTCCTCTGCCCACGCCTGCAACGTCTCAGTGGATAGGCGAGCAATGCGCTCTCCGGCCAGCGGCCCCCGGAAGTCTATGTCGGCCACTAGCTCCTTGAGCTTTTTGATGAACGTGGGGTGGACCTTATTCGGGTCTAGCTTTCGCGTTTGGTACTTCCGAAGCTGGGCCGTCATCTTGTCGGCCTTGGCGCGGGCGTCGCGGGCTTCCCGGTACAAGTGGAAGTTCAGGATCTGCTGTGTCTTGTACTTGAAGGCTGTCTGAGGGTCGCCTTTGGCAATAGCCTCGGCGGCCTTGATCGCGGCACGGCGCTCGGCGTTCAGGAACTTGGTCGGGCTTTCGATCTCGGCAATCGTCTTCTCATCAATCATGCGGCGAGCAGCAGCCTTGAGGATTTTGTTGTTCACCCGGCGGCTAGAATTAGACAAGCGAGCGAGATGCTCCAGCTCACGCCCCAGAACCTGAGACTGCTGCTGCGAGTGAACCTTAATCATAGCCTCGTCAGCGAGACGGGCTGGATCGGTTAGATCGCCGTAGCGATCCAGCATGATCTTTTGCGCCTGCTCTGCGGCGAACGACTGGGCGGTGTGGAACTTGCCGTTAACGTCCTTGGGCATGTTCTCCAGCTCAGTCAGTAGATGGTCTGCGCTATCGAACCCAAAGTCCTGCGCTACCGCTTCCGGCTCTGAGCCAGTCTTGCTGATAATCCGAGTTCCCCCCGGAAGGCTGCGGTCTCCGACTGCTTTGCTGTTGAGCTTCACATGCGGGCGCTCGTCGGCACGAGGAGCGCCGGACGGTAGGTTTCCGGTCTGGAGGGAATACCGCGCCTGCCATACGGGGTCGGCATCTAGGCGCTGGAGAGCAAGCTCCTCCTCCTTCGCACGCTCCTCGTTCCACCACTTCTGCTGCTCACGGCGGACCTCGGCATACGTCTCTTGGATCAACTCAGCCTGCGCCGCCTGCTGCGCGTTCTGATAGCTTTCAGCGTAGGCGGTGTACTCCTCCTCGGTCATGCCGCTGGCTTCGAAGTCCTTGAAGGCCGGAACGAGGTTGGCCATGACGCGTGCGTTCTCGATCTCTGCGTCCGTCGCCAGCAGGCGGTCGAGGACGTCCCTGATCTCTGGTGTCAGCTCACGCCGCTTGCCGATACTGGTGGCGCGTTTGTAGATCGTGGTGAGCCACGCCATGAACTTACGGAAGGCACGCTCCAGCGCGGGGCTAGGAGCCTTGCCCTCTCGGAGGTACTCCTCGAAAGTCTCGGCGAACTTCTCGTGTTGATCGACGCCAATCTGCTCTCGGCTATCGACGCCAAACCAATCAAGGATAGTCTGGAAATCTTCCTGTAGCTGCGGAGCGGCGTCTGGCTCAGAGGCCAGAGTGCCAAGCATCTCAAGGTACAGGTGGCCGCTCTCATGCAGGAACGTGGACAGGTTCTCCGCCTCATAGAGGCGGATTACGATGTCCTGCATGTCGCGGAAGTCGATAGACCCGCGTGCCTGTTGCTCTAGCCTTTGCTCGACAGCGCCCGGTCGAGCGCCATCTCCGTCGCGTCCTCGGTCAACGCCAGCTTCTTCGGCATAGCTGGCAGCGACTTCAACGCCTTCTTGAGCGTTGAGGACCGGCTGCTGGCCGATGGGGACTTCGTTGTTGTAGTCTGCGTAGCCATCTGCGTCTCCTTCTTCTAACAGTGCAGTATAAGTCGCTGACGGCTTGACGCCAACACCTTCTAGGTACTGCGGCGGAACCAACCTTCCGCTGAATATAAAGCGCCCGATGTTGCGGCGGTGCGCTTCGTCTAGGCTCAGCCCCATATTGTGAACGTACACCGTCTTGCCCGCTGCCTTGAGGGCCTTGACCCGCTTCCGCATACTTTCGAGGTTGGCCCCGACGAGAGGCAGAACTAGGTTGTCCTGTGTAGGCAGGAGACGGCGCAGCGCCTCTTCGGTAATAGCGGAGCTTTCCTCATGCACAGCGTTGGCCCCGACACCCCCTTGGAACTCGGGGATCAGTTTCTTGGCGTCGTCACTATCGACAACCCGAGCGCCGATAGCCTCAGCCAACGGCTCCGCAATCGCGCTGGATTTGCCTGACGCCGGGGGGCCGAGCACGATGTGGACTTCATTGCCTTGTAGGACTTCGTTGGTATGTCCAGCCGTGTTCTCGACCATACGCTCCACGACGGCGTCGAAGCCAACAATGCCGTTGTTGTAAAGCCGTCCGCGCTTCCACGGTTCGGACATGTACCCATCCCGCTCACTAGTGATCGGGATCGAGTACATTTGCTCCAATGCAGCCACTACATCGGGGTGGCTCAGGAGCCGGTCAAAGTCGGCCCCTGCCTCAAAGAGGGCGCGGAGAGACGGCGCTTCTAGCTGGAAGAGGAGTTTGGCTTGATCGGCTGGAGATCCAGCGGAAAGGTCTTCGTCTTTGCCATTCCGGCGAACAGTTCCCGTTCGGTCTCCTGCCTCTCCTTCTGCGAGGGAGGCGGCGACGCGGTCGAGGGCTTCGGTATCAATTTGTTCTTGGTTGTACCAAGGGGCATTGCCTGCCTCCGTTACCTTGAATTTCTTGGGGACGACCCCGTTCTTCGGTTTCTTGATCTCCTGCTGGAACTCAACAAACTGCGGGACCGTGAATATCCATACCTTACCAGACGGGGTCGAGTATGTAAAGTGACTTATGCCGTCTCCTGTGACGCCGTACCGAGCGCCATAGGCGTAGTTGCCGTATTCACCCTGCTTGGCGGATACCTCGTTGATGGCGTTCGCTGCGCCCAGCGCGTCGGGCAGGATAGCAGCAAGGCTGCCGTGGCTGGCCTCCTGCTGGCTATCCGCCACCCACGTTTCCCAGTGGTAGCGCCCAACACTTCCTTGCCCTTCTCGCCCGAGCTGGCGATAGATGTCGTCGATCCGCGCCTCGATGGCGCGTTCGATGGCCTCGTAGATCAGGATGCCTCGGACGCCGTCCCCCTGTTTAGCGAAGCCGGAGCCGGTGACCACGGCCCCTTCTTGTTTGAAGCCGTCATACAAATTGACCCCGTCGTAGCGCCCGTCGTTGAAGAGTTGGCGGAACTGCACGCGGTCAAGGACCATGACATCATTGTACCCGGCCACGAGAAGAGTGAACGACACCACCTTGTTGTCGATACCCACGCCTTCTCCGATGGCGGCGAACTCTCGGCGGACCTGCTTCCCTGTGGTGGCCGGATCGGACATGAGGTCGTGCAGATATTGCAACTTCGAGCGCCCATCTCCGACATCTTGTGACATCTTGACGAGGAAGTCCTTCCCGAAGGCGTTGAGGTTGTGCGTGGCCCCGGCTCCCGGCTGCCCACTACCCTTCGGCGCTACGGACTTGGCCCACTCGGTGTACCCCTTGACGTCGAACTCGCCTGCCGCTGCCTGCGCCATCCACTTGTCGATGCCGGGGAAGGCGTCAATGAACAGGCTTTCCTGCGTATATGGACTGACGCCACGAGACAGGAAAGACCAGAGAAACAGCTTGCCTGTGGTCTCGACGCCCAGCTTGCCAGACGTGTACGCTTCGCGGAAATCGCGGGCGTTCTCGAAGCCGTGGTCGGCGTCGGCGATCTGGCCCTCGGACAGTCGGCTCAGGTTCTGTACCACACCATTACTGTTGATCTCCTCAATGAAACGATACGGAGCGATGGGCACGTCCTGTTCGCCATAGGCATCCGCCATCATCTGCTTCCACGCCCGCACGCTGGTGTGCGCGTCCGGGTTCATAGCGAGAACCTCGTCCACCTTGTCCAGCTCACTGCGGGCGTTCTTGTTATTCGACTTCTGGACGACGGCCTGTTTCTTGGCGCGGCGCGGCTCTGCCTCGGACCAGTCGCGCAGGTAGGGCATCAGGCCGTGCTTGTTTCCGTCAGCGACCTGCGGGTTCTGCTTGCGCTCCGTCATGGGGGCCTCGGCAGTCTGGAACAGGAAGTCAGCGCCGCTGCCAAACTGAGCGTTCTTGGCCAACACCAGAGGGCCGACCTGAATGACTTCGTCGGCGCTGAGCACCGGGCGCTGGGTCTTGCGGTCGTAGAAGAATGTGTGACGGCGCGGATCGTAGCCGACCTGCGTCCATGCCGGATCGTTGAGCGCGGCCTCCATCTCGGCGACTAGGGTGTCCGGGTCCACCGACTGGAGGGTGCCGTTGATCTGGGCGAAGGGAGACTTGCTGACCCCCTCAGCGCCGACCTTCGCTGCCTTGCGCTCGGCGCTCTCGCCGGGTTGTGTGAAGGTCGCGCCTGTAATCTTTGCGGCGGCCTCGTGCGCGACCGGCTTGCCCGCCGGGTCGTGCATTGTCGGCACCCAAGTGTCGTGACGAGTGTACGCCGGGATGTCGAGCCGGAGGCCAACGAGTTTACCCAGCCACTCGATCCCTTTTCCCACGCGCCCCTGCTGGCCCTTTGTCAGGGCGGCCCGCATCTTGTCTTCGCTGGCCGGGGTCGGGACACTCTCATACGGCAGGATGGGTTTAAACGCGTTGACCTGCGCGTCGTATTCGGCCTGCGTAATCTCCCCCGCCATGCGCGCTTGAGCGGCAGCCTGTAGCTCGGCGGGAGCGTCATCGACGAAGCCCTGCGTGGCCTGCTCGAAAGTAGCAGGTCCAATAGGAATACGGGTCTCCTTACGGATAGTCGGCAGAAACTTGCCCGCAAGCTCCTCAACAGACTTACCGGATCGCTCAGCCAAGACGCGGAAGGCGGCGGCCATCTGCTCCGCTGCTGCGGTGGCTGCGTTTGGGTCACCGCTAAAAGCAGTACCTTCGGAAATGAGCTGGTCATAAACCTGTTGGAAAACGGCGTCGTCTTCGGTGACCGTCTCACGCATGGTGTCAACGGCGGCCTGAAAGTCTGCCTTATTTTGTTCTGCGAGTACCTCGGCCACATCCACAGCCTCAGCCTCTGTAAGCTCCGCAGCATTGAAAGCCACATGCGGAGCCAGCTTCTCGATTGTCTCCTGCGGCAATGACCAGAACTTCTCCAGAGAAAGCTGCACGCCGTTGCCGCCAAGCTCACTTTCTGTCGCGGACGCCCCGGTGACATACCCTTGACGAATTGCCTCTTCTCGTCCCCCGACTTCCTGCATCAGGATGTTGATGCCGTCTGCACTAACGCGGACGTCCTCGACCCCTTGGGCGCGGAGCGCCTCAGACTGGAAGTTTGCGAAGGTCTCTGGGTCTCGTGCTCGTAGGCTAGGGTTGGCCGCGTTCATGTTGCGGACTGCCTCGGTGCGCGTCTTGGAACGGCGGGCCTCCAAGCCAGCCTGAGCTGTAGCCGTCACCAACCGGACGTCGCCGCCGAAGATGCCGCCAACAACGGCAGCCTGAAACGCGATCTCCGTCGCCTCCTTGGCTGACACGTCTTCGATGGTGCCAATGCGGGTGCCGAAGTATTCGATGGTCTCCTGCCCCGCCTCGGTAGCCGCCTCGATTGCTGCGCCCTTACCGGCAGCGCCGAGGATACCGAGGATCGTCGGAGCGGCAAGGTCATCGCTAATGCCGAGGATTTTCTTACCAGCAAACCGCTCAAGCGCCGCCGACGCGATAGCTGTCGGAGCGGCCTCGATGATGTCGGTCATGGCGGCGCGGTCCCTGCCCTCGAAGCTGCCGCGCTCGTTACCCATCTCGGTGGCGCGGGCTGCCGCATAGATCGGCAGAGAGAGAACCACGCCCAGTATGTCCGCTGCCGATGCCAGTCCCTGCTGGGTAGCCCACGGGATAATGGCCAGTGGGTTGTCGTTCCACACCTGCTCCATTGCCCGCTCGTCGATTTGGTCGCCGATCTCAAACTCTGACAGCGCGGCCCCTACATCGGCCAGCGGGTTGTCCGTGCTGGCCGCGTACTTCTCTTGCCGGTCTGCGCTAGACGGGACGTGGTAGAACTTGGTGCCATTCAGCTCCATTAGCAACAGCGCGTCGGGCGGCACTCCCTGCTCGTCGCCCATCTGGATATAACCGAGAGGCAGCGCCGCCTCCAGCTCCATAGCAACGTCCTTGAGGGTACTGCCGAACATCTCCTCGTCAAGTGTCGCGCCAAACTGGGTGACCAACCCGCCTAGCCGGATAGCCCGCTCTCCGATGGCCAGCGACGTGGCCTCCACCCAGCTTTGCTCCTCGTCATTGTAGTCGGGACGAGCCACGGCTGCGGCGGTGCCGTCTGCCTCAACTAGCTCGTCCACCACGTCATGGGTCAGGCGGGCGTTATCGCCTTGCCCAAACCAGCGAGCGGCGAAGTCAGTGTCTCGCAATTTACGGCGCAGGTTGGCCCCAGCCAGCTTTTGCTGGAGCGGCTCATTCTCTTGAACAATGGACAGGGGCAAGCCAGTAGTCCGCGCACGGCGTTTGTCGTCCGCATACTGCGTCGGGTTGTGCGCCATAGCGTCGTCGAGCTTGACCTGCTCAATCTGCGCGTCCGTGCGTATCCACTCTGGCACTTTGAAGTCAGACACGGTTGCGTCCGCCTGCGGTACAAGGCGCGGCCCGCGACGAGGCGCGGGTGTGGTCTGCTGAGTTAGCGGATCTCGACGATCTTCGTCACGGGTGATCGTCGAAGGTACTTTAAACTCCATCAAGACCCCGCATTATATCGGATGGTTTCCATGATCTCGTCTAGGGTGGGCTGAGTAGTACCATTCCTGACAAGGGCTTTGTAGGCTTCTCGGATTGAAGTCATGGGCATCCCCATGATGGCCAACTCGTTGCGGATGTTATCGAAGTCCTGCACCAGTCTGTCGGCCTCTCGAAAGTTGCGGCGTCCGTTAAAGATTTCACGGGCGTATTCTCTGCGCTGGTCGGGGTCAGCCCGGAAAGCAAAGACTGCCTCATCGTCGATGTTGATCCTCTCCGCTGCCATCTGTTTGAGGACATCCTGTTCCACAATAGGAGTGATCTTGATACCCGCCCCGGCCAAGGAAGCGATCCTAGCATCGAACTCAGAGCGGAAGGCAGTGAACCTCTCATGTTTCGGGGCCACCTCCTCCTCGCTTGCGCCGACAGCTTGCAGGATTTCCCTGATGCGCGTGTTTGGCTCGAAGCCTGAATAGTCTGCGGCCTCTTCCTTGGCGTCGGCGATGGCCTGAGCGGCAGCGCGTTTGTCGTTCTGTGCCTCCAGCCAATCACTCTGGAGGTTACGCCAGTCTGTCGGATTAAGGCGCATCTTGTAACCATCACGCAGGTCGGCGAACGGCATCGTCTGCAGCCACGTAGGATCAGCCCCCTGCTGGGCGTTGATCTCTTCGAGAGCCGCCTCCTGCGTGGGGCGCGTGTAGTTTGGGTTTGCTGCGCGTAGCGCCTGCTCCTCGGCGACGTCGTCGATGTAAGCGTTCTGCCGTGCGGTCAAGCCCCGGCGCATCGGCTCAGAGACCGGCTGGCCGTTCCGTGCGGCGTTAGAGGCGGCGTCGAAGCGATCTTGCCGCGCCTTATCCTCGAAGGCCGCCTCTTCAGCGACGCGGGTTTTGACCATCGCCACCAACTCTTCCCGGCGTTTTGGGTCGGGTTCTTGCCGTGCCAATGCGAGGCGCTCCGGGCCACTCAAGCCGCGTTGGCTCATGATACGGTCGGCTTCCTTCTGGGCGTACCCAAGGACTGTGCCTGTGGCCACAGCCTCCTTGGCGGCGTCCCGGTCTTCGGGTTGCATCTTACCGCTGTTCTCGTCGAGCAGGCGCTCCGCAGTGGCGTAGTCCTCGTTCGCCAGCGCGGCGTCAATGGCGTCGGCGTAGCCCTTACTAACGCTGGCCTCAACGAACTCCTCTTTGGCCTCGTCGCTCATACCCCGTCGGGCGGCCAGTGTCTCCGCCTCCGCCCGGATACCCTTTTCCGCGTTCGCCAGAGCGACCGGGTCCGAGTAGGCCGTTCCCATCTCCTGCTGGTGATTGCCCAGCGACGTCTCGATCTGTTCTGTCTTGTATGCCTCAACCTGCGTGCGCTCATGCGTAGACGCCGTGTTGAGCATCACGGCTTTCATCTTGAGCAGCTTCTCCTGCTGCGCGAGCCGCCCCTCTTGGGTCTTCGGCTGTGGGAGGGACGCAGCGTACTCGTCGAACCGCCGGGCGGCTTCCTCGGACATACCCACGGCGTTCTTGCCCTGACGGGTCAGAAGGCCCGTCTCGGCGTTGTGCATCAAATCCCGCTTAAAAGCGTCCGCCGCGTTATCGTTCTCAAGGATCACGAGGTTGTCGTCGTCCTCGGCCTTCTGCTTGAAGGCGGCAGCGATGCCATTAAGGCCCGCGCTGGCCTGCTGCAGCGAGCGGCCCTGAGCAGCGCCGAACATGTCGGCGTTCGTCTGCATCGACTGGAACTGATTACGCGCCTCAGCCTGCTGGACGGTGCCGACCGCCTGACCGCGCTCGCCTACTGTTGGAACTCGTGCCATATCTAACTCCACCAACCAGCGGTCTTACCAGACCCGTAGACGCTACTGGCCCCTTCGAGGAGCGTGCCTGTAGCCGCCATCAGGGGCTTCTGGGCGTCCGCCTGTAGCTGGAACAGCCCTGCTTGGGCATCGTACTGGTCTCCTTGCAAACGCGCTGTACGGGCCTCTGCGTCGTACTTATCGCGCAATCTTAGGATGTCGTATTCCCCCTCAGCGGCGATGTCCTGCATGATCATCTGCGCGGTGCTGTCATCGGTGTCGTCCACGAGCAGGCCGTTGGCAGCCAGAGCCGCCTTCGCTGACCCCTTGGTCCGAGCAATGCGTTCCCGCTGCTCGTCCTCGGCGACGCCCTTCTCCTGCTCGATGCGGGTGGCGTTCTGCTCCGCGATGATCGCATTATTGCGAGCGATGCCTGCCTGATATTCAGCCTGTGCCTCGGCAGCCTTGGACTGCTGATAAGCGCCCAAAGCGCCGACAGCGGTGCTGGCGATGCTGGCGACTGCAGTTGCAACTGCCATTAGCCCACCCTCTTCATATAGACGCGCTCAATCGGCGTGTAGCCTAGGCGCTCGAATACCCTGCCGACGTCTTTGTGCAGCTTGACCTTATTGCTGATGGCGGTGACCCCGCGTGCGATCAGGGACTGCTCAGCCTCTTTGAGAAGGCGAACGCCTGTCATGCCTTTGCGGTAGTCGGGATCAAGCCAGAAAATGTCGCCGTCAGCTAAAACCTCTTCCTTGTAGTGCAGCCAGTTGCTCAGGAGGTAGATGACGTACCCCACGAGCCTACCCTTGTTGCGAGCCGTGGTGATGTGCAACGCGCCCTCGCGCTCAAGGAACTGGTACGCCCTCCAGTTGGGGTTCAGTTTCACCTTGTCCTGATTGAGCGCGACGTCCTCCCAGTGCTTCTGGAGGAGCGGCTGGATTTCGGTGATGACCGCATCGAAGGTTTCTGTCTGGTACTGCATCAGTTGCCCCCCACGGTGGCGTCGGGGATCAGGCCGAGGATCGTCAGCGGCAGCGGGTCACGCTGCTGCACGATGTACTTCCCGTCCTTGTTCCAATCCGGCGGCAGCGTCACGTCTTTGTCTCCGGTATACAGATCGGGGGCCTGACCCAACAAGGCAGGCACCCCGAACTTGGCTTCGCGCATCTTATTACGCGAGACGCCAGACCAAAAGCCCAGAGATCGGTCGAGCCGAACCGTGAGGCGGGCGATCTTTTTGGCCCTGCCTTGGATCGTTTCCCCGCCGGGTGCGTCCAATCGCAGGGTCTCGATCTCGCAGGTGTACGGCAGCCCCGCGTGGATCCGGCTGGCCGCCTCCGTCAGGGTGATGGTGCCGTTGCTGACCGTCTGGTTCTTCAAGACGAAGCCGTCGGCCAATACGCTGACGTCGGTGCGGCCTTCGAGGTGCCAAAGGTTCGGGACCGTGGTCACCGCTTTGCGGACCTGCCCACCTTTGTAGTAGACGCCGAAGCTCGTGCCGTCCACGTCAACGCCGTTGTTCTGCAGCTCGAACGTCGTGCTGGTCACGTTGGCCACGGTGTAGCCCAGACCGTTGATGTCGGTGTCGAGCGAGTAGCCCTTGTTCGCGGTGGCGTTCTCGACGAACAGCCCGGAGATGTCCACGGTGTCGCCGTTGCTGAAGCCATGGGCCGCGCTCGTGGTCACCACGACGGGATCCGCGTTGGTGAAGCCCGTGATCGTAAGCGGGCTGTCCAGCGTCACGCCACTATCCACGAAGAAGGCGTCCTGAACGTCGTCGTTGTAATCGCGCTCGTGCATCCGCTCGATGTACTTGACGGTACGCCCGCCGACCTTGCGCTCGACGATGAAGTAGGTGGCGTCCACGTTGCCCTCGCGCACGCTGGCTACGTCCTTGAAGTCGCCGAGCGTGGTGTGGCGGTGCCACGCGTAAATCTCCTGCTCACGCAGGTATGTCTGAGCGATGACGCACCCGTCGTTGCGAACAGCCCAGAGGATCGAGTAAGGGGCCTGCGCGAAGGACCAGCCAACGATTGTGTAATCATCGAACAAATGGCGAGCCAGAATTGAAATATCGTTACCTGCGTAGGCGTCGGTCTCGAACTTGTAGCCAAGATCACGAACAACCTCGCCCGGCTGCATGAAGATGGCGATGTCGCCCGCCACAATAGGCTTGAGCGACGTGGCCCCGTAGTAGGACTGCGGCTTGATCTGGATGCCGTCAGGCGTGATCACGTCGTCGATGCCGCTGATCAGCCACTCACCGCCAGAGGTCAGCACGATCAGCTCGTTGAGCGGAATGTAGTGCCTGATCTCATTCACCTGCAAGGCGGCGATGGTGGCGATGATGCTGTCGTCGTCACGCGCTGGGCTGGAGACTGAGAAGTTGTTGAAGCCCGCCGTCTTGGTGAACCAGTTGCGCTGCGGGTAGGTGTTCGAGTTGCCGAAGATACGGCGCTGCTGATAGTAGCCGCCAGTGCTCGGATAATTGTTGGTGCCGATGAACGGGTTGCGCGAGCGGGGCGGGGTGTCCGTCGTATCCGGGTCGAAGTTGGTATCACTGAACGAGCTGGTCTCACTCTTCCCGATGAAGCCGTAGAGGCCGTTGTCCCGGCGATAGATCGTGTAGCTCGACGCGTTGGCCGCCGCTGTCCATGAGATTGTGTTGTTTCGCGTGGTCGCCGAGTTGGTGACTTCGACGAACATCCGATTAACGGTGCCGCCGGAGGTGTACGCCCCGTAGCCTGTGCCATCGACGTCGTCCCCGTTCACGTCCTGCAGGCTGACGGTGTTGGCGGTGAGGCTCGTGACCTCGAACTGCCGACCGTTCAGCTCGGTCATACCACCGACGCTTTGGATGTAGACGGTATCGCCTGTGGCGTAGGGGTGTCCTGTAATGGTCAAGACGACCGGGTCAGCCTGCGTGGCTCCGGTGATGGTCTCGCTCGTGTTGTTCAACCCGGCGAGGCTTTCCTCACCGTCGTCGCGGTTCGTGGCCGTGACGATGTAGCGGTCGGTCTCTGAGCCAACGGTCCCCACGCTGACCTGCACGCCCGTCGGCATGATCTGGTCCGGCTGGAACGTGATCGTGCTCAGTGTCCAGTTATCGTTGCCGAGGCGGCTCAGCTCACGCGGCTCGTAGTCTGGGTGGGTCAGCGTCATGACGTCCGCGCTCTGGAAGTAGTCGATCTCGGAGAGGTCAGCCGTCACGTAGGGTGTGGCAATCTCGTAGATCAGGCTGGCGGTGCCGCCGCTCGAATAGGCGGTGTAGCCCGTCGAGTTGACGTTGGTGCCGCCCTTATCCTGCAGTTCGAAGGTGTTGGCGGCCACGTTGGCCACGAGGAACTGCCGACCGTTCAGCTCGGTCATGCCTACGACGCCAGAGATGAATACCTCGTCGCCGTTGCTGAACGTGTGGCCTGTAGCCGTCACCACGCACGGGTTCGCCTGCGTCGCGCCTGAGATCGAGAACTGCGACCCGCTGTCAACGACGAGGCCGCCATCGACGGCGACGCGCATGTACTGATTGCCGAACTCAAGAATGTACGTCTGTTCGGTGTTGAACTCGAAAGGGACTAGGTAGGTGTCTGCGCTACTGTCCTTGACTTCACCCACGAACTCGAGGCCGGGGCGGTTGGCTGCACCGCCCGACGTCTGGATAAAGAAGTTCTCACACTTGGAGAGACTGCTTTGATACTTGGCGAGATCGACCCGTGCGCCTACGGCTTCGGAGACTTCGCCGCCTGCTAGGCTGGGCTGGATCAGCTTGGCCATTAGTTCCTCGCATCAATCCACGACGCCTCTGGCGTCTCGCGGGTACGACCCTCCGAACTGTCGGTGTCCGCCGCTTGGCTAACAGAGCGCAACACTTCCTGAGCCAAGGCGCTCTTGATGTCGAGGCTGCCTGTCAGCGACATCGCCATCCGCTCGGCGAGCAGGAAGCTGAACGCCATCGTGAACTCAGGGTCGAAGCGGGTGGGGTCTTCGATGTCCGCCGTGCAGGCCAGTGTGGGGTCCTGCTCGTCTGTGAGGATCACCTTCGTGTCGTCGTCGAGTAGGGCGACCTCGAAGTCGGTGATCGGGTCGTTCCGGTTGGCTTGGTTCTCTATGTGCCGAACCTTAACCACCCCCGACGGATATTGGTAGGCATAGTCCCAGTTGGCTGGAACCGTGACGCTCAGCGCCGCCGGGGTGCGGTAGGTCAGGGCGAAGCCCCAAGGGAAGCGCCGCAGGAGTTCCTTGCGCGTATCATCATAGATCAGGTTGGCCTGTTCAGCCTCGACGCTCTCCTCGTCAATTGCGGAGATGTCGTACCTGTCACCGATGTGCTGGAGCGCCAGCTTTGCAATTTGAACCTGCGACGCCATGCCTCGTTACTCCTTGGCGGCAGCCTTCTTCTTGGCTGCCTTGGTTTGAGCCGACGGCTTGATCTCGGTCACAGGGAGCGGAGCCTTGTCGGCTGGCTTCTTGAACGTACTCTCGCCCTCGACGATCTCGATGTCCAGCGTGGGCAGCGGGTAGTCGTCAGGGAACTCGTAGACCCCGTTGTTGCCTTCGGGCAGCTTGTCCTCCGGCAGAAACTGGATCGAGTTCTGCGGGTTCTTGGGATCGGGTCCGTAGAACGCCTGCTTAAACTTTACCTTAACCATCTCAAAAACTCCTCTAAGGGATGGGGCGACCCGGCGGCGACACCATGAAGCCGCCGGGTCTGGGGGTCACGTCACGAATTAGTTCGTGGCGTCAGGGAGCGACTTCCAGCCCTTCGGATCGAAGGTCAGGAAGGCGTTGATTGCACCAGCAGTCAGTGCGGCGGTGCCGACGTTCTGCTGAATACCGAGGTAACGCTCGTAGGCAATGGAGCCTTCGAGCGGAACCGGGATGACCAGCTCGTAGCCAGCAGTCAGCGAAGCCTTGCCAATGGCAGCCGACGCGTAGTGCAGGCTCTCGGTGCCGTCGGCAGCCAGCGTGCTGCTGCCGTCGGAAACGAGTTGGAACGAGACGGTGGCCGCGCCCGCCGAGGTAACGGCAGTGGTGACTTGGATAACCAAGTACAAGCCACGGCCATTGCCGAGGTCGTGCGGGGTAGCACCGAGGTCGATGACGTCGCCGACAGCGGCGAGGCCGGTGCCGGAGGTGGAGAGGGCGGTTGCATCCGCAAACTCCAGAAGGTCGTCCATAATCATGAGATATTCTCCTTATGTCTGGACGTTGCGGTTAGCTGATGGTCGCTTCGTTGGTACGGAGCGCATCAACGCGACGGATCGGGTATCCGCCCCACGAGGTCTGCATCGTGCCGCCGACCATGTCAGTCGTCAGCGTCGAGTTGCTGACGGCGTTCGCGGTCTGACGACGCAGGAACGAAAGGACCTGCTTGTCCATGTACCAAGCGCAGCGGCCCATCGCCGGGTTCGGGATTTCCGTCACGGCTTGGTGCATCAGATCGTTCAGGTCCGCACCGGTGGAGATGTCCACGGTGAGGAGCGAACGGTCGATGTTGGCGATGCGGACGATGTAACGCCAGTCGCGAACCGAGAGGCCCACGTCCCAACGATAGTGCGTCCGATACGCCTGATACAGACCAGTGGAGGTACCGACGGTGTCCTGAACGGTAACTTCGCCGAGGTCACGCTGCTGGATACCAGCTTTGGAACCCTTCGGGATGATGCCGTGGACGGTGTTCGGCGACCAGCAGATCAGCCAGATCGAAGCGTTGTCCGAACCGGAACCGCCGCCTGCAATGATGTTGTCACCGTTCTCAGCCGAGAGGCTGTTGTAGCGCGGTGCAAGACCAGTGAACTCTTCCGGGGCGGTGGTTTCGTCGCCGTAGAACAGCTTGGTCGCAAGCGTCTGGTTCATGCCCTCGATGTGCGGGCGATCTTCCTGCAGACGGAAAGCAGCCGGATTGCCCGCCATATCGACGAGGGCTTTATCCACCTGCGAGTAGTCTTCCATCATGCCGCAGTTGTCCGTGACCTGCGTTGCACGACTTTTGGTCGGCTGCACGAAACCGTACATTTTGCGGAAGGTCGGTGAAGGCAGACCAGTGCGGATCGAGGTCCGGTTACCAGTCGTGAGGTTCCCCTCCATCCAAGTCATATCCTCAAGGATTTCGTTGGTCTGGTTGAGGATTTCGACCACGTCGGCAATCGAGCCGTCCGGGTCGGTGACCTTCGCCAAATCAGCGAGGGTCGGGTTTTCAGTGCCAAGCACAGCCATAATTTATCTCCTTTAGCTGGCGTTCTGGAACATGGTCGGATACATGGTCCGCAGCGCATCTCGGTCGGTGGTTTTGAAGCCATCGCCCTCGATGATCTCACTGTCGGCCAGTGATTTCCCAACACGGTGAAGGAAACGCAACATGGCTGGGTTGTTGCCCAGTCCGAGGCCGTTGGGGTTGTCGGCTGACGGTGCCTTCATCAGGCTCATCAGGTCCTTGTCCCCATAGGCGTCGGCGACTTTTTTGATCGTGGCCAGATTGCTGTCGAGATTGTCCCCGCCCAGCTCCTTATCGGCCTTGACCTGTTCGCCCCATTGCGCGATGCGCTCCTGATAGGCATTGGCTTGTTCGGCCAACGCCTCCTGACCGCGCTTGATGTCGTAGTCAACGAGAGCCTGAAACTGCTCAGGTGAGAGCTTCATCTCCGCTGCCTGCTCCTTAAAAGCGTCGATCATGTTTTGGGCTTCCTCGCTGAGTTGGCTGCCCTCGGCTGGCGTGTACTCGTAGCTAGACGGGTCTACGTCATCCGATCCTTCACCCTCGTCATCCGACAGCAGGGTTTTGGTCTCTTTCTGCCCAGAGGTGTCGTCCTCGGCAGTTGTATCGTCCACCTCTTCGGTGGTGACCTGATTGTCACCGTTCTCTGCAGCTTCGGCTGCAGCGACGGCTTCGTCTTCGGTCATCTCGGTTTCTTCGGCCATAGTCTCCTCCTATTGGTCGAACATGTTGTCTTCCAGCATCTTCAGATACTGGTTCGGGAACCGTTCCCGTATTTCTCGAAGCAATGCGTTAGCCACCGACCGAGCGCCCTCATTGAACGCCGTGCTGTCCGAACAACCCGGTACGTGACTTGAACTTTCAGGATGCCCAAACGTATCGAGGCGATCATACAGCCACGAGCGAGCGGCCTTGTTATTGACGATAGCCTCAAGTCCACGTTCGAGTTCCTTCTCCTGATCTTCGACGATACGAAGCTGCGCCTCGTCGTCGGATTGTGTCATTACCTTGCGGCCCATCAGACACCACCCAACAGCTCAGTGAGCGCGTTCGGGTTCTGCGTGTCCGTCTCGCTGAGCACCTTGGCGTTCTGCGCCATCATGCCAGCCTGCTCCATGGCCTGTGCCTGCTGAGCCTCTTCGGCCTTCGCCTGCCGCATGGCCTCGACGGTCTCCGCGTCGCGGGTGATGTCCGGGCTGACGCCGAGGATGTCGCTGTACTGGCGGTATGCCTCGTCGGCGTCGATGTTGTCCACGATGTCGGGGAAGACCGAGACGAGGTTGCCAGCGAAGCCCATGGCCCGCTCGATGCCTGATGCTGCCGTAGCCTGCTGGGCCTGTGCCATGAGGCTGATGTATTCGACGTCCAGCTCAGCGCCTTCCAGCGCCTGCGGAGGCTCGGGGAGGAGACCCGCCTCCAGCGCGAACTCGAACACATCTTCGAGGAGAGGGTCGAGCAACTCGACGTTGAGCCTTTGCAGCACAGGACCCAGCAGCACGAGCTTCTCTTCGTGACGCTCGACGACTTCGGTGGCGGTCATCTGCCTCCGGTCGGAGTTGATCATCATGGCGAAGAGGTCAGCATAGAAGCCACGCTGAATGCGGTCCTGCACCTCTTGGATGTCCATCATCATCTCGTTGATGCGCGGCTGGACAAGGTAGGCGGGCTGGAAGCCCTGAGTGCCTTGCGTGGGGTCAACGTAGGTATTCGATCCGGGCAGCGTCGATGTCGGCTTGCCCCGCATGTTGACCGGGGCAACCATCGGCGGGTTCACCAGCTTGTCGATGGCCTGAGCCTTCCGCTTCTGCTGGTGCTGCAACTGCTTGATGTCGCCTAGCGCGTCCATCCCCGGAGAGCGACCGTACACATCCCCAGCAAGAACGTCCCAGCGAGGAACGTAAGCAGGGAACTTACGATAGCCGCCTTCAAACAAAAGTTTATCGCCGTCGCCAGCGTACTCCATGTAGCAAGACTTGAACGGCATGTTGAGCTGGTCGCGCTTGGTGAAGTCGCGGTCCCCAGCCCGGCGAGGCTCGATCATGTGGATGATGGGGACCAGCTCGTCGTACTGCTGGCCGTCCCAGAGTTTCTTGGTCGTGGCACTCACGCCGTCCCAGTTCATCTTGGTTCGGTCGTTCGGATCAACGACGAACTTCTCGACGACTTGGCTGACGGTCATGGTGAAGTAGCGGCCCAGCGTATCGACGGTGCCTGTGTGATCCTCGGCGATGACGTACTCGCCAGCGGTGAAGTTGCGGAAGCGGATCACGCTGTCGAACGACGGCTGGCGATACATCGGCGCGGTGCCGTAGCTGCCCAGCTCGACGTAGAGCGAGTGCATCGAGTTGTAGAAGTTGGAGCGGTTGAGGATTGCGCGTTCGACCATCTCGACCTGAGCCAGCCACTCGCGGACGTCGCCCCGATCCATGAGGTCGTCGTCGGCCACCTTGCGGCGATGCCACGGGCGGGCGGGGCTGGTCATGCCAGACATCATCCCGGCGGCCATCGTGCGAAGCGCCTGCGTGCCTGTGCTGTCGATGATCTTGTTGTTGCGCTTGCGGCCACGGGTGTTCTGGCTGTCCTCGATGAGGAAGCGCCCACGGCGTGGGCTGAGGTAGTCGGTCAGCTCCATCCAATGCGAACGCCACGAGCTGCGGTCGTTCTCCAGCTTCTTGTAGCGGCGAATGATCGGCCCTCGCTTGCCCTTGAGCAGCGCAAGGCTCTGCAGGTTCTCAGGCGTTGCGAGGAGGGCCATCAGTCACCTACCACGCTTGGGTACATCTTCTCGGCTGCCGTCGGCTTGTCCTTCTCTTCGAGGTACATCTCGATGACTTCGAGGCTTGCGGAGCGGGAGCCGTCGGCTGCCTTACCCACCTCGGAGATGCGGACCTTGACCGTACCCATGACTTCCGCGCCGACCTCGTGGTCACCGATCACCGACGTATCGCTGTCCATGAGGTAAAGGCGCGGGTAGTTCTTGGTCTCTTGGCCGCCCTCGATGAGGGTGCCGCCCATTGGTTTGCCGCCAAGCTCTGGCATGTCACTGCCCTAATAGGGTTTTTGTGGTGGTCGCGTCACCAACCGGGGTCTGGGCTGCGAGGCCCGTCTTCACGGTGCCTCCCTGACCAGCCGCCTGCTTCGCACGCTTCTTCTCGTCGGTGCGAGCCTGCCGCACAGCCGGATCCACCTTCTTCGGCGGAGCCGGAGGCGGGGGTGGCGGGGGCGGTGGTGCGGGCGGTTTAGGCGAGGAGAACACTCCACCGCCGGGAACGAGTGCGTACTTCATGGCATGTTCCTTGGTCAGATGCTTGTAGAGCTGCTGAGGGGTCAACGCCCACGACTTGATGCCCATGATGTGCTTCACCATGGAGACGCAGTTGCGGAGCATGAAGGGATTGAACGGGATGTGGTCGGTGATGTGTACGTGGAGGACTTGGTAGCCCTGCGCTTCGTACCAGAGGGGTAGATCGGTCTCGTCGGTTATGTGGAACAGCTCCGGGCGACCGTTGCAGAAGTCGTAAACGACCCAGCCTTCCCTGCTTTCGACGGCGCACCAGACATGACGACGGCCCCTATGCAGAAGCCAAGCGAGGGGGTGAGTGTTCTCAGCGCGGAAGATTACGATACCGTCCATCTTGCGCGTATACCACAAGATGTTGTGGCGGTCTAGTCGGTTACGTGAGTTGATACTGGTTAAGGCTGAACCGCATATTAATCTCTGCGGTGTTGTTGCTGTCGCTCAGGGCGGTGAAGTACAGCACGTCTGTAGCGTTCAGTTGGAACTTGATTGGGTCTTTCACCTCAAGGTCTAGCTTTGCCGACGGGTAGATGGCCCCACGATAGATTTCGTACCTCGTGTTGAGCTGTCTGTTGTAGACGTAGCCATTGATGCGGATGGTCGCAGACTTCGTTGCCGTGATGACGTTGGCTCTCACCATTTCAACCAGCGCAGTGTGGTTCGACCCGGTGAAGAAAATGCACTGCTGCGTGACCGACTGCGTGGCCGGGACAATGGCTTGAATTGTTCCGCCTGTCGTAGCCGTCACCGTGATGGCGTTGACATTGTACGTTGCGCCCCCGTTAGCCGACACCGCGACGCGGTTGATGCCCAACCCGCTGAACGATGTCACATCGCTGCCGCTGCTCCCCAGCGTGTGCGGCGTGATTGCAGGCAAACCGTCGCTGTCAATGTAATAGAAATCCATCTGGGTCGCGCCTGACGTGCCGTCACCGTCGGTCGCGTTGTTGTAGGTGACCGTGAACGTCGATGCGCTGGTCAGGATTGTGTGGTTCCCGCTTGCCGCCCAGATCGTGCTTTCGCCCAAACTCTGCGTAAGGCCCGTGCGATACCCAAACGTCGTCCAGCCACTGACGCCAGCGCGGCGACCAAGCCTCACTTCGTCTTGGAAGTTGGTCGGGCGCGTGCTTGCGCCATCGCTGTCGATGCCAATGCTCTGGTTGAGCGGATTGTTGGGTGCGCGGAACGTGCCGTAGTAGGTGTAGAGCCGCAGATACGTCTGCGCCCCGGTATCGTTGACCAAGCGGACCCGGAAGTATCGCGGCCCCTTCACTGCAATGTGAAACTCGTGGATATTGGCGGCAACGCGGAAGCCCTGCACCGGGAACGTGCTGTCTGCGTTCGTGCCGTCGTTGCTGAAATCGAAGTACAGAGTCCCGGGGTTGTCGGTCTTCATCGAGACCATAACCTCGGATGCGTGGTTCTGCTCCCATTCTCCGGAGAACGTCGCACCACTGCCCAGCGGTGTCGTGCTGGTGTTGCCTGTGCTGGGGATCGGCACCTCTCGTATCGGCATTGGTGTGCCGTCGCTGACGTTGACGAAGTCGCCGTTGGTCTGCTCAACCAACTGCATCGAGCGATACCGTTCAGCCTTCCAGTCGTTGATGCCGGGGGTGTAGCGATAGGTCGGGTTAGTCATAGGGGTTGTACTCCGACTGGGTTTGCTCCTCGGCTTTGTAGCCGGGGCGCGTTGGTGCTACCGGGTAGGCATACGTCAAGGCGAGGGCGTCCGCAAGGTCGGGGCTGGCGATGCCGCGCTTCTTGGCGTCCTCCTTCTTTTCGAGCTGTATCTGGTTGCGGAGGTTGTAGCCGTACTCAAGGCCAGTGAGGTCAGCGATCAGCTCAGGGTCGTCCGGCAGACGCACACCGTCGTAGATGGCGTCGCGCATGTTGCCCCAACACTGCGCTCGCATGTTGGCGTAGAGCTTGTCAGTCGATTGGTTGCCGAAGTTGACCTCGAAGACATCGAGGCCCAATTGCCTGCACCGATCCACCACGCCACCACCGACGCCCCCGCCGTCAACGAAGATTTGGTCAGCCTTGAGGTTGTTGGCTACCTCGACGACCTTGGCCGCGAGGAGCATGGTGTCCAGCCCTTGGAACTTGAACCATTCATGCGTTTCGCAGTCTCGCCCTTGCCGGATGCAGATGACGCTCTGGTCGTCGCCGAACCGTGCGACATCGACGCCGATAACCAGCGGGTCGAAAGGTTGAACCACAACGGCGCGGTTGACGCAGTCTCTGACCTTGGCACCGTTGACGAACTGGAGCGCACCAGCGTCTGGGAAGATGCCCCGGACGCGGACCTTGAAGAAGTCGCTGTCTTCGCCATACGTCTCAGCCCATTGCTTGAACAACTCCTTGTTCGTGATGCGGACGTCGCGGCTGTCCACGAACGTCTTGACGTACTGGTTGCGATGCCTGCCCTGCATGTTCTCGAAGAAGCGGCCAGTGTTACGCGTCGGGTTGCCGAAGTCGAAGACCATAGGCTCGCCGTCCGACAGGCCACCCTCGCGGACCTCGAAGATTTTGTCAGGCACGGCAGATGCCTCGTCGAAGATGTAGAAGCTGGTCGAGGTGGCTGCGTGCTGCCCGGCGAACGCCTCGCTGTTGCGCTCCTCACACGTCTGAGCATCGACGCGCCATGTCTCCGGCGCTGCGTTGGCGTAGAGGTTGAGCGACCCCATCGAGCCAGCGTTGAGCGTGAACCAATGTTGCGTGAGGCAGAGGTTGTACCACTTGGCCAGCTCGGCCCACGTCTTTGAGCGGAGCTGCTGCGCCGTGTTGGCAGTCACTGTGCCTTTGCAATTCGGTCGGGTGGACATAATCCACAGGATGAGCCACGAGACCATCGCAGACTTGCCGATGCCGTGTCCTGATGCCGTGGAGAAGTAGAGCGGGGCGACAGCGTTGACGCCGTCGAAGGCGCGGTCCTTGACCTCTTCGCGGATCTTGGTCAAGAACTCGACCGCCCAGTCGTCTGGCCCGTCAAAACCTGCGAGGCTGCCTGTCCCCCATGGGAACGCCGAGCGCACGAAGAGCAGCGGGTCGTCGTAGCAAGAGCCGACGAAGTCCGCCAGCTCCTCCTCAAGTGATTGGATCGTATTCGCTGTCATGGCTCACCACGATGGCGTCCTGCGGTCGGCCAGTGCAGCCATGGTCCGGGTGGTCCGGGTTGTCGAGGTCAGGCACCTTGCGCTGCCCGCACTTGTCGCAGACCAACAGCCCAGACTGGCCGGGAGGCGGACGCTTCCAGTGGTGATCAGCGGGCCTCACTTCTTACGCCCGCCGCCGTATGGTTTTTTCTTGCTTGGCATCTTTGCTCCTCGCCTTGTTCGCATTGGCTGCCCGCTCCCTCGCCGCGTTTAGGCGACCCTGAATTGCGGACATGTCGTAGTTGCGATTGATGTTCTCGCTGGGGATGACCTTGGCCATCAGTGTGGCAAACGTCTTCGGCTCGTCCCGCGCCAGCCCCGCGAGATACTCCTCGCCGCCAGCCTTGTCGTACGCGTTGATGACGGCCTGCCGCAGATCCGTCGTGATCTTATTCGGCACGCCTTTCGGCCTACCTGCGCCCTTGCGTGCTCCGCCCCGTTGCTTCTTCTCAGTCACTGAAAAATCCAACTTGTTTTTCAAATTGGCGTCGAGAGTAATCCAGCTTTCCGCATCAGGTCAAGGAGCGTCTCCTCTTCGAGGACGTAGAGCCGTCGGCTGCGATCCTGCCTGATGACCAGCATGTCCGTTCCGTACTCGCCCTGCTCCAGCGCGTCGTACAAAAACTTGAAGCCGCTCTTCTTGCGCTTGGCCTCGATGGTGTACGGCCCAAGTTTCACATCACCGTCGAACTCCTCGCCCGCATGGCTATGCGCCCCACTGCCGAACACTCGCTGCACCTCGGCGTTCTTCTCACGCCAGAACAGGACCGTCTCCCGCTCCAATTCGTAGCCTCGTTGCTTGTTCCTATTTGGCATTTTTCGGCATCTCCACGACGGGCATATCCACAACGACAAGGCCGTATGGGCCGCCTTTAAAGTACGCCATCCTACCGAGCTTCGTGTAAAAAACATCGTCGCCCTCATGGTCCTGTCCAACCGCGACGATTTCATCATGGGTCTGCTTCAAAAACTCCCTAAACGTCATGTCGATCTCCTCTCGAAAGGTGTCACTGTCACCAAGGTGTCACCAGTAGGGAGGTGACACCTTAATCCCTTACTGGCTATGGGTTTGAGGGAAGGTGTCACCGTGTCACCGGGGGGTCTACCCCCACCCCCACCCGTTCGCTCAAAAATATAGGTAGGGAGGGTATGGTATGTATTTAGTGACACCTTACCTCTATCCCTTACTGAGCGCGGCTTTAAGGTGTCACCTGATGTAGGTGACACCTTGTGACAACGGTGACACCTATACGGCAACATAACGGATAACCCTCTGCTTCGTGATGCCGGAGGCGGTGTTGACCTCTGCGATGTATGCGCCGTGCTCCAGCATCTCGATGACGGCATCTCGATCGCGGGCCTGTAGCTTGAACCGCCGCGTGATGTCGCGGGCCGTGACCCCCATCTCGCCGTGCTCACGAATAAACTCAAGAACCCGGCGTCGATCCTTGTCGAACTCGGTGCCGCCCATGTCGAGAGTGAACTCGATCATGGCCGCCAGAGACTTCCTCACGAAGGTGATAGCCCAAGCCGCGTGCTCCTCTTCGAGCACTGGCGACAGCGGATCACCATCACCGCAAGCCAAAACGCCAGCTACACGTATTGCGTTCTCGTGAAGACGCGGCATCAGCTCCCTTTTGGCCGGGTCATTGGTCGTGGCCAGCACCCTCGTCGTCTCATCATCGAACGCCTCAAACAATGCAAGCGCATCGCTGGACACCGCTATAGGCATGGGATGCGGGAGGCTCCTACCCTCCGCCCTCGATGTCTCCAGCGCACCATTATCGGCCAGAGCGGCGATGCGTGCTCGGACATCATCGCTCAACTTAGCCTTCGACGTACCGTTGACCTTACCCATAACGCTCTGCGGTTCTTCAACCATAAGCAGTCTGTTCAGAAAGCCGTCCGCAATGAAGTCTTCGGACATGACCTGCTCGAAACTGGACCGGGTCGTCGTCGCCATCGCGACCACATACGGACTGACGATGGCTGGCTTCGCATCCTTAGCGTTCGAGTACACCTTAGCTGGGATCATACCGCCATTGTGGATGCCGTAAGCCTGCATGGCGAACTTGAGCATACCAGACGTGTGGTGCGCTGCGCTGTGGCCGATGTTGCGAAGCAGCTTGCCGAACTCATCCGGCATCCACGTCATCCGAGCGTCGTGGTTCAAGGCGGCGTGAAAAGCAGGCTCGGAGACAACATCCTTCACCGTGTCCTGCATCCCTCCAATGGTGAGCACCTCACTCACGATGGTACGCGGCAGCTCCTTGCCGGAGCCTGTAGGGCCAAGCATCGCCACAAACAAGTTGGTGTTCGTGTCGTACTTCGGCATGTCCACCACGTAGCGGTTGCCGAGCAGCGCACTGACGGAAATAAGGCCAGCGACCACGCCATACTGAGGGGTGACGTGCCGAGACTTCATGTCGTGGTAGGCTGCGATCTCACCGACAAGGCCGGGGGGCGTTGAGGGTGCAGAGGGCTGCTGCGTCTTCTCCGCCGACACCTCAGCCCTGATTTCTTCGAGTGTCGGCTTTGAAAAATTATCGAGGCCCATCTTCATTAGGGGCGTGCCTTGCATGACGGCAGCGGTTTCTTCGTCTGTCGCCGACCGCTCGTTTTCCAATTTCGCAATGGCACTGGTAACGAGAGGCTCAATCTTAGAATACCGGTCGTGCCACCGATCATCCTTGATGGCGACGAGGTCCATAGCCTCACGCAGCAGCTCCAAACTGATCTCGGCTGGCTGCCTCCTGTTGGCATAGCGCATGGTCAACGTCTGCATCGCCGGGTGGTAGCTGGCACCGCTGATGATGTCGCCGTACAGCTCCGTATCCGTCGCGCTGTTGTACATGGCATCCGCACCGCGAAGGTTACCTGTCCCACCCTTCGCCCGCATCGCCGCCGACATCTCGTCCTCTGGCAGCTCACGGTAGTCAGCGTCGTCGATGACCTCGTAGCCATCCTGCGGCGGCCACACGATGTAGCCGTTCCACTTGACGTCCACGCCTTCCATGAGCTGGCCGGGTAAGCGCAGCTCCGGGTCGGCTTTGAAGATGTAGTGCAGCCCTCCGTTGCCGGAGCGGTGCGTCCGCGTGCCTTCGAGCCAATAGCGGTTGGCCTCGTGCCACTGCTCGACCTCGCCCCCCTTGTAGAGGTCGACGTCGATGGCCACTAGGCCGTTGACGCGCATCGGCACGCTGACCTGCGCACCCCGCTCGAATAGTTTTTTGATCTGCCTCGCATCCGTCGTTGCGATCTTGTACGACCCCTCGCCAGCGCTCAGGCCGAGGTCCTCGTTTGACCATACAGGCTTCTTGTCGGTGGTGGGGAAAACTTTAAACCCGGTGTCCGCAACAATGGACAGAGCAGCCTCTATGAGGTAAGACTTTTTTGTCGATGACATTTCGTTTCCTTCGTCGGTTCGTGTTGTCGATAGTCGGGGAGTGGACACCCCGCGACCTTGAAAGTCTTGGGTCGAGCGCGTAGCTTACGCCTCGGCCCAAAACTTGTCTACAGCCTCTTTAGCTTCGGCTTCCGAGGAGAACGTGCCTAGATAGTGCCGCCTCCCCTCTTTATACGGCTTCGCGCCCCACCAAGAAACGAGGGACTTTTGCCCACTACGCCATGATGGGTAACCCATTGATATTGCCCGAAACTTTTCCTGTTTACATCAGTAACTGACTGTGGCATTATTGTGAGGCACTAACGGAGGTCACTATGCAACAGTTAATGAAGATCGAGGGCGGGTTCGCCGACGAAGGCTTTGCCGGGATCGGGCGGATCAGCTTGATCCAGATCGCCGCCCGGATGTCCGGGTTCGCTGCTGGCGTGATCAGTGTTTTGGCAATCATCATCTAAGGAGGTCAATCATGCAGTTCCAGTCTAACCCTGCCTACGACAAGGTGCGCGGCTACGTCGCCGCCGCTGGATTGTCTTTGCCTGAAGATCACCAGACCGGCCGGCCCAACTGCGGGTTGGTCGCAATGGCCATCGCCACGGGCGAAAACTTGGCCACTGCCACCGAGGCATACGCTCAGGCCCACGAGGACTACTACGGCTACCGCCAGAACGCCTCGTGGAGGGGCCGGACCCACGACTGGTTGCGTGAGCGTGCCTTACGGGCCATGGGCTACGACGTCGATTTGAAGTGCCCTCCCCGGCGCATGACGTTGAAGACGTGGGTCGAGAAGCACACCGCTCGGGACGTCACCTACATCGTCGTCACCACGGGCCACGCTCAGGTCGTCCGCAACAACTGGGTCTTCGATCAGGACGGCGGATACCACATCGACGACGCCAAGTGGCGTCGGGGCAAAATGGTCCGCAACATCGTCACCATCACCAAGAAGGAGGTCAAATAATGGACTATCGAGTAATTGTCATCGCCCGCGACAGCGTCGCCAACAAGCTGGTGTCCGACAGCTACATCGCCAAGAGCAAGGACATCGCCATCGGCGAGGCGAAGGAGGAGGCGGCGTGGGAAGGCACCCGCTACGTCATGGTCATCGATGCCGAGGGTGTCACCGTCTACGAGCAGGAAGGAGACTTCGCATGAAGTACGCAATCGAGTTCCTCATCTGCTTCGCCGCTGGCGCGGTGCTCACCGCAATCGCTTTTCTCTAGGAGGTCACATGCACAAGTCAATTCGCAACATCATGCCCCGCGTCGTCTACAACCGCCTGCTGGGCGGCTGGTACGTCGTCCGGGGCGCAGCCCAGACCCCGATGTCGGGGAAGTTCGCAACCAAGGCCGACGCACTGGCCTACCTGAACCGGAGGAACGCAGCATGACCACCCGACCCAAGGTGAAGGAGCTGACATTCAAAACCACTGACGACGTGCTGGCCAAGGTACGCCAGCTCGTCGGTGGCCCCCGAGGGTACACCCGGTACGTCCTCTGGACCGGGTTCCACAAGGCGGAGGTCTTCGACCGGCGCTTCGGGGAGCCTCGCTCGGATCTGACGTTCGTGCTGCGGGTGAAGCCATGAAGGAGATCGTCATGGTGCAGGAGCGGCGCTGGGTGGCCTACGTCCACGCCGTCTCCTACGGGGTTCTCACCGCCCTCGCATTTTTTGTTTGACATCAGTCACTGATGCCCCATATTCGGGGGGTCAGCAACACAGGAGGTCACTACCATGGCTAACGCCAAAATGATTACCGAAGAGTTCGGCAACATCCAGATCGACTTCGACCCGTCGAAGTACAAGACCAAGGCCGCTGCGGCCAAGGCGCTCTACGCGGCGCTGGTCAAGCTCAACAAGGAGAGCGGAGGCCCCGCCGGGGAGGTGTTCATCAAAAACCCGGAACAGCGGGAGGCTCAGGGCTACGGCCGGGTCTGGCATGTGAGCTGGGAGAGCGGCCCTTACCAGTGGGCCATCGGCACCGCGTTCGAGGTGTGCAACTACGAGGCGGGTTGGTACACTGAGCCGTACTACGGCTTCGACCTTTCATTCTACGACTGCTGAGGAGGCACCATGAGACCATACGCGCAAACCCTTCGGGAGAACATCGAGGACGGGCTGATGTCCGTCGAGGAAGCCTACAACGTGATGCGGGAGCACAACGTCCACCCCCGCATCGCATACCGCCTGCTCTGCGTGAGCACTGATGCGGAAGAACTCCTTGACGAAGACGAACCCGTCACGTAAGTTACCGACCAAGCAACGGAGGTCACTATGAAAAAGCTCTTGCAGCACCAGATCGAGGACGCTCAGTTCCTCGCCAGCCGCACCTTCGCCGGATGTTTCTCCGGCATGGGGTCTGGCAAAACCCTCACCGCATTGGAGGCGTTCCGCCTCGCCCGTCAGGGCGGCTGCGAAGGTAGCAACGCCGCCATCATCGTCGGCCCGCCGATCTCGCTGCACATGTGGAAGGCCGAGTTCGAGGAGTTCTTCCCCGAACAGACCGCGCAGATCGTGAAGACGGGCAAGACCCAGATCGACCGCAACGCCGACGCATGGATCATGTCATGGGCCATCGCCCGGACCCGCGTCGCTGAGTTCAAGCAGGCCCGCGCTCTGGCGCTGATTATGGACGAGGCGCACGCCATCAAGACCAGCACCGCGAAGACCACCAAGGCCATGATCGGTCGCGGCGGTCTGTGCGAGAGCGTCCGGCACACATGGTGCCTGACGGGTACGCCGATCACGCGGTGGAACGACGACATTTTCACATTCCTCTGCCGGGCTGACCTCCCCGGTATGAAGGAGCGGCTGGGCGGCGTCAGCCTCGACAAGTTTCGTCTGCGGTTCTGCGTCACCCAGCAGCGTAAGTTTTCACCGTTCCAGAAGCGCCCGACCATCGTCACGGTCGGCAACCGCAACACCGACGAGCTGAACGAGTGGCTCTTCAAAGGTGGCCTCGCCGTCCGCCGCGAACTCAAGGACGTCTGGAAGGCCATGCCGCCGCTGACCACCAACAGCCTGATCATCGACCTCAAGATGTCTCCCGAGTTGAAGGAGGCGCTGGCTGCCATGAAGACGCAGCAGCAGGCCGAGGAGGCCGTCCGCAAGAACGACGAGCACCTCGCCACCATCCGCCGCATGATCGGGCTGGCTAAGGTTGACGCCGCCGCAGCCGAAATCATTGAGCGGGTCGAGAGCGGTGCCGGTGGCCTGCTGGTCGGCGCATGGCACACCGAGGTCATCGACGGGCTGGTCGAGCGCCTGCAAGCCAAAGGCGTCTCTGTGGCATCGCTCGATGGCCGGACCAGCGCCGCGCATAAGCAGCAGTTCCAAGATTGGTTCAACAACGGCAGCTTGCAGGTCATCGTCGGACAGATCGCAGCCATGGGCGTGAGCCTGAACCTCCAGCACGGAGGCAACCGGATCGTCGTGGTCGAGGAGGACTGGTCGCCGTCCGTCATGGATCAGTTCTTCGCCCGCCTGCACCGCATCGGGCAGACCGAGCACGTCCACGTAGACATCCTGCGGGGCGACAACAAGCTGGAGCAGGCCGTGGCCCGCATCAGCGCAACGAAGCGCCGGGAGCACGCCCGCGCTATGGATCAGGGAGACGCGGCATGAACGATTTTATCACCCGCATCATGCGCGGCTTTCTCTGGGTCATGGCGTGCGTTGTGATCGCCGGGGTTCAGGTTTGGTTTTGGACAATGATATTCGAGGCAATGCAATGAAGATGACCGGAACACAGACGGCCCTCGCCTCCTTCTTGGAGAACCTGAACGGGGCGGTGGGTTACGTCGAGGAGCAATACACCGACCTCCTCGAAGATAAAGAGAAGATGGGGATGCTCATTCACATCATGTGCGAGCTGGCCGACGACGTCGTCGATCTCGCCCACAACCAATTCGCCACGCAAGACGACCTAGAGGACATGGGGGAGACGATCCAATGAGTATGAGAGAACTCATCATCGGCGGCCAACGTATCATGGACAGCCGCAAGGACTGGGGCTTCGACCGAACGAAGTACCTCAACAGCTCGGAGGCCGACCAGTGCATCCGGCAGCTTTGGTACGCGAAGCACGCCCCTGAGCTGGAGGAGGAGCAGGAGTGGGGCTACGCGTGGCGCGGCCACATGGCTGAGGAGTACGTGATCCGCTGCCTCGACGCACGCAATGACGTCGCGCTTGCGGGTGCGGGGGAGAACCAGATTAGTATGCAGGAGGGACTGCTGTCCGCCACGCCAGATGGCGAGATCAAGGTCGAGGACGGTGACTGGGAAGGACTGGAGGTCAAGTCGATTGACTCCCGCACCAACCGGAACAACCTGCCAAAGTCGGAGCACATCACGCAGTTTAAGATTGCGATGGCCATCCGCAATGTCGATCATCCGGTGCCGCTCAAGCAGGGCCGCTTGATCTACATCGACGCCTCGAACTACAACGACATCATCGAGTTCGTGATCGAGGCGGACGACAGCATCCTCGATGTCTACGCCAAGAAGGCAGCCAAGGTGTTCCGCACTAAGTCGGCCGATGGTCTGGACCGGGAAGGCAAGCGCAACGGCGGCTGTAAGTATTGCCCGTTCAAGGAAACCTGCGGGGTCACCGCTGAGGAGGCCGCCACTGGCCGCCAGCGCGTCCGGCGTGGCTCCAACCTCGACGCGGCGGCCCAAGAGTACATGGCCATCAAAGAGGCTCAGGACGCAGCTGCTGCCCGCCTAGACGGCCTCAAGGAAGACATCAGGCTCGGCCTTCAAGGCCGGGGCAAGGTTATCGTCGGCAACATCGAAGTGACGTTGCAGGCGGTGAAGGGCCGGGAGACCCTAGACAAGAAGGCGGTTGCTGCCGCTGGCATTGATCTATCTCCCTTCACGAAGTTGGGTGCTCCGTCGGAGCGCCTGTCATTGAAACGTATCCAGTAGAAAGGTGATACAGTTATGAGTAACGCACTTGCAGCCTTCGTAGCGAAGGCGAACGTCCCCACCCTCTCAGACGCCGAGCTGGCTGACGCCATCGAAGCAGGTCAGGAGGAACACAACAGCCACGGCAACACCGGGGACGGGGTCCAGTACCTCTCCTTCTCCGGCAAGCTGGGGCGCTACGCTCTCGGCAAGGACAAGCAGGACATGGACCCGGAGGATCCGTTCCTCGTGGAGCCGATGACCCTGCTTGCCGGGTGGGTTTGCTGGAAAGGCGGCAAGCCTGTGGGTCGTCACGAGTGGTCGTTCTTCGGCGGCAAGAAGGTCGAGGAGCACGAGTTGGAGGATCACGGTCCTTACAACACCAAGGCAGGCGATGGCTGGGCTGACCTCCTCGGCTTCGGTTGCCTGAGCCTCGACGGCAAAGAGATGAACGTCAAGTTCAGCTCGAACACCGTCTCGGCGAAGAACGCGATTAGCGACTTGATTGAGGAGATCAAGACGCGGTCGCGGTTGGGTGAGCCTGCTCTCCCGGTGATCCGCTTCGACAAGGAGCAGTTCGAGGCCCAAGGCCAGACGAACTACAAGCCGAAGTTCGTCGTGGAGACGTGGGTCACCCGCGATCAGGCCAGCCTGTTCTTCGCTGGCACCTTCTCGCAGGAGGACCTCCTGTCCGCGAAGGAGCCGACGAAGGCACAGCTCAAGAAGTTGGCCGCTTAATGAGAAGCGCCCCCGTCCTTGCGGGCGGGGGCGTTTCTTCACAATAACCACTGGCTACGTGCCATCACGGAGGTCAATCTATGAAAGCCTCGACAGACTACGAGAACTACAAGATGGTGTCAACTAAGCTCGACCTCGTCGGCGCGTTGAAGACCATAGGCTCCATTGCATCGCTCGACTTCGAGACCACGGCGCTGCGCCCGGACGAGGGCCGCGTGCGACTGGCTCAGATATACGACGGCACCCACGGCTACGTCATCGACTTCGATGAGATCAAGGGCGGCTTCAAGGCCGTCGCCTCAATGTTCCTCGGTAAGACGTGGATCGTCTTCAACTCCGGCTTCGAGCTGCGTTGGTTCTATGCCGTCGGGGTTCGCCCGCTCTGCAAGGATGTCGCCTTCCTCCGCTGCTCGATCCTCGGCGGCGGGCGCTACTCCCTCAAGCAGGTGGTGGCGTGGGACTTGAGCCGGGAAATGGACAAGACAGAGCAGGCGTCAGACTGGAACGCTCCCGTCCTCACGCCTCAGCAGCTCCGCTACGCCTTCCGCGATGCCGTCGATACGTGGGACCTCTATCAGCACTGGGAGGGCCGAGCTGACCTGCAGCACATGGACGCGTGGCGCATGTTCGACGACATGGTGCCTGCCATCATCGAGATGGAAGAGGCCGGGATCCTGCTCGACATCGAGCGCCACCGGAAGCTCGATCTGCACTGGCAGAAGATTAGCAAGGACAAGGTCAAGGCCATCCGCGAGATCGTGCCGGAGGAGGACGTGGCCAACATCAACTCGAAGAACCAGTGGTCCGACTTCTTCGCCCGCATCCTTGACGACGAGACGCTGAAGAAGTGGCCGCGCACCGAGAAGTCGGGTCAGCTCCAGACCACGGGCGAGGCCTTGCGTGCGATGGCCGCAGGCTACGAGCAGGCCAACGGCGAGAACCCGATGACGACCCTGCTCGACACGCTGGCCGACTACAACAAGGTCGAGAAGTACATCTCGTCCTTCGGCGAGCCGCTCATCATCAAGGCCAAGACGTCGCCGGACAATCGCATCCGCGCCCGGTTCAACATCGCCGCCGCGAAGACGTGCCGCTTCTCCAGCTCAGGCCCGAACCTGCAGCAGGTGCCGCGAGATAACGAGCTGCTCGGCGAGGCGACCAGCGTCCGCACCTCGTTCGTGGCTCCCCGCAATCACAAGCTGGTCAGTCTGGATTACAGCGGCATCGAACTCAGGGTGCTGGCGTTGCTTGCCAAGGACGACCAGCTCCTTGAGGACGTTGTCTACGGAGACGTCCACAGTGAGGTCGCCGCTGTAATCGCAGGCCACAAGATCGACAAGACCACGCCGGAGGGCAAGGCCGCTCGCTCGAAAGCCAAAGGCGTGTCGTTCGGTATCATTTACGGGTCCGCCGCCGCCGGGTTGTCGGTCAACATGCGGACCAGCGTCGCCGACGCTCAGGGCTACATCGACTTCTGGGCCAACCGCTACGCCAACGCGTTCGACTACCGCAACAAGATGATGGCGGAGGCGAGGCGCACCCGATACATCCGCGTCATCGACGGAGGCACGATCTACATGGGCAAGACCCCGGAGATGCCGAAGTGCGCGAACTACCCTGTCCAGCGTGCCGCGCTGTCGATCATGGCCAAGGCCATCGCCCGGCACAAGGCGACGCTAGACGACGAGCGGGCTGCCGGGAGGCAGACGCACACCAAGATGCTGTCCACCATCCACGACGCCATCATCGACGAGGCGGCGAACAAGGACGCAAAGGGATGCCTGTCCCTCATGGAAGAAGACATGATGGCGGGATACCTCGACGTATTTCCCAGCGGCCCGACGCACGGGCTGGTCGAGGGCGGCATGGGTCCGAACTGGGGTAAACTAGATTAAAGGAACCTCGCTATGAACACGACTACCACACACGAAGTAACCGTCACCTCCGTCCTCGATGATCGGGGCATGGCATGGGGCGCACTACCGGACGGCACCTCCGTCCACATCGGCTCGAACATCTGCCTCGTCCGGGAGCTGCACGTCGGCGACAAGCTCACCGGCTTCCTCGCATACACTCCCGGCTACGACAATCCGAGGCTGTCGCAGCTCACCAACACAACGACGGCAGGCGCACTTGAGAGCGACCGGGTCCGTAAGCTGGAGGCCCTGATCAAGGCCAAAGACAATGCGATTGAGGAACTGCAGCGGGAGGTCGCTGATCTAACTGACCAGCTCGAAGAGGCGGACGCGGAGATCGAGGCCCTCAAGGAACAGGTTGGCCCCGACCCAGTGATGCTGCTGCTTACCCCCCGCAACGCCGGGGCCATCATTCGGGATTGGGACAGTGGCGGCGTTGACGACACGGCCACCCTCAAGGCGATCAATGAGTGGCGAGCCACGAACGAGCGGCCCGAAGTGTCGCTGGAGTTCGTTCTCGATAATGCGTGGCCTCGGGATAGCGCGGAGCATACCCTCAAGAGGGCTATTGCGAACCGTAAGTAATAGCTTGACGTCAGTGACTGGCGGCCCTATATTAGGGTCGTCAGTTACACAGGAGGTCATTATGCAACACGACGGTTTCACCAGCGCCACCGAGGCCATGCAGTTCATCACGGGCGGCAACGCCGTCTTCACCATCACGTCCAGCCGGACGGGTAAGCACTTCACGTTCAAGGTCCAGAAACCGAAGGACAAGGGCCGCAAGGACAGCAAGGGCTTCGAGTTCAAGGGCGTCAACCCGACGCTGTTCGTCAAGGTTCTGGCCGATGGCCGCAACACGGCGTGGGAAGACCAGCTGAGCATCGGTCACATCAACTCGATGTTCCCCGGTCAGCTCCGCATCAACCGCAACAAGCAGGAGGCCGCCGACTGGCCGTCCTTCCGCGCCCTGCGCTGGGCGCTGGAGCACCTGAACCGGGCGCAGGCTCACAATGGGGGCGACGACGCCATCCCGTCCGAGCTGACCGTCCAGCACGAGGGCGCTTGCTGCCGCTGCAACCGTCCGCTGACGGACCCGCAATCCATCGCTTCCGGCATCGGGCCGGAATGTGCAAAGAAAGTCTGAGGAGGTAGACATGCACACATTCGACAACCGTGAGAGCATCCGCGACAACGACCTGCTGGACCGTCTCTTCGCCGAGGGTCCAGCAATCGAGGCCGTCCTCGAAGAGTTGCAGGGCCAGCGCAACAAGGCGCGTGAGGCCGTGCGCGAAGCCGAGCTGGCCGTGACCGCGAAGAACGAGAGCCGTCAGGACACCATTGACGCGGTCTGCAACATCGCCGACTTGTTCAAGGATAAGCTGGAGCCGCTCGTCAGGAACGGCGACATCGCTGGCTTCCGCGACGTTTGGTTCCAGATGATCGAGGACTTCGACAATGTCTAGGGCCGAGGACTTCGACCGGGCCATCCAGACAGTCACGATCGAGCGGGGGCAGGACTACGGTCACCCCCTCTTCGACTTCGAGTTGGCGCAGAACCTGATCCGGTACACCCACCAGTGCCAGCACCCGGCGGTGCGCCACGCACTACAGATGATCTGCGTCAAGATGGCGCGGCTCACCCACAACCCAGACCATCTCGACAGTTGGATCGACATCGCGGGATACGCCCGCACCGCCCTTATGGCGTTAGACAAGGAGGAGGCACTAGACAATGGCGAAGACTGCGGCTGAACGGCAGAAGGAGTACGAGCAGCGCCGTAAGGAGGGGGGCTGGAAGCGCATCTATGTGTGGATCGCCCCCGGTGTGGATCAGGAGAAGGTCCGCAAATACATCGACCGACAGAACAAGGCGGCCTCCTGATGCAGATACAAGACATCCTGAAAGAACTGAGGAAGGAGGCCCGTCTCCCGCAGGAGGCCGTCGCCGAGAGAGCCAACACCAGCGTACACACGCTCAGCGCCTACGAGCGTGGCTACTCAAGACCGTGGCAGGTTCTCGAACGTGTGCTCGATGCCTACGGCTACGAGCTGGAGATCGTGAAAAAAGACCCCGGCGCATAGCCGGGGTCAGGCGCTGATCATCCGAAACCACAATTGAGAGGATATGCCCGACATGGAAAACCCGATGGACGTAGTGAACGAGCAAGCCGACGACGACGGGCTTTGGTTCGTCGCGGAGACGATCACCGAGGATTATCTGCAACGGGCGCTCCGGCGTCTCCATGCGGCAGTCGAGGGCAAGACTCAAACCGAGTGCGCGTTGAAGGCGCTCGGGATCGAGCAGCATTAAGGAGGAACCAAGCATGAAAACACTACTCGTCATCATCGGCCTGACATGGGGGCCAAACTACCCAGATGTTCAGCCAACGGCCTTCATCAGCACATATGACATGGGGACAGAGGACGCCTGTCTCACCGCGCGTCAATTCGAGATCGACGAACGCGACGGCGACTACATCGGACCAATTGGCAATCTGCCCGGATGGTTCCGAATGAACGGCGTGTTTTGCCGCGACCCTGATTCGACCGAGTAACGCAACGGAGGGAATAAATCTGATGACAAAACGGAAACGCCATGAGCAAACAACGCCGCACTACGCAGAGCGGGAAAGAGCGGCGAATATTGCTGAACAGATCGCCAGTGAACACGCTCACGGTCACGACGAATGGGATGAAGCGGCAGAACACACAGCGCGCAAAATCGCGGCTGCGATTAGAGAACAATAACGAGGGATTTTCTGATGAACGAGCGAGAACCAGATTTCAATGCTGACGATGTGCGCCGCGTAGCCGAAGCGGCAATAGGATCGGCAATGGAATACTGCCACAGCCACGGTTTCGGCACACCTGAGCATTATGAGTGTCGGTGGTGCGGAGCGTGGGAGGACACCAGCATTCGTGACAGTGACGAGGCTATGGCAGCGGCAAAGCACAAACCCGACTGCGTTGTTTTGGTCGCTCGCGATCTACTGACGTAAACGAGGGATACCGACCGATGAACGAGCGAGAACCAGATTTCAATGCTGACGATGTGCGCCAAGTCGCCAAAGCGGCAATAGGGTCGGCAATGGAATACTGCCACAGCCACGGCTTCGGCACACCCGAGCACTATGAGTGTCGGTGGTGCGGAGCGTGGGAGGATACCAGCATTCGTGACAGTGATGAGGCTATGGCAGCGGCAAAGCACAAACCTGACTGCGTTGTTTTAGTCGCTCGTGATCTGCTGACGTAAACCAGGGATTTCTATTGGCTGACTGGCCTAAAGGAAAACTGTGTGGCGGGTGCGCCGGACGAAAGGGAACAGAAGCCCGCGCCAACACGCAGACGCTCGCGGACTTTAACGAATGTGTCAAAACCGGCGAACCCTTCTACTGCCATGAGAGCATCGCCGATCTTGATCCGAACGGCCTACACCGTGACGAGCGCGGGAATAGATACACCATGAAACCGCAATCACAATGGCGACTGTGCCGTGCGTGGATGCGAGCAACGCAGAATTGAGCCGTTCTGCGGCGAAAGGAGAGGAGCAGGCATGGAACTACTTTTGGAAATCATAGGATGGGTTGTTGCGCTCCCCGCCCTACTGCTCACCGTTCTGTTCTTGAGGGCATTCACCGCAAGACTGACGACGGGGAAATGGCCGCACGAAAGTGAAGCATCGCGCCGCATTTTCACCGATTTACCATAACCGAGGGTCATTGCCTTGACTTGGATAAAAGCCTTTTTCGGGTTCGGGATGATTGCAGCGGTCATCTACGGGCTGTTCACCACTTAGGAGGGGCTCACCCCAGCGGCTTGATGTCCTTCAACGTGGCCCCGACAGCATCGCCTAACGCGTTGCATAGCCCGTCCATCGTGTAGTCCACGCCACGCCACTTGTGAGAGAACCGCACGTCCACCGGCTTACCGTCATCGGTATATCCGACATGGACATAGAACGACCCCTTTAGGCCGGTCTGGTCTGGGTCAACACGGGTGGTCATGGTCTGGTAGCGGTTCGGGATCACAGGTCTCTCCAGTCTATCGTATGCAGGGCGTCGGCAAGCTGCTTAATTAGCGCCACCTTCTGCGCCTCGGTAATGGTCCCCTTGAACACGGCCCGGCTGCCCTCGTATATGCGGAGTTCGTCATCAACGACCTTGTAGCGGTGGGTGGGTTTCACTGCACCATCTCAGCCTTAAACTGTTCGGGGTCTTTGGCCCCCTTCCTCAGATTGCACGTCGGGCACGATATAACCAGATTGTCTAGAGTGTGGCTTCCTCCTTTGGACAACGGGATTACGTGGTCCACATGAAAATCAGCAGAACAATCAACGCCACACCAGTGACATGCTTTGTCCGCATCTTCCCGCCATTTCGCTATATCAGCGACTTGATCACAGTCCGCCTTCCAGTTCCTGCGGCGGGCATCGTACTTTTGCACAATAACCGCTCGCCTTTCTGGGTTCCGGTCCCGCCAATTCTTCGCGGCCTCAACCTTCCGGGCTGAGTTTTCGGCGGCGTAGGCGCGATCATATTCACGTTTCTTTGCCTTGTTTTTTTCCCGCCTGTCTTTCTCTGTTTTTTGCCACTCTGGATCGGATTTAACGCGCTCGTAATATTCCTTTTTGCCAGCCAACACCTTGCATCTATTCTTTTTTCTGCTCTTGGCGTTGTTCGCCAGCACATTTCTCTTGTTTTCACTGTAATAGGCGCGGCGCTGACCACGTGACATCTCGACATCCGCATGATAGCGCTGATTATTGGCGATCCTTGAACACTCTCGACAACGCCCCTGCTTCCCATCTTTTGCCCTTTTGTCCGGGGAATATTCTTCTAGCGACTTAATAACGCCGCATTTGGTGCAGGGCTTTGAATTCATGTGTATTTATACCACATCGTCTCTTGCCATATCAATGGAACAGACCGACCTGGCGACCTCTCCATACTGGCGGTGATGAACGATGAGCTTCATGTTACGCCCCGTAAGATACCCCCCGGCGTTATGCCATGCGTCATTAGGCGCGAGGGTGGAAAACTGCTCCACGACGCAGCCGTTAAACATTTCCATGGTATCGTGATGGTGGTGACCTCGGTAGAAGTACCGGAATTTCGTTCGGCCCCATTCCTCCGCTCTCTCCGTCGCCATAATGCCGGGGAGATCACGGTCCTTGGTGCGGTCTCCATGGGTCGTCCCGATCAAAACCTTGCCGTGCTCGATGTAATGTCTTGGGGTTGGCTGGTCGTGAACGACAATCCGGGGTTCGCGCTCGTAAATGTTGGCGAGCATGATAGACAGCGCCATCGCTAAAACACCGTCATGGTTGCCAATCACATTGATGATTTCCACGATCTCGTGGCGATCAAGTGCCGTCTCTATGGCTTGCCGTAGCGCGGACAGCCCAACTCGGATCATAAGGGGGAGGCGGGAGTCTACATCCAGAACATTGCCCGACTGCGCCGTCATGTTCTTCAAATTATCGACGTGGAAGAAGTCGCCAAGATTGATAATGACGCACCGCTTCGATGTGGGGGATTGGTTGACGAGGTAGTTGACGGCGGAGCACATATCCCGCCTGGCAATGGCCAAGTCGAAATCTTCCCCAGCCTCCTCCGCCCATGAATACATCCCGAAATGGGGGTCCCCCATAGGAATGACAGACATCAATTCGTCGTTGTCGGACTTCGGGCATGACTTCCGGGGTTTGACGGTCGGGAGATCATCGCAGAACTCGCCCACAAGAGCCTGCACAGACTCCTTGAGGCCCTCACGCTCCCGTTCCGTCTTCTCCCACTGCATCCGAACTTCGCCGGTCTGCATGTCGCGGAGTGACGAGACGCCCTTGACGGCGAACCCCGGCGGGGTCTGGTGCTGCCAGCCGTACTCGGGCGCAAACCCGTGCATCGCGGCTTTCTTCTGCACCGCAGCCCATGCCTGGTTGATCGCGGCGTGGTGACACCCTACAGCGTCTGCCGCTGGCCGTGTGCTGCCGTGTTGCTCCCAAGCCTTGAGTTTCTCCCATTGCTTGGGCGTGGCGTACTTCTCGAACTCAGGATCGAGAATGAAGGCCATGTGCTGACTCCCAGGTCAGTTAAGCGAGGAACAGGGCGCGTTCTTCGGCACGGCGGCGCACAAGCCCCTTGAGGATGCGCCCGCCTGCACGACGCCATTTCGGGAACTCATCCGCAGCGGCTTCGTAGTCGCCACGGTTAAGCTTCATTCGCATGGTCGATCGCTGAAGGTTCCCGCTGCCGACGTTGTACGTAAATGAGACCAGCGCGGAGAACATGTTTTCTGTCAGTTCCGCCGCGATAAGGCGGTCAACTGCTCTCTCAGTGCGGCGCACCTCTTGGCGGAGTAGCCGCTCGGCCTCGGCCTCTGTGATGGCGGGGTGATCCATTGTGACAGGATCGCCATCAGCGGCCCAAGTAGAGCCATAGCCAATGGTCGGGACGCCTGCCGGGCAGATGTATGGTTCGGCGGAAAATCCCTCGAATGACTTGATGATGTCCAAGCCATCGTCGTTTGTTTTCATCGGCGATTGAATGTTCTCTGGCCGAACCAAAAACTTACGACTGCGGACCAGACCGCCTGAATCTCATTCGACCAGATCAGCGAGTACATGCCATTATCGATGTAGCCCCATGCCAGCAAGTAGGTCAGCACCATGAACTCGACGAACAGCAGATAGGTCATGACTGGGCGAACGGTGGCCGACAGGTTCACAACCCACTGCGATGACTTGCGGGTGATCGAAGCATGCTCTTTGTGAAGTGCTTCGGTTTCCCGAATGTCGGCGTCCACGTTGATCATCTCGATTTTCTGACGACCAATTTGGATTTGCTGCTCAAGCTGCTTGTCCATCATGGCAAGCTCGTGGGCCTGATCGCGCTTTTCCTCGAAGTACCCAAGAATCTTGGGAAGGAAAGACGTACCGAAACCCAGCAACGACCCGATGAGGCTTAACATTACGTCGCCTCGCCCTGGCTGCGTTCCCAGAACTCGATAGCGGCCTTGCGGGTAACGACTAGGCCGTATTCGCGGCCCTCTAGTCCCGCAAAGGTGATCTTCAATAGCTGGATTTCCACGCCGTCAACGTCGGTCATGTTCTCGACGCCGACAATCTTCCCCATAGCGCCGGGGATCGACTGGCATAGCCCATGCTCCGCCGCCAAGGTGTGGCGCTGTTTCGCAAGCGTCGTGCTGTGCTGGGCCGCTGCGTCTGCAATCGTCTCCGCCGCGTTGTAGGTGCAGGCGTAACCGAACCCCGCTTCCTCTCCGACTTCGAAACCATTTGGTCCGGCAAGTGCGGGCCATGAAAAAACCGCCCATAAGGCGGCGATAAGCACTGCGCGGAACATGATGCGTCCAATCAATCCAGTTTCAAGAATGCTGTAATGAATCCAACCCCGGCACCGATGGCGGCAATGCCGCCCATGAACCATGATTGCCGTCTCTCAACGGCGTTAAGTCGCTGCTCGGATGCTAACACACGCCCGTTGGTTGTGTCCTGTTTCTTGTGCATCTGCTTCACGCCCTCTTGAAGCTGGCCTAGAACGTGGTAGATGTCTGCGTTCGACGGTTCATGCCGCCTGTTGGGACCTTCGTATTCCATGCTTTCCTCGCTGCGTTATGCTATCTGCGGCAGCATCGGTCGCATCGCGTCTGCCGCCCGTTCCCCGATTGTCAGAACAGAGGCGGTCGTGTGCCAATCCGCATCCGTTGGAGCGTTCGGCAAGTCCGCCGTGTAGACGTAAACGCACGTCCCCGGCAGCGACATGAACCGCTGCACAGCGCGAAGCATCGGCCACGCAACCAACGATCCGCCCGGAGCGGGGCCAAGTCCGATCATGACGACGGGCAGGTTCGGCAACGACAGATCGCCGCGAACATTGGAGATCAGCGCCGAGAATTGCGAGGGCCACGCCAAGGCGGTGGTCTCCGAGTAACAATTGCTTTCCGCTTGCTGCCACACAAACCCGGCAATGAAGCTGCCGTAGGGGGCCGCTGACAGAGCGGTCGAGGCGCGGTCAATCATGGCGTCATAGAGTGCGCCCGGCTTGTCCCATTCCTCAATGGCCGTTGAACCCTTGGAGGAATTGACCAACAACACATCGAAGTTTTTGAAGGACGATACGATGTGGTTGCCGAACGGCATCAGCGGGCCGAGCTGCGGCACGCCGACGTTGAACGTGGGCCACAAAGACCCCGTTGCGTCCATTAGCGGATCGGCAGCAGGCTTGATCGTGCCATCCAGCGCGAACATCTTGAGCCGGTCTCGGTTGCCGTAAACCGTCTGCGCCGGGACATCGGCATTGCCGTACATATTGGACTGGCCGGACCCCAGGAAAATGGCGAGGGGCCGGTCCCCGCTCGGAGGCGGTGTGGTTCCTCCGCCCGCTGCGGCTTCAAATACGACCTCGGCAATGGAAATGCCGCCGCCGTTTCCCGTGATGTAGGCCCATACGTGACTGTATTCAGTCGGATCGGTGACGGTCAGATCGACCGACCCGCCGTGAGCGATGGGCGACGGCTCCGTGAACGCCTGCTGCGCCAGTAGCGTGCCGTCCGTTGCGCTCGCGGGTGCGCCGTTCTTGCCGTAAATGTAGACCGTGCCACTAGTGCCGTCGTCGATCAGACCGCGATCATCCCACCCATACACCTTGGCGCTCGTGATTGCTGCCGGTGTCCCGAGAGCTAACCCGACATACCCCGACGGGCTTGACTTGTAGGCCCCAAAGTCCGGGTTGTTCTGTGTCAAATCTCCATTGAAGGCGGCTGCAAGACCCCCCAGGCTCGTTAAGTCGCCAAATGGCGTCCCCGACAGAATCATGCGATCTTCCCCCGTTCGGCGTCGATTTCCGCTTCCTTACGATCAAGCCACTTGCGGCCCGCATCCGTCAGCACAGCCTCGCGCAGGCGGCGCGGCGTGATTTCGGCTTCGAGGGTAACGATCTTTTCGCGGGGCGTTGGCTCGACTGGACTGACGATCACCGTCTCGCCGGAAACCAGCCAGTCTAGCGGCTGATCGCTCGGCGCGGCGCTCACCACAAATCCGCCGAACTCCCGAACGTGCGCCTCGGCGTCGGCATAAGCATCAAAATCATGATACTTGGCGACCCTCCGACCCGGCGTGGTTGACACAATGGCAACATGCTTTTTCACGGTTCACTCCTAAGATAAGTAAGCGATGGCGACCGACCCGGCGTCGAAGGTGTCGGTGCCGGTTCGGGTGATACGGACCTGTGTCAGTTCTGCGGATAGCTCCTTGACGCCGCCGCCGTTGTGACAGTCGTTCGTTCCCGTGTCCTGCGTCGTGGTGTGACCGGACACCCACTTGTTGCCTGTCATGCGCGTAAGGCGCATCCAGCCGGTCGTGGTGTCCGTCGCCGCCGCCCGGCGAATAATGAAGCCGCTTCCCGACCCTACCTGGGTTGTCCCGGCAACCTGTCCCGACCGCGAAAGATACGAAGACGTTTCGATGCCGCCTGAATCGCCGATCTGGACAAGGAAGTTGTCGGTCCCCGACAGGCTAACCTGATCGAACATGACGATGATGTCGTTGACGCCTGCGGGAATGCCGGTGAAATCAAAGGCGGTTCCCGATGTCGTCGTCTGCGCCGTTGCGAGGGTGATCCCCGCGTTCACGTTCACCGCACCGCCGGACGTAAGCTGTACCTCGTCGCCGTCACTTTCCTCGCGATAGAACAATTCCGGCTGACCGCCGGTGTCCTTCGTATAAAGTGCGCCGGTGTTGGCGGGCGTTGATACCGCCGTTCCTTCCGTCAGGATAACGCCATCGCCCGCGCCGAAGGTGACGGTTCCGCCCGCCGTCACATCACCGGAATCGTCCTCCGCCCATGTGCCGTTTTGCAGGGTCTTGCCGCCGGTCCCGTCAAACCGCGCCCATACGTTATCCGTCGAGGATGCGGGGCCGGACACATCGCCCCCCGCTCCCGCGCTGATCTGTTCGATCTGGAACGCGGTGCCGTCGTAAATGCCGCGATAATACTTGTTCGCCGCGTGATCACCGGCAGAGAGTGCGGAGTCGTTGATCTCAAGCGCCTTCGTGGTCAGCCCGGAGATTGCCACCGTGGCCGCGCCCGTGTTGGCATTGGCCGACGCCTTCCATCGGAACTCCATGCCTGTGGCGTAGGCCGTAATCGCCGGGGACGGCGTAAGGGTGATGGCGTCCGCCGTACCTCCGGCAGTGCCGCACCAGATGAACGAACCGTCCTGAACCTGACCCGCCGCCGCATAGTCATCCCGAGCCGATGCATTGCCGACCCCGGTATGGTTATAGCCCCCCATCGGAAGATCAGCGGTCGGCGTCGTCTGCCCGTCCTTCGCAATCGACGCGGTGAGTGCCGACGCGATGTCGGACAGGTTGCTGTTCATCGCGGTTTCGCTGATGACCGTGTTGTAGACGAAGGAGGCTTCGGGGAGGGAATATGTTCCCGATCCGTTTCTTGCCATTTGACTTCCTAACCTAGCCTATGGTATACTCTCATCACTCAACTAGGAGTAATGTATTGAAAAACACAAAACACCCACTCTACAACGTATGGCTCAACATGAAGAGTCGATGTTTCAACGAAAATAACCCGCAATATCACACGTATGGCGGGCGAGGCATTTACGTCTGCGATGAATGGAAGAAAGACTTCCAACGCTTTGTTGAGGATATGCCGCCGAGGCCGACGCGCGATCACCAATTAGACCGGACAGACAACGATGGCCCGTACTCGCCAGACAACTGCCAATGGTCGACTCGAAAGGTCAACATGGAGCGACGAACAAATACAACCTATGTCGAAATCGACGGCACCCGATATAAACTGCTCGATCTTGTCAAAATATCCGGCAGGGGGCGCGATACTGTTCTTGAGCGCGTAAAGCGAGGCTACGGCTATTCCGACGTGATCTCATCCGACAACCTTTGGCGAATGCCGGACCCTAGCCTCGGCGGTCAAGCGACAGCCAAGATCAAACGAGCGTTGACCCACTGCAAGCACGGTCACGAGTTCACGCCCGAAAACACAATACTTGAGAATAATGGCAGACACCGCCGATGTCGTACATGTCACTACGCCCGCATGAAAAAACAACGGGCGGCTAACGGTTAACTCCTTCTATGGGACGTGCCGCCTCACGGCGGGACATGAAAAACCCCGTCATTTTTCCATGACGGATACGTTGGTTCGTGCGATAAGTGCAATATGAAAATCGCACTGATTTTTCTCAACCTAATCATCATTGGATTAGGTGTTGCTGTTGTTCTGTTTATGAAGTGGTCAGGCCCCGGCTTTGCGCTAGGGTGTGTTGTCGGGTTTTTCTCGTGGGCACTCTACGCCCGCTGGAAAATGGGGTATTGGGTCTAGCGGGCGGCAATCGCGCCACCCTCCGCCGCAATGGGAGCCATCAACGCCCTCGCGAGTCTGGATTTTACCGCGTCCGGCAGATCAACCCGGTTCGGCTGCATCAACGCCCTAAGAAGTGCCTTATTTGCGCCCGAATCGGTGTTCATCAAAATGCGCGTAAGGCCCTCGGCGGTTTGCGGATTGGGGGCGGTTAGCTTGCTGGCCAACGACCGAACCGGAGCGCCAATCGCCCCGATGTAATTCTTCAACGCGATATTGGCAGCCATATCGGCGGCTACACCGCCAGCCGGGGCACCAAGCGCCGCGACATCCTCTTGTAACCCGGCTGTTTGAGACCCGGCACGAGGACCGACAAACCTTTCGGTTCGCAGCTTGGCGATTTCGTTCTGCACCTTCTCACGGTACGCATTGAACGAGGCATCATCGGGGAACAACGCCCTGATCTGGCCCCACATCGCCTCTTTCTTGTCTGCTAGCTTCGTGGCCGCTGACTGCGTGTCCCTGCTGATCATGTCATCAATGGCATTACGTGCACCGATGCGATAGGCGTCCTTCTGCGATTCTGGAAGGTTGGCTAGTTCGCGGCGGATTTGTTCGGCAGTCTTTCTCTGGAACTTCTGGCCAGCGGCCAGTGCGGACTTTTCACCAGCCACCGCACCGTATTCGGATCGCGCCATACTGTAGTTGCCGGACTCGTCCGCCTTATCGAGTGCGCTTATCAGTTTCCGGCGCAGGCCCCCAATGGCTCCCGACTCACTTGATGCAACCTTCTTGCCGAAGTCGTCAGAAACCTTGGCCGCCTGCTCCATATCCCACAGCGCCCGCTTGACGTAATCGAGAGTGCGTAGTTTCAGGCCGCGCCCAACGCCAAGGCCGGTGACCGCATCCGCCTTGCCCAACTCGACGGCTTCCTTGAGCGCCGCAGTTAACTCGGGATCGACACGCGACATATTTACCATGTCGTTTTGCATGGTGTTTGCCGCCTGCTTCAATGCTGTGCGCCCGGCGGGGGTGTCCAGAATGCGGTTGATCTCGGGGCTTTCAACCATCTGGTTGGCCTTGTAAGCCGACTTGTAGAGATCATCCGATGCCATCTTCGCGGCAGCGTCGATGTCGTCGGCAAACTGCATCGGTTCCTTGGATGGGGCTAGTTTGTTGCCAGCAGAACGGAAACGCTCGCCTCGGCCAGCCGTGCGCTGCGCCACGAAATCGTCAGCAATCTGTGCGCCCTGCCCCGGCACGTTTGCCGCCGCTCGCCCAAGCTTCTGGCCACCGATGCCGGTTGCATCAACAAGCGCGGCATCCGGTCCTTGGCGTTTCATTTCCTGCAAGACAATCCTGGTCCCGGCCCGCAGGTCACCATCGCCGATATTCTTGATCAACGCGGCAACCTTGCGCTCGGCAGCACTCAGCCCACCGACGCCACTCAGAATGCGGTCAAGACCTTTCCTGCCAATCGACATGACACCATTGATCGCCGGGGTCATCACAACACCCGCACCAGCACCCACAGCCGCGCCCATAGCGGCCTCTGGCAGGCGCTCCATTGGGTTGCCTTCGGCGTTGCCCGCGCCCCACAAGCCACCGTAGGCCGCCCCCGTACCGGCGACACGCGCTCCCTTTTCCAGAAGACTCGCGCCCTTTGCCGCCGTTGCCCAAGGCAGCAAGAACTTGTTGATCGGGGACGCAACAGCGCCGCCGATCTCCGCCGTCAGTGCCGATCCGGGATTTTCCTCGCGGAATGATTCAAGGTCGCCGCGATACGCCGACACGCGATCATCGTAAGCCTTGCCCATGTCGAACGGCTGACCCTCGACAAGCGACCGATACCCGGCGACGAATGGCGCATCGAGACCCGCAGCGATTTCGTCGGCAAATCCACCCGTAATGCCGGAAGCTACTGTCTGAGCGCCCTTATTCAGATAGCCAATCGCACCTTCCCACGGGGTTCCGGTGGCGCTCTCCCGGCGCTTCCGCGCCTTCGCCAGGGCAATGGCTTTTTGCTGTTCAGGGGTCATTTAAACAACGCCCTTTCTTCCGGGGTCATGTATTTCCAGTCCTCAGGGTCAATACCCTCCGGGGCAGCATCAGATGACTTTCCCATTTCATTGAACGATAGCGGGTATCGCTCCGCAGCCTGTGCGGCGATTTCCGGGGAAATCCTCCCGGCATCCGCCAACCCGCGAATCTCGTCTGGCGACCCGTAAACGATGTCCTTGTAGATGTTGATAACCCGCTTGATGTTATCCTTGACGATTTCGGGGCGCTGCGAGAGATCGAGCGAACCCAACACTTGCTCCAATCGTTTCTGCTGCTGAATGGGAACCTGGCCGAGTGCGCCGCCCGTGGGGGAATTCTCACGCATCTGTTGCAACGTATCCAGGCCGACATTCGACAACGCGGATTCGATCATGCCGGATGCCGCTTGCGCGTCCGTCAATGGAATATGCTTCATGACTGGCGCGGTCGCGGCGGAAACACTCGACCAATCGTTTTCGATGATGTCAAGCGCACGCTGCAAGTCCTGAATAACCGTGCCGCCCGCACGAGCAACCTGCTCCTGCCGCCCCTCCTCTTTCTTGAGAGATTCGGGCGATTGCGGTAGCGGTGTCGTCGATACGCCGTCCGGCATCTGCTCGCCTATACCACCGAGTCCGGTGTCGCCGATATTGTAGCCGTCCGCAATCGCACCACCCGGCACGGGGGGCATGGTGACGATCTGGCCGTCATTGATGGTGCGTTCCGGGGCCAGTCCCACGCCAACCTGATTAGATGGCGTCGGAGAACCGGCGATACCCGGCTGAACAAACGCCGCACCAGTGTTGAGATACGGCAACGAACGGACGTAGTTATCGAATGTCCGAACCTGAGGCGATCCTTCCCCGTATTGGTTCACCAATTCGACACGCTTTGCGTAGTTCTTGATCGGCGCGGAGTCGGGGCCGGGCTGATCGGCCTTGTTTTCTTGCTCAAACCGATACAGGTCTTTCGCATCCGCCAGCTTTTGCAGTCGCGCCTGTTCCGCCCGCTGTTCTTCCATCTGCTGCTGGGCCTGCATCATGGCGACCTGCTGCATCATCTGTCCGGCGTGCGGGTTGTCGCCCATGCCGGAAAGAAGCTGCGCGACACGCGACAGACTACCCGGCACCTGCCCCGGTCCCATGTTCGGATTGCCAGTCGGCGTCATGCCCTGCATGAATGCCTTCTGCGCCGCTAGCTGATCCGCCTTGTCCTTCTCTGCCGCCATGCGGTCCTGAGACTGCATCATGCCCGCGCCAAGGTTCCCGAGGACGGACGCCAGCCCGCCAGCCGTGGTGCCGTTGTTCGCGCTCCGGGCGTTCTGCAACAGGGCGCGGACGTAAGGGTTCGTGCGCGGCGTGAGATAGCCTGCGTTGTTAAGCATTCGGCACCTCCGCGTAGTTCACGGCCTTGTAGCCGCCGATCTCGGTTACGGCGTGCGGGAAGATCGCTTCGACCTCATCGGCCATGTAGCCGCGATACGTGCCGCCCCCGCCGACATAGCGATAGTGGTAGACCGGCAAGCCGTTCGCCGCCGTGCCGACACGCTCAATGTCCGTCTTCAATCGACGGTCGGAGAACGTCCAGCCCGCGCCGCCATAGGTCGCCGCACCGATGCCAGCGCCTGCGCCGAGGAGATCGAACAGCCCCTGGTTGGCCGCTTGGTCCGCCTGCTGCGACAGCGCGTAGGACGAGTAGATGGAGTCCATCGCGTTCGTCGGCTGCACGCCCGTCTGCGGGGTATTCACGAACTGCGGCCCCTGCACCTGTGTTCCGGAGAGCATCGCCGCCAACTCATTGAGCGGCTGCGAACGCTGCTGGATCATTTCGTTGATGGCGCGGTCCCGCTGGTTGCCCTCAAGGCCGTACAACTGCGCGGCCTGACTGAGCGCGTTCGCCTCAACGGCCAAGCGGGCGTCATTCATCGACCGGGCGTAGTTGTCATATTCAGCCTGGTAGGCCTGAGACGCGGGGTCGGTGATGCCCTGCGCCGCCAGCCGGTCAATCATGCGCTGTTCCTGCAATGCGAACTGCGGATTCATCCGGGCATAGAGCGCGTCGGCCACTTCGTCACGGGTCCCCTCGTTCAACGTCGGCGCGGCACCAAGGGACGAGTAGTCAAGCGGCTGCGACAACTGACCGGAAATCG
>Ga0208899_1000081_pt1 | contig 54537 bp, 48 predicted proteins | sample VirMetDEL_Nov_24_FD_184518 | JGI IMG/M metagenome (GOLD analysis project Ga0208899, IMG submission 184518) | Aqueous microbial communities from the Delaware River and Bay under freshwater to marine salinity gradient to study organic matter... | ecosystem: Environmental > Aquatic > Marine >... | reverse complement strand
GTGTAACGAAGATTGGACTAAAGCAGAGTTCTATATTGATGGCAGTTCGGTGGCAACCCATACAACTAACCTGCCCAACAGAATAGACAACACAGGGTTCTTATATAAATTATGGAACAATGGTGACTCTACTGCGGGTGGCAAGATGTATGTAGATTGGCACGATATTAAAATAATCAGCACATCTGTTGATAGAGGTGAAGGTCACATTAAAGATTTTAGTGACTTTACACCCTAACCCAGAAGCATATCACCACGCTTGAGAGAGTTGAACAGGCGATTGTAAAATAGTTCACGCAGTGAGTCCAACTCCCTCATTAGGCTGTTAATGTTACGAAGAGAAGCCTCGTTGATCTTAGCCTCTTTCTTAATCCCTTGCAGGATGTCAATGCAACCTTCGATCATGTTCTGCTGATCTTTCGTAATCTTATTGATCGTGTCAACTTGTGCTTCCTTTGTAATTATATCAGAATCGGACATTGTGAACCTCAAACTTTAATCTTTTATAGTGTTTTATTCTTTGTCTTGAGTGCTCTTCTAAATAAGGCACCCTATCATAGAAGTCATAGAAATACATGGTGTCTTTACCTTTTGCTTTACGAATACCTCGACCTAATCCTTGAAGCGTAGGTACCTCACCTGATAGGCCCCTAGCATTTACCATGTGACTGATCTCATCAATACTGATACCAGTCTGCATGACGTTCGTACCTACAATGGTGGCTGGCTTATCATCCTTTACAAACTTATCGATGATAGCATACCTACTGTCAATATCGTCTTTCCCTTCAATAGTATAACAGTTTTCTAGTCTTTCTTGAAGGTTCTCAATATGTTGTAAATTCTTCACCAGTATTAGAATCTTTGCTTTAGCGTTTGATTGATATATCTTTGATACAATAGTTTTAATCTTGTCATTACGACGATCACAGTTGACTATGCATTGATCGTATATCTCTAGATAGGACAAGTTGTCATCAATGGAAGACACAGGCGTATTGTCCACAACTTGGATTACTGGTTTTGCCAAAGCCCCATCTTTAATTAAGTCTTCGGCAGTACGGGTAGTGTACACAGGGCCGAATGCGCCCTCTAGGACCATCCTAGCGTTTACATCTTTAGAGGTCTCTCTAGGAGGGGTAGCAGTGAATGCAAGCCTGTAGGAGGCATTAGGGAAGCTCTCAACGGCTGCTATGGTGGTCTCTCCTTTGCAGAACTGGTGAGCCTCGTCAACCATGAGTAGTTCTGTCTTTTGAAGGTGAGTGTCAATTATACGCTCAATACTTTGAACTGTGGATAACATCACCTTACCATACTCATAGCCTTCACCTGAATTATATCCGAGATCACGAATACCGCATCGCTTGAAGAACTCGTATGTCTGATTTAAGATGCCTTTCTCACGGAACAGAACGACTGCCGTAATGTCTTGATCATGTTGTAAGGCAGCAATACAACCAGCCATGATAAGTGTCTTTCCAGACCCTGTAGGGCTATCGACTATCGCTCTTTTATTTTTGAGGCACTGGTATATTGCCTTTTTTTGATACTCTCTATAACTAAAGTTGCCAACAGAAGGGATAAAGGGCTCTTTCTTCTCGGGCTTGTTTTCCCATTCTATGTTATCTGCCCCAATCTTGTTAAGATCCTTTAGAATGCGAGAAAGAAGTCCAGTCCTGAATTTACCGTTAGCTGCAAAATATCTCTTCTTACCGTCCCATCGTTTGCTGCGATAGGCGGGTGAGTATTGGTAACCTGGAACAGAGAAAGAATACTTATTTCTTAAAGTGTTTAGTAATTCTGGATTATCTGTTTCTAATGTAGTAGTTAAATTGCCTACGATTATCTTCATATACTATAATAGTTTACAAAGATATAATAGGTGATTTATGAATGAAGCTAGAAGAATTACGCCAGAGATAACTAATCAAAGAGATCAGGCTCTGGCCGACCTGTTTGGGAAAGTTAAAGACACCAGCATAGTGGTAAACGATTTACCTTCTTTAGGTAAGTTTTATCTGAATTTCGAGGGCATTAAGATATCTCCTCTCAAGTTCTTAGACGAACAGCTTATCTTGAACGGTAAAGGCATCGAAAGAGATATTGTGACTGAGCTTCTTGAAAAGACAGTTGAGGGAGTTGATGTTAATGAACTTCTGTTGATGGATAAGAATTATCTCCTGATGAAGCTTAGAGAAGTTTCCTATGGGGATGATTATGAGTTTGGTGTTGTTTGTCGCAAGTGTAATCACGAGTCCAAGTCTAAGATTCAGTTATCCAAGCAACTTAACATGTCTTATATTCCAGAAGACTTTGAGGATCCTAGGTCTGTTAAACTTCCAAAGCTTGGTGTTGAAGCATTGGTCAGACTCCCCAGAAATAGAGAAGAACATTACCTGTTAGATACAGAGACAATTTACAAGAATCTCTACAGATTTGTTGTTTCTCTCAATGATAATAACGATCCGGTATTCATATCCCAAGCAATTGAAATGATGGCAATTGCGGATGTTAAGACTATTTTTAGGGAAGTGACAAACGCGACCTACGGTATTGATCCTAGATTCGTATTCAAGTGCGGGAAATGTGAGCATAAAGAAACGCTCGCAGTACCGATAGATTCCGGTTTTTTTTCAGTGAGCTAACAGAAACTTTAACCTCTGAGGATCTCCTACAACAAGCCTACATATTAGTAAGCAAGATTGGTTTTTCTTATTCCGACGTTAAGACAATGACAAAAAAGGAGAGAATCTCTTTCCTTAAGTTCTACTCGGATGAGATGGAAAAATTAGGTAATCACTATGAGAATTAACGGAAATCAAGTCACAACCCGACATGAGAGACCGACAGTCTTAGGACCTACCGCTCTTTTACTTTATTTTATAAACGATGGTCAGTATACTGATCCTTACGAGATTAGCGGAGTTTCGATCTTCGCTGCCTCGGACAACCAATACCCTAGTTCTGTCATCACGCCAGGGGGTGAGATCCGCACCGACGCTACCAGCTCGGTTCTCATGCACTTCTCCAACGATAGTGCAAGAACAAGTCATGAGTCCTTCAATGTCTCTAACTACACCCCAACGGCAGGCACCCCAGATAGCTCTGGTATCTACAAGCTGGATACTGGTAAGTATGCGTGTGTTCTGAACACAACAGGCATCTTACCTAGTGGAGTTTTCAACCTCTCTGGAGATACCACTATCCTCAATCGAGTGTCGGCTACAGGAGATTATCTTGATGTCTGGACAGTTAAGAGAGTTGCGGGTTCTGACCTAGACACAATCATCAATGAGTTTACTCTCACTGAAGATAGATTCTTTGGCGTCACTGAGCCCCTTCTCTTTAGAGTTGCTACTAGACTTGAGAATAATTTCTTGGTTCTAGGATCTAAGGTAGACTTGAAGTTTACCAACGAGTTCACAATAGAGAATGCGAATATTGATCGTAGTATTACGAACTTATTCAAGCAATCTTTAATTACAGATCCTCAGCTTGAAATCTACAAGAAAAATCAGGATAGAAACTTACCTGCTAGAGTTACTGTTTCTGGATACTCGGATACCTCTGGATATATGGATACTACGTCCGAGAATACTGTCGTGTTTACCTTTGATACAGAACAATTAAAGTCTCACAGCGAATTAACTGCTGGTAACTTAGGCTCGTTGACTGGAACTTACGTCGCTAGACTTAAGTTCACTGCCCTTAATCAAACGATTGTATCAAATGACATGGCCTTTATCATACGCTAACATCATTAGGTAAAGAGCGTCCAGACTTTGTGTCTTCTCCGCTTCGGATCGAAGGTAGTCTGGACCCTTCTTTACTAGCATTTCATTCCAGTCTTTGTAGGGGGTGGTAGGAACAACCGAGAACAGGTCATCTCTCCTAGACCAGTGAGCGAGGTCCATAAACTTCTTGCGGCCCTTAGTTCCTGCTTCGTCGTTATCGAATGCACAGACTAGAGGTCCTTGATATTGACTTAGCTGCATAATCTGCTCACGGCTCGTAAAGCAGCTTAGAGTCGTCGTAGCGTTCAAACCTACCGCCTGAAGGCTTAGGCAGTCAAAGACTCCCTCAGTAATATACAGAGGCTCGTGAGAGGAGTAATTGAAAGGGTATAGAACTTGTGAGCTTTTCAGTTCTTTGCAGTTCAGATACTTAGGGTTCTGACCATTTAGAGATCGTCCCTGAAAGTAGAAGAGCTTATTGCGAGAGTTAATAAAAGGAATGATTAATCGGCCCTTGTACTTACCATCCTTTGCAATCATAAAGCGGAAGCCCTGAAGCATACGACTTTCGATTAGCGGGTGAGTGTCGATATCCTCAAAGTTCTCTGCCTCGTCAAGACTGCTCTTAACCTTACGAGGGTCCATAGCTTCTACAGCTTTCCTGTAGCCAAGCTGTCCTCCGGTCAGGAAGTCTTCGAATACGAACTTCTCATAAGCTTCTTGGAAAGAACAATTCTCCAGGTAAGCATAAAGTTTAACGAAGTTACCAGTCTCACCTGTCTTGAAACAACGCCATAGACCCGTTTCCAGGTTGATGGACATGTGTCGCTTATAGTCATTGTCTATGAACAATGATGGAACAACTAGTTCAACATCATCACTCGCAAGTCTATAATTAGACTGGAACTTGTCCAAACAGTATTTTCTAATGTAGGAACTATCCGCCATGTTTATAAATAATATTAGTGCTTCTCGCAGTGACATCATAGACCAGTGCCTATGGAAATACAAGCTGAGATATATAGACAGGCTACCAGGATTTGGTGCCAAGAATGAAGACGCTTTGAATTTCGGGTCATTCATTCACAAGATATTTGAACTTGGTTATAAGGAGAAAGACCTTAAGACTCTTCTGAAGATTGCAGAGCAGGAAAGAGAAGCTTACAAGGTTCCGTTCCGTGAGAACGACAGGATGAAGACTTGTTTAGAGAACTTCCTGATCTGGAATCAGCGTATGGGAGAGACAGTCTCAACCGAGCAGTCGGTTAGCATCCCGCTCGACGAGAATAGTGACATCAGCTTTGTTGGCGTTATTGACCGTGTAATCAAAGGGACTGATGGTGGGTATCTCGTTGTAGATTATAAGACATCTAAGAGGGAGAAGAAGAAAAAGACCCTTATGGATGACAATCAATTAAAAGGGTATGCATGGGCGATACATATGCTTCATGGTGTCCCTTATGAACAAATCTACTGTGCTCACTACTACCCTGTTACTGGTAATTTCGTTGCTGTGAAGTTTACGAAGTTTCAGATTGAACGCTGGAAAAAGCTACAGATTGAAAAAGTCTGGCGTATTCGTAAGAAAAAGAAAGATGAGTTTTGGGCTCAACAGAACGTATTCTGTGATTGGTGTGAATATAAGGAGGCTTGCCCTAATTTCCAATCAGAAGAAGTTGTTTGCAAGCGTCTTGAAGAGCAGCGAGAGCTTAAGAAATCAACGTCTAAGTGACCCTGATATTATGGGTCTGTAAATCTTGTAGTCAATATCCCTTAAAAAACTTTCTACAACTTCGTCATTGAAGCCTGAGTCAACTGTAAGGAACTTGTTGACAGTCTCTATCTTGAGAGGCTTTCTGCTATCTAAGCACTTCAGCAGTCTTATCTGAAATAAACTCGGCATTCTTTTGCCATACTTGTAAGACCACTTGTCCACGAAGTCGCTAGAGAAAGTAAAATTAAGTAAGTCTATTGTTTCTATTAAATCCTGTTCTAAATTAGCCATAATTCTACCCCTACATGATAGGTATGTCCTTTCTTAGTCTGTATATAATTATGATATTTATCATAACTTATATCTATGACCTTACAATACAAAGGGATTGAGGAAGACTTTAGAGAGAGGCTTGAGGATGTAGACGTTAAAGAACGAATCATTCGAGCCCCTGAGACCTCCATCTTCGCATTGCGTCCAGGGGACATTGTTCAATTCAAATACTTCAGGGGAACCCATACAGGAGTCTACCAAGGCTTAGTCGTGTCTACCAAGAGATCTGGCGCTCGTGGATACAGGCTTACCAAGGCTGCAAATACAATCTTCCAGGTTCTCACGTTTGAAGGGTTAAGTGATGAAGTTCTGGGATTTGTAGTAAATAATCTATACAAGAACAGAATATTATCCCGGTATCTTTCTGTCAAAAACAGAATGAACGCTACGGATAAGCGTATTAATTACAGCTACCTAAGAAATTTAGGTAGGGCAGATACAGAACTAACTGAGCAACTTAAAGAATCAACCATGGCTAGACGAGCATTAGGTAGAGAAAATAGGGCTGGGTTAGTTAGTGCTTTAGAACAAGGTCAATTTAAGACATTTAGAGTTGAAAAGATAACTGATATCTACTCGATATCATTATTGGATCCTGAGGTAGCGCAGTAAGTATGGCAAGTGACAGGAATATAAATCTCTTAAGTGAAATGACTCAGGAGAATACTGAGGCTATTCAGAGAACAGTTGACCCCATAATGCGTCTTAACAAGACCAATGGAAGTTTGGCGTCTGTTCAATCTGATAACATTAATGAAGTTAGGTATTTAAGAAATACATTACTTCAACAGAACAACGTCGCTAATAGGTTAAAAGATAGTATCACCAAGGCTGACAAGATCAACACAAAGGCGTTAGGTCAAAGCATTACCCTTAGAAATATAATTGATAAAAATAGTGCGGCTGTCGAAGGGAGTAGAGTAGGCTACCTTAGAGCAGCAGAGATGTTTGTTGATAACTTTGCTGCTGGTATTAGGCAGACAACAGGCGGCACCTTAAAGTTATCCGAGCAATTAATTCTTACGGGTCAAAACTTAGATTCCTTCAGAAATGTAAACAATAGACTTCTTAGCCAGTCTGGAAGAAACTACGATGCCATTGGTGACTTTAATGATGCTATTTTAGAAACTGCGGATACCTATGTTATGTCTACGGATACCCTTCTAAAGGGCGTTGAGAAATTAATGAAGGACATTGACCAGTTCTCGCTATTCGGACCTGATGTTGCTGAGAAGATAGCAGCAGCTACCGCTGACACTACAGGTAAGCTCGCGGGGTTAAATAACGAGGCTTTACAAAGTTTCTTCAAACTGTTAAAGCCCGGTTTAGAGGGTAGAGCAACTAGAGAGCTTTTAGGTCTTCAAAGGCTTCAAGAGCAAATGGCTAGAGGTGATGTTGATGGAGATATGATCGCCAATAGCATTATGGACGTAGGTAGACAACTAGAGTCCATAGTCGCAGGCAGAACCCCAGACGTAGGTGTTGAATTATTAAAAGCGAGAGGTTTAAATCCTGAAGACTCTGCTGCCATTATTGGAGCATACCGAACTTTACAATCTGGTGATAAAACTTCTAAAGATCTTTTAGCGACCCAAAAGGAGCAAACTGAAACCATTGTAAACCAAACTGAGTTGGCAAATAAATACTACCAGAGGATCGCACCCATGACTTTAAATGCGGTTACTTCTCTAGTCGCACCAACCATAATGACAGCACAGATCCTTAATGGTATTGCTGCTGCTCAAGAAGCTGGAGCGACGATAGGGAGTTTCGCTGGCTTTGGGTCAGGGAGTCCTAAGAAAGGCCCATCTAAAGCTGCTGGTCCCTTTGGATATATGAGGTCTGGACTTACCATGCCGTCGCCCCAAGGGGGCTTTTCCACGCTCCCACCGCTACTGCCGGGTGCCGGTGACAAGCTTATTGTTGGTGAGACACAGAAATTAGGTAGAGGGTTCAGTAGAAATATAGCAGGTTTAAAAGGCACCTTAAAGTCTGGATTCTCCAATGTAACGAAGGCTGTTAAAGGTCCACTTGGCATAGGGGCTGGTGCTGCCATAGCGAGTATGGTTTCTTCTCAATTTAAAAATGATAGTGTTATTGGTAAATCTATTGAAAATGCAGGAGAATTTTTAACAATGGCCGCTGTCGGTAAAACTCTAGTTCCTGGGCTAGATAAAAAAGGAAGTGGGAAAGCATTGGCAGGAGGTGCAATGCTTAGTCTAGCAGATCCTGTTTTGGACTACATCGAAAAAGAAGGTAATATTCAACCGGGGTCTTTTACGGATTCCATCATGGATATTGACAGGAGAAAGTATCAATTTGCACAGTATGGATCAATAGGAGGCCCCATAGGGATGGCTATTGGAGGAGCCGCAGGGTTTGTGTATGGAGCAATTGAAGAGATCATGGATGTGGACGGAGACAGGAAGCTTCAAAAAGAACAACTGGATGAGTTAAAAAACCAGAACAAGGCTAAGGAGAGAGAAGCCACGCAATCACAAAGAGCAAAGAATGCGAAGAGTGACTTTGCACTCATGGCTCTTGTAAATAAAGTTCAAGAAAGTCAATCTGCTTTACTGAACGCAGGTAATGAAAAAACAGTGGAGGCTTTAAATAAATTAACAGAAGCGGTCCTGAAGGGCAACCAGGACCGAAAGACCATTGATGCTGGGAAGGCAGCAAAGGATTTAAACAAGTAATATGCCAAACACTCAAGACGCAATATATAAGGACAGTAATAACCAGACTCAGGTTTACGCAAGACGGCTTCATGAACGGTCCTTCTTAATGTTTGAGTATTATGGTTCAGACAGTCAGGTTACCAGAGCGCATATGCCCTTCCTCCAGAACATTAATATTACAGAAGTAGGCAAAGCTAATTTAGCTTCTTACAATTTACTAGGAAGAGCAGGGCAGTTATTCTCATATGGTGGTGCAGATTCTAGAAAACTAAGCTTAGAGTTTGAGTTAAATGCTCTTCATTTGTTTCACCTACAGCAGACCGAGGGACTTACTGATCGTCTGATGAGGACAATTAAGAATACAGATAAAGAACAGGATAGGCGTAGTTTCTTTGAGCCATCTAATAAATTTAAATATGGCAGTCAAGGAACTCCATTTGATTATTCTGCTAATGCTGTTTCCGAACTTAAACGTTTCTTTGGAGAACAAACCATAAATGAGTTATCAAGTAAATTAAAAAGTGTAGATCGGCACCGCGCTGAACCAGGGACAGACCCGAAGGTCGATCTCTTTCTGGATAATACTTTTGAAGGTCCTGTGACGAGTGGTGATGTATTTAAGTCTCTAAATCTTATTATGTATTGGGTCAACTTAGTGAGATCTAGTACTTTAAATAATTCTAAGAACACAGTGTATGGGCCACCTATTGTTAGGTTGAATCACGGGCCTATGTATATGAATTCTCCTTGTCTTGTAGAGGATTACAAGATCACCATAGATAAGGGTTCTAACTATGATGTTGAAACTTTAATACCATATAGCTTAAAGTTTTCGATGTCTCTTATAGAGTCTAGAGCCGGAAACTTTGGAGATTACCAGAGTGGTGATCTAGGCAATGGAGATAACCTGACTGGTTGGGAGTCTATAATAGACAGTAATGTATTAGACTCTATGAACTACTTTGTAGACTTTGATAAAGGCTAATAAGTTCAATGGCATACAAAAATCATTTAAGAGTTGGTGGCTACACTGTAAAGCACAAAAGTAGAGACGTAGCTACGAACCTCGCCTCTCTAGAGTTTAGAGACTTTGTAAAAGGTTTAGATGATCAGGAGTTCACAATCGGAACAATACCAGCAGGGTATGAGCATAGGGCCGACAAAATCTCGAATTTGTTTTATGGGACTCCTTACTTGGATTGGGTTATATGCTGGGCAAATAATATTGTAGATCCGTTTCAGCAGTTAAACACTGGAGACAGAATCAAGATAGTAAACTTATGATATCTCCTAATGTAATTATAACAAAGAACTACGATACCATAAAGCGTATATTCTTTGGCCCAAAAAGTATGGGGGATGCAAGGAAGCAAAGCCTGTCTGAGGTTCTGGAGTCTATTGAGAAGGATGACGAGACTTTTATTTGCGCCCCAGGAAGTAACGATGTGCTCTTGGAATTAGACTTCAATATGCCTCAAGGTAACGTCCCCAACGGTTACATAAATGCAAAGTTTTTAGAGACTAAGAAAACTCTTGAATACTTCCTCTTAGACCAGAGCAATCTAGAGACTCAGTTTAATTTCATAAGAAGCTTAGATCGGAAGGCTGGCATTAGCCTAGCTGAAAATTTAAAGAAACTGAATCGATTCTATATTGCGTTTGGTGCAGGAGATGATCTCAATGAGTGGGCTGGTCCTTTTGTCGTCACGATAGGGGCAGCAAATATGGTCTTAGAAAACAACGTAAAGATCATAACAATAGGTTTTATCAATTCTGGTGATCTGCAATCGGTTAGAGGTTACACTTCTAAGTTGTATGAGAACTTAGGGTTCGAAGGAGAAAAACTAAACGCAATGTTCCCCAGGGGCACAGATTTCACCTTTGCTGGGACTATAAAGTTGGACATGGGACTCAGTGAACGAATAGGTCCTAGAATCAAAGAAAGACATTATACTAAAAGAGTTTTAAATCCTGAGTATAGTTGGAATCCTTGGATCAGGGAGCTACTTATGAATTACATAGGTAGCGTGTATGATGACGGTCGCCAAGCAGGACAGCCTAACAGAAGAGTTCTGGTTCTTCTTTCTGAAGACTTTGATAAGATATTTAATAAGAAAATTGAAGGAACCGTGAGCTTGGACTTTGAAAGGAATTATGCATCTCAGCTTCGGGAAATGGGGATACAGCTTTGTAATATAAGTGACATAGAGAATGGCACACAAGCTTGGTATCAAAAGATGAAAAAGTCTTATGATGATTATTACAAAAGGCAAAACGACCCCGACGCCACTAGAGATGTTCCTACTGAAGTGATGGAGTATTACGAGAACAGTATCTTACAAAAAGCTGACTTGCTTATGGAATCAGTCATCACAACAGGTGCCGATGAGAAGACTCCAGAGCTAATCTTGGACCCTATTTTCAACTTCATAGGGGGACTTAAGAAGAATCAATCAAGCTCAAAAGACTTTGTTCTTTTTGAGCTTAATGATGCCGAGATCATAGAGATGCTAGATAAAGCTTCTAAGAATGGTACTGGCTTCCTTCTAGGTGCTGGGCCTGGGGACTCTAAGATCATATTCGGTGAGGTAGATTTGGTAAAGAAGCTAATCTTCTTATCTGACGAGGGCAAGTCAAATTTAGATAATGACTTTGGCAAGATGTTCTCTGAGCCTAGATTGGATGGGATGGATTGGGATCAGTATCGGAAAGATTTTAAAGACACAATCCTAGCAAGAGAAAGGAATCAAAATTCATCTTTCAAAGAGAAGTTAGACTTTGGACCTTTCGACACTGAGTTCCAAGAGATTAAAGAAGTAAGTGATATGATATTCTTGCACGGCGTTAGAAACTCTAACGTGCGGTCAGTGACATTTAAGAAAGATGTGATGCAAGGAGCTTTGATGAATTTTAATGTAACTAGTGCTCAAAGAAGCCCTGTCGTTAACAGCTACCTCAGAGAGATAGCTAGGAATGATGATTTTAAGATAGCAGACTTAGTTTCCTACTTGGAGAAAAGGGGTATCTTCACGGATAATGTTATCACTAGTAGGGTTAATCTTCTACAGTTTTTAAATGACGTGACTAGGAACCCAGATAGCCCCGAAGCAATTGAATTTAAAAAGCTTGAGGACCAATCAACTTCCAACAGGATAGCTAGAGGTAGAGAGTCAACTCAGAATGAGTTCAACAACTACGTGGATATCCTAATAGGGTATGCCAGATTAATGAAGGAACACTCAGGAAGCTTACCTACAGTAGATGTCGGTTATTCTGATAGCAATGGAGAAAACCCTAGAGGTTACGAAACTTACGTAGATCTTTTTAATAAATCATCTGAACTTATAAATCAGATAACTGTTAAGACTTTGCCGTTCTTTAATCAGAAGAATTATTTTGAAAAGAACTGCTACTTCTTTAGCTTATACAATGACATTATCAGAAGCTCTAATGACGAGAATTATGGAAAGTTTAAAACTCTCTTGAATGGTAGCTACATCATTAAGGGGGCTCGGCACTTTATGAGTCATGACGATGCTTTTTCTGAGTTTGAGCTAGTTAAGGCATCAGTTGAGAATGATTCCCTGAACGCTGATACTACCAAAACCTTATCTGAGGCATCAGCAAGAGAAGGGAGTGGTTCTAAAGAGGGAGAGACAAAAAAGGTTACACCTAACAAGGAACTGACCAGACAAAAGATTGCAGAGACACTACATACCAGAAATAGACCTCTTAACATTAAGTGACGTTTTGTTAATGTCTCTAAACCGATCTCAATACATGACGAGACCTAAATTCTAATACTATTATTAATCATGCTAAAAGCTATAAAAGGAATAGTAAAATCTGATATCGCGCCTAATGAAGACGGATCTTTCAAGGCTAAGATTGGTAAGAATAAGGAGGTGCGTGTCGCATATACATCTCCAAGCTATGTCCCCAACCAGGGAGGTATCTTTGCGCCTCCAAAAATTGATCAAGAAGTATTGTTATTTGAAACTACAAATCCAAAAGATAACAAGCCAGTTTACTTTTACGTCGCTACAATTGTCGATGACCCGCCTACAAGTAAAGACAGAAGAATTCCAGAGTTTAAAGCTGTAAGAACGGTTGGGGATAAGGCATACAACAGAGATAAGAGACCTGTGAAAATGACTCTTCAGAATACCGAGGGCCAAGGTATCTCTGTTACCCAAGATCTTAGTAAGTCCAAGAGAGCTAGTTACACTTCTCTAGATGCTGAAACTGGTGGTTATATCTCGGCAGGTGAGCAAGGGTGCCATGTAGTAACTGAGCACATGGACGGGATTACCGTTCAAGCTGATACAATGAAGCCCGGTGGGCCTTTCCCGTATAGAAGCATCACTATGACTTCGCAGGGTCCTCTCTTCCAAGAATCTGGCAATGCTATTCAAACGATTGTCGGGAAGGGAGGGTCAGACATTACCATAGCTAACTTAGCCAATACTCCAAAACTTGGTGGTGCTGGTTCTGCGGCTGGTAACATCAGAATACACAGCCAGAACAAGGACATTACACTGGCTACAGGTTCTCCTAAGGCTTTACCAAACCCGGATGCTACTCGGAATGTTAACATAGTCACACCAGCAGCGGAGATACAGGTGAATGGTACGACCGGAGCAATTACAATCAGAAGTAAAGGTATAGGTTCTTTAAGTTTAGAGAGTAATACATCTATTGACATGAATGCTCCTTTAATAAATGTAAACGGGACGCTAGCTATGGCTGGGGGTGGTATGTCGATGAGCCCAGAAGAGTTTACAGTGGATATGCCTGTCGTCAATATAAGAGGACGATCACTAGCAACATTTCAAAGCGATTTAAAAACAACTATTGACGGTCGTCAAACTACCATTCAGGGCGATGTCATGAAAGTTCACAGTAAAACAAAAGTACCTCCCGTTGCGAGTTACGAAGGACTAACTAGTATAAATGGCGTTAATTTTGGCGTTACACCATTAGCTAGAGATATTGTTCCTCCTATAGTAACATTACCTTTACCTACGCCCCCTGGTAATATCGGGACACTTGATCCAGCCGCTGTAGGAATTCCAGGCATACCTAGCGTTGTGACCCGCAATGCTTATTTTGATATACCAACAGTTTAGACTAAATAGAAATAGACATGGCAAGTTTTGACGCAAACTCATTCCTTACAAGGCAATCTGCCGTAGGTTCCACAAGCTCGATTACTGACGCTTCCGGTAATACTTTTGTAGGACTTGCCCCTGGTGGTGGAGATCTTCTAGGCACTGCTCGAAATCTAGCAGTTTCTTTCGGGGTTCCTGATTGCTTGTTTGACTTGATGCAAAATCCTTTGATTGCACAACTTATACCGACTCCTGCATTAGTTCCTGTTAGGATTATGATGGAGGAGGCAGAAAACAAGACACAGTATGTCATAAATAAAATAGCTAAATGGATCAAGATAAACTTAGGTATATCCATCTTCCCCGACCGTAATGGGCAGTTTGGTTTCTTTAGTGACATTAATAAGTGGGGTGTTGAATTATTTGGGTCTGAGTTCATTCAAGCTATAAATTCTTTAATGGCGAATGTTAATGCCGCCGTAAATGCTGCCTCCCAAATATATGCTAATTATCTGGCAACTTTAGATCAGATAAAAGAAATTCAGAATTGTTTTGGAGACTTACAGGCTTTCTTAGGTAGCTCTAGAGGGGAGGGTGCGGCACAAAGGGATCTTGCAAGCCCTGGAGTTTATCAAGCAACTTTAGAAGGAGAGAACGCTTTTGCACAAGGCCAGCTTGAGAATGCTCAAGAGTATCAAGCAAAGGCTCTTAAGTGTATTCAGGTTATTGACGAGGTTCTGGCTGCTAGAGAGCTTGACCCCAGCTTAGAACCCCAGCTTGTGGACGCTGACCCAGAGCCCACAGAGAGCGTCTTCAGGCTCCAGGCTGGCCCTCCAAGAGCTATTAACGGGGAGTTCGTGCTTTCTGTGGATGGTTTGTACTACGATAGCTCCGAGGGCCTCATGCCCGCTCTGATGGAGTTAACTAATAAACGAGACGCTATTGAAAGAGAGAAGCATTGGAAGCTCGACTTTGATCCTAATATAGGGGGTCGCGGAAAGGAACTTAGCTCGGAGAATGTTAGATACTACTTTAACAATATTTTAGATCCTAAGAAGATTGACGAATCGAAAGCCTTACAGAAGTTCTACACTCAAGACAGAATTCTGTTAAGCATTGAGGGTCAAAGAGATAGAAAAGTCTTTGATGTTTCTTCCGAAATTACTCAAATGACCAACAACGGAGATGCTCAGATCCTTATTGATAACATGAAGCAGAATCTCCTGTCTGAGGTATCCTACTACACAGAGAAAGCTGACAAAAGAAAGAAGCAGATTGAACTCGCTGTGAAGATTCCTGTATTATACGGCAAGGGACCAGTCTACGCTCCTGGTGAGATACCAATTAACGATTTCTCTTACATGGAAGGTTCTAACTTCTTAATGGACATTGACCAACAGAGAGAACTTGTTATATCTCAAGATGATGTAGAGGGTGTTGTTCTTCCTTTAGAAGTTAAATACACACAGAAGATAGAGAAGGTTGATCCTATCGTGGTGGATCACCTTCTTTTACCTGGAATTTCTAGAGGTGCGATCATTGACCACGATGCTCCTTCATCTACTGCTCCGTTACTCCCTGTAGTTGATACATTAGTCGAATCCGATCTTATTGCTCTCTACAATGTCCTTACTGCAAAGACAAGTACGTCTAAGAGCGAGGACTTTGGATTATTCAATAGCTCTGAGAATGGGGTTAATTATAATGCTAAGATTGTAGGCGATGCATCGTCTTTATTCAAGAACGGATTAGGAACTGCTTTCTTAGAGGGTGTCAGTAGCAATTCCTACATTAGACTTCCGTCTGTTAGTCCTCTACAAGATCTTCTTTATTCTAAGCAAGGGGCAACCTTTGAGTCTTGGATTCAGCTTTCTGGACTTACTACAAACTCCTCCTACAATCAAGACGGATCTCAAGGACTTTACAGGTTACTTCTTGCTAATGAGAATACCGGCCTTGCAAGCGGTGTGACTCCTCAACCGGATAGGGAAGTGTTAGCCTTAGATGAAGGCACTTCTGTTGTTAGGGGTATGGTTATGGGCTTTACCAGAGACCGTAGGTTCACTGCGAGTGCAGCAGCCAGTAATGCGGAGATAGACAACCCCGCTGACTCAGCAGTCTTCGTAATCGCACCTACACAGTCTTACGACTCCTCTAGCTTAGGCTTTATAAACAAGGAGCCATGTGGGGAAGATAACACAAGATGGCACGGGTTAACCATACCTGTTAGCTCCGTCACTAACAATGTTGCCTTCTCTGATTGTGGTTCGACGTTCTGTCACTTAGCAGTTACCTTCGATCCCACTAATGATAAAATTAGTGTCTATCTCGACTCTAAGCTGCTAGCTACCTCGAACTACTACGATACATTTGGAACAGGTAAATTCATGACTCCAAAGATCCCATCCTTGGCCTTGTCCAGTTCGTTTGAATACTCAGGTGCTGGACCTGCCTTAGATAAGTTCTTTACTCCCTGGATAATTGGAGGTGGGTATACTGACGGACTCGCTGAAGGATTCACAGGGGGAACCTATGGGGGCAAGACTAGTGCCTTGCAAGGTAAAGTTGGAGGTATAAAATTCTACTCTAGACCATTGTCTAGTTCTCAAGTGTTGAAGAACTACAATGCAAATAAAAACTTCTTCAAATTTGTTAAATTAGTATGACAGTCTCTGATGATGTAAAGGTTTACGGTAAGGTAGCTCCTAGATCCGTATCACAAACAGTAGACGCAAAGGATGCGGAGCTAGCTGGGTTACGCTACCCCATTCCTAAAACTCCTGAGAGAGGCTACTTTTCGAAAGCTGTAAATGCTAACTTAGTTAACTCTGGCCTTAGAGATATTATCAGAACTGAGAGGGGTGAGCGGTTTATGCGCCCAGACTATGGGTGCAACGTTAGTAACTTCTTATTTGAGCCGTTAGATGAGGGGACTTTTTTAGCAATAAAAGATGAAGTTACAACCAGTATTCGTAAATACCTAAAGAAAGTTTCCATAGGTAAGTTACAGGTCACTAAGTCGGGAGAAACGGGTCTCCGAATTTTCTTGTACTGTGCTTATGACAACGCACAGATACCATACTTTAGAGTTGGAGTTAGAGTTTAATGGCAACATTTTCAGGGACAGTTCAGTCGGACTACTTAAAGTTCTTACCAACGGAGTTAGATGATAAGTCTAAACTTATCGACTTTGCTGCCTCTGATTTCGATTCGTATAGAGAAGCCTTAATTAATTATGTAAAGGCAACTCACCCTCTGGACTACAACAACTTTGAATCTTCAGACTTTGGTGTTCTACTGATTGAGTTAATGGCTGCTGTAGGTCACATACAATCCAATAAAGCTGATTATTTAGCCAATGAAAACTTTATTCAGACTGCCAGAAGTAGAGACAGTGTTAAGCGTATTCTGGAATTAGTTGGCGTTCGAATGAAGGGTCCTATCTCTGCTGCTGCAAATGCTAAAATTGAGGCTGAATCTTCAGATGCTGTGTCGTCGATGACTATTGCCGAAGGTGATCGTGCTATCACGATTAACTCTACCGAAGATGGTGGCTCGGTTAGTTATACTCTTTACAAGCTTAATAATGACGGAACTGTTGATTTGGATCGTTTAGATACCGATCTATTAGTGGATGTTACTTCAAATGGGTCTATTGTAACAGCCTCCAGTCTAGTATTACAGGAAGGTGCATTAATTGTTGAAGAAGGAATATTCAAATCTGCCGACAGCATAAAGGAAGTTCAATTAGGTCAATCTCCTTACGTTGAAAAGAGTGCTCAAGTGTTTATCACTGGCTCACAAACAACCCAAGGTGTGTACAAGGAAGAGGATAATATTTACTTCGCATCAGGAGGCACAGACAAGATCTTTCAAGTTACAACTGATGAGAACTTTAAAGCTTCTGTCCTTTTCGGTGATAACAGCATTGGTCAGTCCCCGGCTGTGGGGGATCGCTACACCATAACCTACCGTGTGGGTGGAGGCACTCGTGGAAATGTCGCTGAGAGCTTTATTAATACACCTATTGACGTTACCCTTAACAAGAGAAATAGCATAGACTCTGTTCCTATTCAAGGTACCTTAGAAAACACGAGTATCGCCACAGGAGGCAAGAACGCTGAGACAATTGAAAGTGCCAAACGTTATGCTCCTCTTTACTTTAGAAGCCAGGACAGATTAGTTACGTTAGAAGATTACAAGGGGCACGCTAATAGTTTTGCGTCTAACTACGGATCTACTGGCAAAGCGTCTGCCTCGGTTAGAAGGGCTTACTCGTCTGCGAACATAATTGATTTGTTTGTATTAGAAAAAGCTTCTGACACTCAACTTAGAAGAGCGACCCAGGAATATAAGAAGCAGCTTCTTGAATCTATTGAGCCTAAGAAGATGTTAACAGACGAAATTGTTATTGTCGATGGTTTGATTAGAACACTGGATCTCTTCCTCGTCATAACGTTAGATTCTAACTACAGATTGGGTCAGAACCAAATCATACAATCTGCTAGAGAACTTACTCAATTATATTTTAACGTAGACAATACAGACTTTGGCGAACCCTTCGTCCCTCAAGACTTAATAAGGTACATCTTAGATAACGAAACGAACATTAGGTATGCTCGCGTTGATAACGTTGAATCTCCTATAAATGTTGGATTTAATGAAATTGTTCAATTGAATAACTTAAACATAACTGTGTCCTTTGTGTAATGTCTGGAAAGAGCTATTTACTAAATAAGAATTACCACAAGCACAATTACTTCGATGCCTTCAAGTATATTGTGCCAGGATACTTATACGAGGATGACAGAGATTATTCTCCAAAGGCTGATGATTTAGTTGATGTTATCATCAACTCAAATATAACCTTAGCAAATAATATTAATAGTGTAATTAGTATTAGTTCAATAGATGATACCGTATCCGAAAACTTAGATAATATCTCCGGTATAAGTCCTTATTTTGTAAAACAGAATAACTTAACTGACATAACCACTCAGCAGTTTGAAGATAACATACTTTTTCAATTAGGCAAAACCTTTAATGATTTCGAAACTGTAGAGGCTTTTAGTGGGTATGTTACTAGTTCACTTATCCCTAGTATTGTTTTGAACAATCCTGCTGGGTTTAGTTCAACTGACACATCTAACAGTCACAACTATCTCATCAGTAACCTTTCTTGGCTTTACCTCCTTAATACTACGGGTACCTCTTACAATCCTTCAAGCTACGTTTCTGATTTAATCGTCAATAAACTATACAAAGGTGATAGGGTTACTACTGCGGACGGTATTAAAGGCTTGATGGAGTATGTGTGGAAAAATGATTTAACTAATTACTACCCTTCGACATACTTTGCCAGTGGCACCAGATCTGACTTGAGTGGCACCCAGCAATTAGATAAGCTCAAGACCTGGGTGGACATCATATACTCCCCTCTCTATGCTGATAATTCTGACTTCAGAGTTAGAGATAAGTTTGAAACCTTTATAGACAGTAATATACAGACCACCAGGAAAGTTGAGGATGGTCCTTTTGTTAGATTCCTCAGAGCGTTGTCTTTCTTAGCTTACGATGTTGATAACTTATCAGAAAGTCTTGCAACTAACTACGACTTAGAAGACTGCCCTGATGAGTATCTTCCCTTACTTGCTAAACTTATCGGGTGGGATTTATTTGGAACTGAAGCTGATAAGTGGAGATTACAACTTAGAAATGCAACTCAGATATACAAAGCTGTAGGAACTAAGAAGTCTATTCAGTTTGCTCTCAATACTATATTCCCAAAAGATAAGTTCCCAATCCAGACAAGTTTAGTAGAGCTTTGGGAGTCTTACGTTCCCTTCTTAATCTACTATGCGTTGGCTACTGAGTCCAGTTATTTCGAAGACTTTAATACATGGACTCCTAGCTTAGCCATGGACATGGAGGTTCTAGGTTACTCTACATCTAGCATGGATGATAACCTGAAAAGGGCTACTGATAGGATTCTTTACGAGGTATTCTTAGAGTTCCCAGAGAGATTCAATATACCTAATCAAGAGAATGGATTCTACTATAGGGATAGGGTTCACGAAATTCCTCCCTTTGAAGAGTATCCTTATTATGTAAACGTCGAACTCACTAAGGATATGATTGACTTCATAGCAGATAGGTTAGTTTGCTTTGGAGTCCGTAATCAGTTTGCTATTGACGTTAGTGGTTATCTCACTGAACAAGGTTTAGATAACAATGACGAGCCACGAGACGGGTCGTGGTTACTATTCACTTCTGGCTACAATGATCCGCCCAACTTCTCTAGAATGATTCAAGAGGCTAACAGTAAGAAAGTAGATTACCTTTCTCTGTGGTCTGGGAAATCCTCTCACTTCAAACTAGCGGTGAATGCTAGTGCTTACGACTTCACTAGAAAAGGACTGATAACCACAGATACTGGAGACGCTGTTGTTATTGCGTCTCAAATGGTTAAGAAATTTGCGCCTGCTCACTCTATCCCTCTGATATCCTTGGAAGTCTCGGGTAATTATGAGACATTTGATTTAAATGACCCTTACCACTTACCATTAGTTCTCTTTAACTTCAGTGAGCTTACTGCGGCTAACGGAAACTATTGGGTGTCCGGTTTGAATCTTAATTCATACAAGCGAGGTTTAAACTCAGGCGGCAATGTTATAAAGAGGGAAGATACAAATACTGTTATATCTCCTGCTATCCTAAACGCATCTCAGCTTTCAAACTTAGAGAGGTATTCTTCGAGACGTAGGAACCTTCAGAACATAATGCCCTTCCACGGTTATTATGACAGAACAGGCTTTAACATGCCGACCGCATTTGAGATGGATGAATCCTTAAGCGGTCTGCCTTTAGGTTACATCGCTGCTTCTGGGGTCTACACTCCTGTGAGCAGTCACTTAAACTTACCAGATGTCTGGAACAAGTGTGAGGATCTCAACTCCCGAAATTCTTACAACGGGTATGCAACCAGTAACACACTACCAGCTAGAGGTAAAGTCTTCTATACATCGAGCGTCTACAATGATAGAGGGAAGTTAGCGGACATTTATGTTGCCATACATAAAATACTTGAAAGAGCTAAAGTAGATAGGGCGTATGCAGACCATGGACCTCCGTTTATTAGCAACCTTATAGCGACGCTCACAAATGAAGGAGCTTTAGAGGCCGCAGAAGATCTAAAGGATCAGTTGGCTCTGCTCCCAAGTTCAACTTGGATTAGTGAAGCTAACCAGAGATCTAACTTTAATTTAGAGAACTACAGATTCCCTGAAAATGTAAATGATTATTACAACTTTGAATTTGGTAGAGACCTCTCTAGATTATACAGAATTTACACTGAGGAGTTTAAGCAACATAACTTAACACCTAGAGAGTTAGAGTTAGATGGGGCAAACATATTCTCTCATGTATACGGCCCTATTCTTTACAACCATGATTTCGATTTATTGTTTACTGATATAGGCGATATCCTTACCAGTTCGATTGAGAATGTTATTGAGCTTAGGTCGGGTGCTGATCCATTTACAAACTCTGATTCTTACGTCGCGTCGGGTGAAAATGATATGTATGTCGAATCTCCTGAGTTAGTGTATTCGTCACTGGTGAAAGGAGTAGAGCTTATTCATACTAGTGGGACATCTGATGAGAGTGTGTTCTCTGTCTTCAGAGTGGATAGTAACGCTCGCAAGTATGGGGATGATCCATACATGTTTGATAGGACATTCATTCTTACGAAGGCTGGATCGGAAGGATCCCCTAGAGTTCGGATGGATATTTCTAAGTGGAATGCGGGATCCGATTACCCAATTAATTATAACTTCCTACTACCTAACCACGATTACGAGTTGAACTTAGACGCTCTCGTTGCTGATAACACTGGCAGAAACCTTGGGGGCAGGGACGTTGGTGTTTGGATTCACACTAAGCCTGAGGACGGTAATATGTGGTCCTACACTCCTGATGGGGAGTGGTTACAGCATTCGGCTATCCCTACAAGACAAAACTTGTACACAAAATATGCCCATACTTTCACATACCCAAGCGAAACAAAGCCGATTAGAACTAACACTAATGATTTCAAGTGTTTAGATATTGTTGCGGGCGAGGTTATTTCTCCGGTTACAAAGCTTAGGCAAGCGGACTTTAGAAACTTTAACATTAAGTTTAATACTAGAAATAAAAAGCTATTAGAGCCAACAGATTACATACTAGATATTGGAGATCTACATAGAAAAGATCAGGAATATGTTGTAGAGGTATTCCTTGTACCAGGGGCTGATGATCCCACTCAGTTCTTGCTTTTTGATAAGGTGTCACTTCAGGACCTCACCCTCAAGAAGCTTTCAGAAAGGCATGTAACTGGACCTAAAGCTGATCCATTGCTTTACCTTAATGTCCCTAGTTACAAGGGACAGGAGGTTCGAACAGAGGTTAGGAATGACGAGCTTTTTGCGATATTCAGATACTTTAACAAGCTATCTGGTAAGGGGCAAACGACAAGCCTCTCTTCGAGAGACCATACTAAGACAGAGACTATAATGGGGACAGATGGTGGATCTAGATTAACTTACAGGTATAAGTTAGATTGGTTCTCTAAAACTCATTACTCAACCTCTCGTATTTTAGATACCATAGATATAGACGTATAATGTTCGTAGAAGGCTTTGGAGAAATACTGACAACCATACTCACCACTAACCCTGAGTTAAGTGCTGTGCCAGCCGCCAGTTCCATCTTGGACACTTCGAACTATACGTTTCATGCGATCACTTATGGTAAGGACGCTCAGGGCTTCGATTTCCATGCCCATTCAATCAACAGCACCCAGTATGTAAATGAGGATTCTGCAAGCGCAGTTAGTGGTTACAATGATGATTCTGTAATTGCTATTAACTTTATAAATACAGCACCCTTTGTAAGTTCATACCATGCTAGTAGTTATCATTTGCAATACTCTAGCACTTATAACTCTTTACCAATTTACCCAGCCCCAAATCATACTAGGCTTGAGTTAGCGTCTACCAAAACAAATAATGCTTCCTCGTTCTCAGGAGAAGCGCCTAATTTAGGACACTACCCTAATTCCTGGGTAGATTCAACGCTGAGTAATGCTTGGACTATCCTGGGAGGTTTCTCCCCACCATCTTCTGCTGGTAAGAAGTATGTTCTCACAGACTCCAATGGGTCAGTGATTACTAGCGGGATATTGAGTGGAATGTATAATCATTTCGAATTAGTGGATAAGAATGGTTATGTAAAGGTCAGTCAGGTTACTGGACTTGATAGTGTTCTTGGCGCTACACAAGGGGCTGAGTTATCAGGTGGTCCTGTTATATTTAGCTCTGCTTCAATAAATCCAAACCTAGGCTTGGCTGGTCTAGCCGTCGTCCCTCAAAGAGGGGACGCCGTCACTCTAGCTTTATACGGGGGTGTGAACCATATAGGGGTTTATTGTTTAGATATCGGTAAGATGCTAGCTTCGGGTATAACCCCACCCTACACTTGGAACGCCCTAAATAATAACAGTATTTATAAGCTAGTAGCAAAGGTTAGCTTTTGGGATAATATATTAGCTCATGAAGACTTTGGAACTATAGCCGGACTTGAGTTTGGTTACAACAGTTCCCTTCTAACTAATGACGGTCCAACATTCAAACTAAAATTTAGCTTCTTGTAAAATGTATAAATCATTTGTAGATCAGATTAATATGAAAGGTCACCTCACCATTCACAAGGTAGTGAATGGTGAGGAGCAGCTTGTGTATGACGAGGATAACGTAATCACTTCTGGCTTTGGCTGGTCGCTAGCACAACTTTATGGTTTAGCTGGGAGTGACAACATCACCGACTACCAGATCGACAGATTCCAATTGGGTGTGAGTGGTAATACGGGAGCCCAAGTTAGCTCCACGTATGAACTATCTGGTCCGTTGTCTTCCACTGCTGAATACACGACAAATGGCGATAGCAACCTAAATGCATTTGAGCAGAAGCAATACAAGGGAAACATTGGCACTGCTCCTGAGGCTATCTTTGCTAAGATTCCTTTCTCCAAGGTCACAAAGATTGATGACCGGAGTGTTAGATACACAATCTTTATTGATGAAGACTCCTGCAATAACTTGTCTCGACCAGGGACAGCAGAGTCTTCCCTCAACGAGATTGCACTGTTTGTTAAAAATCCTACGGGCAACACAGCTAATGACATCTCTTCCATGGCTGCTTACCGATACTTTAGCAATATTAGAAAAACATCGGACTTTGGGCTGGTGTTTAGATGGACAATAACTTTCGGATAATATGTTAAACCCAAGTGATGTTTACGTTCCTGGCGGGTCTAGTGACCTTCGTGTTTGTTGGACTGACAAGGTCACCAAGTATGATGCGAGTTCTTTCTATAATTGGGAACAGGACAACTTACCTCTTCACGATTTAGATGAGCGTACCCACTTACTGTGGGAAAGGTTAGGTGCTCCTACATCTTCCATCACAGGTATGTCTTTCATCGTCTCTGCTGGAGTTGATGAGGGTTGCTACCCATTCTACTTTAACAGCTTAAGCTCCTGCATGGAAGCGTTGCCTGATGTTATTAACTACCCAATCCTGGTCGAGGTGGTTTCCTTTGGAGACCTTGGTTCTTTAGAGATCCCTTCTAAGGTGTTTGGTCCTAGAGGCTCGTTAGAGATTATAAACAGAAACTCTTCTTTTGCTGGGTCGATTAACCTTAGTGGCGGAGTTCCCATGTCCGTACAGGAATACAATAGCGATTACACTCCTTACGCTATTGCGTCTTCAGTGGTCCCAGCGGGTCCAGTTAGAGACACGTTAGAGGCAGGTTCGGAGGCTCCTAACTTAGCTTTTGACATGTTCAACTCTAAGACCTACACAAGTAGTGTCTTTATTTCCTCCGCTACTAACAAATATGATGATGAGAGGTATGGAACTGGCACAGGTAAGTATATCTTTACTCGAAGAGTTTATGCAGTCGGTGATAACCGCCTCACAGCGGGTCTGAATAGCACAAGACAGCCGTGGGATACTGGCGACTCAGCAACAGCTAGCTCCTTTAGGTTTGATGCTTTCGATGCTCCAGCGGGTGTAAGAACCGCCGAGATGGATACTTATGATGCTAGTACGTTTAACTTCTTAACTAATTCTGAGATTAGATGGGGAGATTCTTTGGAGCTTAATAATAAGATTGATTATGGTGTTGCTGCGTTTGCCTATGCAAACCACCTTAACAACATTAAGGTTCAGAATTGTAATGGTCCTATCTACATAAGAAACTTTGTTGTGGATTGTAATCACAACTATGACAAAGGTATTGACATCCAGAACTCTGATGTCTTCTTGGAGAGATGCTCGGTTGCTAGAGCTAATAAGGCAGGGTTGTTCGCAAAGAACTCTAACGTTGTGTTACTCAGAGGCTTTGTTGCTTACAGAAATTATGAGTTAAATGGTGGCACTAGGACTGGCATTCCTTATGCCACGAAGAGGGTTGCATACAAGAATCAGGATTCCTATGGTGCTGGTATCTATGCTGATAACTCGGTAATTAATGTGAGTTCTACTTACCAGAGAGACATAGACAAGTCTACGGAAGCTTCAGGTTCCGCCTATACTTCCTACACTGGTGATATCCCGACTCCAACAATGGAAGAGTTATACTGCTTATCTCGAAATGATATTGGTATCCATTGCGTAAACTCTAAGATTGTTGGAGGTAGAACGGAGCTTAACGGTAGTGGTCTGAATGCCTGGACAGATGCCAACCAGATATTCTCTGAGCTTAACACAGAGGCTGGTATAAAACTAGAAAATAGTAAGCTCGATCACAAGGGTAGAATCCTCCTGTATGGCAATTACCGTGGTTTAGATGCAGACGGATCTAAGGTCGCTACCGATGTCCTTAAGTGTAAGGATAATCAAGCAGAAGCCATCCTTCTTAATAACTCTACGTTTATCTATGGTAAAGAGCCTTATGCTGCCTACTCCTACACAAACCAGTTCGCTGGGACAGCTAGGTTTGATCAAGTTGGATTGTTAGGTAACGGAACGCATCTGAAGGCTACCAATTCCGTGATTGCCCCCATAACAACGAGTTCTGTCCCAAGCATCTATGGTCAGTTCTTCACCTCTGGTAGCTTCGCCAGAAACAATTCCCCATCCGGTGGGAATGATTTGAATGGGATACTCCCGTCAATTGATATCTCTAAGAACTCGGACGCTGAGTTTGTTCACTTAGTTGGTAACAGACGGGAAGACTACTCGAATGATATTGGTTATAATAGAGCAGTCTACGGTAGCATTGTTAAGATTGATAAGAATTCTTCGGTCATCGCAAGAGGATCATCTAAGTATGCTAATGTCTTAGCTGGTGCGGACGGAAGAGGTAACCACATTCTTCATGCGGGCGTTTTCTGTAACAACAACTCCACAGTTTCGTTCCAAGGACCTACGGTCATTGGGTCTCTGGGTGTAGACATTCTTGCAGATAATAATTCTAATATGGAGTTTGCTCCTCACAGGGATAATGATGGTGAACTTTTAGTTAGTGCTTATGACCTCAATAACACCTACAACCACACGACAGTTGAGTTGCACTCGACAAGGGCTTGCTTGGTTGCAAAGGGTAACTCGACTATCTCGATGCAGGACTTAGGTGATTACAGAGAGACCTTTAACAATGGCACTCACGGCACTTCTCTCATCAATACGGTCACCTTTGATTACCTTAACAACACTGATGCTACGCAAAATGATGGATTCTACAGAAACCATGTCAGCGGTGGTTACATTCAGTTCTATCCCAATGCCTACATTGATTCACCCGCCATCACTGACGAGGGTAGAGATCTTAATTCGACAGACCATGTCGGGTTATTTGATTCTGCGGCATTTACTGCGTATGGCACAGAGGTAATTAGCGGTGTCCATAACTACTACCTAAGACAGCTTACAGATCCTACAAATGATAGTATCGCTGCTATATCTACGGGTGGTATGTGTGTCAGAGCGTTAGAGGGCAGTAAGGTTAATGTTACTAATGTCCACTTCCCAGCAGGCTGGCACAATACATCTGGTGAGGTGTATGATCTGAGTGGTGATGTTCCTAACTGTAGTAGATTGTTTATATGGAACATTGCAGACGATTCTCTGCTTCACGCTAATTATGTTTCGGTTAGTGGTCTACACCCTCTCGATGCTGGGTATCATGGTCCTAGTGGTGATTGGGGTCACGAGGGCGCTCCAAGTAATACTCCCCACACAAGTAGCCTTTCTGTTCTTGATTATTATGGGAGGTCTACCTCTAACAACTTTGGAGTAACCTCCTTTGAAAATGCGGGTCCATTTAGATTATTCTTCTCGACAGATCCTGCATGTAACTGGTTAATAACCAGCGGTCAAGATGTTAGTGGTTACATTCCTCAAATATTCTCTCAGGGGTATCAATTCTCTGCTAACGCTATAGCGGCTAACTCTAATGAGTTTAATGCTAGTGCTCAACTGCGTTCATTACTTAGGTATGCAGACCAAGTAAATGCCTCAGGTGACATTGTCCCTTCGGGCTATTATTATGCATCGGAAATGGTTTATAACCCACACACAGTTAAGGCGGTCTTAGATGAGTCAGCTTCTAACCTGTTCGCAAACGCAAAGCATAACAGCGTTGGTAAATCTAACTTAGCTAAGGTCGTGAGTATATACTATCCGTATAGTGAATACCCTGTGGGTGGAGATTCTTACAGCGACACTGATGTTGGCTCTACAAGGGGTATGGCATCTGTCAACAACTTTGATTTGGAGAAGAGTAACTAATGGTTAGCGAAATTGTCTACTACGATTCTAATTACAACTACATTAACCCTGTAAGGCACTTCAAAGCAAATGATCCTTACTACTATGAAGTTGACAACATCCCTATTAAACAGTTAGAAGAGAGTAAGAACTTTCTTAAAGATCAGATTGATGGAATACTGAAAGATCGTGCTAACTTTAAAGTTGCCATAGATAGATCGGGCTTCACTGAGTTACAGCCTTTTGTTACTGGTGTAGATCGTAAGGCGAGAGTCCGACCAGGACGATACACAGCTAGGGTTAATGATGCCTACAACATTCAACCTTTACAATTTATTACTCAAGTATTTGGATTCTCTAACACAGATGAAGCGGGTGACGTTGCAGACTTAAACACTTACCGAGTTGAAACCATCAATGGGGCAACTGTCTCTGCGGCATTAGCTACTTTCCAACAAGGAGTTAATGGTAATGCTTTAAACATGAATGGTTTGGCGGAAAGGACATTTACTTACCCTATCCCCAACCAAGATGGATTACCTCCCCCAGGAGCTACAACATCCGAATTAAATGCCACTTCAATTTCAGAATATATCGATTTAAGATTAACTAATAGAAGTCCAGGTAGCCGTCCTTTACTTCCTAATTTCATAGGTAGACTTTACTTAGATGGCGTCAACGCAGGGACCAACTTACAGACTATGCGCTCCATAAGCAACGTTTATGTTGCAGGGGCATCACCGGATGCTGGTCAATCTAATCAGTTAGAATCAGACTTTATTAAGAGATGGCGTGGAGCAATTAGAACGTCTATCGTGGATGTCTCTGGTGAGTTATCCATAACGGTCCCCGACTTTAACGAAACTGATTTCTACTATGTCGATGAGGGTGGAAACCAACAACAACTGACAGCAAACCAAAGAATCGACTTGCTGTTTATTTACTCTAAAGCTATTGATCAGAGTGAGACAACTCTTTCTGACAGAGATGCGGGTGGTACTAATCGTGTCATTAGAGCGCCTACTTTAGGTATTCTCAAGGGCGCGGGGATTGGAGTATCTAGAAAGGCTGCTGGAGTTAGTGACCCTAATGCAGAGACAGATCTAAAGAACTTAAACAATGTTCCGATCATGCTGGCACACCCTGGAGATGAAACCTCTCCAAACACGGGATTTGAAACGTCTACTGCTGGGGTTATTCGTGGTTCTTTCCCATCGCCGGATGACCTTTTAAACTTAGCTCCTGTTCTCTCTGAAAACTTAGAGTCTAACTCGATAGCCCTGATCGGTCAATCTATTCTTCCGGTTGCTTATATTAGAGTTACAAATGCGGGTGGTGTAGTTGATATCCTTGAAGATAATGATGTCATTGATATCCGTCCCTTCTTCAGAACAACTGAATTAGCTTACAATGAGCGTGCAGGTATTGCTGCTGCTACTCCTCAAGTTTCTATTTCTAACCCTGTTGTAACTGAAGCTGCTCTTGAAAAGACTCGTAAGGAGGTTTATGGGACTCTCAAGACTAGGATAGACAACTTAGATATCCCTGAGGAATCTCCATCAAGAGTGGTGGGTGCTGGGACGATCTGTGGTGGTATGCGTTATGGTCCTGAAGGCGCTCTCTTTAGACAGGCTGCTCCTAACATTTTAGGAGGCCAGCTACAGACTGCTAGTTGGAGCGAGATGGCTGATGCTGCTGAGACGTTCTTCAACTATCTCCCAGGTTCTATAACGTTTGACCCTGCTTGGGATATAGCTCCCTGGGCTCTCACAAGAACACCAGATCCAGGTCGAAGACCAGCAGACCATATTCATGTTTGTTGGCCCATGATTGCTGAGTCGAGTAATCCTAGTAAGTATTATCTTCCACCATTCAACCGTGCAGTCCCTATGGCTACCTATACTAATGTCTCTGAATTGCAAGGAGGTGTTACTGCCGAACAATTCCCAGGTCTCCACACATTTGGCGTGAAAAGAACTTGGTTTGATGCGACCGAGGGGTTAACAGGAGATTTTAAGTCCCTAAGACAGAATGTATTTATTTCTTATGTTAGGAAGGTTATTAGAATTAATCGTAATAACGTTCCTTGGATGTCTGATTATTCTGTCAATGCTTCATTACTTAACTGTATTCCTTTGTCCTCTGCAAATGATACGGGTATGAATCGTGCCGGTAGATCTGCTAATGCTTCGCACATCTGGGTCAACAAAGCTAGGGATTATTTTGTAATTAATGTTGCTTGGGTATCTGATGATTTCAACAGAAGGACTCACGATATGGATTTCAATAAAGAAAATGCTGAAGGTATTCCATGGGCAAACAGGAATAGAGTTGAGCAGTTAGCAGGCTTTGCTCTACCTGAGATACCCATACCCACCCCAGGGGACTTCCAACAATACCCAGTTCAAGGTAGGTCCATGCCGGGTCAACAAGCTGGTCAAGGAAATACCGTCCTAGGACTCGTTAACGCAAGTTTAACACCAGGAACTGGACTCAATAATCAACAGACTAATATTAATTACTTTACAGATGTTACCCCAATTCTGTACCCTAGTGTCCAATATGAAATCATCGGTCACAGTAATAACATTACGTCCAGAAGTCCTCGTGGAAATGATCTAATACAAGGTAGAACTCCTGAAATAGAGCTTATCTAATGACAGACTTCACAAGTCTATTTGAGAATTGTGGTAAGTTTTATCTACCAGGAAGAAAGCCAGCGGTTGGTGATCCACTGGCTCCTATCCATGGAGGTCCTTATGATCCTGAACCACCTACTGGCATCCCTCCTGGGCGTCTTCCTATTGTAACACAGGTTCCTCCTCTAGGGGAACCCCTTTACCGTTGTGACATAACAAGAGTTCCCTGTCCTGATCCGTTTCAAAACTTTACAGAAAGACTAGTTAAAGTTTGTGTTCAATGCACTACTCCTGCGGGTGACCCATTACTTTCTCCTGTCATAGCTCCAGCGGGCTATGAGGATTGTGTTTACAGGTCTCCTAATTGTGACGATACCTCGGAGCCTTGCGAAAATGAATTTTTTATATGTCCTGGCGTAGTTCAAAAATACAAATGCCAGGAGACTTCGGTTCCTTGTCCTCCCGGTTACCTTCCTACAATTAGGCAAATTAGACGAGACTGTATACCTTGTGGTCCTAATGAAACTGACCCAGCTTGTATATATACAACTCCAGACTGCTCAGATCCTGGTGCTCCTCCTTGCTATGATGACCCACCTGTCCTGTGCATTCAAAAGCCAAATGATCCTGGTGGCTATCAAGGGCCGGGTCCTGGTCTAGGGTTTAAGTGTGTTACCCAAACAGCCTACTGTCCTCCGGGTACATCCAGAGCCGGTGAACTTTATGGAGTAGTCTCCAAAAACTGTGAGGAGTGTGTTAGAGGGGGACCCACGCTTCCTCCCACCAGTGTCCCAGGTACGGCCCCTAACAAAGCTACTATCACCACATCTGAGAGTGCTTGTGTATATGGCCGCAAACCTGAGTGCGAACAAAGGTGTCCCGCTCCCGGCCCAATAACCACACCTCTAGAAGTTTTCTGTAATGATGAGCCTGGGCAACCCTCAATTTCAAACGTCGGTCCTGGGCCTTTACCTCTTGAACCCGGAGGTTCTGTAGATCCTGGCGGTATTCCTCCTGGTAGGTTACCTATTGTTCCAGGCATAAACAATGCACCTTCCCCCTTTACTTCAGTGGGCGCACCGCCTCAAGAGTTACTTCAGATTCAAGAGCGCAATGCAAATGTATTAGATGTTAACGACCAGTTAAGAAAGGAAGACTTTAGACAGTTAAAGAACTTACAAACTCCTCAGAAAATCTTTGATTCACAACTCAACTTCTTCAATGTTGAGCCGGACAATGAGATTAAGTTAGTTACCAACACTAAGTACTTAGATATATTTGCTAATGAGATTGATGTTAGCATCCAAAGAGCTTTTCAGCTAGGTGATACTGATGTTGCTTGGACAGAAAGTGATATTTTCAACTTAACCCCTGCTAAGATTGAAGCTAGTCTGGATAATGATTTACTTACCGCTTTCAAGATTCTCAGGTATCCTGGGGGTGAAGTCGTAGGTTTAGAGAAATTCCTTGGAATGATTCAGCGTCACATACTGTCTAACACTTTGGATAGAGTTGACCCTAAGTTCTACATACTTACTGCTCAGAGGCAACTACAGCAACAGTTTACCTTGCTAGGAAATGCAGATACACCAGACTATGCATCTAGGTTTAGCATTAACTATATCGTAGAGAACGGGGAGAGGCTGATCGAAAGTAAGGATACTGAGTTTAAGACTTTCCAGGGCAACCGTGGTAGGGTGCTGAATGAGGACATTAATCTTTCTTTCAAGATTGATACTGTGCTCTCGGGTACTAAGGATATAACAATGCCTAACGAGGGCATCGACCTAAGCACTATTAATGAAGTGTTGTCCGTCTCTCCTGATAGCGTTGGATTAACTAATAAAGTTAATATCGGTGATGGTGGCGGTTATTACTTAGCAGTATCTACAACTGATGGAGATGTTGCGGTCCCATCAGACAGCTTATTAGAGACATCTTACTACTTACCAGAAGCAAAGAAAGCTAAGGTTTTATCTCTGAATGGTAAGTCTTTCGTAAGTAAGATAACGGCTACGTCGTTGACAGATAAGCATGAGTTCGTCTCTGGGGATGCAGGCACGAGCACTTTCGAGCCTATGTACTTTGGCTTAAATCTAGCCTCCGTAGAAAGCTCATATAAAGATAACCCACTGATTGAAAACTATTCGGGCACATATTCGAGAATTGTTGACCAGAGCCAGATAGACAGGCATGTCAATAATAACGCTCAGTCAATTGCTGAATACAGGATCTCCTTTGACGATCCTATTTACAGGTATATACAAGACACTTCTTCCTTTACGTTTGAGCAAGAAGACTTCACGATGTTTGGTTTTAAGGATGGCTATTCTTCTATGAACTTTAACTTCACGAAGAACATACCTTTTGCCATTATTATCGTGCCGGTAGCGGGGTCTAAGTTTAACCCTTTGAATGGGTTCTCCAACTTAATTAACTATAAGGGAAGTAAGCTAACGAGGACGGTGTCATTTAAGCCTAGCATAAATAGCCTTATTGATGGGATGGGTGGGCGTAATCTGAAGAAGTATAACTTATACAACGAGGACAAATCTACTCGGATTGGACTGGTTGAAACACCAAGTGTTCAGTCTTTTGGATACAAGTTTGAAGCTTCAGCATATCAGGATACTTTCTTTGACGGGGAGAAATACACTTCAGAAGTTGAAGCAGTTTCGTCTCCTCGTGGCGTATCCTACCTTATGACAGAGGTCTTAGACTTTATCTCTGAAAACACAGACTCTAAACTGATAACATGGTTCGATGTGTTTAGAAGAATGCCATACAGTAAGTTTGCAGAGCTTCTCTACACATCCCCTGTAGAGATATTTGATGATATAAAGAATGGTCTGCGGAAAGACATAAAGCTGGATTTTGTTGTAAAGGGCAAAGGATCCCAGGAGTCTATTATACTTGCTGACGATTCCAAGACAGTTATTAAGGTTGATGACCGGATTGATAGTGATGAGTTACCACCTGATATCCCTGCTGATGATTTTTAATATTTTAAATTTTCTAATATAAACTAAATACATATACACAATAGGAGTTCTATTATGCGTTACGTAAATGTGGATGATCAATATGTTAGTGAAATTCTGAAAGCGAATCAGCTTCAGAAGTCGGATAGCCTCAATGAGTCGGAAGTTGTTGTCGAAGAGCAGTATGAAGAAGAAGTTCACGCCTGCCCTCTTTGTGAGTCGGAGTTAGATGAGCCTATCTCGGAAGAGAGCCTTGCGGAGTGTGTGAATTACATCGCTGCGGTTCTTGAGGAAGCTTCGATCTTAGAAGGCGAAATGCTGGAAGAGGCTGACGAGGAAGACGAAAACGAAGACGAAAACGACGACGAAGAGACCGACGAAGACGAAAACGAAGATAACTGAGGTTAAAAGATGAGTGCTAGCACCAAAGATCTTTTAGCTTTATCTGAGTCTATTCTTTCTCAGACTAAGTCCGTTAAAGAAGTTGTGCCTGTAGGGGCTGATCCTATTGTTGACGATGGTCTTAAGGCTGTCGTAGTCCCCGATACCTTTGTTGAGAATGTCTTAAACTTTTCTGGTAGACTCAACGAAGGTAGTACTGCCACTTTCGAAGAAAAGCCTGTTGCGTATGTGAACGAAGCCAAGCTTACTGAGGAGAGGATCATCTCCTTAGTTGAGAGACTTAAGTCTTTAATTGGTGAGGCTCGTGAACTTATGGAGCAAGTGACCACTGGTATGGTTGGTGGTCACACTGGCGGCAAAAACCTTTTTGGTAAAAAAGTTATAAAGAGGAAGAGAAAAGGATGAACATCGTAAAGCTTTTACAGGAAATGGGCCGTGGGTCCACCGAAGGTAGACAAAAGATGTTGAAGGGAGGAGCTAAGAGAAAAGCTTCTAAGTCCCGCGCAAAAGTGTATAACTCCATAACTCACGCCTTAAAGAATGGTTACGTTGGTCAGATCTTTTCGACGAAAGATGCTGACCGTCTCTATGTTATCACGAAACAGAAATGGGGCACAGACGATGAGCAGATTGTAGCTGGTCGTAGTGCTAAGGGTTTTTCTTCAAGCACTCCCTTTTCTGAGGTTAAGAAGTATGCGGTCAGAACATTGCTCCGTCATGGTAAGCAGAAAACTAGTAAGTTCAAGAGCAAGAAGTATTGGTCGCGCAAGCAGAAATAGGAAACGCCATGTTACTCGTAGAATACACACTTTTAGATAAGTTACAAGTTATCAATGAAACCACTGAGGGTGGTCAGAGCAGATTAAAGCTTAAGGGACGATTCCAAAAGTGCGACGAGCAAAACAATAACGGTCGTATCTACCCTAGAAAGATTCTTGAAAGCCAAGTGCAGAAGATTCAGGAGAAGATCAATGATCGTTCTTTGGTCGGTGCTCTCGATCACCCGGCTAACGATGCCATTCACCTGTCGCAAGCGTCTCACTTAATCACGGGTCTTTCTGTGGATAAGAATGGAGATGTTATTGGTGAGTGTGAGATTCTTTCAACTCCGAACGGTAAGATCGTTGAGGCTCTGATCAATGACGGTGTGAAGATTGGCATCTCCAGCCGTGGCGTTGGCAGTGTTTCCGAAGGTCGTGAAGGTAAGATCGTCAACGAAGACTTTAAGTTGATTACGTTTGACCTTGTTTCGGATCCTTCGACTAAGGGTGCTTACCCTGAACTTACTGAGTCGATTCGTGAAAACAGCCAGAGAGCCCAAGCAATTGTGTCTAAGCATAAGAAGCAAAGAGTTCTGATGACGATGCTTGAGAGCAAGGTCAGTAAAGCTTTAGAAAGAATTAAAAAATACGGCAAAAAGAAGTCTAAAAAAACCACACAAATAGATTCGATAGAACTCTTTGGTGATCGTTATGATGAGATTGGCGGCGGCAGAGCACTCGCCGGAGCCCCTAAAGTCCCTGCGTCAGCCAGACCTGGAAGCCCTGAGAATCAGGACGCGAGAGCCCAGAAAAAGTATCGCAAGGAATCTGCTGAATACGCTAAGAAATTCAAAAAGCCCATACGGACTAAGGGTAAAAGAGACTTATATCGAGGGCTTCCTGACACGTTTAGGGGGTATGGAACCTCCGAACCATCCTCACAAAATGATTCGGTAGAACTCTTTGGTGATATTATTTTTGAAACCTTCGTTGGGTTAGATAAAAAGCGTAGAGCTAAGAGAGCTAGGAGAGTTCATAGGGGTCTTGCTAGGCTGGAGAAGAAAGAAAGAGTGGCTACTAAAATAAAACCTGGAGGTGAAGAGGCAGCGGCTCAAAAATTAGATATGTTGGGACAACATGCGCTTGCTGCGGGCGCTCGCGGAGGGGCTTTCACAGATAAGCACCCAAATAAGCCATCAGCCGCTGAAAGAAGAACAAGGCATTTTAACAGAAGAGGTGCTCAAGGCGAGCATGATATAGCACTTGCTGACGCTCGTGAGAAACTTGCTAACGCTCGTAGAGGTGGTAGAAAATGAGTGCTTTCAGGAACTACCTTAGCGAAGGTGTGGTTAAAAGGAGAAACAAAGCAGCTAAAAGACGATTTATGGCTAACGTGGGTAAGGTGGCTCTTGCTGCTGAAAGGAGAGCCCAAGGCGTAACTAGATCAAGAGGCCCCCGCGATCAAGAAGACAAATTAAAGAGTAGAAAAACAGCGGAGGAAGTTGCTGCTGGTCGGGCTGTTAGACAAGGTAAACGTACAAGTGGTTACGAGCGTGATCCCAAAGTAACAAAAAGAATCTATAACGCTGGAAGAAAAGAATCGGACCATGCATCCACCACAATCGAAAGATTTGCTGATGTGCTCCGAGAGCGTTGCTGGAAGGGTTACAAGCCGGTCAAAGGTAAGAAGCCATACTCTAAGGGCTCTTGCAAGAAAAAATAATTCGTATTAAAAATACACAACTATCCTATATACATACATAGAGGTTACGATTATGTCACAGAGCGAAGAAATTTTAGACTCGGTGGCTCAGTATCTTCCAGAAGGTCTCGATGAGAGCACTCTTGAGAAGGTTGCTGAGTTAATTGCTGTTACAGTTGAGCAACGAGTTCAAGAAGGTATAGAGAACCTGTCTACGAAGGTCCAATCTTTTATTCGTGGAAATATTGAAAAGCTGAAAGAGCAAGCCATTAAGGAGCTTGAGCTTGAGAACGAAGTCTACCGTAACGCTCAAATGTTCGAGACTGTCCGTTCCATGTTCGTTCTTGAGAACACTTCGGATGACGAAGTGAATGGTATGAATGCCCTGGCTTCGTTAGGTGAGCAACTCGAAGAGAAGAATGAAGCTCTCCTGCGTCAAGTTGATAAGCTTCTCAAGGAAAATGTTAGCCTGAAGCGTAACGCTAAGGTTGCTAACGACAAGAGCGCAAGACTGGAGGAAGCGTTGGTCACTGTCCAAGAGCAAATGGAACAAATCAACGAAGAATCGGTCGCGGAGAGGAGACTCTCTGATTCGGCACTGGTCATCAGTAGCGATAACTTCGATGTGAAGGAAGCTGATGAAAAGTTAAATGAAAACCACGCTAACCACGGTAACGAGTGGATTAATCAAGGCGTGTTAGAAAAACTCAACAGTTTAAGAGGTTAATTATGACCGCTATAGATAGAAACGAATTACTGAAGCGTTGGGAACCACTCCTTGAAGGTATCGGGGATGATCACATCGCGTACCAGACTGCTCGTCTCTTTGAAAACCAAGCCAAAGAATTTACGAAGCAGAATCTGAACGAAGAGGCGTTAAGCCCTGGTGCTACGACCACTGGCCGTATCGGCACCTTCCAGAAGTTTGCCTTCCCGCTCATCCGTCGCACCTACCCTGAGCTTATGTTCAACAAGATTGGTGCTACCCAAACGATGGACGGCCCTGTTTCGCAGATCTTCTACATGGGTAACTCGCGTGTCCGTCAAGATGGCACCGAAGAAGTGATGTACTCGAAGTTCAACATCACGCCGAAGAACCTTGTTCAAACTAAGATTGGCACGGCGTCGGCTGATACTGGTCTTTCCTTCGATGCAGTCGATGGGAACTACACTAGTGCTCTGAACTACGCTGATGTTGACGCAAACGGCTTTGACCTGTCTAATGTCCTTAACGCCACGAACGGCTCGCCTTCGACCACCATGGGTGGTAAGCTTGCTTCGTTCCCGCTTTCGACCACGATCCTGGGCTTCTCGGTTTCGTCGGGTGAAAGACTGCGTGGTACTGAGATTCCTGAGGTTAACCTTCACATCCAAAAGCAAACCGTGCAAGCGCGTGAGCGTAAGATGAGAGCCCTGTGGACCCTTGAGGCTGCTCAAGACCTGAAGGCTTATCACAACCTGGATATGGAAGCTGAACTCACGGACCTCCTGTCGAAGGAAATGAACCTGGAAATCGACCGTGAACTGATTGAAGATATCCGCATGATCGCTTATGGTCCTGGTGCCGTTGGCTCTGCGTGGTACCTGGAGTCGCTCTACCAAGGTGGCGCTGATGACTTCAAGGGTATCGGTGGTGTTGGTGGTAATGTGACCACTCCTGGTGGCACGTTCGTTGCGGGTGCTTACGAGTATGACTTCAAGACTGAGCTTGCTGCTGAAGAGAGCGAGGTTGGTGGCGGTGGTGGTATCGACCGCAAATACTCGAACATCTACGTGATGGATATCAAGAACTTTATTGAAGGTTCGACCAACAACCTTCGTCCTCGTCACCTTGGCGAAGCCTACTCGAACATCCTGGCTCTGGTCAACTTTGCTAGCACGGACATCTTCCGCACGACCCTGCGTGGTCCTGGCAACGTCCTGATCATGTCGCCTGTGATGGCCTCGTTCCTTGAGTCGGCTGCGAAGCTCGAAGGTGGTCTTGCGCGTGAAGATGGTCCGACCAATATGGGTGCGAACCAAATTCAATACGCTGGCAAGTTCGCTGGCAAGTATGACGTTGTGATCGACCCGATGTTCCCAGAAGACGAGATCATCGTCGGCTACAAGGGTTCGAACGCGATGGATGCTGGCTTCTTCTACTGCCCATACATCCCGCTTCAGCCTCTGGATACGGTTGTTGATCCTGAGACCTTCCAGCCGAGAAAGGGCATCCTGACTCGCTACGGCAAGGTCGCAACACAACCTGCGTCGCGCTTCTACCGCGTGATCAGAGTTATCGGTGCTGGTAGTGACTTCCTGACGCCTGAAATCTTCAGGAACACGCATCATCAAGGCACTCCCTTCAATGGTAACTACACTGTTGGTGGTGATCTGTAAGATTAGCACCAAGCTAACAACGGAAAAAAGGACTCAGTTTTATACTGAGTCCTTTTTTCATTTGTAGAGTAAATATATAATGACATGTCTGATAAAATAGGAATCCCAATAGTTACATCTTATGGTTCTTCTTATGGAGCTTACGGAGGTAGGCGATTAGAAGACTACAAAAGTCCTAAAGATGCCGACTTGAATAATAAAGACTTTAAAGACGTAAGCGAGTTTAAAAACTTTAACAAGACAATAAAGGATTACGTTTTAGCTAAGTTAGGGTTTCCTATCATTGATGTTGAGCTTGATGACTTTCAAATACAGATTTGTATTGATGAAGCCATCTCTAAGCTTGAATACCATGCGCCTGATTGGATGACACAATATGCTGTGTTTGATACCTCCGCAGGTATAAATGTCTATGAGTTACCTCAGGAGGTTGCAGATAATTTAAATGACTGCTGGTACAGACGAGACTTCTTCAAATTCGGAGCAAGCCCCGGATCGCTCGAATACGATTTTGCTGTCATGTTTTTTACGAATACTGGATTATTTAATAATTATAATGTTAGCCAGTATCTTCTTATGCAGCAATACCTCAAGCAAGTAAAAAATGTCTTAGGACAGATGTCTACTTGGCAGCTTGTCAACAATAAGTACTTACACATTTGGCCTAAGCCAGAGCACAATGATGAATCAGTAATTCTGGAGTTCAGAGCTTTTGATCCAAATACTCTTCACCATGCCTACAAGAGTTGGTTGCAAAGATATGCGTTGGCTCTTTGCAAGGAAATCTTAGCTGGCATCAGAGGGAAGTATGTCAATCTCCCAGGTCCAGGTGGTGGTACTAGACTTAATGGTACAGAACTCATGCAGCAAGCTGTTAATGATAAGAAAGAGTTAATGGAAGAGTTGATGACTGAAATTGAAGCTCCTCCATTGTTTGACATAATCTAATGAGATACAGGGTAACCACACCTCCTACTAACTTTCCTGAGGAAAGGGATACTCGGCTGTCGTTGTTTAAAAAGAAGAACGACAAGAATTTATTTAATCTCATAGATGCTGAGAACATTAAGCTTTCAGGATCGCGTGTGAAGGTGTTTAAGTATGTTCCCTCTAATGATATTGATGAAGTGTATCAAGAGTCTAGGCAGAAGACAATAGCTCATGAACCTGTGACGCTATGGGCACACTACGATCCAAGACCTGTTGAAGAGAACTTAACTCAATTTGGAGTTGAGATGCAGTTAGATCAGGTCTTCGTCTTTAACAAGTCTTACGCTGAGAGTATGCTTGGAGATCCAATACAGATCGGTGACATAATTCAACCAGAGTTTCAAGATATAAAGTTTGAAGTATTCGAAGTTCAGGAAGACAGCTTTGAAGCTTATGGTGTCTACCACTTATTAGCTCATGCGAAGCTCCTGAGAGATACTCAAGATATTCACAATGAGGATTTCTTTGATAAAACGGAGGAGCTAGGGGGTTATGGTAGATGAGTGTCTATGACATCAAACAACAAATTGTAAAGATGACTGAGACTAGATTACTGCCTAGGATCGATAACGTATACAAAGAAAGTCTTAGGCAAATGATTGCTACCTTTAGCAATCTCTATTACATCGACGGTAACGGAAATAGAATTAAAGTGGATTGCTCTCATGGCAATGCAGAGCGAATCGCTGGTCGGTTGAAGAACGAGAACAATATAGTCTTACCCTTCATATCTATTTCTGAGGTAGACTCTTCTCGTGATGAAAAGAGGGAGAGATACAGCCCTTTGCTTCTTCAAGATGTCTATTGGGATCAAGATAAGAGAAGAGCAACTAGAGTTCTGAGTCTTGCACCCAGGGCTGTTAACATCACATATGAAATTAATATATGGTGTAAATATAAAGCAGATCTTGATATGTTAAGGTCTAGCATATTTTCATTGTTTAATCCAGAGTTAGTTGTACCTACGAACCATAGTAGAGAGACTAGAGCTTACTTAAATAAAGAGAGATCTGTCGGTTCTGTCATAGCTGGTGATACCAAAGATCGAGTCTTGCAGAAGACTATCGACGTAACACTTCAGACTTACATACCAAGCCCTAAGTTCTTCTTCACTAACACAGGACAGATAGAGGAGTTTAACGTATAAATGGGAAACATTACATTTATACTGAACGTCGAGGATAATCGTAGGCGTCGTAAGAACTTCTCTACTAACTTAACTAGAGGGGTTGATCGAGTAACAGACACTCCGTTACCTACCGTTCCTGAGATCCCCATAGAGCCTGAAGATCCCAATGTAGTTCTTGATGATTTAGACAGGCTTTTCTTTGGTCTTATTGTAAGAGACTTTGAGACGGAGTTTGGTGGCGACATTGTTGGACCGGGAGTTATTGTTTCCAACCAAGCACCTATAGACGGCGATGATCCAGACGATTCTGGGTTTTTTGAATATGATATTAGTGATAACGACAATCCAAGAGTTGATCTAAATAGTACAAACACTCTCAGAGTTCGACTTGGAGATGAAACTTTTGCATCTGCGACTTTAACTCTTGGTGATTTAGCTCTTAATTCAGATATAAATGAACTTGATAGATTCGTCATTAATTTACAAGCTGTAGACTTTGGTTACGAGACGGCAGCTAACTCGGGTGAGTTATTCTTACCAGATTTCTCTCTTTCTGTTAATACTGTTGAGTTTGAGGTATCCAACTCTGTTTCTCTAGATAGTATAGTGACAGCATTGTTTATTGGCAACTTAAGTGTTGAAATAGGCGGTAACATTGGATCTCCAGGGGTATCTGTATTAGCGGATACTGTTTCCCTTGATTCAGCTATAAATATAAGACTGCCTGCAAATATGGTTACAGATGCAGATTTTGATGCATAATTTTATACACGTTTGATTAAGCTTTACGTATAAATAAGGTAGGAGAATATAATTATGGTATGGACTAATTTAGGCAAGCAAAAGATGTTTGAAGAGTTTTTCGCTTCTGGTGCTATTGGGGACACTTTTAGACTTTGTTTGGCTTCTTCTGGGGAAGCAGGCGATTGGACAGTTAATACTTCTTCGACTGCTGATTTAAGTGTTGTCTCTTCTCTTGATAAGCCAACGGGCATTGAAGGTGGAACGTCTGGCCTAATTATTGTTAGAGACGGCGTTTCGGATGCTGCAAACTTTGATGTCTCTAGTGCTGAAGACTTAGGTTTAGCCAGTGCTGTACGGGCAGTTCTTCAGACAGCAGGAGACGGATTTCAATATTCAGGAGCGTTTATTGATGCTAGGTATGTTGTGTTAGTTGATGCTGGTGCCTCGGGTTCTCCTTTTGATTTTTCCACTGGTACGAATAATGTATATGCTTGGTGGGATATTGGATCAGATCAAAACGTATCCGAAGGTAATACTTTAACAATTACTAATCTATCTTTACAGGGTCAATAACTTAATTATTTTTAACAACCCTTAATAGTAAATATATTGGGAGCTTTGATATGAAAACTATAAAAAACACAAGCTTACAAGGGCTTTCTTTAGTCCTTACCAAGCCTGGGGGTAACGAGACAATTTACCTGTTGCCTAAACAAAAAGTTGAAGTCCCAAATTCTTGGGGTGGTAAGATTCTTGATACCTTAGTTTCGAGAAGAATGTTAAAAGTCACATTGTGTGCGGATCCTAAGCCGCAACCCATAACAACTCCTAGAAAGAAAATAAAATTAAAAGGTGAATAATCCATGGCTCTCCCTACTAGTCCCTCTGTTGTAGTCTTAGAAAACGACGTTTCTGTCTTTGCTCCTAACATTGATTCGAGCGTTGTGGGTGTTGTGGGGTTTGCTGATAAGGGTCCAACTAACAAGGCCACTCTCATCACTAGCCCTGAAAACCTTGTTAGAATTTTTGGTGAGCCTAAGACTGAGATTCCTGGTCAAGGTCTGGAGGGTGCTATCGAGATCCTAGAAGCCACGAACCAGATGTACTTCGTTAGAGCGGCTAATACAAATGCGGCTAACGCGAGTGCTCAAGTTCAATTTGGTGTCAGTCCTGCATTTCAAGTAAGTGGATTCACTGCTGAACAACCGTCCAGCATAACTTACAGTGTTTACAATAATGCTGGTACTTTTGTTGCTAGCTCGATTGTCACTACTGTTGCATCTTCCACTACTGGTTATGATACTCCTCAAAAGGTAATGGCCGCTGCTTTCGATAGAAACGCTAATGGTACTCAAAACGTCATCTCTTATATTGAGAATGGTAACATTTACTTAGCCTCTAGATTTGCAGGATCGGGTGCCTACATGACTCTCTCCGCGCAAAATATGGGGTTCATCCCAATGCTGGGTAACGGTGTTGCTAGTGGTGTTGACGGTGTTTCATTTAATACTATTAAGAATCAGACGATGTATGGTTACACTGTCTCTGCTGGCTTAAACCTTAACACTTACTCTGTCTACCCAGGTTCTGGTTATAACCTCAGAGTTGATAATGAGGGTCAGACAAAGGGTCTTTCTGTTGAAGTTGATAACCTTTCTATTCAAGACAGATTCACTGTCAATTCTGATGGGGGTGCGGCTGAGACAATTGATATAAACGTTCAGCCTTCTAGCCTTAGTTTTATTGAGTCGTTATTATTTGAGGACTCGGCAAACAACTGGTTAAACAACAATTCGGATTACATCTATGTCGGTATCGAAGATGATACAGGTGCTGATTACGATGGTCTGCCGGATGATTGGGGTGCGCGTCTCACAGTTACGGGTGTTGGCGTCAAAGGAAACGACAACTATGGTGGTAGTTATGTTCCTGGTGCCGGTGTCCTTCCTAGGTTTGTGAAGCTCGTTGAAGGCACCAAGAGTCTTGCTAATGGTAACAGTGGTTGGAGCACCACTGAGGATCCTCAAAGTGGTGTTGATATCACAGCGATGATTGGTAAGGCTTCGGATAAGACTGGCCTTTACGCTCTCGATGATGATACTCTGAACATCTCTCTTGCTGTTGCCCCAGGCTTCAGTGATGATGCTCTGCAAAACGAACTCATCACTCTTGGCGAAACTTCCAAGAACTTCTTCGCTCTCGTTGCTCCTCCTTATGGTTTAGACGAAGTGCAAGATGCAGTCAACTGGATAAACGGTCAGGGTGCCAGAACGGCTGCTCTCAACAACTCTTACGCTGCTGTTTACTGGCCATGGGTTCAGGTCTTCAACCCATTCGCTGGTAAGGAAGAGTGGTATGATCCTGCGATCTTCGCTGCTCGCCAGTGTGTCTTCACAGACAGCGTTGCAGAGCCGTGGTTCGCTCCTGCGGGCTTTAGAAGAGGTCGCCTGACCAAGCCTACGGATACTGAGCTTGTGCTTAACCAGGGTGATCGTGATGTGCTTTACGCGAACAACATCAACCCGATCAGCAAGCAACCTCAGACGGGTATCACTGTCTTCGGGCAAAAGACTGCTCAAAGACTTCCAACGGCTCTTGATAGAGTTAACGTGAGAAGACTGATGATCTACATCAGAAAGGTCTTGCTGGAGCTTGGCAAGCCCTTCCAATTTGAGCCTAATGATTCGTTCACTTGGGAGCAAGTTGAAGCTGCGGTTCGTCCTTTCTTAACGGATTTAACTGCGAGAAGAGGTATTGTTGAGGGTGCTGTGAAGTGTGATGCCTCGACGAACACTCCATTGCGAGTTGATAGAAATGAACTGTGGTGCTCGGTTACAATCAAGCCAACGAAGGCTGCTGAGACTGTGGTCTTTGAAGTGAACCTGACGAGCCAGTCAGCAACAATTAGTTAAGGAAAAATAAATGGTTTTACCTAAAGAAAGTATTTTCAAGAGAAGCTTAGATCGTCCCACCGGCACTAATAGTCCACTGCCTCAGATCTCGACAGATCTTGAAACGATCAAAACTTATCAGTTTGAAGTTGATTTCTCTAAATTCAACTCCGTTATTGGTAATCAAAGCATCACTGGAGACGTTACTGTAGCTGCGAAGCAGGTTGGTCAAATCACTTATGGTGTTGAATCTATCCCGTTAGATAGACTTAACGATAAGGTTCACTACCCTGGTAAGGTCACTTATGAACCCGTTGAAATCACCTTCGATAACTTACTCCTGAAGAAGTCCACTAACGCTCTCTGGTCTGCCTTCAAGGAAGTCTACAATCCGCTTACGGGTAAAGCTGGTTACAGAACGGGTGGCGGTCGCATCTACAAGGGTGAGAGGTTGTCTATCGTCGAGATGAATGGTGAGAATCAACCTGTGGCTGCTGTGGAATTGATGGGTGTCTACCCTGAGAAGGTTGTCTACTCGGAGAAAAACTACAGCACTAATGAGTTCTCCACGGTTACAGTTACCTTTAGATTCGACTTCCTGAACTACGTTGGAACTCGTATTGGTAAAAACCAAAACCACTCTAACCCTAACTCTGTTATCTAGTCAATCTCCTAACCTCTAACATGGTAGCCTTCTCTCTAAATATAGAGGGAAGGCTATTTGTCTATAATAAGATATGTTAAAAACAGATATACTCAAGAGCTACAGTAAGTTTCATAACAGAAAACTACTCTTACTAGAGCAGGAAGAAGATAATAGTTCAAAGGTTGGAGAAGCCATTGCTAGGCTGAATAATCCTGATAGTAAGTGGGAGGTGCTCGGCAGTCGCACCGCAAAAGACGGCACTTTACAAACAAATTATAAAGCTATTATCAACGGTAAAGAGTATACGTACCTAAGCCATAATGGAACTTTAATTACACACAATAACCTATTCACAGCCCGAGGTCCTGCTGGCCTTAATCCGACAGAAGGTGGTGACTGGTTACCCAGCCTTGGTATAAAGAGTTCTCAGAAATCATTTGATCAGTTTATTGGATCTCTCGTCGGTGACGAGGAGATAGTTAAATCAGAGGGTCAAAAGAAGAAAGAAGAAGCACTGAGGGCAGGTTCAGTCTTAGATAATGCAGAAGACACAGCGTTAAACCAGCAAGAGAAAGATGCTGTGAGATTTAACCTAGAGGCCATTGTTGCCAACCTTCCGAATGTTTGGGACAAGATGGAGCAAGACCAGACCGATGCTTATGGTAGCTTAGAAAAGTATCAGGCCAAGTTTACTGGCATGGCTTCAGATTCTTTTGAGAGTAAGCTGTTAGCTGATAAGAATGTTCTCTTTCTTGAGAATGGTGAATGGGTATCTAATGATCGTAGGCCAGATGGGCCACAGAGTATTGGCGTATCGAAAAGCTTAAGCGATCTAGTTCAATTAGTCTCTAATGATGATCCTTCCGATGAGCAGTGTAGTGATATTACTAACGACTTCGCTATACACGTAGGGACAAGAGACAGTATTATCATAAGCCCTAGAGGTGACGGCGGAGATAGGACCGCTGCTCTTTCTTTCACAGATCCACAGCAGACATTAAGAAACTTATTAGTAAAGGCTGCTGCTAAGTGTAACAAGCCAGTTAGATCAGTAAACGTTCGAGCAAAGAGTTCTGGTGGTAAGAATGATAATGCTATCAGAGGATTTGCTTTTGAAGAAATCTTAGAGGCTTTTAGTCTTGCGATGCTAAAGAGAGGCAGAAAGGGAGAAGAAACTCCTGCTAGTAAGGACCTTGATACAATTCTAGTCCAGAAGACAAGTAGTATTATACAGAGACTCCAAAGACTTAAACTAAGTACAGAAGAGTGGGTGGAGGCAGTTAAGTATTCTGGTCTAGACCCTTCCCAGAAGCAACTTATCCAAGACATATCTGACATAGCTAATGGCATGGGTGAAACTCTAAGTGACTTCAACCCTAACAATCTCTTCGGCTCTATGATGGCTCACTCTCGAACTGCATTACAAGGTCGTAAACCTTCTTACATATTACCTGTAGGCACAGAAACCAAGAGAGGTCAGAGACAGGACGTTCTTGAGGTTTACAAGACACGAGAAGAGGCTGTAGCGGCTGCAAAACGAGTGGGGGTAGATATAGAGCCTGAGGAACACGATAGCTTAGATACCGCTTTACGGGGCGCACAGGGCATTGTAAAAGAGGAAGGGGGATCCATCAGTATGGCCGAGCTTCTGGAGAATGCTAACGTTTTCACTCCTGGTCAGAAGGTTTATACTCTCAAGGTAAGTCTTAAGAACTACAAGAAGTTTGAAGGACATGGAGCAAGTATGGGTGGTGGTCGTAAGAACACTCTCCCAAGCATAACAGAAGTTGAAGGGACTGAGTTCAAAAGCGATTTCATGAAGACAATTCAAGATGTTGCAGGTATTGATAACCCTCGTCAGTTTAAAAAGTATTTTGATAGCGTCGCCAGAATAGAGAGTTCTGTGATGGATCTTGGAACTGGTAGATACAAAAAATCTAGTGGCCCTGGTAAGGGAACTGTACGAGTGGATAACTTAAAGAATCTTGAAAAGTTGCTAACATCAACTCTGAAGAATCAAGGTTTAGACTTACTTCCACATGCTAGAGAAATATCGTCTCTTCTTAAGAAGATGACAGAGCAAAAATCTTATTCAGATCTAGAGAGTGACGCTACGTATAGGAAAGCTCAACAGACGGTTATTAGGTATCTGGAGGATACCAAGCTATACACTGATATTCGTAATGGCGCAACCATAAACAATCCAAACCCAAGGCAAATTAGGAAACGTAAACAAGCTCTGCAATACTTAGCCACTAGAATGATGCACGCTGGTGGATCAGATGATGATCAAACACTATGTGATTACAGAGGGTTAAATAAATCTAAGGATTACGTCTTCAAACAAAACGATCCAATTAGAGAAGCTTGGTCTTCTATCCTAAAGGATGATGGTGAATGGAGTTTGGTCACTGGAGAAGAAGAAGGTGATTTCAATGGAGGCTTCAGGCTTACAAAGAAAGGAACTAAAGCAGGTATTAACTTTGAGTATTCATTAGAAGGTAAGAAAGATAAAGGCAGGGTAGTAGACTTCTTTGGTCAGTTTGAAACAAGAATAAATAAAGAGGCTCTGGAATACTTTAATAAACTTCAAGAGCAAAAGAATGAGTCTAAGGTTGATGAAGCTTTTAGACACATCATGTTAGCATTATCTTTACTCCAAGAAAAAGTGAGTATCGCTGAGGGTCAATAGATCAGCTAATTTATACATTGCTATATCTACATCATTAACTCTACCTTTAAGGTAGAATCCATTCACTGGTAGAGTAAGCGTGTTAGTTATAGCTATTGGTTCCCTTCGATCCTGACCGATTATCAATAAAAAATCTCTAGAAGATTTCTTGGAATCTCGATGGGCTTGATCTATCATATTACATATATTAGATTTTATATTAAATAAATCACTTACTTGTTCTTCATTATAACCTTTTTTACATTCTATAATATATTTAAATTTTTCTGGTGTAATTATATCACCATATATTTTTAAATAATTAGGTAATTTATGTGTAGTGGCAAAGGCCCCAGATCCCGGAGTCCTACAGAAATCAGTAGTGTTAAACCTTTCGTTCAGCATCTTAGATATCTTATTCTCAAACCTACTGCCTTTTGCTCTAGAGTTAACTTTCTTTTTCTTTTTTAGTGGTGTTATATCAAAATCATCTTTCATAGGACTATAATAGATCATGTCAGAACGTATATCATTTAATTTAGATAACTCAAAATTTAAACTAGTAGAGAGAAGTAGAGGACGTATGAAAATCCAAGTTAAGTTTTCCAAGGAAGAAGCTGAAGCCTTCAAGAACTTTTGTATGATCAAGCCACCTGAGCTTGAAGATGAGATCTTCTACAAGCAGATCTTCTTAGCGGGTTGTAACTCGATGACTAAGGAGATCACTGCTTTGGTTGAAGCTCACCGTCAAGCGCAAGAAGCTGAGGGCACTGAAGCGCAAACCGAAACTGCTGAAGCTCAAGATGTCTCGACCGAAGAATAACTTTAGAGTTAATCGTATACGGAATACCAAACACTTGGATTCCGTGGTTACCTCCAGCATTGAAGATAAGAAGACTGCTTACTATCTTATCACGAATCAATGGGATAAACCCTGCGAATACTTCAACAGTAGATTGCCTCAGGATGGGGATACAGATCTTAACGTAATAGATATCTTTGATGTGCCTAACTGCCTTGATGTAATTAGGTCCTCCATCAAGTCACACCGGGAGACAATTTCAACCGCGTGTTTAGCTAACTATCACCAGCTTCCTTTACTGGTTGTTATTCACAAGTCTTTTCCTAGAATTGTAAGCTACAACGGATCGGTCGGCGCGGAACTTGGAATATAGTTCCCGCTTCTCATGTTCTTGTAGATTTCCATCTTCTCGTTATACTTCTTGTTCTTCGAGTAGAGAAGTCTTAGGTTGTTTAAAATTACTGTAGTAAAGTAATTGAACGCCTGACCAGCATCCTTGTTGAAGTTGTTGAGGACTTTTAGTATGAGTAAGAAGCACTCCTGCTTGGCTTCCTCATGATCAACTTTGAACTTGTAGGCCATGATAAGTCGGTCTATAAGAGTGTCGAACATGGCGAAGAGTTCATCTTCGCTAGCCTTGTCTCCTGCTTTGAACTGGCCTATCAGTTCTTCAAATCGTTTGTTGTCAATATAGTAAGCCACTTACCTATCATAGTCTTGTGATCGAACTAAGTTTTAAAGGACCGAATCCAAAGTGTTCCGGTTGTCCAGCCCTTAGAATGAACCTCCCCCGTCACACCATTTTGGAGGAGGAGGTAGAGCAAGAATGTGATATCCTGTTCGTCGCTGAGTCACCTAAGATGCATGAAGGTGAGTGGGTTCCTTTCCGCGCTCAAGAGTATTCAGTTATCATGAATCAACTCGCGGGCCTGAACATCTTTAATAAATTTAAAGTGGCTATGACTACTGCTGTCAAGTGTCCGTCAATCACACCGGACAACCTAAGCCCAGAGATTAGGAAGACTTGTACCACTCACCTCTTTGATTCAATTGAACGCTACAAGCCTAAGCTTGTGTTCGCTTGTGGAAAGCTTGCAACTACAATGCTTTACGGTAAGTCTACTCTTGAGTCTAGGGTTAGAGGTAAGCCTGAATACATGAAGACTCCTGGTGGACATAAGTTCCCGGTAGTCGTGATTAAGCACCCCTACGAGGTCGTGAGTGAGCCTAGAAACTCTTTCTTGTTCTCGACCGATATAAACAACGCTGTAAATAACGTCCTATTAGATCAAGCCGCAGACGTTCAGGTAGACTACACGTTTGCCATGACGGTAAGTGAATTGAATGAGGTGCGTGACGAGTTCTTAGATAGCAAGATGGACATGGCTATCGACATCGAGACTACTGGACTCAACTTCCTTAAGGATACGATCCATACAGTGTCGATGACCTTGATCGACAGGAATACAGGTGAGCTAGGTAGAACTCTTGTGCTTCCGATTGATCACTTCGAGGCTAAGATTCCCACTCGCACAAAAAACACCTTCATCAAGTTCATCTGCCAGATGATGGGTAGAAAGGATAATCGGAAGATCTTGCAGAATGCAACCTTCGATCTCAAGTTCCTCAAGCGTTATGGCGTTGAGGAGGTATATAATGTATACGACACAAGGTTGCTCCAGCACCTTTACAAGGAAGATGTTCCTAAGTCTTTGTCCGATCTCGTTTACTACTACTTCCCTGAGGAGAAATTCTAATGCTTACAGTTGAAGGTAAGAAGTTTGACTGGAAGAACATCCCTCTAAACTTCTGTGTTGAAGGTAATGCTAAAGATACCTACGCAACTGCAAAAGTGTATGTAAAACTATCCGAAGAGGTTAGGCAAAGGGGACTAGAGAAGTTGTATGAAAGACTTATCGCTCCTCTTACTATGGCCTTCCGAGACATGGAGTTTGAAGGTCTCCTAATTGACGAGGATAAACTAGAAGAACTCGGTACTGAACTAGTAGACAAGATTGCCAAGGCAGAGGCTGCTCTCCGAGAAGCTGCTAACTTAGGTGACGACATCAACCTCAATTCTACTAAGGATCTCATCAAGGTCATCTTCTCTCTGGAGAAGAATAAGGATACTAAGCAGTATGAAGTAGTTGAAGACTTCGGGCTTGGGTTGTATCCTGTTGAGTTCACTAAGAAAGGTGCTCCGTCTACAAACGTTGAGACACTCGTGAAGGTCGGACAGATGGTTGAAGAAGAATACGTGGCTAGAGGCTTGAATAATGAGTAACGAAGAAATTTCTATTGCTAGATCGGTCTTGAATGCGATGTCTGACGATCAGGTCAGGGCTGCAAAGAGATTCTTTGATCGCTTCTCTGAGTTCAAAAAGCTGACTAAGTTACATTCCGTATACATCGAGGGTGCTCGTACTGCACTTGGTAACACTGGCAACAGCCGTATGTATGTGAACTACAACATCGACGGCACGGTTACTGGTCGCATCTCTAACTCTGGCGCAAACATCGAAAGGGGTAAGAACGGTAAGATTGGTGTGTCTTTCCACACGCTCCCCCGTGAGGCACTTGATGTTAACATCCGTGATTACGTGGTGGCACCTAAGGGTCACGACTTTATCACTATTGACATGAAGGCAATGGAGCTACGAGTCCTTGCCCACGTTGCAAACGAACAGAACATGATTCATGCCTTCAAGTCTGGTATCGACTTGCACAGTTACTCTGCTGGGCTTACCTTTAATAAGGATCCTAATGATGTATCCAAGCTGGAGAGACAGATCGCTAAGGAGGTAAGCTTCTTGACGGTATATGGAGGCACTGCTTATACACTAGCATCTAAGCGTAACATCCCAGAGGAGCGTGCTGAGGAGATCATTAACTCGTGGATGGGTGCTTTCCCTGGCGTGGGTCGTTACATGGCTACGATCCAAGACTACATCGAGCAGTTCAAGTATGCCAAAACAATCTTTGGTCGTCGTAGGAATCTCCCTAACATTGATTCACCCTTGAAGAATGTTCGGCGTGAGGCTTTCCGGCAAGGCTTGAACTTCACTATTCAATCTGCCGCTAGTGATATCCTGCTGTGTGGTATGCTTGGTGTAATCGAGAAGCTCAAGGGTATGAAGGCTAAGGTCGTAGCTACCGTTCACGACTCTATCGAACTGATTGCTCCTAAGAACGAGACTAGGAAGGTTGTGGAGATCGTGAAGGATGAGCTTGAGAACTACCACTACCTAAGAGAAAACTTCCACATCAATCTCAAGGTTCCCCTCGGTGTCGATGTGGAAGTTGGTTCTAGCTTTGGTAATGGTGTCGAGTATGAGCTTTAGTCTTCACGATTCATCAAGATGTCCAAAACTCTCTCAGCCAGAGCTAAACGAGCACCACGGACGATGTCAGTGCTATCTATTTTTCTAGACTGCTGTGCGTATGGGTTGTTTGCATGTGCAGTAGCAGCGTTTTTCACTTGGCTGAGTCTACGATTTGTTTTTTGCCTTAACGCTGCGCGAGTTGGCTTACCACCAGACGACTTCTCTTCTTCACCAGACCCCTTTGTCTTATCTTTGGCTGCAAGAGTTTTAACAGCATTATCCTTAGGCGCAGCAGCAGGAGCAGCAGGCTCTTGAGCAGACCCTGCCTTCGCGGCCTTTCTTTCAGCAGAGACCTGAGCAAGGCGATCCATCATAGAAGCCCGCTGACTCTTTATACGCTTTCTTCTCGCTACACGACCTTCAGCACGGTTTCTCCTACGGCTACCTTTAGGAGCACCCATACGAGCCCTGGCGGTACGAGAACGGCTCGTCGAACGATCCATACCAAAGCCAAAGAGTTCACTTAACTCTTCTTCGGTGAGATAATCAACGTCGATGCCATGCTCTTCCGCTTCAGCGAGAACATTTTGAATGTGTTCTTCTTCAAGAAGAATGTTCTCCTCGACACGGCTCATCACCTCATCGACAAACCACTCGTCGGCCTTTGGTATAACACCTCTCCCCGCAAGAATATCAGCTTTCGTAACTTTCCCATCTTTCTTTCCTTTAGGTCCAGTTAAATCAGGGAACTCTCTATTTCTCTTTGCCATAATAAATACCTAAATTACTTTTTAACACAGTTTGGGACCATACGGCCACCTTTCTTTTTCATACCAACTTGCTTGTGGGACTTCCAACAAGCTTCTAATATCATTTCAGCCATCCTTTGAAGAGCATTAGGGTTAACATCCGTAGAACAGTTCCACTTGCGAAGGGCCTTGTTGATACGGCTGTCAGGATTACTAGCAGTCTTCTTAGAGGTCAGACGCTTCTTCATACCACCCATACGAGCACAAAACGACTTGCGACGCTTGGCAGACTTGCTACCTTTCTTGAGCTTAGACGGCTTTGTAGTCACAGCAGTCTTAAGCTTGGATCCTGGGTTAGCCGCTCGGTAACGCCTCACACCTTTTGCAGTAAGACCCCCAGCTTTCGATTTGTCCCCACTACTAACAGAGAACTTCTTGGGCATCTTACCCTTACGCCCCTTCTTAGATTTTCTCATCTCTGTTAAAGCTTGTCTAAATCTGCCTACCATGACTATAATGCTCCTAGACTATTTACCTCTATGACTTGCCACATGTTTAATAAAATTATAGACTTTCTTGAAGACGGGAAGAGTAAGGTTTCTCTCGTTGATTGTATGCTCAACGACTCTGCTCTCAAGACTGTGAACGCTGCACGCTGTTCTTACGACAATGAAAAAGAGCAGTTCGATGATAAGGATAAGAAGCTTACTAAGTTTCTTTGGACACATGAACACACATCTCCCTTCCGTCATAGCTACTATACGTTTCAGATAAAGCTGCCTATTTTTGTGGCAAGGCAGCTTATGAAATATCAGGTTGGTAGTGGGTTTAGGTCAATAGAAGCTGACGGAAGGGAGATTTTTATTGAAGAGTTAGATCACTTGTATGATATCGACAAGGGCTGCTCTTGGAATGAAGTGAGTGGACGATACACTCAGACTTCGGAGGATTACTACATTCCTAAGGAACTGAGGTCTAATCCCCCTCATGGTAATAAGCAGGCGTCTGATAAGTATTACAACCCTGTAAATGAAAACTCGATGGACTACCTGTATCCTGGTGAGATCACAGAGTTCATGGATGATGTTTGTAAGCGTGCCCTTCACCAGTATCACAGGTTTATCAAGAACGGTGTTGCAAAGGAGCAGGCCAGAATGATCCTCCCGCAAGGGATGTACTCAAAAGCCTATTGGACTCTAAGCTTGCAAAGTGTGATCTGGTTCCTCCACCAGCGACTTAAGCCTGATGCCCAATGGGAGATTCGTATGCTTGCAGAAGGTATCTACGAGCTAGTTAAGGAAGACCTTGATCGTCTCGGTCTCGATAAGGAGAACCTGTGAAGAAGTGTCTAGTTATAGGTGACACGCACTACGACACTAAGTGCGAGGGTTACCTTGAAAATCAGGTTGAGTCTACGATTAGGATTGTTGAAGGTGAAAAACCTACCCACGTTGTATTCCTTGGTGATATTTTCCACCACAGGAAACCTACTCCTGAGGTGATTGTAGCTGTTCATAAGATGTTTCAAAAGCTGAGTCTTATGCCCAGCTTGAAACTCATGTATGTGCTTAGAGGAAACCACGATTCGCAGAATAGGAACGATGACGGGTTGACTGCGTTGGAAACACTTTGTTATCCTGGGAGCAAGGTGCGGCTTGTCCAGCAAACTATAGTTGATACGGATCTTAATTTCTTACTCATACCACACTACGAAGACGATGAAAAAATCAAGGAGCACTTATCACGAGGAGTTGATGAGCATACTGTCGCTTTTGGTCACTTCAGTTATTGTCCTGAGCATCTTGGTATTCGGGGCTTTGATTCTGATCTTAAGCTGAAAGACTTTCAGTGTCGCACTATCCTCGGACACATTCATAAGTATGTTGAGGACGAGCATGTAACTATCCTTGGCACACCTTGGAGCACAAACTATGGCGAAGCTGACAACGAACACTTCGTCGGTGTAATGGAGGAAAACTCCCACGGCTGGGGACCACTTAATAAATTTAAAGTGACTTGTGGTCCTCGATTCTATGAAGCACCTTATGATGCTCTCGATGCGATGGCAGGTGAGATCTCTGACCCAAACTACTTCACCCTACTTCGTGTCACCTTAGATAAGTTTTCTGATGACCCTCCTTCTCTGCTGCGGGCCGACATACTTAATAAATTTAAAGTGGCTCATGTGGATCTGAGATTTCAGCCTGTATACGATGATACCTTAAATGATCGACTGTCGGGCTATGATCCTAATGTACCTCTAACAGTCATTGATGCTGATATCATCAAGAAGTATATTGCGGAGCAGTCCTCCACAATTCCTCATGAGTTGTTAGAGAATGG
>Ga0208899_1000080_pt1 | contig 54542 bp, 62 predicted proteins | sample VirMetDEL_Nov_24_FD_184518 | JGI IMG/M metagenome (GOLD analysis project Ga0208899, IMG submission 184518) | Aqueous microbial communities from the Delaware River and Bay under freshwater to marine salinity gradient to study organic matter... | ecosystem: Environmental > Aquatic > Marine >... | reverse complement strand
GGTAGCCTACCCTTATGTAGAGACTACTACTGCTCCTGTTGCAGGAGGGATACTTGAGGATATGCCGAGATTAGATTATTCTAATGGTTCGTGTCCTTCTTTATTGCTTGAACCGAGTAGGACTAATTTGATAACAAGTAGTGAATACTTTGGTGCTTATACAAATAGTGATTTTACACTAACGACAAACGATAGCACAAGTCCAGAAGGTTTAACAAATGCAACGCTATTTGAAGCAACGGGAACGAGTGCTAAATACATAGAATACAATTTAGCGGGTGCGGGGACATATACACAAAGTTACTTTTTTAAGAAAGGCGCAACATCGGGTTATCCGTCTTTAAGTATGTTCGGACTTGCTTCAAACGATTACGAGACGGGTGTGTTTGATTTTGATGCAAAAACCTTTGATGAGACAAGCGGAAGTATTACATCTTTTACCAATGTTTCATATGATTACGAAGATTTTGGAAACGGGTGGTTTAGAATTTGGCAAACATTCACCGCAAGTAAAACAAACCAAAGAGTGAGGATTGTTATGTTTAACGAGCCAACTCCAACACTTGGAAGTATTGGCCAAAGAAATTGGACTGCAAGCGGTGAAAGTTTTTCGGTTTATGGATGGCAAACGGAAGCTGGCTCCTATCCCACAAGTTACATACCTACATATGGGGTATCGCAAACGAGGTTGAGAGATATTTGTGATGTTTCAAATGTTGCTTCTTTGATAGGGCAGACCGAAGGAACATATGTATTGGATTGGGTAGAGAAGTATGGTGATAGTTCATACAATCTATTTGGGTTATCCGATGGAAGCACAAATAACTATATCTATCTTTATTTAAATAGACTTGGTCAGTTAAAAATTGGATTGATTTATAGCATAAACAATCAACTTGCATTTAATGATACTACAATTCAAGATTTAGTTTATGATGAGAGATATAAAGCAGCAGTTGTTTATACTCCATCTTCTATCAAGTTGTTTTTAAATGGTCAGTTAATTGTTGATGAGAGTAATTTTAACTATACAGGATTGTCTCTTGATAGATTAAAATACAATGGTCAAACTGGAAATAACTTTGGATTTGAGATGCCTGTCAACCAAACACTACTTTTTCCAACTGCCCTATCCGATGAAGCCTGTATAGAACTAACCACCATATCTTAACTCCCTTATATTCATTAACTTTGCAAAAACAGCATAACAATGGCAACTTCAGTAAACCTAGACATAGCACAACGGCTTGACATCACCTGCCGTAAGGGAGATACATTTACCCTAACACTAAACATCACCGATTCAGCAGGAACAGCTATCGCACTAACACCTTACACATTCCAGATGGAGGTGCGTGATTCAGCTACCGATGCTATCATCATCCCTAACAGTGACTTCACCTTCACAAAAGATGCAGATGGAACCACAGGGAAACTAAACATTACTGTTGCCGCTGCTGATATGACGGCTACAGGCTCGTACATCTATGACCTTGAGACTACGCTTACCACAGACGTACAGACTTGGTTGTTTGGTGTGTTCACCATAAACGATGACGTTACTGCTTAATGCCTACGCCTATACAAATACAGGCGACTAAATTAGAGATACCCTATTCGTTATCACAACTTGACACCAAGAAGAATGAGATAGCAGCGTTAGTAGAGTCTCTAGGCCTCACCTTTGAAGGGGAGCAGAACCTCTATAACCAACTCATAGCTCTAGGTATTGAGCAAGTTAAAGAGGGAGAGCAGTACGACTCTATTGATGTTAGCAAGAGTGCGGGCGTAGCTCCAGTAAGCATTAAACTTACGGAGCACCCACAGGTAGGATTATCTGTAGACACCTCTGAGGGAACAGCTATTGTAGCTGTTCAAGAGCAAGCAAGCCTATCGGTAACTATAGAACCCGCAAGGCAGATAGATGTCATCAACGAACAGCCTCTAATTGTAAGTATTACAAATCAGAACATTACTGCTCCTTCTGGAGGTGGTGGTGGTTCTGAAGCCTCTCTAAAGATAGGCGAGGACTTTAATGAGGGCCTCACAGACGAGCTTAAACCTGTTACTGATACATCGGGTACAGAAAGTAAATTAAGGCTCTCTACGAGCAAGACAGAGATTGGTGACAGCGCAATCGTTAGGAGTTCTACAAACCCTACGATGCGCCTTATCGCAGACAACCCAGACAACCCTACCACTGGTGAGGATATGGGTACTGTGCGTTTCACTAGAAACTTTGAAGACCCATTAGCCCTAGACCTAGCACGTGCAATCTTTGCTGACTTCAGCGAGAGGGTAACAGCTGACGGTGGTACAATTGAGGGTAGCGAGGAATGTGTGGCTAGTGAGTTGGAGCTTATCGTTAGTGGTGAGTATCTTATCAATATGGTGGATATCCGCCCAGAGTACACAGGGACGCTTGGCTCAACCAAAGCGGACCTAGTGTTCTACTTGAATGATGGTACGGGTGCGCCTATAGAAAGGTTTAGAATAAACACCGAGGGAGACATTGAGGTGAAGGACCCTAGCAAGGGTATCATCTTACGTTCAGAGAACAATACAGCTTACAGAATTGTAGTGGGCAACACGGGTACATTAGCCGCTATCCCACCAGATTCCTTCAAGCCTGTTATCACAACACTACCGACTATTTCGGGGACGCTAAATGTTGGGGAAACCCTCACGGCAACCGCTGGCAATGTATCGGGAGAACCTACGCCAACGCAAGTACTGCAATGGCAACGAAGCGATAACGGCACTACGGGCTGGGCTGATATTGCGGGAGCAACGGGCACAACTTATTTACTTGGCTCATTAGATGAGGACAAGTACATCCGTGTTCAGCAGACCGAAGAAAACATTTTAGGTACTGCGACTGCTAATAGTGTAAGTACGGGGCAGATTCAGCCAGCAGCATTTATTGGATTGTTAGACGACTATCCAAATGCAGCAGCGGCTTATTCATTACGTAAGTTAAGAGGCTCTTATAATGGTAGTGCTATCAAAGTGCGCAGAGATAGTGACCAAGCATTGCAAGATATTGGATTCCTTGCTAATGGGGAATTAGATACTACAACACTTGAATCTTTTTGTAGCGGTACGGATGGATTTGTCCATACTTGGTACGACCAAAGCGGGAATGGAAATGATGCTACGCAAACGACTGCGGCAAACCAACCACAGATTGTTTCAAGTGGTTCTACTATTTTAGAAGGAATTAAACCGGTATTGTCTTTTAATGGTAGTTCACATAGATTGGTCGCACCAGATTCTGATTCTTTATCTTTTACTGATGGTGCGGGCAACGACACTCCATTGAACATATTTACTGCGTATCACAATAACCGAACAAATTCTATGTTGCTTGCAAAAGATGATGGTGCACCAAATCGTGAATATGCTTTAGGATATTTTGATACTGATTTAAGATTCTTTGTAAAAGAAAACGGAGGTAATAATCAAATATCTAAAGACAATAAAGATACGGGACAGTTAGACTATTTGTTAATGTCTGCATTTTATGATGGAAGCGAGAATGTTAATGGTTTTTCAATGTTCAAAAATGGAGTAGCATCTACATTAGGAGACACTATTGGAAGCACTATAACGGGAATGGCAAATACTAATGCTAATTTTTACATCGGCATCTACCAAAGTTTTACTAACTATTGTTTTGATGGAACAATTCAAGAAATTGTAATGTACGGAAGCGACCAAAATACCAACCGCACGGGCATAGAAACAAACATCAATGACTTTTACTCTATCTACTAATGTACTACACAAGCACAAACAAAGCGGATTTAGAAGCCTACAACAAGAAGGTGTTTTGGGGTGAGAACTATGACGGAGTATATACAACCGATTGGGCACAAGTTATAGAACACCCTAACGGGGTAGACTTCGCAATGTTAAAGCACGATGACTACATTGCAGAGTTAACAGAATTAGAAACGCTTGGGGCGGATTGGTTCCCCGAGGAGATAATGTAACATCACGAGCTTGTAGATCAGAAATTATTTTTATACATTTGATCTATACAAAAGATTTAGGCATTCTCATGACAATGAGGATTTAGTTGGTTAGAATAGGGGTCACAAAACGTGACCCCTTTCTTTTTATATTTGTGCAATGGATAGTAAGTTGAGAGATAGAATCAAGCGACTGCTCAAAAAGCACGGTCTTAAAGGGGTTAACAAACCCAAGCGAACGCCTAACCACCCAACAAAGAAAGGGATGGTTCTAGCAAAGGAGGGCAATAAGGTTCGTATCATCCGATTTGGCGATCAGAAGATGGGGCATAATTATTCGGATGCCGCTCGCAAATCATTTAAAGCTCGCCACGGAAAGAATATTAAAAAAGGAAAAATGTCTGCCGCATACTGGGCTGATAAATTCTTTTGGGCAGGAAAAGGAGGAAGTAAAAAATCTCCACCTAAATCTCAAAAGGTAAAGAAGTATGAGGATGGCGGATCGGTTCCTCCTCCGGGAGAAGAGTTGACCTACCAAGAACTGCTCGAGTACATCGTTTCAAAGAAGGGGGGATCAGTAGAAAAGCTTGAAGACATGATGAATAAAATCATGTATCACGAAAGCAAGAGTGACCCCGCCAAAAAACAAATGGGAGGAGGACCCGGTAGAGGTGCCTTCCAATTTGAATCTCAACCAGGGGGCGGTGGTATCATAGCAATCAATAGGGCTTACAACATCACCGAAGGAAAAGAAACAGCCTTCCCGGAACTTGCTGAATACAAAACCCCGGAGTGGGTTAAACAATACTATCCTGAAAAGTCTTTTGACGCTAGTCAAGTAGACCTAGAAAAACAAAAGTACCTCTTCCTTATGAATCAACTAGCGCATCCATCCGCTGATCTAGGGAAGTATCTAAACGATGAAATGTCTCTTACGGACTATTGGCTAAAATATCATTGGGCAGGCTCGGAGAAAGACGCCCAAAAGCGTAAGTCTTCTTTTGAAAGAGATATGGAAGCCTATAACAAGTTGAAAAAATGACGCACGAAGATTTGAAAGTATATGCTCTAAACGCAGTCACATTTAGTGTGTCTATGTCTCAAGTAGAACTTTACTTAAAGATATTTCTACTAATAGTTTCAATAGGTTACACCATACAAAGGTGGTACCTGTTGGGCAAGAAAAAGGAAAAATGAAACTATCAATAGCCTCTAGGATATCTATAGTTCTTGCGATAGGAATCATGCTTGTTTTCTTCGCATACCAAACTGCTCTAGTTATCGGATATTCCGAGGTTACTTACGACAGTGCTGTGTTTGGATGGGTTAGTGTAATCTCCTTTATGCCCTTCTTTTTTTTTGTGCTTGTAGAGTTTGTTCGTAAGGTCCGCTATAAGTTTCAATCTATTGACGATACCCTCTCTGCAATAAATATGTCCAATGCTCTTGTAGAGTTTGATCTTGATGGAAAAATCATATCGTGTAACGATAAGTTCTGTGAGATGTCGGGATATACTATGAATGAACTCATAGGAAAGAATCACAAGATGCTTACCCCTCTTGATTTAAACGAGGCTTACTACAAGGACTTTTGGTTAAAACTAAAAAAGGGTTATGCTAGATCAGGGGAGTTCAAAAGGATGGGGAAGAACTATACCGAGTTTTGGATATATGGGAACTACAACCCTATCAAGAATCCATATGGGGAAGTATACCGGATACTTAAGATTGCCTCTGACATTACCGATAAGAAGATCATTGAGATGGAAATCCATAAGAAGAATGGATATCTAGAGCATGCCGCAAAGATACTTCGTCACGACATGCACAGTGGCATCAACACATACATACCTAGGGGATTGAGTTCTTTAAAGCGTAGGCTAAAAGAAGAAGACATAAAAAAACTAAAGATAGGTCCTCCTTTAAAGATGATTCAAGAGGGGCTTATACATACTCAAAAAGTATATAAAGGGGTTAAGGAGTTTACCAACCTGGTAAAGAAAGACACTCAATTAGAAAAAGAGGTCCTCAACCTAAAAGAAGTATTGATTAACTATCTTTCATCTACATCTTATATAAGCCAGGTAGAGATAAAGGATTTAATAGATTATGAAATAAACGAAGCGTTGTTCTGTACTGCCGTTGACAACCTGATCCGTAATGGCCTTAAGTATAACGACAGTCATACAAAAAAGGTTTCCATCTATATGGGGGATGAGCAGTCTATTGTCATTGAAGACAATGGTCGCGGCATGAGCCAAGAAGATTTTGAAGAATACTCTCAACCCTACACAAGGGGCAAGCAAGAAGAGAAAGGCACCGGGTTAGGACTAAACATATGTGTTGCCATAATTAAAGAACACGGATTTGAAATCTCCGCTCGTAAAATAGAACAAGGAACTAAAATAACGATAGAATTAAAATGATAGACTCTATACTACTCGTAGACGACGAAGACCTCTTCCACCTCGTATTTGAAGATGCATGCAGCCTTCTTGACATGACATTGTCATTAGAAGCATTAAACTCTTCTGATGAGGCTGATCGTTTATTTAAGAAGTGGTTTGAAGATGGTCCGATAGAAGAAAGACCTAAATGTGTTTTTGTAGACCTTAACATTATAGGGTCTAGCTTTGATGGGATTGAACTGATCCGTAAGATTAATACCGACTACGGTAATGGCGTGGTTATCGGAATCATATCTTCCTCGGACGACAACCAAGAAATAGACAAGGCTAAAGATGTGGGCGCTCAATTTTGGATTATTAAGAGTGACGAGATCGAACCTCGACTAGAAGAATTCTTAAAAGACTATGAGGGCTATAAAAACAAAACTGCCCCGTTTAAGGTATACAAATGATAAATGGTAAGGACACGGTAGAGGAGGCTTTGCGTAAAGCAAAATCTAAAAAGGTTTACATAGAAGGAAACTTTGTAAAGATATTATCGAAGTCTTTACCTACCGATGTCAAGGAATACCTAGAGGAATGCAAGGACCGTGATGCTAAAGCCCGGCGTAGACGTCTTGATGTTACCAAGCAAGTTCAAAAGCAAAACAAAGAACTAGAGGAGGCCTCTGTAATTAAGGAGGCTCTTGTTATTGAGTTGCAAAACTCTTTGGAAGAAACGAAGAATGCTAAAGCGGAAGCAGAGAAACTTCGTGATGAAGCCGTTGAAGACCTCGACCTTCTACAAAAAAGAACGCAGTTTGAACTTATAGGTTTAATCGTAAGGGTTGCCCTGATCATAATTATAGGAGTTGGCGTCACTACAACTTTGATGTATACCACAGCAATCCTTGCCGACAAGGACACCACAATACTAGGTAATGCCTGGAGCAATCTTTTTGGTATCTTACTAACGAACAGTTTTAGTATTATAGGTACAATAATGGGTGTGAAGTATGCCACAGAAAAAACAAGCTGATTGGAACTACGATAGCGTCAAAGCTCACTATGCTGTGTATAGAGACAGTGTAGTAGTTGACTATCATTATAGTACCGAGGAGGGTTGGGAGTCTGTATGGGTACATAAGGATGCGGATTACGATATTGCTAAAACACAAGACTTTGACGGATTGTCTCATAATTTGCAATATTGGATGGTGCCCTCCTTCTTCGCTATTATCATAGCATTGCTTATATTTGCATTTGTGTTGTTCCGAGATAATGAACAGGCTTTAAAGGAAAAGCGTAAGGACAGCATCCTAAACTTCATGAAAGAAAAGTAAGATGAAACACTTGAAAGTACTTTGGCTCTGGATTAAGGAGACACACAAAAGATTTTGGGCTTATTGGTTTGGCTACACCGAAGCTGATGAAAAAATTATAGCGGCCTTGAGAGAAGCACAGTCTCGCTACAAGAAGACTGTAAAGGAAGTCAAGGACGTTGTAGACGCTGTGAAAGGCAAGTAGTTACCTCAACATTTTTTTAACCTTTTAAACTATCTTTGTAATGCAAGGACAAGATTCTTTTTCTTCTTGGGTAAGTGAACTCGAAACGGCAGATCAACCCACATGTAACATTTCTAACCCTGAAGATTGTGAAGCGTGTGGCTCATGATGTGGTGTGAAATAGAACCGGTAGAATGCCCTTGTGGTAATTGTAAGTGTCATGAAAGTAAAAAGAAAAAACAAAAACGAAATAATGGTAAAGGCCCCAAGTGGCTACCATTGGATGAATCAGAAAGGTCGATATTACCTTATGCCTCATGAGGGTAAATTTAAACCTCACGAAGGAGCAGCACTAGAAATGCCTTTCAAGACAATTACAACACACAAGTAAAAGAGACCGCTCCAATAGGGGCGGTTTTATTTTTTATCTTTGTCTCATGTCTACAACATCAAAGAAAAAGAATCCTGCCCTTTGGAAAAGAATCGTTGCTCGTATTAAATCCGGAAGCAAGGGAGGTCGTCCAGGACAGTGGTCTGCTCGTAAGGCACAACTAGCAGTTGCAGCATATAAAAAGGCTGGTGGTACCTACAAAGGGAAAAAATCTAAAAGCAATAGTCTTGCTAAATGGACCAAACAAAAATGGACGACAAGTGATGGTAAACCAAGTGAAGGTAAGAAGAGATACCTACCGGCTAAAGCATGGAAAAATCTTACAGCAAGTGAAAAGCGCGCTACAAATGCCGCGAAGTCTAAAGGAAACAAATCGGGAAAACAATTTGTAAAGCAACCCAAGTCGATTGCAAAGAAGACCGCTAAATATCGTAAGTAGATAATTCTTATTTTTGTCTTATGAAAGTAAAATACAACAAGGGAGGTAAAAGCCCAGTCGATCCACCAAAGACTTCACCAGAAAGTAGGTCTACCTATAAGATAGGCGATATGCATTTCATGGGTGAAGAGGCTGATCGCTTAATCGCTTTTGATGAGTACTTGGTAAAAGAGTTTCCAGACCTAGACTTATTTCAAAGAGCGGAACAAGTTGAGAAGTTCCTTAATGCTAAAGCTCACAAAAGCAATGAGGCTATGGATTCTTATTCTGTAGACCCAGCTCTTAAGGAAGTGAAAGCACCAAGTCTAATGGATTCGTTTGACAGTGAATTTGGCTCTAGCATGTTTGGTGGTTCTGATCCATTTGATGATGACCCAGATGTGCAACGCATGAGAGAAGAGGCTGCGTCAAGAGAAAACAAAAAAGGAAAACGAAATAAAAGATTTGAAAACGGAGGTAAAATGAAAGTAAAATATTCCAAAGGAGGCATGACCGAATACGGTAAGGGTGGCTCAATGAAAGAAATGTATGCTAGCGGTGGTATGTTAAAAGCATTGCTAGATGACCCGAAACAACGTGAGATGGCAAAGAGCCTACTCTCTAAATACGAAGACGGGGGGATGGTTGATGACGATCCTAAAAAGAAATCCGAAGCCTTAAAAGACCTAGAGATGATTACCAAAAGCTACCTTATGGAGGCATTACGTAAGGCCGGTGTTGGAGGTAAATACGCCGTTACCGATGGCAACAATATGGGCATGGGTTCGTATGATGAGGTCGTCGAGATGGCAAAACAAAAAGGTGTATACCAAGACGCTCGTATGGCTGCTGTTGATGAGTGGCGAAGAAAATACGGTGAAGGAGACGAAAAATAAAAAGAGGGGCGCAAGCCCCTCTTCTTTTTGATACTAGCCGAAATAACAAACCAAACCTATTGACTAGTATCTACAGAACCAAAAAGTTGGTAGATGTACGTGCCGTCAAAGAAATCATCTTTCTTCCCGGTGTTAAACACCTGTCTATTATCTGGAAGGTGGTATAAACCGTTTCTAAAGAAAGCATCCTCTTCAACCATTAAGTATGTTCTAAACGCGTCCCACTCTAGATCAGTCATAACTTGGACGTAGAAACTGTCTGCCGCGAGTGTAAAGTCGAAGTAGTCTTGTTGCACGTACACGGCCTTTGTAGGTGTATTGAATGTAGCGAGGTAGGTAATGCCGTGAATTACACGTTCTTCTTTAAAAAGTTCTTGGGAACTTGACTGTGTCGCGAAGATAGTCGCGACGACTAACAACATCTTTTTCATGATTATTGAATTTAATTGGTTAATTATATTAACAATACTAACAATACTTTTCCACATATACAACACCCCCTCTAAAAAAAATTGTAGAATAGGTATATTTGTAACATAATTTAAATTTATCCATATGGCTAGTTCAGTTCAATCTTCACTTGAGCAGGCTGCAGAAGCAATGGGCGTTCAAATAAGTGACGACCCTAATTTTGAATCTGAAGCACAACCTCAAGAGTCGCAACAAAAAGAAGAAGTTGTACAAGAACCTGTACAAGAAAACGTACAGGAGCAGGTACAAGAAGATATTGAGCAACCCGTTGCTAAAACGGAAAGTTCTTTGACAAACGAGGAAGAAGAAGATGTAGACATCGACTCATTGTTTCTACAATACTACAATGAGAAATTCGGCGTGAACCATGAATCATGGGAAGATGTCCAGTCAACTTCTACTCAAAGTGAACCAAATGAGTTGCCAGAAGCGATTAAGGTAATTGCTGATTTTGTAGAGCAAACCGGGCGTAGCCCTGAAGATTGGTTCCGATATCAACAGCTCAACCCATCCGAAATGGATGACATGACTGTGGTACGGATTAGTCTTGCCCAACAGAATCCTGATCTTAATCAAACGGAACTAGACCTTTTGATTGGACGAAAGTATAAACTTGACGAAGACCGATTTGATTCGGAAGACGTTGAGTATTCTAAACTCCAATTGAAACTAGATGCGAAAGCGGCGAGGGAAGAGATTGACAATGTCCGAAATGGATTCAAGCTCCCCGCAAAGCAAGAAACTGCTCAAGAGGTTCAAAGTCCAATAGATGATAATTGGATTTCTTCTATGTCGTCAATAGTTGACAATATGGAGGGACTCACATTTGAATTAGGAAAAGGAGAAGAGTTTACCTTCTCGTTGGAAGATTCATACAAGAATCAACTAAAGGACAAAAACACTCGACTTGATGAGTACTTCGATCCTTATGTTAATGATAACGGAGAGTGGAATCATGAGTTGTTGAGTTCTCATAGAGCAGTTGTCGATAATATCGAGAACATTGTTCGGGCTGCCTACCAATATGGACTAGGTAAAGGACAAAAGAAAATCGTTGAGAAAGCAGCAAACATTGACGCCTCTAGCCCAAATCAACAAAGTAAAGAAACAAATCAAGTAGAGAAACAAATCATGGACGCCCTATTTAAAGGTGGGGATTCCTTGATGCGATTTAAATAATAACGCCTAAATAAAATATTATGGCTTTTGGAATTACAGGCGCATTTAACGATGCCGACAGCCCATCACAGGGCAACATTCGCCGCGCAACGATTGACAAGTATTCAGCGTTGGGCGATTACATTGACGAAATTAACAAGCCGGATAACCGTGACTTGTTGGTAAAGACCTTCGGTGACCAAGGTATCACTGGTTTCTTGAAGTTGACTGGAGCAGTTAAGGCTGCTGGTACAAACGACCAAGTACAATGGTGGGAAGAAACTCGTCTTCACCAAGTACAGAAGTACACTGTGTCAGGCTCGGCTATTGCTGCGGGTGAATCACAAACAGTTACTGTAGGTAGTAACGATACTAATGTTCGCGTTGGTGATGTTGTATTGCTTCCTGCTGGTGAGCGTGCTTACGTTTCTGCTACAACTCCTGGTACTTCTTTTGTTATCAAGCACTTGTTGGAGTCTAATCTTCCTGAAATTGCTGTAGGTAGCGGTGAGTTCGCAATCATTGGTAACTTGTACGCACAAGGTACAGATCAGCCTAGCGAGTTCTTCGAGAGCAACGTAATCAAGCGTACAAACGATTACATGATCTTGAAAGAAGTATACAAAGTATCTGGTTCTCAAGCAACCAACATCGGTTGGATTAACTTGGGTAACGGAGATTACCGTTGGTACTTGAAAAACGAAGCAGACACTCGTCAGCGTTTCATGGACAAGCGTGAAATGATGATGTTGTTAGGTCAAAAAGTAACTCAAAACGATGCAGCATTGAGCGGTATCTCTGGTTCTGAAGGTTACTTCGCGGCTATCGCTGATCGCGGTATCAATGTTACAGGTGGAGCAATGACTGCATTGACTGACTTCGATGCTCTTATCAAAGAGTTTGACAAGCAAGGTGCAAACCCAGAATACGCTCTATATGTAAACCGTACTCAAGACTTGGCTATCGACGATATGTTGGCAGCAGCGGGTCACACTGCTTCTGGTGGTACGACTACAGGTTTAGCGGCTAACTTCGGTGCGTTTAACAACGACTCTGACATGGCTGTTAAATTAGGATTCAAGTCATTCACTCGTGGTGGTTACACTTTCCACAAGCATGACTGGAAATTGTTGAACGACCCAACATTGTTAGGTTCTGCTCAAGAATTTGTTGGTGCTGCAATTCCTCTTTCTACTGTGGTTGACCCACAAAGTGGAGACCGCAACCCATCATTGGAGTTGAACTACAAGGCTTCTAACGGATACTCTCGCGAGATGGAGCACTGGATTACAGGTTCTGTTTTGGGTGCTAGTACTGACGGAAATGACTTCGCGCAGTTTAACTACCGCTCTGAAGTATGTTTGGTCACTCGTGGTGCTAACCGCCACGCTTTGATTACAGCATAATCACCTAGGATAGGGGGAGGGTTTCCTCCCCTTATCTTTTTTATTTTATTGGATTTTAATTTAATTACTTTAACAATGGCAACTACTGCTCCAAAAAAAACTGGAGGGAGACCAAGAAAAAACTCCCCGTCTATTGATATCTCTTCTTCAATCGAAGAGATTCCTACCCCTAAAAAAACAACCCCACCTACGGTAAAAACTCCTACGGATTCATGGGAGAAAAAAGATAAACTATACCGTGTGATTTCAGGTGGAGGTATTGTATACTCTCTTCCCCAAACAGGAGTTACTGTTTATGATCAGGGGAAAAACACGATTCGCGAATTGCGATACTGCCCTAATGAACAGTCCGTATGGCGTGATGAGCAAAGTCAATTTGCGCAACGCGAGCATATCATGTTCCGTGACGGATTGTTATATGTTCCTTATACAAAGCCCAACCTAATTGAGTATCTATCAAAGCACCCGGGCAACAAGGCTAATGGCGGCAATCGATTTGAATTGGTTGACAACGCAAAGACTGCGGAAGAACAACTCAACAACGAATTCCAAACACTTGACGCTGTGCAAATGGTACGCGACAAACACATTGAAGAACTGCTCCCTATCGCAATGTTCTACAATATGAGTATCGATCGACCAAGTAGCGAGATTCGTTTTGACCTTTTGCAAGAGGCACGTTCAAACCCTGCTGAATTCATTAGTGCATTTGACAACCCCGTTGTTGGTGTACGCTCTACGATAAAGACTGCCGAGATGTATCAAATCATTAAGACCGATGAGAACGGTTCATATTGGTTTGATAGTGGTCGATTAATTGTTTCTACGCCTGTTGGTCAAGATAGCGTAGATGTTCTTACACGCTTTTGTATGACAGAGAAAGGCTCTTTAGTACTAGGTGAGTTAGAACAAAAAGTATCAAGACTCTAACACTTACACTCATGTTAGCGATGTAGAGGGGGGCGGTCAATACCGCCCCTTTCTTTTTGGTATATTTGTAAAACAATATTTCAAGCATATGGCAAGCGTCAGTGTCGTTTACAATACATTAAAAGATTTGGCTAACAAAGAACAAAAGGGATTTGTTACGCCTAGCGTGTTTAATAATTTTGCGCAATTAGCACAGATAAATGTTTTTAGAAAAATCTATGATTCATCCTCCGAAGGACTTGTTAAAAGACTTCGTAGAATAGATGAGGGTAGAAACTTTTCTAAATTAAACAATGCAAAAGAGGACCTCTCTGTATTTGCAAAGACGATGAACATAGGTCGTGTGAACGGTGTATTTCAAAAGCCTGATGACATGATTTACCTCATAGGTGTTACGACTATAGGAAGTGTAATCATGAATCAAAGTACACGCACAAATATCGAGGTGGTATACGACGAATCAAAAATCGATCATATACTTAAGAGTGACCTTTCTGCGCCAAGCGCATCCCATCCTATTGCTTTAGTCTCTGGTGATATAGAAGTGTTCCCTACGACTATTAGCAATATTAGAGTGTCTTACTATAAGTACCCGCAAGGTATTGTACCAACTACCGGGGCGAAATCAGTAAGCCTCCCATCGTATGGATACACCACAACAAATGGTGTGAACATTAACAACCCAGCAACTAGTATCGACTTTGAATTGCCTGATCACTATGTCCCTGAACTAGTAAGTGAGCTTGCTAAACTAATAGGTATTAACCTTCGCGACAAGGACGTATATACTTATGGGCAGTCCGAAGAAATTAAAAAAGCTAAATAATGGCTCGTAATTACACCACGTTAGATCAGATTGTTAGTGATTATATCATCACCATGGAAGGTGATGACTATGGCAACAATGCTTCTGATACATTAATTAGAACTTATGCGAAGAGGGGAATTCGTGAGATGGGCTTTGACATGTCCAACAGAATCCGTTCTCTAAAGCTTTCTATAAACAGTGCCAACAATACGGTTGAACTGCCCGACGATTATGTCGACCTAGTAAAGATAGGTGTCATTGGTGCGGATGGTCTAGTCTATGTATACGGAGAAAACAAAAACCTACATATCGCACAGAAGTATGATGTTAGTGCCGGTAACGACCTTGTTGCTGCAAATGCAAGTGACAGCGATAACGATGGTGTGTATGACCGTGTAGATGTAGATAGCCCTACTGTAGAGTACGACGGATTAAGAGGATACGACTCTTACGTATTTAGAAACTACTTGTACGAAAACACCATGGGTGCGCTCTATGGTTTAGGTGGTGGAGTATATACCGGGGAATATAGAATTAACCTCGATCAAAATCGCATTGAATTAAGTGCTGGTGAAGACATTAGCGAAATCGTCATGGAATATGTTTGTGATGAAGGTCGTAGTAAAAATCCTTCGGTACACATTTATATGGAATCTGCTTTACGCTCATACATATACTTTAAGTCTATTGAGAAGAAGTCTGATGTTCCATTGGGTGAGAAGGCAAGAGCACGACAAGAATACTACAACGAAAGAAGACTCGCTAATTCTAGAATGAAATCGTTTGGCAAGGACGAAGCACTTAAAACGATTCGTAAGAACTTTAAGCAATCTCCTAAATTCTAATGATAAACAAGATTGTACCACAATACCTCAATAAGTCCGACGATGAAAGACTCGTCAAGGCTGTTGAGATGACCAATGCAGAGAATATCCGCATCTCCTCGGACGATGACGGCGATGCTGGTATATTGAAAACTATCAAGGGAAATCAAGCGGTACTCGCTGCAAACATAAACGATGAACTGCCCTTTGAAATAGACTCCGATGTATACCAAGTTCTTGGTCAAGTATCTATTGCAAAGAAGCAACAGATAATCTTTTTTGTTCATGTGACCTCTAACGCTCAACTAGCCGGTGTAGACACTATCTATAAGTACGATGTTGAATCACGAAACTATGAGCGTATATTTCAAAGTAGTGTATTAAACTTTCAAGACAACACCTTCATAGAGGCTAATGTTGTATTCAACGACAAGGATGAAACCTTGGTGTACTTTACTGACGGATTTAATCCTCCAAGAAAGATAAATGTTGATAGAGCAATTGCGGATAAAAGTGATATATGGGCTGATCCTGACGGATTGAACTACTATAGCGATGACGAGCGTAAAGAATTTTTAGAGGTATGTAAATCACCACCGCTCGAGCCTATAACCTTTGAGTATTCTACCGACACCAACTACTTGCAAAACAACCTTATTGACAAGTCTTTTCAATTTGCTTATCAATATATATATCAAGATGGGGAGAACAGTGCTATTAGTACTTATTCTAAACTAGCAATCAATCCCAATACGTATGGTGAGGGTGTGGTAAACACTTCCTTTCAAACACTAAATAACAAGCTTACGCTAACATTCACAAGTGGGGACAGTGAAGTTAAGAAGGTGCGTATACTTTCTCGTCTAGGTGGCTCTACAGTTTTTTATAAGATAGGGGAGGTTGATAATCCATCTACTGCGACTGGCACATTTACATTTTTTAATGATGGCTCCTACCCAGCGGTATCTACTACCGAAGTCGATAAGATATATGACAATGTCCCACTCAAGGCCAACGCCCAATCGATATCAGGCAACCGTCTTATGTATGGCGATTACACTGAAGGCTTTAACAACATCTCAATAAATGTAGATTCATCGGTAGTCTACGATACTGTAGAAGACCCTGGGGTAATCACTGCAACACTAGAACAACCTAATGGGGGACCTAGTCATATAGTTATTGATGGGACCTCTATGGCCTCGACATACAATGATGGTGCTATCATAACCCTGCGCGTTACATTAACCGGTGGTCCTTCGGGTGCGTTTAGGCTTTCTAGGCAGGCTGAAGTTGAGGCCTATTTATTTAGCGAGAGTTTTGATGACGGTTCCCATAGTTTTACAGCGGGGGTTGGTAAAACAAATGATGTAGGTTCATACGTCGATGTTCCTTTTTACAATAGACAAGTAGTCTTATCTGCAACTGTGGTGCCTTCGGTTACTATGACTAGGGACGAGATACTTGATGAGTTAGCATCCCAACTAGATGCCGAGGAGAATATATCTTATTCCTATGTAAATAACGGAGTTAACTTCAACGCCACAGGATATGTAATTACATCGGACGGCACGGGCCATAACCATGACCCGGGTGACCCGGTAGAGATGGGGTTAGATTTCCCTAGCATAGAGATTGACTTTGATCAGGACACCGCTTATTCGGTTACATCAAAGCGCAAGATCGACCTTGATATTGTCACCCTACAAACCAAGGTTCATTTAAACACTCTTACGGGTTGGCGTATGATTACGGTCAATGGAACTTTATTTAACGACCCTAACGCAACGGTAGCGACAAGCATACCCCCAGCAAATATTGAGTATGTTCTACATACCAACATGACCCTACCTATCAATATACAATATGCTTATGAAGCGGGTATTACTAGTTTTAAAACTAGCGCCATACACAGTTTTGGCATTGTGTATTACGATGATAAAGGAAGGTCTTCATTCGTTCAAAAGATTGACGGCGTATATGTAGGTGGTTATGCTGATCCTAGCCGTTCAACAAATAAGGGACGAGTAAGGATACATCTAAAGATTAAGCACAACCCACCTTCATGGGCTACGAAATATCAAATTGTATATGCAGGCAATGAAACATACACCGACTTTTTGCAGTTTGGTGTTGGTGGTGCTCATAAACTTACTGCAGACGCTAGTACCAACGAGGGTCAGAACAGTATCTATCTAGACCTCTTCCCATTAGAAGGTAAGCCTAATTCATATGTAAACGATAGGGGAGCAAACATTGACTATACCTATAGTGAGAATGATATATTAAGGATTGTATCATACTATGATGATAACGAGACACGTCAGTATATCGATGGTTATGAATTTGCTGTCATAGGTAAGGAAGTAGTGACCACTGCGGCTGAAGTAACTCCTCCTCGTAAGTCGACCTTTGTTGTTATTAGAGATGAAGACTATGGCAATAAGCCATTGGACGACTGGAGCCTTGCGGACGTTGTTGCGGGAAGTGACAAATGGGGCCAAAGAGTTATTGTAGAGATAGCGTCTCCTAAAAAGGTTAATAATGATATTGTCTACCACGAAATAGGAGAGGTGTACGACATCGTATCTGGAGCACACGTTGGTGACACTACCGATGGTGGGTTTCCTGTGGTAATCCTTGAGGATGGTGACGTATACTTTAAACCTAGAGAAATCCTATCTGCTCCATTTGATAGTGGCGCTAGTAAATATGATGAAGACGACTATGACGGATATGAATACGATGTTTTATATGTTGAATCAAATGCATATAGCGACTTCTTTAATTCCGACTATACAAGCCGTGGCCGACCTCATGCTATTTTAGATGATGCTAGGGAAGTAAGGCGAAGAGCTAGTATTACTTATTCTGATCCATACGTCATTGATGGAGACAAGTTGAGTCTTTCTTCTTTCAATGTATCTACAGCAAACTTTGTTGACTATGATATACGTCATGGAAAAATTGATCGACTAATAGATCAGACGGATAGGCTATACATATTCCAAGAGCACAAGGTAGGATTCGCCCAAGTAAATAGACAACTGCTCCAAACACTTACGGATGGTAATGTTGTAGTTAGTAGTAATGTATTAGGTACTGCCTCATACTACGCCGGTGACTTTGGTTCGAGTGGATACCCCGCGGCAATCGTTGAGCGGTTTGGTATTATGTACTATGTAGATGTTAAAGCGCAAAAGGTATTACGTATATCAAGAGATGGTATCTATCCTATTAGCGACAACAACATGGACTCTTATTTTGATTCAAAGTTTTCGGAGTACTTGATTGTTTCTAATAAAACTGAAATGGATATTGTCGCTGGGTATGACCCCGACAATGATGAATATGTAATTACATCAAAAGACATATCTACATATACCGGGTTTACAGTTGCCTTTGACCATCAAAAGAAACAGTGGACATCTTTTTATTCGTTCAAGCCTAACTTGTATAGCAATATCAATGATAAGTTTTTCTCTTTTTATGGGGATGGTATTGATAATAATAAGTCCCAAGTGATGTGGGAGCATGGGGTAAATTCTACATATGGTCGATTCTACAATGTAAATTACCCCGCTAAATTTTCGGTTGTCTCTAACCTTGATGCTAGTGCGGTTAAATCATATGATACTATTAGCATTGAAGGAAACAAGGCGTGGTCCGCAACGCTTTCAACTAGCGATCAGCAAACGACTATTGCCGTAAATGATTACGACGAAAGAGAGCGAGAGTTTGTAGCCTCTATTCCTAGAGATACTCAAAACTCGACGGGAAATTATATTGTTATTGGGGAGACGGCTACAGCGGTAACCAATGGTACGGAAATCACATTTAAGAATAAGGTGAATACACAACCGCTCCCTATCGGTGCAGCGTTATACTACGACAATGCGGGCACGCTTACAAGCCTTTCTGCAAACCTTGCTAGTGTAGATACATCAAAGAAGATTACTGCAAGTGCTTCAATCTCAAGTATACCTGTAAACTCTATAGTGGTGTTATCACTTTCTGCGAAAGAGGAAGGCGATCAGTTAAGAGACTACTATTGCAAGGTAGATTTCCAAAGCTCACATTCTAGTAATAAGATAGAATTGTTTGCGGTAAATATGCACTTTAATAACGAAACTTTACACAGCAATTTGGGAGTGCAAAGTGTTGCAAATAAATAATTAACTTTGTAAATTATAACTCATTATGGATCCACTTACAATGTACCTTATAGGCACGGGCGCAAGTCTAGGAGCACAAGCGATTAGCTCTGGCATCCAAGGCTATCAAGGTAGAAAAGAGGCCAAGAAGGCGGAGAGCATGGAGGCAGAACTTCGCGCTCAAGGTATGCCTAAAATGGAGACTCCTGAAGAATACTTTGACCTTTACGAAAAAGCAAAAGAAGGGAGGGCTTCGCAAATCGCTACGGAACAGGCCCAACAAAATCTAGCAACTATATCCGACACTCTTGCCACGGCGGGGGGTGCACGTGGATTGATAGGTGGGTTGACTGGGGCCGCTCGTAAAACAACACAAGACATTTACGGTATCCAGGCCCAACAAGAACAAAGTGAATTAAAGGCTTTAGAATCTCTCGCCCAAGCACAACAATATGCAGGCGGCATGAACACACAACTTGGTGCTCGTCAATACATGTCTGATCTACAAAGCGCACAAGCGGGCTACCAAGCAGGTAGACAAATGCAGGCAGGTGCTACCGATGCTTTTGCATCGACTATTTCTGCGTTTGGTCAAAACATGGCTAATCAAGGATTGTCAGATGGTGCGTTCGCTAAAACGGGAATGAAGACTCCCGGTGAATTTGACCATGACTCTAACCCCATCGACCTTGTTCAAAACGGAGAAAAGATAGGTGAGGCTACAGGTGGTGAGTATATCTTCAATCCGGAACAGTCTAAAAAGATTAAGGAACTAGCGAGTAAAGAAAAGTCTCCACTAGGTAAATACGTGACTAGCCTACTTACTAAATTTGATAAGAAAGCCAAATGAGTTTATTAAGTAAGCCTTTAGATTATTCCTCACAAACAACCAAGACTACCATCGAGGGTATTCGTGGTCAGATGCAATTGCAAGAGCGCATGCGTCAAGAGGCTGAAGCCGAGCGTAAGCGCCAAGATAATATCACCTCTCGTATTGAGGGGCAGTTCTCTACGCTTCAAGGTAAGATAGGAGGGCTTGATGCTGAAAGCAAGAAAATCTTTCAAGAAGGATATATGCAAGGGTATACTACGGAGTTAAACAAATACTCTTTAGACCCTAGTCAAGAAAACCTCAACCGATTAATGACTATCGTTTCGGACGCTCAAAACTTTTTAAGTGTTGCTCCTGCCGCATACAGTTCAGATAACAATACCCTAGTAAGAGGGATGATGGATAACGAGAAATATGAGGAGTCTCCGGATGAGATGCAATCTCGTTACAATCAAAAGTGGGGGCGTGTTGATGATGTCCGTTACAACCCTGAAACCTTACAAGTAGAGATGGTTGATTCTAGAAATGGTCAAACGGAATACGGAAGTGTGTATGGAGGTCGCTACAAAGCAGACCAAGAAACTGCTCTAGTATTTACACCAAAGAGTCGCTTCAACTATACTGATCCTATATCTTACGGATACAAGAAGGCGCAACCGCTTATTGTATCTAATAAGGTAGATCAGTTCGGCTCTTTCTTTGACGCTGAATACAACTCGGATGCCAACCTTAAGAATAGTGTTATCATGACGTATGCCGAAGTGATGAACACAACGCCTCAAGCGATTCTTTCTTCCGAAGGTATGGAGCAAGATGCTAAAGAATATTACCTAGAAAATGCTAAAAACGAAATACTAGGTATCAAGCAGTCTCAAATGCAAGATGAGGCCGAGAAGACAAATCCATACAGCGGTACCACATCAAAGTTGGTAGGCGAAAATAAGTATGAGATCGACCTACTCAAAAACCCTGTGGCCGTTTATGTAGAGCGTGACCCAGGCTCCGAAGAAACTCCTGTAGATATATATAGAATTCGTGGGTACCGTGTTGTAGGCAACGAACTTGTTGTGGACTACGCTCAAGAGATGGTTAACTTTGTTGACATGAGCGGTAATGAATTACAAGGAGACAAACTTAAAGAAGCGATGTTAGATTATTCCACTAACAAAGCAAACCTAGGAACTACATATAATTTCCGTAAAGACCTTATCTCTAAAACAGAGGTGGTTGACGACCCTAAATTATTTGAAAGTTTCTATAACGAAATAACAAGACAAGGATTACCATTCAATAAATAACAAGGAATGAACGAAGAAATTCTAGAATATCTACGCGGTCAATTTAGTGATGATTATTTTAACCTTGAGACCCAAGAAGAATTAACCAAGTATGAGAACAATGTTTTTCGTACCGGTATTATGAATGGTTACTCCATGGTAGATATGGAGCCTGCTATGGAACAACTTCGTTCTGAATTTGTAAAAAAAAAAGAAGAGCAAATCCAACTTCCTACATCTCAAGAGCTTTATCAACAAGCAGTGGAAGAGACTGGGTTTTCAAAATCGGAAGACTCGAAATACGCTGGAGGTCTAGGGTATGATTATAGCGGTGAGTCCGCGGTAGGTAAAAAGAATGCTCTTGAAGAAAAGGTATTTGAAGAAGAGCAAAAGAAGTTGGTTGAAGATATGTCTAACGTATCTTACCAACAAGCATACGACACCTACAAGTATTTAGGTTATAGTGATGAGAAGGCGGAGCAGGCTACCAATCAAATGGTGCAGCGTTCTCAAGAAGAAAAGAAGCCTCTAAATCAAATATTTAATGAGACCTATATCTACGACTACGGCAAGTACACTGCCCAAGCATTAGAACAAGAGGGTATCACTATAGAGAATCAAGAGCGATACAAGACTGTTATCGACTTTGAGGGTGCCGCTCAAGAAGCAACCAATGTGGCTTATTGGTTGGATAAAGGCATGGATGTTGATCAGGCCGCGGAAGACCTTGGTTTAAAGGTTGCTAATCATAATACATTATATGAAGGATACCTAACTCCCGGGGAAGATATATATTCCTTTTGGTTGATTGATGAGGAGAATGCCCCGGGTCAAGAGGCTGGTGTGGGAAAGGACCTTGTTCGTTTTTACAATAGAGCGATGATCAGTAAGCGTCAAGCGGATATGTTTGACCCATTGATTGATACTCATGAGGTAGACTTTACAGCACTTGCATACTATCAAAAACTATTGCGTGAGAACCAAGCGGTTTCTTGGGACACAGATAATGGATTCTTAAAGGGAGTTGATGTTGTATTGTCTAGTGTTGTTAGCCCGGTCCTTGAATCGGTAGCGGCAATGTGGGCAGGCATGATCGACCCGGTAAACATTGGAGTTTCTGTGGCTTCAGGTGGCACACTTGCTCCTGTTGCATTTGGTCGTGAAGGTCTTGCGTTAGAATATTCATCAAAGATTTTAGAGGTCTTCAATGAATTAGGACTTGATACCACAAACCCTGAAGAACTATTACGTGCTACACAAGACCCGGAAGTTATGGGTGAGGCACGCGAGCGTGGGTTAAAGAAGGGTATCCCTATCGCTATTGTCGATGCGGTGACTGCTCGTTTTGGAGGTGCTATACTCAAGCAATTTTTAAAGAAGGGATATTCTACAACTACATCTAGATTGTTGACGGAGACGGTTGAAGGCGTTGCCGGTTCTACGGGTGAGGCATTGGGGCAGTTGACGGAGACAGGAACCATCTATGACCTTAAGGGTATTGCCCTTGAATTTATAGGTCAAGGGATTCAAACTGCTCCCGTTCAAACCTACCTAGCAATAAAGAATAAAGATATAAGTCAAGCCGAGGCAGACTATATCCGCTTTGCTACTATGGCTGAAGATGCTCATGAACTTACAACGGTGGCAACGACCATGAACTATGGAGAAGTGACCGCTATAGATCAGAAGATTAAGGAGCAACGTCAAGCCGCTCGTAAAGCAAAGACTCGTGAGTCACGTGCTACACATAGAGAGAATGCTAGAAAACTACAAGAGCAAAAGTATACTACGCTCAATAGAAATATTGAGACGCTACAAAACCTTCCCGAGAATGAACGCGCTCGTGTAGCAGAACTGTCCGATAACCTAGTAAACCATATTGCGGAACTACGAAGCTTCAAGAAAAATGAGCCTGGCTACAAAGCAAAGGTTGAAGAGATAGGTCGCATCTATGGAGAAATAAAACAAATCGTTAACAGAGAGCCTGCTCGTGAGACTCCTCTTGGCACGGAAGTAGCACCTACAGTCGAGGTGCCTGTTGAAGGAGTAGCACCTACACCCGTTACTAAAGCACCGGCTCCTGTAACCCCAACAATAAGTGAGAGCCTTAACCAACAAGCCGTAGTGAAATTACCTACAGGTATTGTTCGAGGACTTGTCCAAGTAGATGAGGGAGGAAAGGTATCTATTATTGAGGCTAATGGAAACATTACCGAGATTGGAAACATTGAAGACATTGGCGATCAGACATTTGAAGATGCTGGGTTTGGCACGATTGAAAGTAGCCTCAATGAGGACGGATCATTTACCATACGAGGCAAGCAATACACTGCTCCTCGTGGTAAGAAGTCGGTAAACTTCAATGATCAGGGTGAGGTTGTTAGCGTCACATTAAAAGATGCAAAGGGTCGAAACAGAACATTTAGAGGGGACACAGCTCAAGAGGTTGCCTTCTTGTTTAGCGAGCCAAAATCAAAACAAGAGGACACAAGAAGTCTTGATGAGATTATTGTTGACACCAACGAAGAACTTGTTGGGGGTCCAATTGAAGAAACTACAGAGGAAGCGGTAGCCGAAGAAGCACCCGTAACTCCTGTCGAGGAGGCGCCAACGCCACCAACGGAAGCAGCACCTAAAGGTCCACAACCGGCGCTTCGCTCTAGAGTCAAGAACATACTTCCTAGAAAAGGAATCACCGAGCGTGTTGCTAAAACAGTGAACGGTCTTGTTAAAGCCTTGAGTGATAATATAGGCAAGGATGTAAATGTTGTCTTTTGGAACAACACCGAAGACCTTAACGCCGCTCTAGGTCAAGAAGGTCTAGAGGCATTTTATGAATTTGGCACAAACACCATCCACCTTACTATAGATTCGAGTGATGCTGTCATCAAAGAAGAATTTGCACACGCAGGCTTTGGAGGCATCATGTCGGATGATAAAGTTCGTGGAAGATTATATAGTGAAGTTCTAGACCTAGCAAAAAAGAACAGTTCTTTAGGTGTGGATGTTGAGGCGATCAGCGCTGCATACACCGCATACGGAAAGAGTCTAGGCATGAGTGATGCCGCAATAGAAGCAATGGTCCAAGAAGAGGTTGTGATGAAGGTGCTTGCCGGCTACACTACCAACCTAAATCAAATCGACGCTTCATTAAGAGGTAAGTTAAGACGTATCATTAACAAGGCCCTTACTGCCATTGGTCTTAAGAAACTAACAATCACGGATGATACATCCTTTACCAAGTTAGCGGAAACCTTTGCTATTGCAACGCGACTAGGTAAGCCTATCAAACAACGTGTAAGCCAACCATATAGAACACAACCGGTCTCGGACGGTGGCCGTGCTAGCATCTTAATGCTTGCAGACATTCTAGGCCTCGACGCTAAAACTATAAAGCAGTTAAACCTTAAAGGGAGTGGCGAAACATTTGCTTTCACTTCTCGTGAATATTGGGAGCGAAGACAAAACTATGGAGAGGATATAGTATATGCTACGGAGGAAGAGGCTATTGAGGCGATGGGTGACATCGAAGACTTAAACCTACTTCCTGATCAATGGGGAGAAATTGATGCTAGCGTAGGCATGAGACTCGGGGCTGTTGAGGTCTTTGAGATTGCTAATCAAGCTTTAGAAGAAGATACGGAGTACAACATAGAAACCTATGTAGATTGGAATACTTATAAAACAGAAACAGACCTGTCTATAAAAGGGAAGAAAGCCGACGGCACTCCTTCCTCTAGAAACCTCCGTCTACCTATCGTTACGGGTGGGTTCTTTATGCCTCGTACTGCAGAAGGGTATACCGAGAATTGGAAAGAAGGTAAACTACAGTCTAGTCCAAAGATAGATAAACTCAATCCAGGAGAATCACTACAGCCTAGGTTCTTTGCTTTGATGCCTGATCGTGGGACCACGGTTAGAAGGTCTACCGTAACGGGTGGTACCGGACGCCCCGGAGGCATTGATGGTACACGAGGAGATAAGTTCCTTGCTGAAGAAGTATTAAACGACATCTCCGGAATCCATAAAGAACTGCTCATACAAGGAGTTACAAAGGCACCGATGATTCTTATAGGTGACGACATGGTACTTCTAGGTATTTACGAAAACGAAGAACTCCAAGGACATGTATATGCAGATGATATCAATGAGTATCTAGATGGCGATGAGAGTTTACTTCTAGATGAAAGCGATGTCTATCAAGATATTATTGAGGCCGGAGCAATGTCATACGCTCCCGTTAAAGGCTTGCCTCTAGAGGCGCTTGAAACATATATGAAGGGCGCAGAGATTCGTAGAACGGGAGAAGATACAACCGGCTTCTTGGACAGTGAAGAATACCGAGCGCTATATAGAACGCATATGCACCCGGACAGCATAGGATGGATTCCTGGCTTGGGCAGTTACAATGATAACATATACCATGCCACCTACCTAGATGCTGTTAAGATATACAACCATATTGTTTCTAGCACGGGTGATAAGAAAAGAGCAAACCAAGTAGCAAAAGAACTCATTAGAAAATCAATGATGCCTCTTGGGGATATCTTGTATGCTCGTACCCTTTACAAAGATGCATATGGTGTTGAGCCGGCAGAGATTGAAAGTATCGCTGACGCCGAGAGCTTCTTGGATAGAGAGCGTATGATTGAGTTTGATGAGGGCATGAGAAAGATTATGTTTGACCTAATCGATCTCGAGGCACCTGCGGTTAGCCTAAAAGAAATAACCTTCTTGGATAAGGATGAGAACAGTTCAAGTGTAGAGCCGTACCTAGAGACGTTCTCTTTAGACCCTAGCGCACGCCCATCAAATAGAGTATTTAATATTGAACAAGAAGAATACAAAGCATACACTAGAAACTTTGGTTCGGATGTGACTTGGTACCTTACGGGTAAGCGTGTTCCTAAAACAATGAATCAACTACTTGCTGATGCCGACAACATCGCTGATCCATTGCAACGTATCGACTACCTATCTTACATGAGTGAACACCTAGTCAACCTAGAAGAAGGTATCGATGCAGAGATAGATAACAAACTGTTCCAACAAAAAGTAGCCGAGAAGATTGATCAGTCACGCAATGAATTGTTAGATGGTCGCGCCGCATTAAATCAAGCCTCGATAGACAAACTTAAAGAAGGTATCGTTGCGGGTAAACGCGTAGGTCAAGGCATCGCGAAAAGCCGAGGGGTTGCTACAGATGTATTTGATATGTCGTCAGCAACGGTGCGTGAGATACCTGCGGCTAACAAAAATGTTAGACCTATATATGTAGACCACGCCGTAGCTCTTACAAATACTAAAAACCACCCGTTGATGGTTGATGTAGAGGTTCCTTCTTTCATTGATCAGATGCCTAAAGAGGACTACTCTAGAGAGGGTATGGTCACTGCTTACCATGGTGGTTATGGACTTGAGGATATTTCTAACGATAGACCTCTTTACATTTCTCCCGAGGAAGGAGAGGCGATGGATTACCTACGCCTTCAAGACCCAGGAGAAAGTGTTGATAGCAAACTACTCAACCCGGTATATATTCAAGAGTCAAGAGTAGCCTCTGAAGAAAAAGCATTAGAGGTGGCAAGGAAACTGTTCCCGGCAAAGATGGCTCAATACGATGCCCAAGGTGATTCTATGTTCTTTATGTTGATAGACATAGAAGGTACGGAGGCTAGAGAAATTCCTTTAGAGGATATTCCATTTATACTTAACAAGAAAGAGCGTAAGAAATACTTTAGTGCTCTTGAGGCCGCGGGTTTTGATGCTGTGTCTTTTGCGGACAATCAAGCAGACGAAACTAAAAGCCCTCGCCTTGTACAAAACATGGTGGTGTTAAATCCACAAAGCGCCATCGATAAAGGTTCGGTAAAACTCCAAAGCCAAAAAGAATGGGCCGATGGAGTGTACGAAATATTCAAGGATCGCGTGGTTTCTAACCTATTATTCCTTCACGATCTTGCCGATCCCGAGGTTCGCGAGTACATGCGTAGATGGTATGATGGGGCGAACAAGATTGCCAAGGACATGTCCAGCAAGTATGACATTTCGGTTGAGCAGTCCGCGGGTATACTAGCGGCACTATCTCCTGGTGCGGATTGGTTTATCAATATCCAAAACGCCTACAACATTGCCGAGGTTCTATTCAACAATCAAGAGTCTACATTCGATGACACCATGTACAACATGGCCATCGAAAGAAAACTAGAGTCCTTCCGTCAAACCGGAGCCAATAGCAAAGTCTACAAGAAGAAGGCGAAGGGTAAGAAAATGACCCCTTCAAAACTATTGAAGAAAGACCGTGTTGCTTTTGATTCTTTCAAGGATTCCATGGATGCTCTTCGAGGAAGAACTCTTAATAGTATGGATGCTTTAGAGAAAGCCAAGTTTATCCGCTACTATAGAGAGGTCTACATGCCTGACACTGTACAAGTGTATAGCCCTATTGGTGATGACCTAGGAACATATACTACAAAGGATGGTTCACCTAGAAAGGTAGTCACTCAAAGTTTCTCTAACATGGCGAAGGCTGTGATGATGTTTGAGAATAACGACATCGCTATGATCAGTGAACTGCTCGGTGGTAGCCATAAGATTAGACACTTCTACAATAACATCGCTAACCCAGACGCTACGGATGGTGATGTTACTATGGACACCCATGCTGTTGCCGCGGCAGAACTTATGCCTTACGGACAATCAAGCGCCGCCGTAAATGAAAACTTTGGAGGGGCGGGTATCATGTCGTCTTCCGTTAATGCATTGTCAGGAAACTATTGGGCCTACCTTGACGCTTATGTTGAAGCGGCCAAACAAAGAGGCATCCTTCCTCGTGAGATGCAATCTATTACATGGGAGGTCATTCGTTTGTTTATGCCATCAACCCTTCGTGATAACACTAGTAGATCAGACATTGCAAAAATCTACAATGACTATAAGGGAGAAGATATTGCAGATGTACAAAATGAAATTAAAAAATACTTTGATGAAAAAGACACAGACACAGACACGCCAAGAGGAAGAAATATTAAACACCCTAGTTGGTACCGACCTACTGATAGCGAAGGAACTGCTACGGAAGGGCAAGTCGCTGACGAAGGACAATTGGCTGGAGGAGATTTACCTAGCGGAACAGGTGCCGAGACAGGTACACCCGGAGGTGATGGCGACGCTACCGGAAGGGCTGCTCTAAAGATGAGAAAGGCCACGGAGAAATTCGTGGACATGCTCAAAGGAGGCGTGCCTCAAGAGGTAGCCTTTAGTGAGTCCATTCTCAATGCCGCACGTCGTGCTCAAAAAGGTAGACTCAAGCCGGGTGAGGAAGCATCAGAGTTCTTCTATGAACCACAAAGCATAGGAGATATCCAAGAGAATCTTTCAGGGATGTCTACCGCACAAGTGGTAGCCACCTTGAATACCAACACACTTCGTGACATCACTTCAGTGAGTGGTGGGCTAGACTTCAATACCGATGGAAACATCCTTGTACTTGCACAAGTGGAATACCTTGAGCGGTTGCGTAAGGAGGGGGACATCACAGGATACAAAGCCGAGCTCGCGAAGTTGACACAGATGGGTACTACCTTTGGACAACTGCTCCGTCAATTCGGTGAGATAAAAGGCAAGACCGCGGAAGGTATGGTTGCACTCATCACAAATGAGTATGAGCAAAAGGGAACTCCTCTTAAGGAAGATGCGATAGAAGACCTCACAACTATTGTTGAAGAATACATCGCAGCGAAGGATGCCTTTGATTCAAATGTAGATAAGGTATTAGATGCTGATCCCGAAGAGTTTGATACACTAGACAAACTAGTTGAGGAATCTCAAAAGAGACTTGAAGATGCTATCGGTGCTCTCAATGACTTCCAAAAATTCAATGCTCCTACGTGGGGGACATTACTCTCTACTATCATGCAAGGTAACTTGTTGACGCTTCGCTCTATTACAACGAACGTCGTAGCGAATGCTTTGACATTGCCGGGAAGATTGATTCAGCAGGCCATTGCTGCTCCAATAGAGTACATGATCAACCCTAGAAACCGTGAACTCCGCCCTTCATTTGGCGCTATGGTATACGGGGCGCAGCGTGCATTCTATGGATTAAAGGAATCAATGAAGGCCATCAAGACGGGTCAAGCTCCCGGGGACTTTGAATACACTTCGGGTCATCAACTACAACCACTCGTTGCCCTGGCTACTGTGTTCGGGCGCGGGAAGGACAGCCTTCCTCAAGAGTTCCATAGTCAAGTAGACTATATCAACTTCAAGGCAAAGAAACTCTTTGAAGGAATCTTTGGTATCACGGCATCATCAAACTTTAAGTTGCTTGTTCTTGGTGACCGCCCATTCTATAGAGGTATGGAAGGTTACGAGTTATATCAACAAGGTAAACGATTGGGCCTAGAGGGTGAAGAGTTAAAAAGATTCTTAAAGTATCCTACGGAACAACACTTTAAAATCGCTAGAGAAAAGGGATTGAAGTTAACCTTCCAAGAGAATGATAGTACTCTATTGTTTGGGTTGGTTGATACACAGCAAGTACAAAATATATTTAATAAGGCAGGTGCTAAAGCATTGGCTAGCGATAGTTACACTACCCGTATGTTTGGTAATGCTGTGAAGTTCTTGGTCAAATCAAACTTCCCGTTTGTAAAGACTCCGTTTAACATCTTGTCACAGTCGCTAGAGATTACACTGTTCCCTATCACTTTTGCACAAGCCTTCTCTCCTGGAATATCCGCTCGTGATAGATCAGAGAAACTAGCCACGGCTATCATGGGGTACATGCTATTCTTATATGCTCGTAAGTTGTATGACAAAGGAGCGGTTAGTGGTGCCGTAGATAAGTTGAGTCCTAAAGCTCGTAGTGTAGCCTACGAAGTGGAGCCTCCATTTACCATCAATGTCTCGGCACTAGGCCGTGAGGTAGGCGAGCCATTCCAACCTTCTGATCGTAGAATTGGGTTTGCTAAACTAGGATTGTATGGAGCGGTGATGGCTGCATATGTTGAGGCCTTCAAGGTTATTGATAGAAAGCCTAATTTCTCAACGGAAGAAGAACTAGTAGAGTATGGTATTGATGAGCAAAGCGCTATTAGTAAATTCCTAGAGCAAGGTCTAGGCATTACACTAGGTTCACTTGGAGCATTGCTTGATCAGTCGTTCCTCACAGGTCTTGAGAACATGACCAAGTTGTTACAGAATACCGAGGATGTCAACGTGGTTTCTAAATACTTTGAGCAGTTGTCGCGGGCGATGGTTGCCGTTCCACTACCTAACTTATTCACTTCATTCTTTAGAGCGGAGCGTGAGTTCCTACCAGACTATAGAGACAACAGTTTCGATCAACGCTTCATGAATGTTGTGTACGATAGAACCTTCGGTGTCTTCGGTCGAGGTGATGACCCGGCTCCTATCCGTATTAATGTATGGGGTGAGAAGATTAATCAAACTCCTCCGGGAACAAACCCTGTATTCTATGAATTCCTTGACCCTACAGGTACAAGACTCGCGACCGACGACCCATTAAAGGTTGAGTTGTACAACTTGTACAAAAGAACAGGAGATGAAGACGCATTACCTTCTATCCCTAGTTTAATTCTTAATAAGAGAATGGTTATTGATAAAGGTTCAAAGCCTATCAATTTCTCTACCGGGGAAGTAAACGAACTGCTCATGTTGCTGGGTCAACAAAGAACCAAGGACCTTTCAAATACGATTAACACATCTCTTTGGAAGGATGCTACGGACGAGCAAAAGATTAACATCTTAAGAAAGATAAATGGTAAATACTCTACCGGTTACATCACATTAGAAGACGGTAATAGAAAAGTCTTTGAGTGGTACAAGCGTAGACAAGAAATGATTAATCAAAAACTAAATGAAAAAAATTAAAGACAGTAAGATAGGTAGTTTACTTAAGGACAAAGCCCCTCACATCCTCGAGATGGTGGGGGACTTGCTACCTGATCAAGGGGCGCTAGGTATTGTAAAGAACCTTATCGATAGTAAGGAGCAGTCTCCTCTAATGACTCCCGAGGAACGTGCTGAACTTCACGCCGAACTAATGAAGATGTATGAACTCGAGGTTGCTGATCGTGACAGTGCCCGTAAGCGCCAAGCCGATATGGTAAAGGCCGGTGCTAAAGATTGGTTGTTTAATGTAACGGGACTTGTGGGTCTAGGTGCGTTTGCATTCCTTGTCTTATCGATTGTATTCCTTGATGTGCCTAAAGAAAACAAAGAGATATTCATTCATCTAATAGGTATCGTTGAAGGTGTAGCACTTTCGATCTTTGGATATTACTTTGGAGCAGCAATTAAAGACACAGATAAATAATGGAATTAGAAGTACTACGATTTAGCAGTCAAGCCGATAGCACAAATGGTTTGTTGTTTGATGTGACCGGAGGCAAGCGTGAGTTCTTGTGCTATACATTAGAAGATGAGCATAGAGATGTGAAGGTCATGGCGGAGACACGCGTTCCGGCAGGAACCTATAAGATTACATTACGAACAGTCGGTGGGTTCCATGGGCGATACAAAAGCAAGTATGGGGAAATGCACAAAGGAATGTTATGGGTTCGCGATGTCCCTAACTTCGAGTATATTCTTATTCACACTGGTAATACTGACGAGCATACTGCTGGGTGCCTCATTGTTGGTGATAGTCAACAAACGAATTTTGGTGATAGTGATGGGTTCATTGGTTCAAGTGTTAATTCGTACAAAAGAATTTACCCTCCGATTGCTAAAGCGATTGAAGAAGGGGAAGAAGTAACCATCACATACATTGATTTCGGCTAGTACCGAAACCCTTTGTAACCTACTAGGTGTAGTAATGTTTCTAATAGGTGGGCAAGTTTACTGCTCCCAGTGATAAGTAGTATCCTACTGCCCCGGGTATTACGGCCTCTGATCTTATGCTTGTACATTCGCTTCCTGTAGTTTTGAGTCATGCCGACATACCTTTCTTTAGGTAGGTAGTATACGATGTACTTTCCATTGTGGGCCTTTTTGCCATTGCGGTCCACCAACCTTTTGCATTCCTTGCAATACCTCTGGACACCTGCCTGTCGTGTATTGCTCTTATGGAATTCACTCGCAGGTTTTTTCTTTTGACATCGACTACACTTATGAAGACTCATCATGTTCTTGAAGAGAAGATTTAATTATCTCCAATTCTAATCTGATCCTTTGAGTTGTCGATTGTAACACCGAAACTATCTTCTCTTGACTAACAATTGGATTGCCTTGGTAATCAAATAGATTTTCATAAAGCGCGTCTATTTCTTCGTGTGCTTTATCACAAGCTAGATGGTAATATTTTGCGAGTTCTTTTTGGTCCATGGCGTTGTCATTAATTTAGACAACAATTGTGACAAAGGTATTGCTTCTTATTTTGAGTTATTAACAATGTCTTTTATTACTTCATCCACTTGTTTCTGATTACTAGGTATATAGATAGCATAGTCACCCATGTTATTTGCTCTACAATATTGAAGAAACATTTTAAACCTTAATGGAAAACTGTGCTGGCTAGGCACATATCCTTTAGTCTCAATAATAAATTTATGTTTGTCACTCACAAAGTCCGGGGTGTAGGTAACTGCTCTGATCACGCGCTTGTCCTTGATGCTAAATCCTCTCGCCGCTTTCTTACCATACCTGCCCTCATGCCGAAACGATGGGAATATCTCATAGGTATCTTGCTCATATTTAAAATCTATACCCGCAAGTTTTAATTGTTTGTAGCAATACAATTCAAGTTTTGATTGGAAGATCAACCCATCATAGGTAACCTTCGTTCTATTGATCGCTCCTGTCTTTCTTTTATTTCCTCTTCTCATTTTTAAAAAACTATTCCATCTTCCATGTTCATCCTAGGGATATCGTACCTCTTATATTGCTCAAGGCTTTGGGAGATGGGTTCATATAATCGCTTACGATCAGCACCATGTACTAGATAGAAGCCTGTCTTTTGATTGTTTATTTCAAACTCTATAGGGGAAGACAAGGGGGTGGGCTGACCCCCCGTCTCGGTCATACGAACCTTACGAACATGTAGTTCTGTGGTCCGTCGTGTTACCGGGTCTTCCGCCTGCACCTTTCTATGTATAGTTAAGAAGGCGCTACATCTATTCACCCACTTACCGCCATGCTCACTGTCCTCCGCGTATGGAGCAATAGGTAGCCCCATCGCATCCTTTCTTCTTTGTGCTTCGGTTACCGCGTGGGTGTTTAACCATACGGCTATCTCATTATTGTTTGCAAAGTTGAGCAGTTCACTTGCCGCTTCATAGTGGTACTCGTGTATACCTATCTTATTCTCTGATCCTATTTGAATCTTAAGACTATTGTATGGGTCTATAAATAGGGCGTCAATCTTCCCCTGCTTCATACACTTCTCGGTAAACATTAAGATGTCGGTGTAGGAATACATATCTCTATTCCCGTAGATAATGAAGTGGTCCTTTACCCATTCGTAGGCATGCTTACGTTGTGAGTAGGTCATCTCCGCTATCGGTCGGTCGACCAGGAATTCCATGAGCTTCATCTTTACTGTGGCCGTAGTGTTCTCGGAAGAATACACACACCACTTCCACCCATGATGAACGGAACTGTTCACCATTAGGTACAAACAAAAGGTGGTCTTCCCTACATTACTGTGTCCGTTGAGGATGACAAACTCTTTCTTGTATCTAAAGTATTCATCGAAGTGTTCATGTCCCAAGGTTAATCCTATCTCGATGTTGCCCTCGGCATATCTATTAATCCACTTGAAGTCTTCCGAGTCCGAAGATATAAATGAGTAGTCCCCATCATCGACACTCATCTTTCTCTTGGATTCTTTCTCAAGGCTCATCACCTCATTGATAGGGAGGCTCTTCCCATACTCGATGCCCGTGCGGATGGTTTCTTTTGCCGTCTCCATCGAGTTGATATCTCTCTTGCTTATCTCTCTCTCAAGGACATGTATCGCTTCTTCCTCTTCCATCCGACCCGCTCCGATATACCCACCACATAGTCGTGATGCGCGGAGTAGTGCACTGTGCTTCTCACCATCCACCGCATTCGATATCATGGTAGCAACAAGGTTAAACTTTACATAGTCCGTAGTAGGCTTTCGCTCTATGGTCTTTTCATTCTTCTTTTCTTGAACGGCCTGATCCGTGTAGAAGCTTCCGAACCTTTCGCATTCATCGTTGATAATAATCTCCGGGTCATAACTCTCATAGCACGCTCGTGATTCGTTCTTTCCTGTTGGGTCTACCTCGAGGCCATAAGTCTTGTCAAAGTACTTCTCAAGCGCGTTAAAATGGTCCCTATGTCTTTCTGGATTTGTGATAGGAACGAGGGCTTTGATTCCGTCTCCACTTGGAGACACCCAACATGCATATACGTGTTGGTCCATGGCGATGACACCCTTGTTTTTTTGGATGTCAAGATGATCGAAGTCGAGGCATATAAATCCGCTGTGATCAGCGAGTCCACTATCCTTACGCACAGTAAACACACCGCTCCACAATACACACGGCAGTTGGTTCTTTAGCTCGGCCCTCTTCTTATTGTCTTCCGTCTCCCTTATTTGTTCTATGAGGTCTTTACTCTTCCCCTCTTTTATCCGCTGTAGTGCTACGGAAATATCTTTGTGGTAGGGCTGATCCTTTTGAAATATGTTCTTGTATATCGTTACTTCTTTCATTCTCTAGATATAGTTGGTGGTTTAGTTCTCTATTTAAATGTACTATCGCTTTTATGATGTCTTGACTCATTGGGTTCCCCGGCTTCTTCCCCGCCCTCATGATGTAGGTTAGGGCAGTTCCTAGGTTGTAGTTGTCACTCTGGAAATCTAACACTACATCCATCGCCTCTATGCCTTTATGCTTTCCTATATAGTAAGAAGGCACCGTATCTAAATCATAGTCCACAGTATCCGCTATCGCATTCGTTAAAGTCTTCATCGAATAATTGAAATTGCATTTTATAGGACTTGATATCTTCATACCTCACCCCTTTTTTAAATCTTGCTTTGTCGTTCTCTTGCTTTGCGAACCAGTCAAACTTACTAGGTTCTTTATCCGACATATGTTTAAGGAGCATCTCGTTTCTATGGAAGCAGCCCACACAATTGTTGAGGTAGGCAAAGCGCACCGGCTTGTCTTTCCAATAGGATTCTATCTGATCCTTATATATGTTGTCATGTATAAGAGGGAATGAACACACACGATAGGCCATCTCTTTATACCTGTTGCTTCTCCCGGTCTTACTCTTACCTATAATAAACTTGTCCCATTGATATCCATCTTCGCGATAGCGGTTCATCATTGAATTTGCACGCTTGATTTCATTCGCTCTAAATCCTATGCGCATATCTATAGGCAACTCCATATTCTCATAGCACCATTGCTTGATGGGGTTGACCTTTAGTTCGGTTGTGCAATAGCGTTGCGTAACATTTGGAAGGTATATGTATGCGCCTCCCTCTTTACGCTCGCCCCTAACGATGACCTCATCAAAGGTGGGTCCGGTTACCCAATGTATTTCCCTTCCTATGAACTGCTCAAGATCGAGTATGGTATATATGATTTCATCTTGCTCAAGGGTTCCTATAAACTCCTTTCCGAGCTTATCACTTACTATCTGCCTAACCTTGGGATCAGGAAACAAACATGCTTTGTCATCGGTACGCACCAAAGAAAATACATCGTAGTCCGCGGGGTAGTGCACCGCAATATATGATGAGGTCTTACCTCCACTTAATGAGTTTACTGTCTTCATAAAAAAAGAGGTTTTACTTTTTCCGCAATGGCTTTCACGACATCTACTGTCACGGCATTCCCGCATTGCTTGTAGCGTTGTGACCTGCTTACCTCTTTGACTCCATCATCAAAGATTCCATACAAGGTATGATTATCGGGGAACCCTTGCAAGCGCTCACACTCAATAGGTGTTAGCCTACGTATCCTTCCATCAGTTATAAACTGATCCGTGTTTCCCCCACTACCTGTGCTTGTATGTAATGTATTAGCCTCGTCTTTTAAGCTTCTATTGGTAACTACACCACGGCTGTCTCTACTGTACCCGACCACCTTTACGAGTTGCATCCCGGAGTGTAGGTCGTGTTGTCCTCTTGCGGTAAGAGTTTTGCTAGTGGGTCCTCCTGCGCCTTCCACCCCGCCATCTTTTCCACTTGGCTCGACGAGAGGAAAAACTCCTCGCCAATCTCTTCGGGGTTCTGCAAGATATCCGACAAGGTACACCCTCTCACGATTTTGGGGTAAAAACCACGCAGTGTTGAGCAGTTGCCATTCGCAGTCATAACCCCCAATGTCGGCAAAGGCTTGGAGGATTCCCGCAAAATCTGCCCCAGCGTTTGAGGAGAAAGTTCCTTTAACATTTTCCCAAATAAAAACTCGTGGTCTGCATTGTTTGATAAGCCGTATTGCTTCAAGGATAAGGCTTGAGCGTTCCCCACCCATGCCCTTTCGCTTCCCAGCAAGGCTGAAGTCTTGGCATGGACTTCCAAAAGTGATAAGGTCGATTCTAGGGAGGTCTCCTCCGTGAACATCTGTAACTGATCCGACATAGGTTGATGATTTAAATTGGTATTGATATACAGCGACGGCATGTTTGTCTACCTCACTAAAATAACTGTTTACTTTATACCCGGCCTTCTCAAATCCCTTGTGGAATCCTCCGATGCCCGAGAACAAGTCTAGTTGATTAATCTCCATGACTAATATCTATTCGCTCTTTAAAAATTAATTTTTTTGCGAGGCTTTCAAAGGTGTGATCAGGGAGTTCGAACAACTCCTTGAATTTAAAGAGGATAAGATTGTCTCCCCTTTTATTCGGTATGATAACGATTGCGTAGTCCGCATCTTTTTTAGGAGCGGTTAACTCCAATTCCGAATTCCTATGATTAAGTACCTCTATATAAAAAGTTATCTCCTTACCATTCTTATTAGTAACAAAGAAGGGGGTAGCAGACTTCTTTATCCGCAACCCCCAACTCAATGCTATCATAAGGAATAGTTTTTCCTTAAGATTAGAATGGTAGGTCATCCTCTACCGCTTCTTTCTTTGGGGTGTTACTCTTGTACTCTTTAGCACCTTCGCTATGAGGATTGTAAACACTAGCCATAGGCTTACCCGCACGGCTAAAGAATAGAGTGATATACACATACCCCTTCTCGGTTTTATACTTTTGTAAATCCTCAAGGTGTGTAGCGCTCAAGGCAATTTTCCAGGAACGGATTTCTCCTCCGTCTCCACGTTTGGGTTCATCAACGAACCCGATCAAGTCTGAATCATACTTTTTCTCTGACATGACAATATAGATTTAAATTAAACTTCAAATTGTGCGAAGAAAGTTTCGGTCGGTGCATCGCTATCAAGGTAACTCATAATCCTATCGATAGCCGTATCATACTTTTGCTTTCCCCTCATTAAGGTATCTTCCGATGCTTTAACTAACGCTGGAAGGTACGGATAAGATTTTTCTTGTGCAACCCAGTAGTAGTCGTGACCCGGGAACACGCTTGTGTAGATGTATGCTTGGATATCATAACCAAAAGAAAACACATCTCTACCAAACCCTTTTACTGATCGGCAGCTCTTACTATCGGTTATAAAGGTATCGCCCTTACAGTCTAGAAAACCGCGGACCGGCACCTCATCAATAAAAGAATTGAATTCTACTTGGACCTCTCCGGTAAGAAAACTATCCTTAAGGCCTGTCTCATCAAGTCGGTTTATCATATCAAGCGCCATCATAAAGTCTTCCTCACTCACTACTTCTAGTTTGCGTTCTTTCGATTGAGCGATCAGTTCATCTTTCCACACCTTATACTTTGATGTAGCTCGTGGCGATTTACCACCTATCTCCTTGATGATTTCACTGTCATCAAAAGTAACGAACCGCTCCTCATACTTCTCGGGTTCAAATAAAAGACAGTCATATACTGATCCAAAAGATAGTGCTTGCGATGTCTTCTTCAACTGTCCCGACATGTACATCTCCCACAAGCGCATGTCTTGTAGGGCATACTTAATGGAGGAGTAGGAAAGGTATTCCTTCCCTACTTTATTTACTAGTTTATTAGCAAACTCCATTATTTCTTAACGAATTTCATGAGGGCTTCTTTTTGCTTCTCGCTAAAGGTCTCCCCATACTTACCGATGATGCGGTCGTATGCGCCTGGTTTGTCCTTGGACTTCTTTATGTATTCAACGGCATCTTCAAAGACATTCGTTTTAGGAGCGGTCTTTACCGCCTTGGGCGCTGAATCTTGCTTGGCTACGGCCATGGCTACCTCATTGCTTGAAGCGATAGAAGTTTCTATACCAATGCCTAGGTTAGCAAGTGCACGACCCCATGCCGAGGTCTCTCCATTCTCGATATAACTGGTCTTATTGATGTGTGAACTTGTGCGGTCTTCTTGAGCAAAGCCGGTGGCTATCTCGCGACCTTCAGGATCAGATATGATTGCTTTGATTACACAAGATTCATTGTCGAGGTGTACCATCTCGGTACACAATGCCCACCCCTTGTATTCAGGAGCGGTGCGGAAATAAAGGATACGCTGATTTACCTCTACGTATTCCTTACCACGAATGTTGGTGGTTTTGAATTGGTGTTTAGCCATAGTTATTAAATTTAATTAGTTGCAATTTAGTCGTTTGTGAAGTCATCTGCAAGTATTTTTAGTTGCTGTGAAATAGCAAATAAACTCGCGATGAGGTAATCTGTTTGGTCGTCTTCGCCGCTCACTATTTTAGCATCGAGCTCCTTTACTGTGCGCTCTAGATTACTGATCATTTTGTGTCGGCGCGCTCTTTTTGTTAGTAGCATGATTATACTTTTATGGTTACACTGTCTCCCTCTTTAATCTCTCCTAGGAGGATTCCCTCTCGCACTTCATCTATCAATTGAATAGCCTTTTGGATTCTTACCGAATCTCGTTGGCTTCTAATGATGCGTTGTGCTCTTACTCTATCTTCGATATATATTTCTCCTAGATCAGTCACTTGGTACACACCTCTTGACTTCTTTTCCAAGAGTCCATTCTCTACTAGCCTCGATATATTTGAGGAGTAGTATCCCTTGAGCTTTGTTACACTCGAGCCGTTAACCGCTCGGATGTAAGATTGTATTTGAACGAGTTGCTCTGGTCGCTCAATCTTGATAAACTCAAGAATCTTTTGGGTCAAATTCTTACTTGCCATCGATCTTTTCTTTAAGTGTTAAAATAGTTTTTTGTACCTCCCTCATCTTATTGATGTATAGGGAGTTTTCTCTCATCCCAAAAATGAAGCATGCATCCTCGAGGTATTCGAGGGCACGCTCCACTTGTCTTTCTAGTTCTTTGTCCATATTAATAGTCCTCAATTTCAGTTTCCCGGTCGCTGATCTCAATAGAATCATTTATCAACTCTACCAATTCGTATTCTCCTATGCCTAGCATATCGTGCACGAAATCCATATCATCAAAGGATTGCATATTGGCCCTCCCTTTAACAACAATCTTTATGGTTGCCTCCACCCTCACGTGAGCGGTTTCTACGGCTCTATAGTATCTAGACATCGTACGTATTTTTTAATTGTTCGTAGTTGGCCATGATGTAGGACCAGTCTTTACGACTAATCTCAATCCCGCTCATTTCTTGAGCGAGTTCTCTCGCTCTTGGGTCAAACATGTTGTAGCACCCTACCTCTTGTATGTTCAAGTAGGCTTTGAATTTTTCTTCTAGCATGATATATTATTTTAAAATTGTACCCGCGATCAGGCATTGCTTTACTTCGGCGTAGTTGAAGATGTCAAAGATGTTTTCGGTCTCTCCATCAAGAACAAACCATCCATCTCCATTCTCAACGGCATCTTCTAGGTCCCAATCGGTGTAGTAGAATTCAAAGCCTACCTCCTCGCTAATTTCGTAGTATATATCAATCAACTTGATATCATCCATATTGAGGAGTTCTTCCTTACTAAACTCTTTTCCTTCGTAAGAGACCTTGTCTTCATTAGCCCATGCGATGTCTTCTCTTATCTCTCTTCTAATTTCATCGGCACAATCTTTATCCTCTTTACAGTAGAGTATTCCGCCTTCCCATAGGTAGCCCTCATTCATAGGCTTGCTCGTTATGTTGCAAACACGAGCTCCGGTATCACATACTTCGGTAATCTCATCTTGAGTGATGTACGCCATGTTCGAGCGGTTGAGGTTGTAGGTTAGTGATGGGTAGTTCTTGTAGTGTACGAGGTAGTACTTTGAGATTTTGGATTGCCCCAAGATAATCCCAATTCCCTGGATGTTGCTCGCTTCGAACTTTACGACTGTGCCGACTTGTAGCGACTGATCAATTAAATCTTTCATGACAAATAAATTTTAGTTAGTGAGGTAAATGTAAGTAGGATATTTTAAACATGCAACACATAGGATAAAATATTTTACGCTCTCTCTCACTCTTATTATATATATGTATGGGTCACTCCTAAAATTTGGTTTAACTATAGCGTGTCAACACCTTGTTTACCAGGCTTTTATGGTCCGTACTTAAAGTGATACTTTAACTCCAACTAATTCTTGATGAGTCGATTATTTGTTTTTTTAGTTACACCGGCTTGTTTGGTAGGATATTTTGCATATCTTTATACCACTAACTAAAAATCCTTTATCATGAGTAAGATCAGTAACCTTGCAATTCGTTTGCTTCAAGAAAGTGTAGTCGCTAGAGGAACTAGCGAAGTAATGGAAGCCATGTACCAAAACAAACACTTCTTCCATAGTGTAGTTGACACCTACAACATCAACAATAGTTTAAGCACAACTCAATTGCTTGATGCAATTAACGACTACTACGACTTTAATGAGTTCGGAGGACTTACCGAAGACTCCACTCAAGAGATGATTGAAACCCTTATGCCTAGATATGTTCAATCAATATTCGAGATAGATGTACAAGATGGCATCCTCGATGAATCCGTAAAACTCCTCACACTCTTCATTGAAGGCGATGAAGAATAAAAGATAAGCCTCACCAATCGGTGGGGCTTTTTCTCTCTCTCTCTCTCTCTCTCTCTCTCTTATAACGATATAGGGGTTGCGAGGGGGAGTTTTTTTTCGAGCTCGAGATCTTTCAAAAGTTACAGTCCAGGGGTCGATGAGGGAGGAAAAATCAAGGGCGATTCAAGGGGGTGGATTTCAACATTTCGAGCAAGGAAAAACACCCGGGCCTCAAGCCAAAAAACCGCCCAAGAACTTCCCATGTGAATCTTGATTTCGTCAAATTTCCACCGATCAGGAGTGAGGTATGGGCATAAAAAAACCCCCATCGATTTCCCGATGAGGGTCTAGTTTTAGACTTTTACTCGCGTAAACAAGTAAGGTAATTCTTTCACAAGGTTGATGACATTTGTGCGATTGTTCATCGCAATCATGATGTCTAAAAGTTCACTTTGAATATCAAAAAGTGCATCTTGGTCATGGACCATGTCACAAGAATATAGGTTGTATTGTTTCTCCAATTCAACCATCCGTTCAAGCAATCTTCCAAAGACAAAATTGTCGTTGTAGAAGTTGACTTCACTTTCTCTTTTGCGACCAATTTTGAATCCTTCTAGCCTTGCTTCTTGAAGAGCAAGTTGTTGCTTTCTTTCTTCCTTGTACTTGTTTGGTTCATCCAAGTATTGGAGACCAAGTTTGGTGATTTCAACACCATCTCGATTGTAAGTGATGAGGCCTCTAATTTTGTAAGATTTGAAGTTTGTATCGTAGTGGCCCCTCATATTAGGTGGTAGTTTAGGTAGTAACCCTTGCACCTCTAATGAAGCCATATGTCTAGCGATGTCGTGATGGATGTAAAGTACAGTACTCGTTGGTGCTCCATTTGCAATCATCTTCAACATCAAATCCGACTTCTTCTCTTCATTCGTGCCGTTCAAGATTGCAATCATTTTCATGGTTGTTTTCTTTCCCTTCAAGCCTTGCTCGTTCATCACTTTCAAGTAAGTGAATAATAATTCAATCGTTTTCATAACAATAAAAGATTTGTGCCCCTCATAGGAGGAGCGGTTGGATTTAGTTGTGCCCACATGTCAAAGAACGTGACCGCCGAAGCGATACCCTAATATAGCACCTTATAACTAATTATGCAACTCATATCCTTGCTCTTAATCTTGAAGCACCGCCCATGTAAATCTTGAACTTCATCGGCCAGGGGTCGCCCCTATATAAAATCCTAGTGTTTATAGGGGTTAGCGAATCGCCCAACAAGATCTTGTCATCCATTTTTGAGCATAAAAAAACCCCCGCCGATGGCGAGGGTTAATTGCTAGTGCCTCCGTACTACGGAGAATGCATCGAGGATAGCGTATCCTTCATTCGATTGAGCCGATGTGAGTAAGTCTTGATATTCACATAAGAACTCATCTAAACTCAATTCACATTCATAGCATCCATCAATCCGGTGTTTGTCCTTGATGATTTCATCTAGGTCATCCATGTACCTTCTTGCTTTCTCGTGAAGGATATCATCTAACACTTCATCGAGGTTCACCATAATGAACCCCCACATTGCATCTTTTTCTTTCTTTGTCATAACTACTTTCTTTTGAAGATTTGTATCACCTCCCCTACTTCAATAAGTAAGGGCGCGAGGATTAGGATCAGGACTAGGCACATCATAAATTCATGCCCGTTTTGAGTTCTTGCTCTAATTGAATGTTAGCAAGTTCCATGGTATCACAATCGAACTCAACTCGATGGCCTAGCGCATCAAACTTCTCCCCCATCGGTCGTACATCAAACATGATTTCAAGGTCATGGATGTTTTTGCCTAATTCAAGGGAGTGGATGAACGCTTGAAATAAGATGAAGTCATTATCCGGTTTCATACCTAAACGAACTCCCCTCAAATCTTTTGCATCCAACGCGTGCATGCCGTAGTCGATTTGTGTCGGGGACCGCTCAATGTCCAACAAAGTCTTAAGGGTCATTCGGCGTTCTAATCGCTTCAAAACTCCTATCAAGTAGTTGTCTTTTTCTCCTAGTTCACAAAAGAAAGTGAGGTTGTCACTAGCCGCTCCGTTGACTTGGTCAACATCCAAAGCTTTGGCACAATCCAGGAATTCATTGAGAAGATTTTCGGCCTCATTTAGGATGTTCAAATCAACATAGAATGCTTCATTGAACTCCCTATTGATTAGGTCATCAATTGTCTCAAATCCTTTGTCGGATAGTTTCATTGACTTCACAATCTCTTTTGCGATTTCCGCTACCACATGTTGGTAGGTTTCGAGTGATGATTCAATCATCGTTGACAAATTTAAATGTCTCATAATAAATAAAGATTTAGCCCATGAAGGAGACCCCTTCATAGGTGGTTAGAAAAATGCCCATATGTCAAAGAACATCGTACCGATTGGTACACCATTAAGATAGCATACCTAGGATAAAAGACAAAGAAAAAACAAGGACAATTACCCAAGGAGAATTGAAATGGGTAAACGACTAATAATCAACACAATAAGGCCTGGTACCTAAATACAGTCTAGAAGTAAGGATAGGTAAACATGTGGTATCTATTTAGTTAACATGATGAGCGTACGAAATCCGGGGGGTGGATTGTCAACCATCTAGGGTTGCGAACGCGAGTCGCGCAATTGTCTCGTTAGCAATCGATTAGGTCTTGATGTTTAACTTGATGGTGTAGGTATGTGGGTTTAGTTCTCTGATCTTGAGGAGGTTGAGGTAAAACGCCAAATGTTTTTCGGATTTGGTTGGTCCGGGTTGGGGGGTGGGTTTGGATTATCGTTTTGGTTCTCTCTCGCTCACGCTGTCATATAGCGTATAATCCCCACGCTCTATATTTCCAGGTTGTTTTTTTGGCTTAAAGTGATCCTTTAACTTTGTGGTGTAACTCATTGGTTTTCAAGGGTTTTCCCTCCTTGTGTTAAACTGTTCCTTTAGGTTTTATGGGGCAGTTGCCTTTAAACTTTGTCTCATTTGGGACTTGATTTAATCAAAAATAAGTTGTAACTTTGCTTATCTTCTAGATCGAGAGATAGGCGGTTTGCCTTTGAGGGGCAACCGCATACATCAAGAATGTAGATTGCAATCTTGATTTGAAGTTGAATTAGGGGATACTATGTCTAATTTTTAATGGGGGGTTAATCATGTGTGATTGCACGGATCAGGAGCAATGCTACTGTGAGTTCTGGGATGATGTTGAGTCTGGAGACTTGATATTGTTTGTTTGAACTGTTCTTAATTGGTTATTGGTTATTTCGTAGAGTGGAGCTTGAACGGTAAGTTCTGATCCATCGTCTCTTTTTCTTTTTGCTCCTATGGGGAAGTATTTTGCTTTTTCCAGGAATTCGGATTTGAATATCCATCCGCACAAGGTGTAGGTAGAGGTCTTCTTGTTTATGGAGGTGAACATGAGGATATCGCAATCTAGATCTTCTTGGTATCCTACGAAGTTGTTTACATAGTGAGGCTTGGGATCAACTGTTCTTCCCATGGTCTTAACGTCGATCTTATACCCTTTGTAAAGGAGGTCGTAACCTCCGTCAAATCCCTCTATGAATTCTACGGGGAGTTCAAGAATAAGAGCGGTCATGTATTCCCCTAACAATCCGATGTACTGATCCTCCTTACTTCCGTTGAAGGAATGCCTATGGCCTAGGCTGTGGTTTTTGAGGATGTCCCAACAAAATTCTTTTAGGGACTGTGGAATCTCTAGTGAGGTCATAGCTCGTTGTAAAAGCGTTGAACCATCAACCTTCCCTTTTGAGAGAGGGCATAGCGCACACGATAGTTAAACTTGGTCTCACTATGAAACATCTGATCCGCCGGGTCCTTCTTTGAAGTGAGTTTGTCAAAGTGCTTATAGATATAGCCGCGACGCTGAAGTGGGTACAACACCTTGATGGGGAGTTGCTTCTTTGACTGCTCATACGCCTGGCATATATAATCGATGGTAAAGAACTCAAGGTCGTAAATAAAGAGCATGAAGTCTAACTCCGGGCGGGCAAGCCCATACTTCTCCCTCATCTTACGGTAGACCAAAGAAGAATTCTTGAAGCCATTATGACCCAAGTAGCGATCAGGGAGCCTACTAAACTCCCGAAATTTCTTCGAACTCGATATATGGCTCCTTGGCATAACCCTCGTATTTCTTTTCTAATGATCGATACATACGTATAACCTCACCCTTCGTGTAAAAGAACAATGGGTCACAATCATCCCCAATACTGTTACTGATGCGGTTGACACACATCTCATAGATATCAGCATACTCCAACCGGTCCCTAGAATAACGCATGTTCGTCTCATGAGCGCGCCAAGCATGCAGGATGGTAGCGTGGTTACACCCGATGACATGGCCCGCATCACTGCATCCCAAGAAAGGCTTTAACGCATTTATATATGCATACTTGTAAATGATGTTCCTACGCTCACGACTTTGAGTAACCTCAAACTCCTGAACGAAATTCCTATAGTCGTAAAGAACCTCTACACTCTTATTCATTAAAATAATATATTTGCTATAGCGACTAAACTACAAGAAAATGGAGGAGAATCAAAGTAGTAAACAAGAATTTTTAGAACTGTGCAACGACATACTCTCCTCCCTGCGCGCAACCGCAGAACTTTTAGAATTACAAGATGAAGTGGTGTTCATTGCCATGGCCGGAGTATACAATAAAGAAAATAACCAGATAGAAGCCATCTACGACGCACTAGCACCCTCCGATGAAGTGATGGTCACAGGACTGGACTTCCTCGACAACATGATCGCTGAAGAAATTAAAAACAGACCCGATGAAGGGACCATCGACTGGTGGATAGATAGAATAAATTAAATAAAATGATCAGAAAGATTATCGTAGGCGTAAACCCAAAAGACGCCATGGCATACTATACAGGAATGTCTATAGGGAAGATGACCATCGACAATATCGTTGTTGATGAAAAGTATTTAATAAAACACAATATTAGAAGATATTTAATATATTTAACATCAGACGACGGAGTAATGCTCTGGAAAGTAATCGAAGGACTGCCCGTCATAGTTGAATATAATTTAAACTTCTAATGAAAACAATGACCACAATCCTTGTGCGCATACCCAAGCGATTCAAGGACACCATCAATGTCAACAACGAAGAACTCTACCTAGAAACAAAGTTCGACGAGTTCGCCCATAGAGTTATGGAAGGGGAGGTTGTAAGCACACCCATAAAGTATGACTGCCCATTCAATAAGGGAGACACCATATACTTCCACCACCACGTAGTAGTAGAAAAATCACAACAAATAAAATACGACGGGGAAGACATATACCAGGTAAAATACCACCCGACCGACAGCATCAACTCTCAAGCATTCGCCTACAAGGATCAGCAAGGAAACATACACCCACTATCTAATTGGGTCCTGCTAGAACCTATACGCCCCGAGAAAAAACTAAAGAGCGACCTACTAGAAATTGTGAGCTTCGACGAAGAACTAGCCACCGACGGCGTCATTACCTTCCTAACCTCCGAAATGGTCGAGAACGGACTCCGCAAAGGAGACCGCGTAAGATTCTCAAAACATTCCGACTACGAAATTCAAATCGAAGGGAAGCCCTACTGGAGAATGCGTATATCTGATCTAGAACTGGTATATGGCTAAAAAAGAATTCACAACCATAGAAGCCTCCCAAAAACTAATGAAGAGCATGGAGGTAGCAATCGAGAATATGATCGGCGAAATACGTAAGCCCATAGACCCCGATCTAGGAGGGACACAACGAAAGGCCGAACTACAGTCCATAAAACAAACCGCAGTAGACTGTAAAGAACTGATCATAGAAAGACAACGGCTAGAACAAATGGTCAAAGACCTAAAGAGCAGTGGAGAAATATCAGAAGAAAAAGACTACGGAGGAGGATTCGCAGAAAGGTTTTCAAAGTAGAGACCCTCGATACATCTTCCTATATTGGGACGATTATGACATACAAGATAACAACCGGGATGTGTAGTTGCGGGTCTACCGAATTTAAACACTCATGCCCATATAGAGAAAAGCACGAGCAAGACATAGAGACACTATGCGACTGCTGCGAAGCATGCACCGAAGCATGCGCTCACGAATGCTAACCAATTAAATTAAATACTATGTCAAAAGAGAAAGAATTCAAAGTATTCCAAAACGCCGTGAAACTACTCGTCCTCTACCAAGCATCACTCGATGCCATGGACGACTTCAAAGGGACCGCACTGTACAAACACGACATCAAAAAACTCATGAACAACCTCGAAAAGAAAATCGAGTTCATGATCAGAAAACCCCTAGGGACAGTTGATGCCGACCCACAAACCAGTGAGTTGTTTTCCGCACTACAAGAAAGGGTCGAGATGATTAACACCCTAACAACACAAGAACTCGCTCAACTGAAATGGGTGATAGAAGAACATAGAGAAGAGTAATGCGTACCAAAGTGGTACACATTCGTAATTCGCGAATCGCAAATCCTCACAACGATGAACCTTAAATTTTCACAAAGTAAGGGTAAAACCTTACAATGTAGTGCACAAAGTAAGGGTAAAACCTTACAATTAAAACTAATTACTTATGACAAACTATATCTATGCTTTATCAGACAATGAACTAAATGTTGTTTATGTAGGTATGTCTCAAACTAAAGATTTAGTCAGACCTTATCAACATAGAATGTCTCATAATGAAGGTTTGAAGGAATGGTACAACTCTTTAAGCTATGAACCGATAGTTCAAATACTTGAGAAAGACATTCTTGATATCCGTGCCGCAGAGACAAAATGGATTAAACACTTTGAAGAACTGGGACACAGCCTTTTCAATAAAGTTGTAAGCGGAAGTTATTTTGTTTTGTCTCAAGAGTCTGTTACTCTTGGTTCGTACCTAAAAGAAAAAAGAAGATTGGCAGGATTAACTCAAGAACAATTTGCTGATAGGTTAGGTATAGCACTTACTGTTGTAAGGAAAATAGAGCAAGGCAAGACAAACTTTGTGTTTGATGGTCTTTTACAATATGCAAAAGCATTTGGTATAGACATAATAGCAACTGACAAATTATAAATGCGGAGACATATAACCAATAATCATACAAAACGATAGGGTTTTGTGTCTTTAATAGAACCTTTAACACCAAAGAGAGATGAAAAAAGGATTTCACATCATAATGAAATAACATTTAACACCAAAGAGAAATGAGCGACACAACGGTATTTATTTTACTTCTTAATGTATCTGTCCCTCTTTGGCTTATTGCTTATCATATAAAAGAAATTAATAAAAAGAAAAAATGAAGCCAATACTATTGTGGAAAGTAGGCAACCACTACTACGAAGATTACGATCAGGCTCTACACATGGTCAACCTATGTTATAGAGACCTTGAAGAATACGGAATAGAAAAAGATTAAGACATGAGCTACACAACAAATCCCCAAGCAAAACAAGTGATCGACTGCGTACTGCAACGCAACGCAAAGATGTTTACAAACCTCGGTCTAGACAGCACACCCGAAGAATACGCTAAAGCCCGGGAAATAGAAAACGAAAGACTACAGCGAATTCGTAAATTCGACCCAGAAAAAATTGATAGAATGCTAGTGAAATGATGTCGACAAAACAACAAGCAATAAGCCTCATCAGAAAAAGTGGGAGCCTGCAATATGCCATCAAGCAATGCAAGCAGATAATATACATGAGTGTACCTAATATATACGACAGAAGGACACTAAAGTATGAACTGATCCTAAAACACTTGGAAGATTCTACCACACATGATGATGAACAGATGTGATTTCACAATCGGAGATGGTGCAATTTTGCATCACATAAGCATCTGACGAAGCACAAGCACACAACAATAGACCAACGAGAAGTGTAAATATCTTTTTCATTTGAATGTTAATTTAATGTAGAGCACGAAAAAATAATTAAATGGCTAAACTAAAAGAAGTTGAAGGCTATGATGATTCGGTAATTAATATCTGCACAGACGACACCGAAGGTGAAATCATAGAACTCGCCGGTCTATACATACAACTGCCCAAAGTTCCCAATACGGGAACTATTTTGTTTTCCGACCTCCCTAAAAAGGAACAGTGTTGGAGAAGGATATCCATGCCCCAAGAAATGTCCAGGATAAGATCGATGGACGAATGGCTAGAGATGCCTAAAGAATTTAGAGCGAGGTACCTGCCGTACATACAACAAGAATTTCAGCGTAGAAACAATGGGGTATGGTTCATGAATAACGGCACACCGACCTATATCACAGGAAGACACTATATGATGCTTCAATGGTCCAAGCTCGATATCGGATACCCATACTTCCTCGACTTTCAACGTAAACTGTTCATACATCAAAAAGCCTGTGAGGTAGACCCTAGGTCACTGGGGCAAGTATACACCAAGTGCCGCCGATCAGGATATACCAACATGAGCGCCTGCACACTAGTAGATGAGGCAACACAAGTAAAAGAAAAACTATTAGGACTACAGTCCAAGACCGGGAAAGACGCCCAAGAAAATATCTTCATGAAAAAGATCGTCTCCGTGTTCAAGTCCTACCCATTCTTCTTTAAGCCCATACAAGACGGTACCACCAACCCACGCATGGAACTTGCCTTCCGTGAACCCGCGAAAAGAATCACCAAGAAAAATAAAACGTCACAACAAGGAGAGGCACTCAACACCATAATCAATTGGAAGAACACAACCAACAACGCATACGATGGGGAAAAACTACACATGCTCTACCTCGATGAGGCCGGGAAGTGGGAAAAGCCTACCGACATACGAGAGGCATGGCGCATACAAAGGACCTGTCTGATCGTAGGGCGTAGAGTAATTGGTAAGTGCCTAATGGGTTCCACCGTAAACCCAATGAACAAAGGAGGGAAAGAATACAAAGAACTGTGGCAAGACTCCTCCCCATACCAAAGAAATAAAAACGGGAGGACTAGATCAGGACTCTACAGGATATTTATACCCTCATACGAAGCACTCGAAGGATTCTTCGACATATACGGCAACCCCGTAATCGAAGACCCGGAACAACCCGTCAAAGGAATCGACGGAGAAGATATAGAAATCGGGGCAAAGACCTTCCTAAAAAATGAGCGCGAATCCCTAAAGAACGACCATTCAGAACTTAACGAGGTCATCCGACAATTCCCCTTTAATGAGGATGAAGCCTTCCGAGACAGTATACAAGGCTCACTGTTTAACCTCACGAAGATATATGAGCAAGTAACACACAACGACAACCTCTTTCCAAACCCCATCGTACGAGGAAACTTCGTGTGGGAGAACGCCGTTCAAAATACAAAGGTTATATTTACCCCTGATATTAACGGGCGGTTTCATATCTCATGGCTCCCCCCAGCCGAGATGCGAAACAACATGGTTATCGAGCGAGGTATCAAGAAACCTGGAAATGCTCATATCGGTGTTGGTGGGGTCGATAGTTACGACCTCGATGCTACGCTTGATGGTAGAGGCTCTAAAGGCGCGATGCACCTTTATAATAAATTCAACCTCGCCTGCCCTTCTAATATGTTCGTCGTTGAGTATGCCTCAAGGCCACCACTAGCAAAAATATTTTATGAAGATGTACTCATGTGCGCCGTATTCTACGGGTACCCACTACTGATCGAAAACAACAAGTACGGCATCGTACGGTATTTCGAGCAACGCGGATACGACGGATACATCATGGACCGCCCTCAACACCTTACCTCAACATCCGCCAAGGTCAACGTAAAAACAAAGGGGATACCATCAAACTCCGCCGATGTTATCCAAGCACATGCTCAAGCCGTAGAAGAATACATACACAACTATGTGGGGACCAACGACAACGACGGGTCAATGGGGAACATGTACTTTTCCCGGACCCTCGAAGATTGGATAGGATTTAAGATCGATAACCGCACAAAATACGATTTAACAATTTCAAGTGGACTTGCTTTATTAGGCGCTCAAAAAGTCAAACAAGAAAAAAAACAGGCGGACTTTAGCGAGAAGAAATTCTTTAGAAGATACAAACTTTAACCCCCGTAGATTAAAGCTTTATTAATCAGTATATTTGCATATTAACTATTATCTCACGAAATGTTTGATAATCCTCAAGAAAACGAAAGGTACGGAAGTTTCCCTGATCCACTAGCATCCCCAGAAATTAAGGGGAGTAACGCCTATGGATTAAAATACGCAAAAGCAATAGAAGGACAATGGGGCAGCTCGGATGATGAAGGCTCCCTATACTACCGTCGTAAAAAAGAATTTGAGACCAACCGCGATTACGCAAACGGTACGCAAGATACCTCTAGGTACAAGCAAATCTTAAATTCCCTAGACCCCAACAATGGGGACGGTACCCTCCTAAACCTCGACTGGTCACCCGTGCCTATCATCCCGAAGTTCGTGAAGATCGTCGTAAACAAGATTCTATCTGCCGACCCCTACCCAAACGTGGAGGCCGTAGACCCACTTTCACATTCGGAGAAAGACAAAAAGAAAAATAAAATCAAGGCTCAAATCATGACCCGCGAATTCCTCCTTAAAGCAAAGGAGATGGGCGTGGACCTTGATGTTGACCCCAACGAAATACCAGAAAGCCTCGAGGAGGCCGAGATATTCCTAGACACCAACGTAAAAACAGAAGCCGAGGTCGCCGCTCAACTAGCGACAAAGATGACCCTGGACTGGAACAACTTCCACGACACCACATACCGAAGAGCCGTCACCGACCTGGTAACAAATGGGATGGCCGTGGTCAAGAGGAACAACGACCCAAACTATGGGATTGTAGAAGAGTATGTAGACCCTTCCTACTTCATACACAGTTATACCGAAGACCACAACTTCGACGATATGGTATATGCCGGGCACATCAAGCGCATCACCATACAAGAACTAAAAAGACTTGCCGGGGATCAGTTCTCCGAAGAACAATACGAAAACATTGCCCGCACAGTACGCAACAGGTTCCAAAACAATCCTAGTAGGCTAACACACTCCTACTACGATAAGAACCTACAGCGCGCAACATACGGATACGACGAATACTTTGTTGAGGTCCTCGACTTCGAATTCCTCTCCGTTGATAAGATGTTCTTTGAAGAAAAGGAAACACGCCACGGACATACCGGGTTCTACTTTAAAGGGAATGAATACAAGGCACCCGCGGAAAGTATCTACGACCGCCAGCCCCACTGCATGACCAACACCACCTTATATGGTGGATGCTTTGTGATAGGCACCAAGTATGTATTCAACTATGGACTAAAGAGAAATATACCGAAGAACATCCACGACATCACAAAGACACGGTTGTCCTACAACGTCATCTCGACAAACCTCCGTCGCATGATGCCAAAGTCCCTAGTGAGTGGAATCATAAGCTTCGCCGATCAGTTGCAGTTGTCACACCTCAAACTACAACAAGCCATCGCCAAAGCAAAACCCGATGGCCTAATCATAGACATCGAAGGACTAGAGAATGTACAACTCGGAAAAGGAGGGGAACTACAGCCGCTAGAACTTCAAGACATCTACGAACAAACCGGGGTCTTCTACTACCGATCGAAAAACCCGGAAGGTGGATTCCAAAACCCACCGGTACGAGCTATCGACAACAGCATCCGCAACATCAATGAACTCATAGGTATCTACAACCATAACCTACGAATGATTCGTGATGCTACAGGAATCAATGAAGTGATGGATGGAACATCACCTAAAGGAGACCAACTCGTAGGCGTGCGTCAACAACAACTTCAAGCCGGGAACAACGCCATCTACGACATCACCCATGCAGCACAACTGCTCTACAAGCGTGTGTCTGAAGACGTCGTTAAATGTCTACAAATTATCCCGGAAGAAAGTGTGTTGTATAGAATCTATGCCAACGCCATTGGAGAGACCAACATGAGCATCCTTAACAGTTTCAAGGAACTGCCCATGTATAACTTCGGGGTACGCATAGTATCTGCCATGGACGACCTCGACAGACAATATATGGAGCAAAACATCCAAATAGCGTTGAGTCAACAAGAGATCGACCTTGAAGATGCCATCGCCATCCGTAACCTTCGCGACATCGATCAGGCAGAACGCTTACTGATCCTACGAAGAAAGAAACGCCTAAAGCAAAAGCAACAGGCGCAGATGCAAAATATCCAAGCACAAGCACAAGCCAATGCTCAAACGCAACAACAGTCTACACAACTGGAGATGCAGAAGAAGCAAATGGAGTCGGAGTTTGAGATTCAAAAGATGCAAATCGAAGCGAAGATAAAAGCGCAGATGATGCAACTTCAACATCAATACGACAAAGAGATTCAAGCAATGAAGTCTCAAATTGTATTGGCGCAAACACAAGGTGGGAACTCCTTCAAGCAAAACCTTGAGGGAATGAAGGAAGACCGGAAAGATGAGCGCGTAGAAAAGCAAGCCGTTGAACAAAGTAAACTGATCGCTCAACGTCAAGGGAAGCGAGGAGAGCTTGCTGATCAAGGAGACGCCCTACAAGAAATATTTAGCAATCAATGATTTAGTACCTTTGTAAAAAGATAAAAAAAATGGGAAAATTATTTAGACAAGGTGATGCAAACCTACAGTCATTTGGACAATCGGGATTTGATTATGTCACTACAGGAACGATAGATACGGACACCTACATTGCTATTACAGCATTGGAGGATGCAACTATTACTGCTACCGCAGAGGTAGGTGATAGTTTGACTTCCGTGGTTGTTCCTGCAGGCGTAACAGTATACAGCCGATTCACATCTATTACTGTGGCTTCCGGCAAGATCCTAGCGTATAGAGAAGCACAAGGGTAAGTTATGTTAGGTTTAGGGTTATCATTACTTACTGGTGGTTCATTAAGACCGTACTATGCTGTTGTTGCTGCTGCTTTTAAAGATAGAGTAGAGGCTGATGGCGGTACAGTAGAGAGTATGTCTTGCTTGAAGGCCGACTTGAAGGTGCTTAATCCTATTAAGCCACCAGCATACACAGGGTTACTTAATGACTATAGTGGTGCTGCGGCA